>Ga0209410_1000247_pt1 | contig 24009 bp, 30 predicted proteins | sample Mar14436cmmetaG_FD_184135 | JGI IMG/M metagenome (GOLD analysis project Ga0209410, IMG submission 184135) | Marine hydrothermal vent microbial communities from Guaymas Basin, Gulf of California to study Microbial Dark Matter (Phase II) - Marker... ... | reverse complement strand
ACTGGGAAAAAAGGAAAAACGTAAATGTATGTGTGGATGTTAATAGCGAAAAGTTCTTAACTTTATTCATGAAGAGACTTGTTTACTAAAATAAAATAATTTAATTTTTATTGAAGTTTCAAGAGAATCTATAATTTAAGTACAGTAGCCTCGATATGTTAACTTGAGATGTTACCCGCTAAACGTTTTTCGGGGCTTCTTCTTCTACGCTACCTACCGCAGTGTATGATGAAATTTTCCATATTTCAAAAGCTGCTATATAGCCCTCTACTTGGAATTCTAAAACAGCACGTATTGTTTGGTTAAAATCCATATCGATTTGTGTTATGTTTTTGTAGCAGACTTTACCAAAAACACGTGAGCCGGATTGGATAACCTCTTCCTCAAATTCTAAAAGTAACATTTCCCCATCATATACACTAATTTTAACTTTAAGAAAAGTTAAATGCCCCCGAATATATGGCATAAATGGCGGGAATTCACGACAGGTAACATTAATGTTAGAACATATGTAACTTACATGCATACTTTTCATTTCTGCAGAAGTAGGCTTTTCCTGATATTCAATGTATATATTCGCTTCTATATTAATCAATTTCAATTTCTCAACCATAGTTAGTGGTATAAACACTATTATTGACAATATTAAAACCAGTAAAATACTAATCAATGTTCTTTTATTTTTCATGTAGTTCTCCCCAACTAAAAGGATTTTTCATTATTACCATTTGAATATAGCTTCCCAGTGTTAATAAATTTTGTTTAAATATTTACAAAAGATGAAATCTTTATCGGTTATAATTGATCAAACTAAGGAAACTTTAAAACTAAACTCTTGCGATACCAATTAAAGTATTCACCATTAGATGGAGATATTCTCCGGATAGAACTGTGCGAGAACTGAAAATTAAAATAGAAAATCTGTTAAAAATAGGTTTCATGCTTAATAACCCAAAACTTTGGGCGATAGAGACGATAATGGATACTAATTTATTTTAGGCGACGTTATATATCTTCATATAGGTTAAAATATAAAATTAATATTTGTGAAAAATTGTTTTGAAGGGGTAACCATGGAGTTTCGAGAGATAACAGAACATTATTCTAAGCCTCTTGTTCGGAAAGAGATGGTTGAGTACTCAAGGGGTAGATGGATTGCTATACATACGTTGAGAGGCGGATTAACCGGGCTGTTTGTCCGATATTGGAGTAAAACTGGGCCACCACTACACATTTCTAAGGAAGAGGATTTGGAAGAGTTGATGCGAAGATTTCGAGGTTTAAGGCCCAGAACCTTCTACGCGTCTATAAACGTTTATTCCAGGGTTTTAAGGAGAGAGGATGTAGAAAACCCTGAAAACATTTTGTATACCACTCCTATATGGGACATTGATGGATCATTAGAATATTGGAGTAAAATTGTTGACGTAGCGAGAGTCATAGTTGAGGAACTTGAAAAAGAAGGAGTAACAAAATCGATTTATCTTAAATGGTCTGGAAGAGGAATACATGTTCATTTACATGAGAAAGCGTTCTCAAGCGATGTTTTATCGAAATACCATCCTCTCGACATAGCCTACTCGATTGTCGACTATATTCTCAAAAAATGCACAGACAAAATTATTGAAATCATAAAGGACGTTACAGGCGGAGAGAGACCGCTGAAAGTTGAAAATGAAATGGATCTCAAAAGAGTTTTTACAGTTCCACTTTCGCTTCATAAATCCTTGGACTACGCCGTTGTGTGCTTTAAACCTAATGAGATAGATGATTTCAGCCCTGAATGGGCTAAACCAAACGTATTGAAACATAATACTGATTGGAGAAATTATAGTGAAGGAGAAGCTGATCAACTTGCTTTAAAAGCTGTAAAGGAAGTCGGCGGCTACTTCAAAAGGGTTGGCGAGGTTAGAACCGTTGTGCAAACTGTTAAACCTACAATTACTAGGAAGGCTGGTAGAAAGCCTGTTATGAAAGTAGGTAGATTTCAAGTTATGGCTCTTCTTCAAGCAGCGAGATACTATCTTCTGACAGGAGATCTTGAAAAAGCAAAGTCTTTTGGTCTCAATAGAGCTATATTTTATGCTTGGGCTAAATATCACGGTAGAGATAGAATATTTAGAAGAAAAATAACAAGTGTAGAGAAACCGGTTGAACATGTTGTTGAAAAAGGTAGGAAACTTACTTATGTTGGTGATGAAGGATCTTTTATATCTGAACGCGGATGGTTTATAATTGGAGACAAAGAACAGTTGCCCAGCGACTACGATAAGGAAATAGCTAGAAAAATAGACTCTGTGGTGCCCTACGACTTAGCTTGGAAAAAGGCGATAGAATACTTGAAAAAATACCCTAAAAATGTACTGTTAAGTCAACGGAAATTTTACGAAGCATACAAGAAAGTTAGAGATATTTTCATAGACAAAATTGTTAAAGGAGAAGGTTCTGACTCAACTCTTTCGTAATATCATTTTTCTGTTTTGGGTATCGGCGGCATTAAAGGTACTTTTACGGGTACTGTTTTTCCCGTTTCCTTTAATGTTAGAAACAGCAGTGCAGTTACTGCTCTTAAAATTACGCTTATTGATAGCACTGTGTTTAAAGCTTGTATTTCGCTTTGAAATGTTTGGAAAAACATGCCAAGATATCCACTAAATATCGAGCCTGCGAAGGTAGCTAAACCAAAAAGCGTATTATAGGTTGCAAAATAGGTTCCACGTTCATGATCTTGTGAAAATCCAATATGTAGGCTGAAATAGCAACTATAGACAATCCATTGGATATACCGCCTATGAGATTTGCTAGATAAACGTAATACATATTTTGAGACAAAATGAATAGAAAGAGATACAGTGGAAGCACTATTCGTGACACTACTATTATTGGTTTTCTTCCAAATTTATCTACAAGTTTCCCGAGGTAAAATTGGCTTAAGGAAGCTGTAGCTCCAAAAATTATCGATGCAACAGCTATCTCAAATTTCGTGGCTTCCAGTTTCCTCACCATAACAACTGAGAAATAAGGCCACGACATACTCATAGCCATTCCAAAAAGGGCCTCTAAAGAGCAAAGTCTCCGAAAATACTTATTTTTAAGGGTTTCCTTTAAGGCTATTTTTAATCCCCGATAAACCGGTGTACCTCCATTCTCAACGGGTTCCTTAAACTTTAAAATGAGCAGTGACCCCAATATGCCGAAAACAGCAGCTGCCGTAAAAACAAATGTATACTGGGTTTCCAAAGTTTGTCCCAGAATCCATGTCATGACTATTCCAGCTATAGCTGTTGCAAAAACCTTCCAGCAAAAGCTATCGCATTTACTTTGCCTAAAACTTTTCCTCTAACTTTTTCAGGTATTATTTTACCTAGTAGAGCATTCCACGTAGGTGTTGAAGCAGAGAGTACGATAAAGTGAGCAGCAAGAAATAGTGCAAACAACATAGGATCTTTTGCTAAAAGAAACAAAAATATTAAAACACTTCCTGCAAAAACATCCCCAAAATATGAAGGGTTTTCGTTTAACCTTTTTATCTGAAAGTGCTCCCCATATTGGCTGTAATATTGTTGGAGCAGCATTACCGACGGAAGTTATTATACCCATTTCACTGTAAGTAGCTCCTATTTCAACTGCATATATGTTAAGGTAAGGCTGATATAAGCCTCCACTAAAAGCTATTAAACCTGCTGTAGCATATATTATCGGTGGAACATCGCTGTTTTTGCTGTTCTCTGTGTTCATTGTTCTTAATCCCCCCGCAACACAAGCAACAAACCATTAAGATTTAAACCTATCGACAACGGCTGGGATAATTCATCGGCTAACGTTTAAATGGAAACTTACTAGGTAAAATTTGCATGTTAAGAGTTTACAAACTCACTGATACGTCTTGCACTATTATTAATATGTTAACCAAATGAAAACAAACAATGTTAAATAATGTGTAAAAAATTTGTATGTAAAGTCATCGAGCTCATGGCTTAGCTACCCTTGTAAATCTTAAATGTAAAATAGAAAAATGGCGTTGGAGAGTGATTTTAGGTGAGTTTATTAACATTTCAAGCCTTAGTCGAAGAAGAGGAAATAAAGGAGAGATATGACTTAGTCATAGTCGGTGCTGGCCCCGCAGGATGTTCTGCAGCCATTTATGCTAGAAGATTCCAATTGGAAACCTTGATTGTCGCAAAGGAACTGGGAGGGCTTATTGTTGACGCTGAAATTGTAGACAATTATCCAGGCTTACCAGAAATACCTGGAAGCGAATTAGGAAACAAGTTTTTAGAACACGCTAAAAAATATATGACAAATATTATTATGGAAGAAGTTGAAAGCATAGAAAAGAAAGAGTCAGGATTTCTTGTTAGAACTATGGATGAAAAAACAATCGAAGCTAAAGCAATCATATTAGCTACTGGTGAAAAACATAGAAAGTTAAATGTTCCAGGTGAAGAGGAATTTTTGGGAAGAGGAGTTAGCTACTGTGGTCTATGCGATGCACCCTTGTTCAAAGACCGTGTGGTTGCTGTTGTTGGCGGAGGTAATGTAGCTTTTTCAGACGCTCAACTTTTGGCTAAACATGCAAAAAAGGTTATTTTAATTCATAGAAGAAACTGGTTTAGAGCAGACCCAATAGAAGTTAAAAGAGTGAAGGAAAACAGCAAAATAGAAATTTTAACACCGTACATAGTTAGAGAAATTAAAGGAGACATGAAAGTCGAGAAGCTACTTTTGGAAAAAACGAAGGAAGTGGGTGGAGAAGTTATTCCTACCGGAGAACTGAAAGAGATCGAAGTTGACGGTATCTTTGTGGATATAGGTTTAGTTCCAAACTCCGAATTAGCTAAAAAATCTGGCGTTGCGGTTGACGAAAGAGGCTACATTATTGTGGACGATTTCATGAGAACAAATGTTGAAGGAATATTTGCAGCAGGGGACGTAACGGATAAAGGGTCAAAGTTCAGACAGGTCGTCTTAGCTGCTGCGCAAGGAGCTATAGCAGCCATATCGGTCTACAACTACTTAAAATCCAAAGAATAACAAAATTTTATACTACGACTGCTAAGATTTCAATAAAAAGACTAAAGGTAACTATACCTTCTTATTTTTCTGTGCTTTCCTTTAACAGAACGTTTATTGGAATAATCTCCTTATACTTAGTTAAGTATTGGTTTTTCTTTCTTTTATTAACTAAGTGGAATTCAAATGGATGATACTCGGGTAATTTTGCCTTGTTTTCTATTTCTAAAATTATTTTCATCTTAGCAATATTTTTCTCGGGTATTTTTTCGGAGAAAATTAAAAGATCTATGTCACTAGAAGCCGTTATCCTTCTCTTTACTGCGCTTCCAAACACATATATTTCAGCATCCGGCAATACGTTGCTAATTGCTTTTGCAACTTTTTTTACCGCGTTTTTCCAGTTTCGAACAATATCAGCCCGTTTCATTAATATTTTCAAATAGCTTTTGGACAACGTTAAACACCTTCTCTGCAACCTTTATAGCTTCCTCAGCATCGTCCTTGTCAAACCGGTCAAACAAGTATCTGGAAGCAATATATGCATGTTCCAATAATCTTAACGTCAATCTGTTTTTCTTAGAGAATTCTAGTAACTCTTTGTCTTTGGTGGAGTCAAATAATATCGATATCAAGGTTCTTATTGAATGTGATCGAGGTATCTCTCCCGTGTGATGCAATAAAGCCGCCTTAAGGTAAAGTTGGACTGCTTGCTCGGCTAAAAAACATGCTAGATCGTAATCCCCTTTTAGAAGTCGATCTTTAGCAGCATCTAAAAAATTTTTTGCCCTTTGAACTAGAAGTTCAACCTCGTCCATACTACTCAAGAACTACCACCATAATCATTTTCCATTAAAAACCTAAGTAATAAATATTCGCCATACTATTTAAGCTAAATGTAAATTTATTAAATATTGTCTAACTCTATTATCAAGGGTTCTTGGGTAAGATAAATGAATTCATGATTTTTAAACTAAATACTTAAAATGGAGTCATTTTATATCATTCATCTGGTGAGTTTTATGGCCTTGGTATTAGATGACTCTGATAATGTTGCTGTTGCTTTAAGAGATTTAAAGCCAGGAGATGTTGTTAACGTGTTCCTAGGCGATATGATTAAGGTTGTTAAAATTAGAGATAAGGTCCCGAAAGGACATAAATTCGCTATTAAAAACATCAAGAAAGGTGAAAAAATATTAAAATATGGAGAAATCATCGGTATTGCTTCAAAAGACATTTTAGAGGGAGAACATGTACATGTTCATAACGTCATAAGCTATTATAAAGTTTCTACAGGATAGAAAAATAAAACATTCTGAAATAGGAATTTATTCATGTTTCACGTATTTATAAACTGCTACAAAACTTGCATTAAATTTTGAACACGAAAACAGCCAAAAACAAAAACCAATAGTTATTAGACACAGTTAAGACACAAAATTAAAACTTATGTTGATGCGCTGCTATTATTCCCTTGCAACAATGATATCTTTATATACTTGATATCTTTGTTGATTTGTTAGCGGTGATCAAAAATGGGTGTGTACATTCGCGGCGTTGATGAAAAAGTATATAGAGAATTTAAAGCAGAATCTGTTAGACGAGGATTGAAAATAGGGGAGGCAGTAACTGAAGCATTAAAAATATGGCTTAATAAGCATAGAAAAGAGGAAAATAACATAGATATGGCTCGAAAAATTAACAATGCTGCATATAGGATGATTAAAGGAAAACTATTAAGAGATCATCTTGGAAAATGGATAGCTATTGCAGATGGACGACTAATGGCAGTAGCAGACAGCTTAGAACAACTTTGCAAGGAAAACAAGGAAATCTTCGAAAAGTACGATCATGTCTTAGTGGATCAAGTTACGCCTGAGGAAAGGAGGATAATGAGGTGGAGAGGAAGATCTTTGAAGATCTACAGAGAAAAACATTGAAATGTTTTGAATATTTCAACAAAGCACCCATTATTGAATGCTTTTTAATAAATCCTTTAGGAGAAAAACAACCTGTAGATGAACCCCTCATAGTTGAGATAGATACGGGATATGACGGGCATGTACTTATTTCTGAGCATTTATATCATAAGTTAAAGCTTTTTAAGTTTGAACTACCTGAAGAAAAACAACCAATAATAGAAACAGCAAGTCATGAATACATAAGAGCCAAGGCAGCCTATGGTTTCCTTGAAATACCCAGTTTAAATCTTAAAATCAGAACTCAAATCGAGACATTCGAAGATTGTCAAGAAATGTTGATAGGAAGAGAAATTCTCAGCAATTTAATAATTATTCTTCACGGAACCCTAAAAAAACTATGTATTTTTAAGTAAGTATGATTTCATAACACTATTTCAAGTGTAACATGAATTGTTATAAAAGGGAAATGTAATGTTCACGAATAATAGTTTCAAATCGAACAATTGCTTATCGGTGGTTTCTAAAGTTTCTATTGAAGATATAAATCGTGTTAAGAGAATGTTTATCGAGCATAAGAATGAAAAGTTTGTCTATCTTCAAAACATTTACCTATATGATATATTTTATCACGCCAGATTTTCCACTCCTCTCATAATTAAAATTGGGAACAACATCGTTGGAAGCTTATATACTGTCAAATACCTTTTTAATTCAGGTTACATAGGTGGAGTTCTCGTACATAGAAGGCATAGAAGAAAAGAAGTTGGAACACAATTCCTTAAACATGCTTTAGAATGGTTAAAAACACCTCACATCTTCCTTTTCGTAGAACCTGAAAATATCGCTGCACAAAAACTGTTTAAGAAATACGGGTTCAAAATTCTCTATAGAAGAGCTATATGTTAAGGAATGTATGAATCAAGTAAGGTTCATGAGGGTGTTAGAGTCGGTATCGATTTAAGCGAGCTTAGCAAAACTATAGGCTTTAACAAAAGGCAAGGTGTTGTACACCTAGGATATTACCCTATTAAAATAACCGAAGAAGTATTGAAAACCTTAGAAGGTAAAAATAAGATTTTAAGTTATAAATCTACCACTATAATCTATGAACTCTCTAAAATGGTCAAAATTGGAGAATATGAGTTTACTTTCAACGATTATATATTAAAGGAGATTAGAGATAAAGTTCCTCTTACTACAATGGGAAATGTTATTGAGATAAACCCCTTTTATAAAAAACTTGACAAGAGGGATTTCTGCAGGCTATTAGAATACTTAAGACATTTGTACGGTAACATTCAAATATATATGTTAACTTATGGAAGTGATCCGATCATAAAAGTGCTAGAAGAGTTGGGTTTTAGATGTAGGCTAGGAGCCTACGTCATGTATACTAATGTTGCTAACGATGTGCTATGAATAAGATGGAGAAAATATATGTGAGCGGCCATGTCGTCCAGAAATATTAGTTTTGAGGGCTATGTTAGACCTGATGGAAATGTTATGTGTCTTGATATGACTTTAATCAGACAGCATATGCAGTTCTAGAATTTCAAATGGAAGGATGTTGTATCATACTTTGAAATTTACGTTTTTTCGATGTGGAAAACCACTTAACCAAACAGGCAGTAAAGAAACATTTGCGTATGAGAACTAGTGGCAATAAACAAGGTTTCTAGGTTTACAATACTTGAATTGATGTCGACAGAATTCTGTTACGTTCAACTGTAATAAAGTGATTTTAAAACCATTTAAAGAATGTAATATTTAAGTGAAAGAATCTTCACAGCTCTTCTAAAATTTAATATTTACTTATTTCCATGTAGTTTTTAAACTAAGAAAACGAGTGAAAAACATCTCAATGTATTTTAGTCTGCATAATACTTATATATTTATCCTAAAGAAATATCCTTAACAATAGGTAGAGAGGGATCTCTGAATGAGAAAAGATGTCCTTGGAATAATTTTGGTTATAGTGATAGTAGTTGCAGGGGTAGTAGGTTATTACATGTTCTTCAGGCCAAAGCCAACAAAGATTGTCTGGGTTTCTACGCAACTTAATCCACCGGAGGAACAAGCAGTCATCAAAGATATCTTAGAGGACTTTAAGAAGGAAACTGGTATTGAGGTAGAGTTTGTTCCAATTTCATACTCCGATCTATCAATTAGGCTTGAAGCTGAAATGGAAGCTGGAAACGTTTCTATTGATCTCATTGGAGAACTGCATGGAGGATTAGACTATTTCAACTCAAAGGGTTGGCTTATGGATCTAAGTGACATGCCCGAGTTAACTGGAAGAACATTCATCTCAACTTTTGAAGACTACGCTACAATCGATGGAAAGAAGGTTTACATCCCATGGATGAGCGCCACCTACGTAATGGTAATTAACAAAGAAGCCTTTAACCATCTTCCAGACGGTTTAACAAAAGATGACATTATAAATGGGACAGAAAATTGGACGTACGACAACTTCTTAGAATGGGCGAAAAAACTCAAAACGGATACACATTCTCCGCAGGTTGGTTTCCCTGCTGGGTCAAAGGGATTGTTTGTAAGATTTCTACACGGCTATTTGTATCCATCCTACACGGGAGCGCAAGCCAAATACTTTAACAGCACAGACGCGGTAACGATGTGGAACTATCTTGACCAACTTTGGGAATATGTACATCCATCGAGCACCACTTGGGATGCCATGGCTGACCCTCTGCTTAAAGGAGATGTTTTGGTTGCTTGGGACCACACAGCAAGAATCAAAAGTGCAATCACAGAAAAACCAGAGAATTTCGTTGTAGTTCCGGTGCCAAGAGGACCAAAGGGAAGAGGATTCATTCTAGTTGTTGCTGGATTAGCTATTCCAAAGAATGCTCCAAACCCAGATGCAGCTTGGAAGCTAATTGAATATTTGACAAGGCCAGAAATACAGAATGAAATCCTAGAAGGGGTGGGATTCTTCCCAACAGTTGTAGAGGCAAGTGAAAAACTACCAGAAGGCCCGCTAAAAATTTTAGCTGAGGGCGTTGCAACGCAGTCAGCTACATCAGATGCGGTAGTTGCGATGATTCCGAACTTGGGTGCAAAGGGTGGCGATTTCAAAGACATTTATAGGACTGCGTGGGATAGAATTGTTTTAAAAGATGAAGACCCAGCGACCGTTACAACGGATTTGGCTGATGATTTATGGGCTCTCTTTGAAGAAGTTGGTATTGAAATTCCGTGAAGAAGGGGTGTAGATGAAAGAAAAACCCGAACTTCTCCCTTATTTTTTAATTTTGCCTGCTTTTGCTTATATGATGTTCTTTGTCGGCTATCCATTAATGCAGGCTCTCATTTTAGCGTTTACCAAGGAAGGTGTGTTTTCACTATATAATATCCAAAGAACCTTCAATGATTATTATTTTCGAGATGCTCTTAAGTTTACTCTTGCTTTAGCTGCGGTTATCGTTCCAACTCAAGTTGTTTTGGCGTTAATTTTAAGTTTAGCCATGAGTAAAATGTTTAAGGGAAGAGATTTAGTTCTTTATACTATTGTCATACCTCTTACTATAAGTGACGTTGCTGCTGGTTTAATTTGGTATTCTATGTTGTCGTCTCACGGTTTCTTGAACAAGCTTCTAATAAGTATTGGAGTAATTGACCGACCCATTTACTTTTTCGGTTATCAATTTAGACACATGGAATTTTTAGCAATTTTTTTGACAGAGATTTGGAGAGCAACCGCAATAGTTTTTGTTATTATTTTTGCGGGGCTTCAAATGATAAGTAGCGAATATCTTGAAGCTGCAGAAGTCTTTGGTGCAGGTTATTGGACAAGGTTAAGGCGAATAGTGTTCCCCTTATTAAAGCCTAGCATCCAAAGCGCCTTAATCATAAGAACGCTCTTTGCAATGCAGGTTTTTGGTGTTGTTTGGATATTAGCTGGAAGAGATATTCCTGTTTTGGCTGGTGAAGGTTTCTACCAATTAACGGAAATAAAAGATTACGGGGTTGCATCTATATATACCTTAGTAATCGCGGGGATCTCAATTCTTCTCGCTGCATTATACATTAAGTTCTTTAAAGCTGAATATCTGGAGGTAGAATAATGGATGGTGAAATAAAATATGCCTTAAAGCAGGTGGCATTCTATGCGTTAATTTTCACGTTTGCTGCATGGATAGCTATTCCCTTAATCGTTTCGATGCTTTATGCTTTTGCAGTTCCAAGTGAATATTATGATCCGAGTAAAGTTATTCCTTTAAAATTCACTCCAAGACACGTTGAAATTTTGTTAATCACCCTAGGTGCTTTGGATGCGATAAAAAACAGTATTTTTGTGGCTTTGTTAACGATAGCAATAAGCTTTGCCCTAGGTATTCCAGCTGGCTATGCGATTGCCAAGTTCATTTTCCCAGGGAAAGATTCTATAAAGCTTTTAATTGTTGCTTTAAGAATGTTTCCAATCCCGGTGATGGCAATTCCTTTAGTAGTGCTTTACATAAGACTTCACTTAATTGACACGCTTATAGGAGTTGCTTTGGCTCACACAGCAATGGCTTTGCCTTTCGTAATTCTTATTACATCAAGCATCTTTGCCGGGGTTTCTAAGGAATACGAAGAAGCTGCTTTAATTTTTGGGTTAACAAGATTTGGTGCATTCCTAAAAATAACTTTACCGCTAGCTTTACCTGGACTGGCAGCAGCAGCAATGTTTACCTTTGTTATTTCTTGGAACGAAGTTTTTGTGGCCTCTGTACTAACTCTGTATAATAGAACTTTACCTGCTCATGTTCTCTTAATTATTGCTGGCGCGAGTGGGGGTGCTGCACCAGATTACTATAAGTTTGCTGCTGCATTTATCATGACTTTACCAGCTATACTCTTTATACTTGTTGCAAGGAAGTATTTAATTACCATGTGGGGCATAACACTTAAGTGAAAGTGAGGTGCAAAAATGGTCAAGGTCAGACTTGAAAATTTGAAAAAATATTTTGTCGATAGAGGAAAAATAAAAAGGGCGGTTGACGGGATAAACCTAACAATAAACGATGGAGAGTTTTTAGTTCTTTTAGGTCCGAGCGGATGTGGTAAAACAACAACACTAAGGTGCATCGCTGGTTTATGGAAGCCTACTGATGGGAGAATTTACTTTGATGAAAGAGATGTAACCTACTTGCCTCCGAAAGATAGAAATGTTTCAATGGTCTTTCAGAGCTACGCAGTTTGGCCTCACATGAAAGTTTACGAGAACATCGCTTTTCCCTTAGAAGTCAAGAAATATCCTAAAGAGGAGATTGATGAGAAAGTAAAATGGGCAGCGGAACTCCTGCAAATTGACGCTCTTTTAGATAGATATCCAAGTCAGCTAAGTGGTGGTCAAAGGCAGAGAGTTGCAGTTGCAAGAGCAATCGTCGTGGAGCCAGAAGTTTTGCTTATGGATGAGCCGTTAAGCAATTTAGATGCAAGGCTTAGGGTTATGATGCGTGCTGAAATTAAAAAGCTTCAGGAGAGGTTAAAGGTTACAACGATTTACGTTACTCATGATCAAGTTGAGGCTATGACGATGGGTGATAGGATAGCGGTAATGAATGAGGGAAAACTTTTACAAGTAGCATCACCGTCTGACGTTTACCTTAAGCCCAAATTACTCTTTGTTGCAAGCTTTATTGGAGCTCCTGAAATCAATTTGTTAGAGGCTACGGTTAAGGAGCACGGTTCTACTTTGGTCTTAGAGGGAGAAGGCTTTGAATTTCCACTTACAGAGGAATTTACATCTCTATTAAGAGGTTATGTAGATAAGTCTGTAATTGTGGGGGTAAGACCAGAACATCTAATGGTTGAAGGAATTTCTGATGTCTCTCGTGTTAAAAATAAGGCGCAAATAAAGGGAGTGGTTGACTTTGTTGAAGCTTTGGGAACAGATACCATTGTTCATGCTAATGTTGGGGGGAAAATAGTTAAAGTTAAAATCCCAGGAGCAGCAGATGTTCCTATTGGACGAGAAATCAAAATAATAGTTGATTTAGACAGATTACATGTTTTTGATAAACGAACAGAAAGGGCAATAGTATGAGGGAAAGACTCGGAACTCCTGGTGGAGAAGGATCGAGAAGTTCTTTCACGGTTTGGGACGTGTTTTAAGATGATTTTTCATTTTCCAGTTTAAACTCAATTTTGGAGAATTTTGATGCTTATAATTCTAAGAAGTTTTGTTATATTTTGAATGGATATGTGAATTTTATAGGTAAATGCATTTTCTTGTTTTAGAGGATTTGTAAGCTGCCAGCACAATTGCAAGGTTTTTTTTGGCATCTTCCCCGGTAATTGGGGGGTCTTTGTTTTGTATGATTGATTGTATGAAGAGGTTTACGATATTTTCAACGTCGGTTCTCTCCCAGTATATTTTTTCTGCTTTGTCTTGGTAAACTGTGAAATCTGGATAAGCTGTTCTTATATCGAAAAACCCCTCTTTTCCCATTAAATGATACTTTATTTCAAGTCCGTAGGAGTAGCCCTTTGGATTGCCCCATCCAGCATTTAAAACTGCAACGACACCGTTTTTAAACTCCAAAACTGCAATTCCAATGTCATCCACTGGAAATCCGTAAATTTTCGATCCTATGTCTGCGTAAATTCTCTTGGGCTCACTTTCGGTCAACCATAAGAGAGAATCAATTCCGTGAGGAGCTGTATCCATGAACCCGCCGCCACCTGCTTTTCTTTCATCTAAAAACCAGCTTAAATCTAACCCTTCTAGGAAGATTGGTGGTTTTACATATTCTGATATTGTATAAATATATTCTAATTCGCCGATTTCTCCAGCTTTTATCATATCTTTAACTTTCATTAAGGGTGTTGTAAATCGTGGATTAAAGGGAACCATTAGTTTTACGTCGTTTTTCCTTGCTGCTCTTATTATTTCATCAGCATCGTCAAGTGTTAGCGCTATAGGCTTCTCTAAAAGGATATGTTTTTTCTCTTCTGCTGCTCTAATAGCAACTTCCTTATGTCTATAAGTTTCAATGGCAATGTACACAGCATCGACTTTTTCGTCTTTTAGAAGGTTCTCATAGTTCTCATAGAATTTGGCTTTAAACCTTTGGGCTTCCCTTTTTGCAACATTACTATTAGAGCCGTCTCCAGAAATCGCGTAAACTTCAGCTGTTGGGCTATTATTTATAGTTGGAACGTATCTTAAAGCGTGAGGATGGGCATAACTTATAATTCCAAACCTAATCATCATTCTACCTCCCTTACGGAACTTCTTTTTTAATGCAAGGATTTTGCGGTTCCATTTTGATGGGTTCGCCCTTTTTTGTGGAGTTTATGGCTTTTTCAGCTATTTCTAAAGCTATCTTTGAATCGTAAGCTGTAACAATGGGCTCTTTTTCTTTTGTTATGCATTCTAAGAAATGTTTTATTTCTCTTTCAAAGGCATCTGGGAAAGTTGAGAGCATTGGAGAAAAACGTGGCATTTCAAATTGATTTTTAACAATGCCAATAATCGGCGTGTCCATGGGAATGTATTTAATTCTTCCGTTTTTACCTATGATGTCTAAATAATGGTAAAATACTCCGTATCGAGCTGGGTATGGATATGCCCAGCTCACTTCAGCTATTCCTGTTTGTCCTCCATCAAATTTAATTATCATAGTGAAATGGTCGTAGGTATTGTTTGTTATTGCTTCTTTTCTTATCATTTTTCCAATACCGAAAACTTCTATGGGCTCACTTTCAAAATACCATCTTAAAAAGTCTGTAATGTGGACGCCTAAATCTATTGCAACTCCTCCGCTTTTATCTGGCTTCCAATACCAATAATCCCCTGGGAAAGGTAATCTTTGAAATTCGGACTTCTTTATCTGCATTGGTAATATATTCCTTGTTTTAATTACTTCCTTTATTTGCATCCATCTTTTGTCGAAGCGCCTTACATGCCCGACGAAAAGATTTAAACTCTCTTTTTCTGCTGTTTTTATCATTTTTTCAGCTTCCTCAGAGGTTAAAGCAATCGGTTTTTCAACAATGACGTGTTTTCCGCTCTTTAGAGATTTAATTGCCAGTTCTGCATGCGTATAAGTCGGTGTCAGAATCTCAACGACATCTAAATCCAAGTCGAGAAATTCGTCTAACTTCGTGTAATAACTTGCATTAAACTCTTTTGCTGCTTGTTTAGCTCTCTCCTCCTTAATATCCATAAAAGCAATAACTTTGACATTTTCCAGTTTCTTTAATACGTGTTTATGTGCTAAATTAAAAATATTTCCGCACCCGATGACTCCAACTCGGAGTTTTTCCTTCATCATGGATGTCCTCCACCGTTAGGAACAAAAATATTAAATTTTTATTCAGTTATAAACCCTTGGGTAGTTGAATTTGGAGGAATGAAAATGAAGATCATGGTTGGAATTCCAAGCTATAATAATGCTGACACAATTGGTTTCGTGGTTAAACAAGTGGCAGAAGGCTTGAAAAAACATTTTGGGGGAGGAATAATAGCTAATGCTGATGGGGGAAGTAAAGACGGGACAAGAGATGTTGTTTTAAATGTAAAAGTTCCAAAAGAGGTTGAAGTTTTAAGTTTTGTTTACAAGTGGCCAATTCCTGGAAAGGGGAGTGCAATGAAAGAGTTAATGGAGCTTGCAAGGGAAAAAGATGTTGATATTTTAATTTTTGTTGACAGTGATTTGAGAAGCATTGCTCCAGAGTGGATTTACAAGTTTGCGAAACCCGTCATGGATGGATTTGATTTTGTTGCTCCTTTCTACATAAGACACAAGTATGATGCAACGATAACAAATAACATTGCCTTTCCAATGACCACGGCTTTGTACGGGTTTAAAATTAGGCAACCTATTGGAGGAGACTTTGGAATAAGTTCAAAACTATTTGATGTTTATTTGAGGGATGAGAACGTTTGGAAAACTGATGTTGCTAAATTTGGTGTGGATATTTTCTTAACAACCACGGCGTTAGCTGAAGGGTTTAAAGTCACTCAAGTATCTCTAGGAGCAAAAATACATAACCCAAAAGACCCAGCTCAAAGCTTAGGTCCTATGTTTAATCAAGTTGTTGGAACCCTCTTTATGCTGATGAAAAAGTATGAGAACATTTGGAGAAACGTGAAGGAAATTAAGGATATATCAATTATTGGGAAAATAGAAAGAACTGAACCAGAAGAAGTTAAGGTTGATCTCGAAAGATTGAAAATTAAGGCAAGAGAAGGCTTTGAGAAAAATAAGGAAATTTTACAAAAAGTTCTTTCAAAAAACACGTTTGAAGGTTTAAAAAGGGCGTTAAAAACATTTGATCTTGATGATGTCCTTTGGAGCCACGTTTTATACGATGCTGCAGCTGCCTATAAAAGAGGTGTTCTAAAAACCCTTGAATCCTTAGTTCCACTTTACTTTGCAAAAACAGCTAACTTCGTTGAAAAAACTAAAGATATGAACAGTTTAGAAGCTGAACAGATAATTGAAGAAAGAGCGAGGACATTCCTAAAAGAGAAAAGTTATCTGTTGGCAAGGTGGTAGCTTTATATTTCTCTTACTTTATTAGAAAAAGTTTTGACAACTTAAAATATATAGAAACAGTTCAGTAGAAGATGTAACGGCCCGATTAAAAAGGTGTAAGAATGGTAAGCTTGGTTAAAAGACTGTTAAGTAGAAATTCAAATCAATAAAAAAGAAGATGTTATTGGAATAATTGTTAAAAGTCTAGGAAGACTAATAGAATTCATTTTGCCAAGAATTCTAAGCGTAACGTTAACGATAGGCTTAATTAAAAACATGCAAGAAATGTTAAAGAAACATGGAGTAAACCTTAATATTTCAGGAGACCTTATCACAACCTGACACCTTTAAGAAAATGCCAGATGTTATCGATATATATGTAGGAATCATAGAGAAGAAAGAAACCGTGGAAGAGGCTGGGAAAAGAATTTTTGAAACAATTCTCGAAGTTGCTTCCGGCCTCAGAACACGTTCAGAAATAAATAAAAACAAAGAATTTGCAGTTTTTAGGGTTGGGTTCACATATTAGTTAACTATAAGTTTTGTGCATCTTTTTATATTTTTTCTCGCATTTCTAGGATAAAGTTCAGAAATTTCTTGGTGTTTTCTATAGGAGAAGATTTTAGATCTGTTATATTATCTTCTATAACATTATCCTCGGATTTAAAATGGATATGTCTTGGAAATGATTTTAGGTTTCGATGATGCGGCGCTGTGTCAATTCTTATTATTCTACTACCTTTCTGCCAATGTAAAGAATATTCTCTTACTGTTGGATATCTTATTTCAATAAAACTACCATCATCTAGCAGAATGCGCAATTTCCGCCTTATTATGACTGGATCACTAATAATGACATGACCGAACTCTTTCTTTATAAGTTCTTTAATTTCTTTGAGGATTTTAATGCTCAAATCAATTCCTCAAACTGTTTTTTTAGCGATTCTCTAAGCAATTTCAAGTCTTCTTCTAAGCTTTTAGCTTCAAGGTAGTCTTCATAGGTTGGATGTTCAGGCAATTCTCCTCTTTCAATTTTCTTTAGGATCTCTAATGACGATTTAACATTGTAGCTGGACAAAATTTCATTAAGCATTTCCCTTAGCCTAAAATATTCACTTAAATCTCTCAAAATGTAAACTTCCCTCAACTTTATGTCACTAGTATCCATCTTTAACACCCTTTAAGACTAGATGATAAATACGTTAACAAGCATCTTCGCAATAAATTGATTTCACAACACATCCAAACTTACGGCTTCAAATAAAATAAGCTGTAACGTACATTTAAGTATATAACCTTCTAACCTTAATCTACAAACTATGCTTCCTCGTTTCAATTTTAAACTTATAAACTAGCTATCACTTAGACTTATCAAATAGTAAGAATTTTTGTTTTATTTTTTCCACTAGATGTAGTTTCTGTAGCATATTAAATGTTTTCGTGTGTTTCCCGATCTTAATGAATTCTATTAGGTCTTCAGGTTTGTCTATGTCGAGAGCTATTCTAGGGTTCTTGTAAACTCTAAAGTTTATGTTGTTTGCTAGTGCTGTTTTTCGATGTTTCTCGAAGCTTCTAACTCCGTACTTGGTTGGAATTATGTTTGGAGGCCGTCTAAATAAGAGGTTTGTACCATAACCGTCTTTTGAAGGTGAAATTACTACCATCTTTTCTGAGTTCTCGTCCATGGAGATTGCTTCGTCTATGTCTTCAGGTTTAATTAATGGGATGTCGATGGGGACTATTGTAACATTTTTTGCACCTATTTTCATGCAGTAATTCGTTGCTATCGTTAATGATTCATTTAGTTCTTTGCCACTGTCGTGTAATGTCTTTATTCCGAGGTCTTTGGCCTTTGTAAGAACCTCGTTATCGCTAGTGATTACAATTATGTGATCCAGACTCTTTGAATGAATTAAAGCGTTTACAACATCTTCAAACATGGTTAAGCATAGTAAATATCTTTCTTGTTCTTCTAGCAGTGGTGAAAGCCTGTGCTTTGCTTTTCTCAAGTTTTTTACAGGAATAAGCGCAAATGACAAACTACCACAGCTCCATTATTAAAAATGATAGGTTATTTAAAGCCAAATAACCAACTGCTAATCTTTGCGACATAATATGTTTTCACTAATTTTAGATTTAGACTAAGTTTAATTGTTAAATCCAGCCGAGTGATTTCATCGCGTCAACTATTCGATTTATCGAAGTAATATATGCTCCAGTTCTCATATCAACATTATACTTCTTTGAAACTTCATAAACGTCGTTAAATGCATTTGCCATTATTGTTTTTAATTTGTCGTTAACTTCTTTTTCAGACCAGTAATAGCCCATTCGATTTTGAACCCATTCAAAATAGCTAACTACTACGCCGCCTGCATTGGCTAAAATATCTGGAACAATGAAAACACCCTTTTCGCTAAGTATTTTATCGGCTTCAGGAGTTGTCGGGCCGTTTGCTCCCTCTATTATTATTTTTGCCTTAACATTGCCAGCGTTTTTCTCTGTAATTTGCCCTTCAAGTGCGGCTGGAATTAGAATATCGCAATCAACAGTTAACGGGTCCTCCCTCGATATTATTTCAGCCTCAGAATATTTTGTAACACTTCCCTCTTTCCTTTTTACTTCCATTACTTTATAGATGTTAAGTCCATCAGGATTGTAAATTCCACCTTTAGAGTCGCTAACAGCAACTATTTTACTACCAAGCTCGTAAAAGAACTTTGCAGCATTAAACGCCACATTACCAAAACCCTGAATGGAAACTCTCGCATCCTTAAGACTTACATTCAACTTACTTGCGGCTTCTAAGCCGATGAAGAAAACACCTCTTCCAGTAGCTTCTCCTCTACCTCTTGAGCCACCAATACTTAACGGTTTACCAGTAACTACACCAGGTACAACTTTGCCTACCACTTTATTATACTCGTCTAAAAACCAAGCCATAACTTGAGCATCAGTATTTACATCGGGAGCAGGAATATCTATATCCGGACCAATAAAAGGTGCAAGAGCCTTTGCATATTCACGTGTCAAAACCTCAAGTTCCCTTCTCGACATCTCTTTGGGGTTACATTTAACTCCTCCTTTCGAACCGCCATAAGGAATGTTTACAACGGCTGTTTTCAACGTCATTAATGCTGCAAGAGTTTTAACTTCATCAAGATTCACATCTGGATGATAGCGAAACCCCCCTTTCATAGGGCCTCTAGCATCGTTAAATTGCACACGATAAGCTGTAAACACCCTTGTTTTACCGTTATCCATTTTTAACGGAAGAGAAACTATAATCGTTCTTTTCGGCTTACTGAGAATTTCAACTACTTCTGGAGCTAAATCTATAATCTCCGCTACATGTCTTAGTTTTCCTAGATACTGATCGAAAAAGGATCGCTGAGTTCGAGCTTCGCTCACTTTAGCCTCACCTCTTAACTTATCGTTTATTGAAAGTGTGACTTAACTTAAATATGTATTTCCCTTTACATTAAATCCCTTATCTGCAAATCACAAAAAAATATAGTTTTACCCTCGATATTTTATTCCTTTATTTAGTTTCTCGAAGTCCCAAAAGAATTATTGAAATAGCAAACAACATTGTTATCGTAGCAATTAAATATGGGATATTTGCTCCGATAAGAGAATATATTAAGCCTGCAACCAACGTGACGATACTAGACACCACGTTGATTATCAAACCCACTATGGAATTTACTCGACCCCTCAGTTCTAAGGGAACCAAATCCGTAATTATTGTGGTGATCGCAGTAAAATAAACAAAATTACCGATCGACATTAAATTCACAGTAACTAAAACTAAAATAAACGGTTCAAAAGCCATATAAGGCGCAGCAAACAGTAAAAAGCAACCAGACAAAGAAGAAAGCGTAGAGACCACTAAAATAGGTTTACGACCAATTTTATCTATTAAAAAACCGAAAGGCATAAGAAAAAGGAGAGCGAGAAAATGGCTAAAGCTAGAAATGTAACCCCAGCCGATTTCACTTACCCCGAGAAAAACAACAGAGTAAATGGAGGTTAAAAAAGTCATAGATAATGCTATGTTTGCTGTAACATCTACTAAGACAACATATAGCAATTTTTCTTTCACAAAGCTCAATGCGGTTTGATACGCTTCTCTAAATTTTAAAGTTTTACTAGCCAAAACTTCATGTCTTAGTAATGTTTCCTTCAAGAAAACTTCTCTTATTGTAGCTGCTGTTACCCCGGAAACAAAGCATAGAAAATATATGAGTCGAATTGCAGGGACAAATGTGTATCGAGAAATAAAGTAAATGGCTAAAAGCGGTGAAAACGAGGAGATAATATCAGGTAAAAAGTGATACAGAGAGAATAGTTTACCACGTAACTCTTTTGGTGTAGAATCTGCCTCAATGCTCCACAAAGCAGGCTGATACAGCAATGCAACATTGGATAGAAAAGCAGCTATAATAAGCCATGTCCAATCTGGCGCATATGCGTAAATAAGAAAGGAAAAACTAAATAACCCAGTCATACACACGACAATCTTCTTTCGACCATATTTATCCGCCACATAACCCCCTAAAATTCTTGAAAAACCTAAAGTTATTGTTGAAACAAAGGAAATCGCACCTAAAATTACAGGAGTTGCTCCAAGTTCATATGCATATAGTTGAAAATAGGGGTCAGCCATTGATTGAAAAGGACCCCAAACAGTCCAGCTCAAAATAAGCCCAAAAACATTCCACTTATAAATTCTCCTCAAATACTCATCATACTGATCCTCAAATTCGCTCATAGCCTTAGTTAATTTTCACTTACTTAAAAATATTTTGAAAGATCTAGCAAGGCATGTGGTACACGTTTATAAACCCTTAGAGACCTATACAGTTTAAGGCTTCTTTTGCAAGTTTAATTTTGTTTTCTATTGTTTTCATTATGGTGTTTGTTACATGTACTTTTACTCCGATTTCTTCTATTTTAGGTTTTAAGTCTCTATCAATGTTGTCAATAATGAGCATGTCAAGGAGGTTTTTGTAGATTTTTGCTATTCCTAGGGCTGAGACCTCGATGCCTAAGCCTCGCATTAACTTGTCTGCGGGTCCCTTTATTGGGGCTCCTCCAACAATGGGGCTGATAGCTACGATTTTCGCTTTAGTTTTCTTCAAGGCTTCTTTTACACCTTTAATAGACAGAATGGGACCTATACTTACAATGGGGTTGCTTGGACATATAATAATTCCATCAGCATTTAATATTGCTTCAATTACTCCTGGAGCTGGTTCAGCTCTTTCTATTCCTTCAAACTTCACATCTAAAACAGGGTCTTGTGCTTTTCTTTTAACCAAATATTCTTGGAAATGCATTTCACCAACATTAGTAACAATTTTCGTTTGAACCTTGTCGTTTGTCATTGGGATAATTTTTACCTTAACTCCTAGGGTTTTTCGAATTTTTTCTGTTACTTCTGAAAGCTTCAATCCGCTTTTTAATAGCAGTGTTCTGTGAATGTGAGTTGCTAAGTCTTTATCTCCAAGCATAAACCACGTTTCATAACCGTATTTTCTAAGCATGTCTAAGCAATTGAAGGTGTCCCCGCGTATCCCCCAACCCTTTTCTTCATCAACAATTCCGGCGAGGGTGTAGGTCACTATGTCAACGTCAGGAGAGATATGTAAACCGTAAAATTCTATGTCATCTCCCGTATTAACTATTGTAACAATTTCTTCAGGTGGAACAACGTGAACTAGTCCTTGTAGAAATCTTGCAGCACCTACTCCTCCAGCTAATGTGGTTATCATTACCAACCCTCCCAATGTAAAACTTCTTCAATAGGTTTTCTCGGTGGGGGTGAAGGCTTCTCGTCTGGGTAGCCCACTTCTATTAATGCTTGAGGTTCTACATCTTCCGGGATATTTAAAACCTTCCTAACTATGTCCTTTGCGAAGAGGGGGGCACATCTCCAACATGCACCTAAACCTTCAATATGCGCAGCTAACAGCAGGTTTTGAATTGCTGCTGCAACGCTTTGAACAGCCATTACATACTCTGCCTTTTGTCTCTTCTCATCGGGGTATTTATCCATATCACGCATGGTCAAACAAGCAATTATTAAAACTGGTGCACTAACCATTCTTTTAACAGAAGTTTCAACCTTTTCCTCGATTTCCTCTTTTGAAAAACCGTTAGCTAAAAGATCTTCTCTAAATTTTTCACCCATACTTACTGCAAGCCTCTCTTTCACCTTTTTATCCCTTATTATTATGAAGTGCCATGGCTGAGCATTGTGAGCCGATGGAGCCCATATAGCTGCCCTGATCAGATTAAGCAAGGTTTCCTTAGGAATTTTCTCCCCCTTGAATTTCCTTATTGTCCTTCGAGTTTCAATTACCTTGTAAAAGTCTATATTATTTTTCAAATTTTCTCTCTCCTATTTAATTTATTTAGCTATCTTGAAGGTTTTAATAAGATTCAATAAAATTGAGGAAACTTAACAGTATGTGCATCACTATCTTACCTTTTTAAATTATCTTGAAGTTAATTTTATAAAATACTAAAGCAAACAAAGTGCATGAGTTTAGATGTTAAGTTTCTAAAGGTACATTAAAGTACTTCTCTAGAAATGTTACAAACTCTGAGTTGCCGACAAGAGCGCCCGTTATTATGCCTATAACTGCCATTTCTGCGACACCTTTAACGAGAATGGAAACTAGTATCATCCACCCTACGAAGAATCCTACAAAGTATGGCATTAGTACCGAGAAGTACAAAACCATGAACAGTATTTCTGGAATAAACCCTAAAATCACCAGAAACGTTGTTTTCAGGGACTTTCTTACCCCTTTAAGAACATTAAAGTATTTACATAAAAATCCTACGGAAAACCCTGTAATCGCTTTACCTATCGGTAAACCGAAAAGGGCAAGAAGCCCCGAATGCCCTCCAAGAAAACCAAACCATAACCCTGGAAGTATACCGGCAATGATGCCAGTAACTAAACCTGCTACGGGGCCACCGAAAACAGCTGTAACAACAACTCCTAGATTTGAAAGATCTAAGGCGATACCAGTAATCCCTCCGGGGATAGTCAACACCTGCGAAGACATAGCGAAGAGAGCGTTTCCAAGGGCTCCCATCATTGCGATGAAAGCAACATATCTTGAAGTCCATTTTTCTTCAGATCTCAAACTACCCACACCCCAATAAATCACAACTATTTAAACTTTATCAGGCGGTTTTTACAATCTGTCTTTAAGTTTAGTTTAACGATAAAACTGTTTGACTAATTAGGCATCCTTCAATCTCATTCCTTAGTTTTAAATGTTGCTACTCATTTTTGAGAAGCCTTGACATTTAACCAGTTTTTATCTATTTTAGTGTCAATTTTAGGAGAGAATCATTTAAATCTTATATAAGCGTCATTAAATGTTGTTAAAACACATGGAGGGGAAAGTAATGAATGTTGAAAAGAAACTTGAGAATTTAGGTTTAAGTTTACCTAAACCACCTAAACCTGTCGCTGCATATATACCCGCTGTAAAAACTGGAAATCTAATTTTCGTTTCTGGGCAGATTCCTGTTGTCGAAGGGAAATTGAAGTATAA
>Ga0209410_1000246_pt1 | contig 24024 bp, 20 predicted proteins | sample Mar14436cmmetaG_FD_184135 | JGI IMG/M metagenome (GOLD analysis project Ga0209410, IMG submission 184135) | Marine hydrothermal vent microbial communities from Guaymas Basin, Gulf of California to study Microbial Dark Matter (Phase II) - Marker... ... | reverse complement strand
AAATCGCTCTATTTTTGCAAGAGCCATGCGTCTTGGAGAACTCATAGATATGGCCAAAAAGATGCAAGTTGGAGAGGAGGTACGCGTATACAGTTTGGAGGGTGTTGATTTCATATTGAGAAGACCCGAGAAATCTGGTAGGAGTCTAAAGAGAGAATATAAACCAGAGACTAACTTACAGATTTGGATTAAAGAGAAGTGTAAAGATGAATTTATGCCGAATCACCTAAGGGTTTTGCTTGATCTGGAGTTCAAAATGTTATTTCGCCCAGAATACAAAGAGGATCTGCTGTTGATATTCGATAAACTTTTCTATGGCGAAGATCCAGATGTCTTGTATGAAGAGGTTAAAGATCTACAATATCCAAAGGAGTTGAGAGATCTTAGATATGATTTATATCTAACCCAATTGTTTTTTGTTGAGCAAGCGGTGAGCTATTCTTTCAAAAGTAGGTTTGATCCGAAATATCTGTATCTGCAAGGTTGGATCAGATGTCTATTAATGAGAGAAATGGAGATAGATAAGCTATTATGGAGTGCTATACGAAATCCTCCACCTGTCAAGTTCACAAAAAAGGACAATAGAATGCATAGAGAATATGATCCAAACGTTGGACCTCTGTGGTACACAACTGAAGTATGATCGTAGGGGGTTTGATCAAAAAGGTTGCACAGTTATGAATAGTTATTCATTATAAAATTAAGGTGGACCGGACGGGATTTGAACCCGTGGCCTCTGGCTTGCGAAGCCAGCGATCTACCCCTGATCTACCGGCCCTAATCCTGAAGTTCTTTCTTACTTTTTATTCTTTATCACTTCATCTCCCTTTCTATCATCGCCATCAAGATAAGCCCCGCAAGTAATACCCTTCTATCAAAATCTTCCGGAAGGTCTTTACATTTCAGCTCCCATATATCGCCAATGATCTTGAACTTCTGGTTGATCTCGGCAACCTCTCTACCATCGACCTTCACCTTCATCTTTTCTGGAACTATGGCACCACCGGGAACGTATTTCCTGACCAGCCCAAGACCTTTCGATTCCTCCACCCTTCCCATCAAATTCTCGTTCGCATCATAAACTTCCCACTCATCCCAAAGGAAGCCGGATTTCAATGCCCTCCTTTTGATGTAACCCAGAATCCTATCGCTTGCAGAATCTATAACCGCAAACTTTCCCCACACATCCATTATCTGCTCCTGCTGAATCCTGAAGATTTCTTGGGACATGCTCTCATCGGTGTATACCCTTATGTCTTCCTTTAGCTTGAGTAATTTTTGCTTGGTAAACCCTATTACATTCCCGTCCCCATCTTCAATCCAGTACTTGTTTCCTATCGTAAGAACCTTCTTCCTGACTCGATAGAAATCCCTATTCCATATTTGGTTCATCTTATTACCTCCTAGATTTTGCTTCTTTCAACGCCTCTATAACTGGTAACTTCTCACCCATCATGAATCTCTCTAAGGAGCCTCCGCCGGTGCTCACATGGCTTATCCTTTCCAGCAGACCAAACTTATCCAGCGCAGCGATTGTATGTCCTCCTCCGGCAACACTGAATGCATCGCTATCAGCAACAGCCTTAAATAACTCCCTAGTTCCTTTCGCAAACTCATCCTTCTCAAAAACACCGCATGGTCCCGAAACAAAGATGGTCTTTGCATTCCTCACTATCTCTGCAAATCGTGATATCGTTCTCTCACCTATATCATAAATCGAGTACTCTGTGGGCAGGTCTTCCATACCTATCTCTTTTCTTTTTCCATCCTCCTCAACAGCAAGATCTGTAGGCAAATGAATCTTGTCTCCATGCTTCTCCACTATCTCCTTCATCTTTTCTCCCAGCTCGTCATTCCACTCCTCAGCAAGATTTTCCTCATTGACCTTCCCGAGATTATAACCCTTTGCCTTCAAAAATGCATTCCCAGGTAATCCCGTAAGTATCACACCATCAACCTTCCCCTCATCGAGCGTTCTCTCTATGGTCTTCACCACATCAGAATATTTCGCTCCTCCAAATATGAAAACATTTGGTCTTTCCGGATTCTTCAGCACCTTTTCCAAAGTCGTAACTTCTTTCTCCATCAATCTGCCGGCACAGGAGGGCATGACAGCGGTAAACCCTATCAGAGAGCATTGCTTTCTGTGAGCTGCCGAGAATGCATCATTAACGAATACATCAGCCACTTTCGATAATCTCTGCACCAACTCAGTTTTTGCATGCTCTTCTGCGCTCTTCTTCTCCATCTCGTAAGGCAGTTTTCTTACATTATCCAGCATAAGAACGTCTCCCGGCTTCATTGATTTTATTGCTTCTATTGCCTTTTCACCGCAAATATCATCAACGAACTTAACCTCCTTACCGAGCAGCTCTGATAGAGCCTCCGCATGTTTATCCAGGGAAATGAAATCCCAGCTTCCAGGTCTGCCCTGATGAGCGAGAATTACAACTTTTGCATTTTTCTCGATCAGCTCTTTTATGGTGGGGAGAGTTCTCTTCATTCTGGTTGTATCTAAAATATCTAGGGTCTCTTTGTCCAGCGGAAGATTAAAATCTACCCTCAGCAAAACCGTTTTTCCCTCGAAATCAAAATCATCCAGGGTGTTGAAATCCACCATAATATCCTCCTCCAAAATAGAATGAAGAAGGTGGTTATTATGTTGTCGCCATGACGGTCTGAACCTCTATCCCCGGTTCTCTCCTTCCGGTGTACATGAAGTTTACGAGGTCAACGAGTCTACAGGAATAGCCCCACTCGTTATCATACCATGACAGTACCTTAACCATGTTTCCTCTGTTTCCACCGTTCTCCGGTATGACCATTGTGCTGAGACCGTCTATTATGGCAGAGTGTGGATTTCCTATTATATCTCTTGATACGATTGGATCCTCTGTATAATCCATCACGCCTCTCAGAACTCCTCTCGCGCAATCCCTGAATAGATTGTTTATCTCATCCCTGGTGACATTCGTATTAAGTATACACGTTATGTCTGTAACGGAACCATCGGGAACAGGTACTCTCATGGCCATTCCGTTCATCTTCCCATCGAGTTCCGGAATGACCTTGCCTATAGCTTTCGCTGCTCCCGTTGTGGTTGGAACAATCGAAACCGCGGCCGCCCTCGCCCTCCTTAGATCTTTATGAGGAAAGTCGAGAATTCTCTGATCTCCAGTATACGCATGAACGGTTGTCATAAAACCTTTGCTCACTCCAAAATTGTCGTTTAATACTTTGAGCGGTGGAGCGAGACTGTTTGTCGTACACGATGCCATGGAGATTATGTGGTGTTTATCCGGGTCATAAATATGCTCATTTACTCCAAGAACGATTGTCACATCAGGGTCTGGGGATGGAGCCGATATAATCACTTTCTTTGCTCCGGCATAGAGGTGTTTTGATGCCCCTTCCCTGTTCCTGAAGACACCCGTCGATTCTATAACGACATCGATGTCCATATTTCTCCATTCGAGAGATGATGGATTCAATTTTGAAAATATCCTTATGAATTTGCCGTTAACCATTATCCCGTCATCTCTGGGTTCCACCGTTCCCGGAAATCTGCCATAGATAGAGTCATATTTCAACAGATACGCGAGCGTATGTGGATCTCCAAGGTCGTTTATCGCCACAATTTCGAAGTTTTTCCCATAGTCCTTATGCTGAAAAGCTGCTCTCAATACATTTCTACCTATCCTGCCGAATCCATTTATCGCAACCCTCAACACTTCCCATCCACCTCCAATACGCTCATAGAGTACTTTCTATATAAGCTTTCCGACAAGATGAGTTACGCTGCATCCTGTTATCTCAACATCGACGAATTTACCTATATCGATTTTCTCCATGAGTACAACCGGTTTGTAATTGGTTGTTCTCGCAACAATCGTGGAATTTTTTCCCCTCTCGATCGTCAGGGCTCTGTATTTTTTACCGATGTATTTTTTATTAATTTTAAGAGAGATGCTTTCACATAATTTTGAGAGATATCTGGATCTCTCCTTGGCAATATCTGTCGGAACTCTTTCTTTCATGCGCTTCGCTTCTGTGAATGGTCTCGGAGAAAACCTCGTTATGTTTGTTACATCCGGTTCGATCTCCTTAATGAGGTTCACAGTTTTCTGAAAGCTCTCCTCACTCTCCCCAGGAAAGGCCACTATGATATCAGTTGCTAAAGTGATATCTGGATACTCCGATCTGAAAATATCAACCATTTCCGCAAACTCTTCGACCGTGTATCCTCTCTTCATCTTTTTCAGTATCTCATTATCTCCCGATTGTACCGGAAGATGCAGAAATTTGTAGACCTTGTCAAAAGTGTAAAGGGATACGATTTCCTCTATCCTTTTCTTCACACTTGCCGGATTCATCATCCCCAGCCGTATCATAAACTCGTCTTCAAGGGAAGCAATATCCTTAACCAGTTCGAGAAGGCTCCACCCTTTATCCACACCATAGGAAGCGAGGTCCTGTGATGTCAGCTGTATTTCCTTTGCCCCTCCCCTCAGAGCATCCCTGACCGTTGAAACTATCTCCTCTCTTGGATAACTGACCAGTTTACCCCTCGCCTTGCATGTAATACAATACGAACATGAAAAGATACAGCCTTCCGCTATAGAGATGGGCGCTCTTATATCGTCGAAGCATCTCGGTAATGATGTTTTGGAAATCCTTCTTTCCTCTACCTTCTTTCCAACTATAACCTCATATATCTGTCCTATCCTGTCGGGCGGCAGGATTTCCGCCGCCGGCGCAACCCTTTTTATCAAATCTGGCTGAACACTGGCCATGCATCCAGAGACGATGAGCTTTCTGGAGCTGTTGTAAAGTTTCCTTATCCGGTTGAGCATTCTCTGCTCCGTCGTGCCGATCACGGTGCAGGTGAGAATAATTGAAACGTCGGCAACCTCGGGTTTTTCTGCCATACCCATCCCTTTTGATGTCAGGATACCCTTGATTATGCTCTCATCGCTTCTGTTTGCTGTACATCCATATGTTTCTATATAAAATCTCATGCCCTCTCTATCGCTTCTTTTATTCTCCTGACGACAAAATCTTTTCCAAGGGTTGTGAGGAAATAACCGAGTCTCGGTCCCGATTCTTTATCCAAGAGAATCCTATACATTATCTTGAAGCCATTCTTTGGATTTATACCGGATTGTTTTGATGCGGTGTACACGTTTTCATGAAGCACTTCGGCCTTCCACTCTCCAGACAGTATCAGATCGAGATACGCCTTGAGAAATTCCTTCTGCTTGTCATCGAGTTTTATATCTGGCAATGTTTCCCGCAAACTGAATTTTATAATGTCTGGAGCAAAGTTATCAAGCCAGTAGATGACGTGCTTGACTCTACTTTTGAGTCTTTCCTCATCATCCTTGTCGAGTTTTTCTTTTATCTGTCCCGTTCTTCTCAATATTTCCAGTATCTTTTCCCAGTCCCTCGATATCTGAACTATGGTTGCAAGATGACGATACGGCACCTGAAGGGGAAGCTTTTCAGGTATCTTATAGGGCTGGGATAACTCATAGACCCTCCTCAAATCCTTCATACCCTTTTTCTCCTCCTCAACACCAAAATACACTCTCTCCTCTTCGTCGTACTCATCCACCAAGTCCAGCAGACCGAGACCGGGGTCGAAATCTATGTGCTTTGAGGGTTTATTCTTCATTATCAGGAATCTGAGAACCTCCGGCGGCGTCATTTTAAGCATCTCCTCGGCACTTACTGCTGTTCCCTTTGAACTGTGCATCGCTCCTTTTCCCTTCAGTTGAATAAATTCGTAGACAACATGATGTGGAGGAGGATAGTTGAAAATCTTCTCGGATATAACCTTTCCGGTGTCCCACGAGCTTCCCGCTGCAGCATGGTCTTTACCAAACGGTTCAAAAGTTACGCCTAACATCTTCCATCTTGCAGGCCAGTCAACCCTCCACGGAAGTTTTCCAATTCCTCCTTTCCTTATATCGACCTCTCCCTCATATCCGCAGGATGAACATTTATACTCTATCTTTGGATACTGATACATGAGCGGAGAAGTGGTTGTCAGTTTCTTACAGTTTTCACACATGATATTGAGAGGTATCCAGTTTTTTGGGAGTTCTCTCCCGGATATGGTCTCTATGATTTCTTTTATATCCTTGCTTCTCTTCATCGCTATCTGAATGTACTCGCTGTATTTTCCTTCCTTGTACAGCAACGAGGCGCGGTAAACTGTGGGCTTTACACCTATCTCGTCCAGACAGTTGAGAAAATTCTCGAGATAGTGGTCTGCGTAGCTTTTGTGATCTCCGCACGGACACGGGATCTCCGAAAGTGGCATTCCCACAAATTTCTCGTAGCTCGAAGGCAAGAACGGATAGACTCTTCGGAGCTGGTCAAAATCATCCGCAACGTAGATGAGTTCCGCATCCAGTCCTCTATCAATAGCAGCTCTGTAGACAGCATCTGCTGTAAGCACTTCTCTCATATTGCCTATATGGATGGGACCCGATGGAGTTATACCTGTGGCTATAACATGCTTCCTGTCTTCCTCAAATTGAGAGGCCAGAACATCAGCCCAGTGCATGATATCTCCTTTAGATAACCCTCGTCCGTATCAGTGCTCTCAGTGGAACACCCTCAACATCATTCTGGGCTCTCTTATTGACAAGAGTCACACATAAAACCGGATTTCCACCCTCCTTTTTTGTAGCAGTTATTGCCTTCCTCATGGTCTTTCCGCTTCCTATAACATCATCTACGATTACCGCATTTTTATTCTTGAGTCCAGCATAATTCGAACTGAATACCCCAACTTTTTCGGTATGAGGTCTAAAAATAGCAAGCTCTAGGTCGAGTTCTTCCGCTATGAAGGTTGCATATGGTATGCCGTTTATGGCTATACCGATAACCGTATCTATGTCAAGTTCTCTGTTTTCTGCTTCCTCTACAATAATATCTGCCATAGCGCTTGCAATATATCTGATCCTTGATGGATACACTCCTATCGATCTCCATCCGATCTTCACGTCCTTGCCCGGTTTCTCTTTTTCCTCTTTGCTGAGTAGCCACTCCACCGTCTCTTCCGCAATATTCATCTCTGATGCTATCTCATATGCGTTGAGTCCACTTTCTTTTAGTTTTTTTGCCTTTTCCCTGAGCGCCTGTATCTCCATAATTTATCACCATCAGAAAATATGGGATTGTGATTATTTAGTTTTCGTTTATCACGGCAGATCATATGCACAGCCGAAACTGTCAGAATGAGTCGGAAATGCTGTGTGGCATAAATGGGCTTGTCAGAAATCAACGGAAAATTAATTAATACATGGAGCCTTTGCGGAAATGATGGTTGGGGAGGATAATAAGATTTCCACGAAGGTAACGAAGCTATTTAAGGAAGGCACCATAAAGATCCTTGACGCGGTGGGCAAGGGTGGAAAGCTCAGATGGAAAGAAATTCAAAGCATGACAAAACTGCCGGTTGCCACGCTTAACAGGTCTCTTTCTCTACTGAGAGAGATGCATCTCGTAACAAAGGAAGAAGAACAATACAGATTGACATGGGTTGGGGATCTCCTGCTGGATATACTGGCCACATTTGGAATAGTGGAATCGTCCCCGAGTAAAGAGGAAGATTCGTCTACCGAAAAATGTGTAGCCAGGGATGTCGCTCTTTCATCCCTCATCATGCTTTTTGCAACCCTGAAGGACAGGGGATGTTTTGATTTGAAGGAATTCAAGATGGCGATGGAGGAACAAATGGAGACCATTCACAAGGTGATTGAAAATTTTGAAGAGGGAGGTCTTGTGAGCAGAGACGGTGATAAAATCATAGCAACGGGTCTTCTCAAGAATATGGACCTTATAGATATAATATCTCTGTAGTTGGTTAAATGCAAAATATCCTTCACTCTTTCACGAAAACAATAGATTCCGTCCCATCCTTGCGCCGGTACCGTTTCACCATCTTCAATCCATCGATGTTTAGATTTTCCTTGCCAAATATTCTGGAGAACGCCCCCGCCGTCCTGCAAAGTATGTATGTTCCACCGTCGGCATCTCTCGATATTCTTTCCAATACCTTATCCTTGGGCTCGATACCAAGAGCTACAACTATGAGATTGTACCCCTTCAGATCCATTTCCATGCCATCCGCCCTTTTTACGGTCACATTTTTAAGCCCATATTCATCGATGATTTTTTTCGCATTCTCTATAGCGGTTTTATCCCGATCTATACCAACGATTTTCCATTTCCTGTTTCTGGCCAACGAAACCACTGTATTTGGAATGGAACCACAACCCATTACCAAAACCTTTGAATCGTCGTCGAGATCGAATTGTAAAAATTCCTCAAGCACGGTTTTTTCCTGTATATCTATGTAAAACTTCGTGAGAACGTGCGACTTTGAAAAGATTTTTTCTACAATTCTCAGCAATTTATTGTGAAGGTATTGCAGTTCCATCTCTGAGCTCCCTTCTTATTCTTTTCCTCTCTATCTTGTAATACCTTCTCATAGCGAAGTTCAAGGTGGGTAAAGAGAGCAGAGCGGGTGACTTTTCGTAGTCCTTGGCATATCCAAAGTAATGAAGGATTCTCTTCAGCACTTTGTCCATCGAGTAGAACTTCTTTGTGATCCACATGTATCCCTCCAATAATTCCTCGGGTGTCATCCTTTTGGGTTTAAAAACAACGTGTGCCTGGCTGTACTTCGACCAGTCTTTCGTCAGTATCCTCCCCTCTCTCTCAAATCTCTCATATATGGCTGTTCCAGGGTAAGGTGTCAATATGTTGAATTCTATACCATCAACCTGCCACTCTTCAAGCGCATTGTATGTGGTCTCAAAAACATCCGGAGTATCCTCGTCAAAACCGAATATCATTCCACCGACGACCGCTATTCCATGTTTCTGGATTTTTCTCACGTATTCCCCGTATTTCTCCACGGCGTTGACGTTCGTCATCTTATGGATTTTTTTGAGCGTTTCTTTGGATATTGATTCAAAACCGACGAACCACTGTATACATCCCGCCTCTTTTGATAGTCTCAAGAACTCTTCGTCCCTGCCGAGAACATTGATGTTTCCATTTGCTATCCATTTTTTACCCAGCCCTCTCATAGCTTTAAAGAGAGCTTTTGAGTACTCGATGTCGAGTGTGAGACTCGCGTCTCTGAATATTATGACCTTATTGGGGATGGACTTAATATCCTCTATAACATCCTTGATGGGTCTCTTTCTGACAATCCTTCCGAGAAGTTTGGAAGTGGGACAGAAATCACATCCCACCGGGCAACCTCGTGTCGCCTGCGCCGCGCCAGAGAGAAAGTTATAGTATAGGTCTCTTCTGGGATTGGGTATTTTTGATAAATCTGGTTTCTCATTAGAAAAGTATTTTTCCTTCAGTTTCCCTTTCTCCAAATCTTCAAGTAACTGGGGCCAGAGATTCTCGGCCTCTCCGATCACCACCGCATCGGCATGCTGTTTGGCTTCATCGGGAAGTGCAGAGACATGGTATCCACCGAGAACAACCTTTACTCCCAACTCTCTGAATTTGTCCGCTATCTCGTAAGCCCTTTTTGCGGTGATGGTGAGTACGGATATTCCCACTAAATCCCACTCATCCGTTATTTTCAGTTTCTCGTAGTTTTCATTCAAAATTTTCACGTAATGTTTCTTTGGGGTTACCGCAGCCACCATCGGGAGCGTGAGGGAGGGGTTACCATAGATTATCGATATTGGTTTTAATCTATCTCTGTACGTTATAATCCCATGCTCCAGCCTGGGCTCTATAAGCAATATCCTCATACTATCAGTCCTTTTTCACTTTCGAAATGACGACGGGCGGAGGCGTCGCGAGACCTTCTCTCCTGTTCATCTTTATCTCCCTTACTTCTTTAATGTTCACCGAAGCACCTTTTAAATTTTTCGAGAATTCTTCTTTTAATCTTGAAAACACTTTCTCTTTTTCCTCCTCATTGTCATATCTGAGTACAACCAATATATCGATTCTATCATAATCCTCCTGAACAATCTGAAACTGCTCTATTATCTTTGAATTGCACTCCTGCAGAACCTGATACGGTATACCTGTTATGGCAAGCGGTGGTATGAAGGTGCCATCGGGTAAAACAATGGAATCGACTTTTCTACCCTCTATCCTGTCTATCAGAGGAGAGTGCATCCCACACTCACAATCCTTATCTGACAGAACAAGCAGATCACTTATACCATTGTATCTTATTACAGGCGTACCTCCAGGTACAAGAGATGTAACGATAATTTCTGCCAGTTCCCCTGGAGATGCGCGTTCACCCTTACCATTCCAGAATTCCATGTGAACAATATCACTCTGTATATGCATGTTACCCTCTCTGCACTCTATTGCCATTGGTGTACATTCTGTAGCCCCATACGTTTCAAAAACCCTCGCATTGAACACCTCTTCCATATATTTGCGAGTGTATTTATCCAGTATAGCGCCAGATGATGCTATATATTTGGGATTGACATTTTCTCCCATCCCCTTTTCCTTTAGTATGGCAAGTATCTTGAGTATATCAGGATACCCTCCTATCATCTCTGGTCTGAATTTGTTCAGATCCTTCATGATTTTCTCTGGATTATCACCAACATGATAAACACGTATGTTATCAAGAGAAAACACCCTTCTCACGCTTGGTACGGCGTCTCTGTTGAAGAAAAGATCTTCTCCGCTCCCCGGAGAGATGTCAACGATGAGCGCAATTTTGCTTTTCCTCCAACTTAAACCATACTCCTTGAGTGCCCTTGTGAAATACAGCAAGGTGTAATACATGAAAACCGGTTCCACAAATATGGATACCGGTTTACCCGTCGAACCAGACGTGCTCATAACCCTGTAGCTCTCCTTTCTCGCATCTTTTGGGAGTAGTTTGTCGGGGAAGGCTTCTCTGAAATCATCCTTTGTGACCACGGGCAACCTTTCTATATCCTCCAAACCCCTTATCTGCTTTAAATCCACATTTCCGTATTTATCCCGATACATGGGTATTGTCATCGCTCTCTTCAAAACCCTGAGAAAAGCCCTATCCCGGTACCTGTTCATCTTTTCTTCGGAATATCTCCATATCCTGTTCACATCGAACAGGTAGCATTTGACCACTTTCAGCAGTACACCTGGTTTCATCAAGGGATTCATACTATATGTTGGGATTTATCAGAAGTTATTATAACTTTCGGAAGTTTTAAGAAGAACATCGTGGCGAAACGGGAATATCGTACCAAACCTTTAAATCCATCCCGAATTTTATCTACACAGATGGTTCTGGATAATCTTAGGGACTCGTTAAGAGGAACAATAAAGAAAATCGCCGGCGCAATAACCGTTGATTCCAAGTTGATAAAGGAAGTTATAAGAGATATACAGAGAGCTCTACTCCAGGCAGATGTAAACGTAAAACTCGTCCTGCAGTTGTCGAAGAACATTGAAAAGAGAGCACTGCAGGAGAAGCCGCCGGCGGGAATGAGCGCCAGAGAGCATGTAATAAGAATTCTCTATGATGAGCTCGTGAAAATAGTTGGAACAGGAAGAGCCCTTCCTCTCAAAAAGCAAACGATTCTGATGGTTGGACTATACGGGCAGGGAAAGACGACAACATGTGGCAAACTCGCTCAATACTTCAAGAAGAAGGGTTTGAGACCCGCTCTTGTTGCAGGTGATGTGCACAGACCGGCAGCCTACGATCAGCTCAAACAGATAGCCGAGAAAGCGGGAGTTCCATTCTATGGGGATAAAAACGAGAAGGATGCGGTTGCTCTTGTAAATAAAGCTGTAGAACATTTCAAAAGGTCTGCAGATGTCATAATCATAGATACCGCGGGCAGGCACAAACTCGAGGATGACTTGATAAACGAAATAAAAGATATAGAGAAATCCATCAGGGCGGATGAAAAGATACTGGTTATCGATGCAACTATAGGTCAGCAGGCAAAGGAGCAGGCAAAAGCATTCCATGATGCGGTTGGGATAACCGGTATAATTCTCACAAAGATGGATGGAACCGCGAAGGGAGGTGGAGCGCTTTCAGCCTCAGCCGAGGTGGGCGCACCGATTCTGTTCATAGGTACCGGGGAGCATCTCTCTGACCTCGAGGCTTTTGACCCCAAAGGGTTTGTCTCGAGATTGCTCGGGATGGGAGATGTAAAAACCTTGCTTGAAAAAGCCGAAGAGGCGCTGAGAGAAAAAGAGGCAGAAAAAACTATGGAGAAGATAGTTTCGGGAAAGTTCACACTGAAAGAGATGTATCAGCAGATAGAGATGATGAAAAAGATGGGACCTCTCCATAAGATCTCCGAACTTCTCCCCTTCGGTATGTCCGGAAAACTGAAAGATGTAGATATGCAGAAGACCCAGGATAAACTAAACAAATTCAAGTACATAATGGATTCGATGACGGAGGAAGAACTCCAAAATCCGGAGATAATAAAGGGTTCAAGGATAAAGAGGATAGCGCGGGGAGCGGGAGTTGAAACGAGAGACGTTAAAGAATTGCTGAAATACTACAGAATGACAAAAAGCATGATGAAAGGGATATCCAGCAACAGGAAATTGAGAAAAAGCCTTATGAAACAGCTTAAATTCACGTGAAATATGTTCAGGAACTATCTCGACATCGTGAACAACGGAAGAACCGAAGAGCTGAGAAAGGGCAGAAAGGATATTCTCTCTATTCTTTCATCGGTCCTCGAAGCCATTGACCCGTACAAGATAACTTTCAACTATCTCAAAAATAGAGATTTTTCGGATTACGGTGATATTTACCTTCTCGCTTTCGGTAAGGCGAGCCTCCGGATGGCGGAGGGCGCGATAGATGCGGTGGACATCAAAGAAGGTATAGTGATAACCACCGAGAACAGAAAAGTAGAAAGGGATAACATCGGGACATTTCAGGGAGATCACCCCATACCGACCGAGAGAAATATAAGGGCTACAGAGGAAGCCCTGAAAATGATAAAAAGATGTAAAGAAAAGGACTTACTGATCGTTCTCATATCTGGAGGTGGTTCCTCTCTCCTCTGCAAACCAAGGATTCCACTTGAGGACATGCGGAAACTCACGGAGCTCCTATTGAAATGTGGAGCAGATATAAAAGAGATAAATACCCTCCGAAAGCATCTCTCCCATGTAAAAGGGGGCCAACTTCTCAGATTTGTGAAATGCAGTGTACTTTCCTGCATAATTTCGGATGTGGTTGGAGACCCTGTAGATTCTATAGCATCGGGACCGACAGCCCCGGATACAAGCACTTTTCACGATGCCAGAGAGATTCTTATCAAGTATGACCTATGGAAAAGGGTTCCTTCTTCAGTCAGGGATATTATACGGCGGGGTATAAATGGTCAGATAGAAGAGACACCGAAAACTGGAGACAGAATATTTCAAAGTGTGGAAAATGTCATAATAGCTAACAACGAACTCGCGTGCCGGGCGGCGAAAAGAAAAGCGGAAGAAATGGGATACAGAGCGGAGATCATTTCATCAACACTTACGGGAGATGCGAGGGTTGCGGGAAAAGAACTTGTGGAATATTTGTCATCAAAATCCAGAGGAGATGTAATTATCTCGGGTGGAGAAACAACCGTAAAGGTTAGAGGTAAAGGAAAAGGTGGTCGCAATCAGGAAATGGTTCTGAGCGTGGTTGACAAACTGGAAAGAGACATGCTGTTTGTATCTTTTGCTACCGATGGAATTGATGGAAATTCTGATGCTGCGGGTGCTGTAGCGGATGGATACACAAGAATAAGGGCAGAAGAGAGGGGCTTGGATTTCAGAAAGTATCTTGAAGACAATGATTCGTATCACTTTTTTAAGGAACTTAGAGACCTATTAATAACCGGAAGAACGGGGACGAATGTTATGGATATTCAGATGGGTATGCGATGTTAAAAGTTGGAATTATACCGGCGTTTTTGTGGATCGGGCAGTCCGAACAACAGAAAGAGTTAAATATTTAAAAAATTATAATCTCATACTGAATTAAGAGAAAAAGAAAATAAGATAGAAAAACGGGGGTTAAGGAGGTGTTCGACAGATGAAAAATAAATATTTTTCCATGGCTGTGATAGCACTGCTCATACTAAGCGGTGCGGTTGTGGCTGTGGGAGCAAGCGAGGTACCAACCATCTCTATCAAAAAGGCAACATTCACGTTTTCCTCGCCAGAGATATCACAGACGGATGACAACTTCATAGAACTCGAGGTGAGTGGAGCGACAACGACGACGCATACAGATGGTGCGCCAATGTTGCCCGTCAGGAAAGTAGTGTACGAGTTCCCGATGGGAACAATAATAAAGAACATAAAACTGGAACACAACGATGCCACCACCATGAAGCTGCCCGAGGGAATGAAGATTCTACCATGTCCAACGCCCTTGCCATTGAACGGCGCAAACGTCCCAAGCAGTATGCCAATGGACGAAAAGATATACGGGTCCTCAAACTACTATCCGGAGAAATGGTTCTCATACAGGATAAAGGTTGGCCTGAACAAGGACAACGAGAGAACGACTTTTCTGATCGTGGATGTATATCCCGTAAGATACTCCCCGAAGAACGATGAAATCATCTACATAACCGATGCAACCCTGGAGGTGAGTTACCAAGAGCCGACCACAAAATTCGAGAGCAAGGTCAAGGAGCAGTATGACCTCCTCATAATATCGGCATCGGCTTATATGAAGGAGATGCAGCGCCTTGCGGACCACAAAGAGAGTCATGGCGTAAAGACAAAGGTGGTATGCGTTGATGATATAAATGGTCAGGGAAGAGACAAACAGGAAAAGATAAAGTACTACATAAAAGAAGCTATAGAGAACTGGAATATAAAATATGTTCTGTTGGTCGGTGGGTACAGAAGCTTCTTTGGTTTGAACAAGCCCGAACTACAGATACCAATAAGATATGTATACCTCAACGATGGCGGGGAGGATGGATTCCCAAGCGATCTTTATTATGCGGACATCTATTATTATGATCCAGAACACGGTTACGCATTTGATGACTGGGACTCAAACGGTAATGGCAGGTATGGAGAATGGGACTGGTATGGTTACGATGAACTCGATTATGTGCCGGATGTACACCTCGGAAGACTGGCATGCAGAACGGTGAGAGAAGCAAAGACAATGGTTGATAAAATCATAAATTACGAGAGCGAGTACATCGGAAATGCTGACTGGTTCAAGAAGATGATCGTAATAACCGGAGATGACTTCCAGGATCAGAATGCCCTTGATATACCCTGGAATGTAAGCTCCGTCCCCGATGGAGAGTACACAATCCATGCACAGGCCATAAACTGTGATAATGTGTCTGGACCTGTTCATGAGGTTCACGTAATAGTGGACCATGATTCCCCATCCCAAGTAACCTTCTCAGAAACAGATCACCTTATAACTGGAAGAAAGTATCCCGCACCACCGGTTGCATGTATAACCGTACCGTCTGAGGGAGATGTGCTCGGCAACACCGATGTAAATGTCCCTTCACCACCTGGTGCATACGGAGGAGAGCTCTGGACACCGATCATCTATCAAAAAGGTGTAATCCACATAATGGGTAAGGGCTACGACCCCCAGCCGCAGGCGGACGGACACGAGGAGGGTGTGTACACAACGGTGAAAGTATGGGTAACGGATAGCAGTGGTCGCATCGTTTTCGGTCCGGTGGAGAGACACTCTGAGGTGTGGTTTGAGGGTGAGTGGGAAACGGAGAAAGCCCTCGATTACATGCCCGATGATTTTGAGAAGGTAAGAGTATGGACATCCAATGGTAAATTCCACGGAACCAAAGAAAATCCCGTAGATGGTATAGAGATCACGCTTGATTATCTGAATGAGGGTGCGGGATTCGTGTACTTTGCGGGTCATGCAAATCCAATGATATGGGCCGACCACTACCCGGGCATTCCAGGAGGGAGACACAACTCGGATATCGCGGGTCTTTATCAGATAAATATACACATGAAAAGACCTTACTTCCCACTCGACACTCTAAAGAATGGCGAGAAGCTGCCGATCGTTGTCCTCAGTGGATGCCACCCTGCAGCGATAGACTGTAGCCTCATGAAACTTTTAGCGGATCCTCATGAGAGCATATATACAGCCAAGTCGGGCATATATGCACCAGAGTGTCTCGCTTGGTGGTTGACGAGAGTAAAGAATGGCGGTGCAATAGCGACGCTTGGTCCAACTGGTCTGGGCTATGGAATGCTCGGTGGTTTCTGTACAAGCGGTGCCGGCGGCTGGCTGTGGCCGGAATTCTTCAGAGTATATGCTGAGGAAGGAAAGGATGTGCTTGGTGAGGTATGGACCACAACCCTGATAAGCTATATAACGGAGTTTGGACCAGTGCTCGACTTGACGGATGCAAAGACCGTTGAAGAGATGGTCTTACTTGGCGATCCGTCACTGAAGATAGGTGGATATCCATCCAAAGAAAAGGCGGAAAGTAAGGGTTCGGGTACCTCAACAGATGGCGGTATCGAGATAGAATGTGCGCCTGGTCCAACATTGGTATCAAAGAAGAAATTCCCGCTGAGCGATGCTTTTGCCGGAGGATATTCAACGGGTTATAGAGTAACCACAAACACTCTCTTCGATGGGACACCCTCAACCTGTGCATCCGATGGTAGCGATGGTTTCATAGTGGGTTATGCAAGACAGGAGAGAACACGTGAAGGTATAGTTTACCAGGATGGTTTCGCGATTTCGAAAGGAGGCGTACTTTGGAAAGAGCTCCTCATGAGAAATGGCAACGATGAGATTGTGCATCAGTACGTCAGTTATGCGGGCAAGAATAGGCACGCCGTTGGTACCCACTATCTCGGAATGGGTACAATGTTCGACATAATCATCATGCCAGATATGACCAACGAGAATACCTGGGATGTTCTCACGTACTACATACCAAGTGGTGTATTGTATGACTGGGGTAGAAATGCCTGCGCTATAGCGGGAGATTACCTCAGAGATGATATTCAGTATATTGCAATATTCACGATAAATACAACCCCAGAATACGGCAGCTTTTCACAGGTACCTGCATTTATTTCGAGCGCATCCAACTGGGTACAATGGATACCGTCTCTCGAGAATGTGGAGAACATAGAGATGGCATCCAACTATGAGACCCACACCGCCCTCTTCGCCATAGAGCACGCCAGTGGTTGTTACCTTGGATATGCAAAATATCCGACCATCTGGGGCGATCTACTGGATATAGATGTAACGGGACCATACGTAATATCAAACGTTGATCTTGCGGTAACAAATGGAGTCGGCGTGGTGGTTGGAGAATACGATGGTCGTATCATCAGTCTCAGAACAACAAATGATGGAATGAGCTGGGGACACTCCGGAGTCGTGTCACCAGAAGGTGAAAAGCCAGAGATTGTTGGTAACCCCGATGGCTCATTTGATTGTTACTTCATAAAGGACGGAAAGGTCTATGTCTCGCATTCCGATGACGGAGAGCACTGGGATTCACCAACGGAAGTTACGGGTATAACCAACCTTGCAACCGATGATATAATAGATGTCGCACCGGGAATTGTGGTCTGGCCGACAAATGATGGGGACATTTATGCAAAGATACTGAAAGATACAGAGTCCCTGACTGTACTAGATATAGATGTAACATCGGATAACAAGAAGATCGTTGCTACCGTTGCAAACTCCGGTACAGTGGACCAGAGTAACGTGAACTGGGAAATAAAGGTGGAAGGATACAATCCACTATACACACTGCTCAAACTCAACATAACAAAGGGGAGAGTCTTCATTGGCAAATCCACAGCGGGAACCATTGGAACACTCGCATCTGGAGATACAGTCGAGTTAAGGAGTGGAAAGGTGTTCGGCATAGGACATGTAATGATAACGGTGACCGTCGGTGACGCCAGTGCACAGGAAGATGGCTTCCTGCTCGGCAGATACATAATACTACACCATCCAAGGGAGTAAGCGTTTCCCCTCCCACCTCTTTATTATTTTTTGAAGAGGGTTACAAGTTCAGCGGATTGGATGATGTGGTCTTTCATGTGTTTCTTTATCCTTCTGAATGTAGCTCCTTCTTTCAAATTGAGCTCTTTATCTATCGCGTAAACCGTAAATACATATCGATGTTCTCCCCATGGGGGGCATGGGGGAAAGTACCCTATTCTGAATAAAGAATTTCTACCTTGCTTGTATCGTCTCTCATTTTCCTCTATATAATCTACATCCGGAGGAATGTCATACAACAGCCAGTGAATAAATGTTTTCAATGGTGCGTCAGGGTCTAACATGACCACCACCAGACTCTCTGTATCTTCCGGTACATTTTTTATCTTCAGTGGGGGTGATATCCCTTCACCCTTGCACGTGTATTTCACCGGCAATCTGTTGCCTTCTTCCAGAATGGGGCACTCCAGTATCATTGTTTCACTCAAATACCTGTATGATATTTAAATATCTCCTACGGTGATGCAATACCGCGAAGTTAATTGCCAATACCTCTCATGACCACAACGATATCGTATAACACACCTGTGGCACAAAGACCCATTTATCCACAAATAATATCGAGTCGCTCAAAATCGAAATTTATTTAAGTCACGTTGCGTATTCAGGTTTACATTTGTCTGACAAAAGATGACATTTGTCCTAAAAAGTAAGACAAATTTGGGACAAATGTCATCTGCTTGGAGGGCAGGTGAGGAGAAAATATGGAAAACGTGCGCATAACGATTCGCCTTCCCCTGCACCTGGTGAATGCAATAGATACGCTGACGGAGATCGGACCATATACCACGAGGTCCGAGGTGGTGAGGCACGCGATAGTTGATTTCATAAAGAAACACTCCGACGAAATCACGGACATAATGAACAAGATACAGAAGGTACAGGAAATAAAAACAACAATCTCCACGGTCGAAGAGTATGCAAAAAAATGAGTTTTCCCACTAGGAGGGGTGGGATGCCTCGAAGGGTGCTTCCCCGAAGCACCCTTCCCAACTACCAGGAGGGAAAAAGTATATGGTTGGAAATGGAATGGGAATGGGTCAATCTCTGATTGAAAACGCAATCGCCCACATGAAAGATGAAAAGCGCAAACTCGCAAACAGAGACGACCTCTTTGGTGAACCCCAGATAATCATAGTTGGATGTGGCGGCGCCGGCGGGAATACCATAACAAGGTTGCACAAGCTCGGTGTCAAAGGTGCTAAAACCATAGCACTGAACACAGATAAGCAGGATCTTGATCTAGTAGATGCCGACGAGAAATTGCTGATCGGCAAGAATATAACGAGGGGGCTCGGCGCAGGAGGTTACCCAGAGGTTGGAGAGAGATGTGCGAGAGAATCCATCAGAGAGATCGAAGAGCTTCTGGAGGGTGCTGATCTTGTCTTCATAACCGCCGGTATGGGTGGCGGAACGGGAACTGGAGCATCTCCAGTTGTTGCAGAGATAGCGAAGAAACAGAATGCGGTTGTTATAGGTATGGTATCCACGCCATTTAATGTAGAGAGGGCAAGGTTGGTCAAAGCCGATGAGGGGCTTGATAAACTCAGAAAGAAGGCGGATAGTGTGGTCGTTCTGGATAACAACAGGTTGCTGGAGTTTGTTCCAAATCTCCCGATAGACCAGGCATTTTCCGTGATGGATCAGCTTATAGCGGAAACCGTGAAGGGGATAACTGAAACGATTACTTTACCCTCACTCATCAATCTGGATTATGCGGATATGAGGACAATAATGGAATCCGGTGGATTGTCTGCGATGTTGTGGGGAGAAGCGGATATGGACATGGGAGCCGATGCCCTCGTAAAGGAAGCCCTCAATCATCCTCTTCTCAATGTGGATTACAGAGGAGCACATGGAGCGTTGATTCACGTCACGGGTGGACCAAACATGACCCTGAAATACGTTCACGAGGTTGCTGAAAAACTCACCAATGACCTGGATGTGCATGCGAATGTCATTCTCGGAGCAAGGGTACTTCCCGAATTCGAGAACAGATGCAGGGTGATGGCAATAATGACGGGCGTGCAGTCTCCAAATATTCTGGGTCCTTCAACCGGTGCAGAGCCGAGATTGATATCAAATAAAAAACTGAACATCGATTTCGTTCGCTAAGCGTCCCTTCTTTTTATTTTTGTACCGACGAAATCCTCCCCCCTTATCGCCATCTCCATATTTTCAATATCTCTACCGTCTACAATCGCAACCCTGTAGGTTGATTTCCCAATAACATCGAGAGCTGGACCATCTATAACGATGTTCTCCCCCGCTTTTTTCCATTCCGTTCCATATTTTTCTATGAGATCCTCCACATACAGTTCATCATACAGCACGGCATCACTATGCTTTTTTGGATCCTTGTCATAGATACCTTTGACATCCGTCGCTATTAGTAGTATATCTGCACCGCTTTTGCGAGCGAGCTCGGCAGCCACCGCATCTGTACTGTGACCTGGGGATGTACCACCCATCACAACTATGGGTGATTTCATATTTACAGCTTCCTCCACACTTTCTGGTATGATGTTATTTGCATCCAGGATACATGAAATCAATCTGGCGTTCAACCGGGTGGCATCTATCCCGATCCAATCGAGTTTCTCCTCTTCTACACCCATATCCCTACCGAATTCTATGTAGTTTCTTGCCGTTTTTCCTCCACCAATTACCAGATATATCTTGAATTCCTTGGAAAGTTTCGTTATGAAATTTCTGAATTTTTCAAAGTACTCTTTGTCAAAATTCAGGAGAGAGCCTCCGAACGCTATAACTATGCTTTTTGTCCCAATCACCCCTACGCAACCTCCGGACCTCCTTTCTTGGGAGGTTTTCCCACCCTTATCTGAGGTAGGGGTATAGGTGGCGGGAGAGAGAGGATCTTCGCTATAGCTACGGCCTCTGTTATGCACGCCTGAATGATGGCGTTATGCACATGGGTGGCAACCTCATCTGGCATTTTTCTCGATTTGCCCCACATATCTGCGACTTTCCTGGCGTTCTTATCTTCAAATAAAAGCTCTCCCTCCATCCTTATTATCCCAATGGGGCCGTAATTTGTTGTGTACTGAAAATCGATCGTGGAGTTATTCTGGTCTCTGGAAGATATACTAACAATGGTGACGTTATGGTCAACTCTTATCTGCTTCGGTGCCTGGCTCGGCTCCAGGTATCTTCTGGCCTCGATCGATTTCAACCTTATCATCCTTACCGGCATCGAAGAAATAAAGGCAAAGGAGTTTTTAACCCTTTATAGAAAAATAGATAAATGAGATCACTATAGGGAAGAATATGAAGGGTCTACCATGGATGTGCGCTTTTCTGTCTGTCCTGATACTGTGTGTTCATGGGGCTGTGGCGATAGAGATCGACGACTATACCATAAACATCGAGAGAAAAGGCGACGACCACCGCGTTCATGAAAGTATCATGGTGAAGAACAACACGGAAATGGACATGATTCTGTGGATACAGGACGGAGCAAAAAGCATTGAAATAAAATTGGACGGAAAGAACATAAACTATAACAAGACCGATGGCATATACCTGCTCAACCTCGATAATGTCTCTTCCTTTCAGCTGTCTGCAAGCTACGTTCTTCCACACGACGTGTCGGTGTTTCAGAAAAAATTAATGTACAGGTGTAGGGCGTTTTCCGTAAAACTTGATGGAGAAACAATTTATGAAGGTAGCAATTTGACCGAAGATAGTTCTATTCGTTTTGATCTGGAAGAAGGCGCCGGAGGGGAGAATCATCTATACGTATACACCACGATAATCTTTGCACTCGTTGCTGTGGCATCGATAATATATACCGTGAAGGTGAGAAAAGGCGCTGAGGAGGATTTCCATGATTCAAAGATTCTCAAGGAGGAAAAGGGTCTTCTTATGGGGGTGCTAAAAGAGCTGGAGAAGAAGTACAAGAATAAAGAAATAGAAGATAGCGTTTACACCGAGCTCAAAGAGAAATACAAGAAAAGAGTAGTTGATATCGTGAGGAAACTCGAGGAACAAGAGAGTTAAAACAGTCTCTCCTGCTTCACCATTCTTCCATCTGCACGACCTCTTTCTTCCATCGGTTTACCTGTTTTATCCGCTGAGAAGATCCTTTTAACCATGGACTCGTCCTCAAGGATGAGTAACATTTCTTCCTTGCTCAAATTAAGTTTTTCCCTGAAATATCTGGCAAGATTTTCATCCCTTTTCATCAGATTTGCAAACACATCGAGAAATTCTTTTGTTTTTCTCCTGGAACAGTGACAGTACCTTCCTATTTTCTCAAGCACTTTTTCTCTCGTCTCTCTATTCTGTCTGCTGTATTTCATTTCCAGTAGCCATGAGGGGAAAGTGTATCTGGTCCGTGATGGATAGAATCTTCTCTTTGCGGTCGCGACGCCGCCGGACATGAGGTCTGTAGCGTATCTCCACAGTGTAAATGATCTGGTTCTTCTTGCTCTACCGAGAAACACGTCTGCCTTTGAAACTTTATCGTAAGCCGCTGATATGTCTCTTATATCAAAGTATTCGTTCGGTATGTTTTCCGCTATCCACAGAATTATATTTTCGGGGTCCTCATCGACGGTCTGTATCGATCTTGATATTGAGGAAATGTTTTTGGTTCTGAATATCTCTCTGAGTATCTCGTAAATGGTATGATCCCTATCGCGGTAGTTGAGAACGTTCAGGTCATCTGCTCCCACGGTGGTTCTGCCCGTACATACGGTCTGCAAATCCCTCACAGCTGACCTTATATCTCCATTGCATCTCTCCGCGATGGATATCAGGACATCGTTGCTCACCGCCACGTTCTCGGATTTTGCTATTCTTCTCAGATAGTTTACGACATCCATCAATCTGATCTTCCTCTCATCGAATCTTATAACATCGCATAAGCTCCTCAGTTCGTCGGCACCTTTTAGAAGCTCCCGAAAATCGTTTGCTATGAGTATGATAGGGTGATTCGTCTTCTTTACGGTTTCCATAATTGCTCTTTTTCCGCCCTTGTCGGTGAGATTGGAAGAGCTATCTTCCTTTGTCCTTCTCTCGAACAGATTGTCAGCCTCATCCAGTATGATGAGTTTCCTTTTACCCTTGCTGGAGTGCAGAAAATCTCCAGAAGGAGAGAATGTTTCGTGTATGGCGCCCTGCATCGCTATCCTTCTGATGTTCTCGGCATTTCTCACATCTGAAGCATTTAATTCTATGACAGTCCACCCATATTCTCTGGCAAGAGCAAGTGCTGTGCTCGTCTTCCCGATACCTGGTTTTCCATGAAGTATTATAGCTTTTTTGACCGGAATTATGCCCCTGTTCCATTCCTCAGCCCATTTTCTGAGTTTTTTCTTTATCTCCGCATCCCCTATGACCTCATCGAGGGTTCTTGGTCTGTACTTCTCCGTCCAGTCTTCCATCAAAGGATTCAGAGGTTTGGGGTTTTAAATACTTTTTACAATCTTGTTTGCAGTGGAATAAGTGAGGATACCGGTACAGATAAGATTTTAAATGCCTTATTCTTTTGGTTTTCCGAGCGGGGATGGCCCAGCCAGGTACGGCGCAGGGTTGCTAACCCTGTGGGCGTATGCCCTCGTGGGTTCAAATCCCACTCCCCGCGCCTATGTTATAGAGTCGAAAATATAATCATCGAAGCTTCTTTCCCCCGTCAGTATTTCAAATTCAACGGGGGTTAGTATGGGAATATCAAACATCTCGTGGTCATCCAGTGCAATTCTCGGACATGCCGTCGATATGAAGCAATCGAGTTTTCCAAAATCCCTCAGCATATCCGGCTGTATTGTATCTGCAACGATAATATAGGATTTCTTCCCCATCTCCTCCAGCTTTTTCCTGATATCCAAAGCTACATCCATCCTGTTCTGCCCGGGTTTCTTGCTCACCAGTATACCAAAGTTTTCCGCATCTCGTGATGCCGTTATCAGGTAAAACCTCCTTCTTATCAGTTTATCGGCGATGGTCGATATTTCGTTCGGGGAGGTAAG
>Ga0209410_1000245_pt1 | contig 24072 bp, 22 predicted proteins | sample Mar14436cmmetaG_FD_184135 | JGI IMG/M metagenome (GOLD analysis project Ga0209410, IMG submission 184135) | Marine hydrothermal vent microbial communities from Guaymas Basin, Gulf of California to study Microbial Dark Matter (Phase II) - Marker... ... | reverse complement strand
AACCTCCTGTAAAGCCTCTTCTTCATGCCGATAAGTACCTCGGCCGACAGGTGATCGGACTCAGGATACCTATCGAAACAGGCGGAATACATTCTGCAGGAGAAAGTCGTCACCAAACTTGTTGTTATACCAATCGTCTATGATGCTGCCATACATTGATACAAGTCCTCAATGGCCTGATGAATCCACCTCAAACCAACCAGACGCTTCACCTTCTGGGGCTGGGAGGCCAACTCCTCCAATACCTCCTCAACCGCTTCACACTTCTGGTCTAAATCCTGGTAAACCCTCCCTTCAACTCTTCTGCGTATCTCCTCAAATATCCTCTCTGAAGGATTCAACTCAGGAGAATGGGGAGGCTGTTCTATCAACTCCAACCCAACCTCCCTCACTTCCAAACTCCTATGACTCCTCGCCCTATCCCAAACTATCACTTCTACTCCCTCTCCCTTCCAAAACCTCACCGCCTTGGCTACATCTCAGGGTCGCTTCGTCGTGCATTTATTTTCCTGCCTCGCATGGCCAGCCTCCCTGGTGGGTAGGTTGGCTATATGGTAATTCATGGCATATGTCAAGACAATTGGTATTACCTGGAGAGGAACCGGGTCGAGGAATAGAAGATGAGGGAGGAGGACCTCGGGCTCATCGTGATGGCCCTCGGGGAAATCGGTGGCCCGGAACTGAGGGGAGGTATAAAGGAGCTTGCCGGGGAGTACGAAAGGTTCGGGGACGAGGACTTCGCAACCACCCTGCGCAGTCTCCTGGACGAAGCACCTTGACCACATCAGAATTGATGAGAAGGCTTCGGAAAGGGTTGCGCATGGGACGAAGATGGTGTATCTTTGTTAAGGACCTGGAGGGGAGATGCCGTTCAAAATAGCTGATTTCAGGGACTTAGTGAGGATAGTTGAGGAGCATCCCGAATGGCGCTCCGAACTCAGGAGGCTCCTACTTACCGAGGAACTCCTCTCCCTGCCTCAGGTGGTGAGGGAGCTTGCAGAGGCCCAGAGGAGGACGGAGGAGGAACTTCATACCCTCGCAGGGAGGGTGGACCAGCTCGCTCAGAGGGTCGATGACCTCGCTCAGAGGGTTGATGATCTCACTCAAAGGGTCAATGACCTCGCTCAAAGGGTCAATGACCTCACTCAGAGGGTCAATGATCTCACTCAAAGGGTCAATGACCTCACTCAGAGGGTCGATGGCCTGGCCCTCAGGGTGGACCAGCTCACCGAAGAGGTTAGGGCTTTAGTGACTTGGCAGAAGGGGGAGGCGGGCAGAAGGGAGGGCGAGAGGTACGAGAGGACCACCGTGAAGAGGGGGCCGGTCCTGTTCGGTGGGGGCTACGGGGGTGCCACGGACGACCCCAGGGTTCGGGTAAGGCTCAGCAGGTGGCTCAGACCCATTTTGGAGGACGGCAAGGTCTTGGAGGCCGACGACGATCCGACCTTGGCCGACATCATTTGGTGGAAGGGAGGGAAGGTTGCCGTCGTCGAAGTCTCCCTTAAGGTTAACGGTAGGGACGTCGAGAGGGCCTCGAACAGGGCAGAGGTCCTGAGGTCGGTGGGGGTGGACGCTTTCGGCGTAGTCATAGGCGAGGACTGGGACTCCTTAGAGGCGAGAGCGTTGGCCAGGGACAGAAAGGTCGAGTGGATGGTCGCAGGCAACCCTTCGGAGGGTTTCATTGCCTTCCGCCGAATCCGGCCCTGAGGAGGTCCGCATGTTCCAAACAGGAGGTCATCGAGAGGCTTGCAAGGAGAGGTGAGGGCACGCTCTGTGCGGGCAAGGTCGTACATGCTCAACCTCACCCTTGCTCGAGCCTCTCCCTTAGGAGGCTACTATGGAGAAGGTAAGGGAACTTATGGGCTTAGGTTGACGTAGGCTCTATCTTCAGTCGTATCCTACCCTCCGATGTCGGTCCCCTGCGGAACACGATGCGCTCGAGATCCGTCGGACCCTCGGCTAAGTCCACATCCTTTATCCTCTCCACCCTTAGGTCGGATGCCCCTTCCCAGCTCACCTTCAGGGCTCCTTTCTTCCCCCTTATGATCACCGTGCCCTTCTTCACCTCGGCGGTTGCGAATGTTATGAGGGGACTTTCCAAGGTTCCCGGGCCCGACGAGAACCTCACCTCGTCCGTGACCTCCACCCATCCTGCAGGTCCCTCCCTGTGGAGGGCGAGGGTCCGGCGCAGGGAGGCGAGGTCCGCCTCCGGTGGATATGCGGCCTTGAGCTCTAGGACCATCCGGTCCGTAAGGCCGTCCGCACCCTGGTCCAAAAGTTCCGCCGCGGCCTCCCTGCCGGTCCTCTGCTCGCATCCGTTGGGTACGGGAACGGAATGACCCCTGGACGAGTTGACGAAGTGCTCGTACCTCTTGGGCCCGAAGTAATCCCTCGTGTACCTACCTCTTCCGGGGTCAGCTATCAACGACTCCCCCTTGAAGTGTACTATGAACGATCCCACATCGTTCTGGTTGTGCATCTCGGCGTTATGTCCTCCCTTGGCTGCCAGGACGAGCGCGTCGGGGTCCGAGGGGTCGTACCTTGCCAGCATCCACTGGAGGCCCCTGAAGAAGTCGTGGTGGGAGGGGACGAAGGGGGGAGATGGGCAGTCCGACCTCCAGAAGAGGGACCTCAACCTCCACGTAAGCCCACCTCTGTAGACCATCGGTCCTGAGAGGGCCGCAAGCTCGGGGACATTCAGGCGGCTGGAAAGGTAGGCCAGAAGCGGGGCCGGAGGGTTGAAGTTCCTGTCGCAGTCCGAAAAGTTGACGAAGGCACCGGGGCTCAGGACGACCTTGAGGGGGAACTTGGCCACCTCCCGCACGAAGTCTCCCTCCAGGAGGTTCATCCTCCCGTTGGTTCTCGTCTCCACCAGGTCCGCGAGCACGGCGTAATATCCGAACCCGTAGGCCCAATATCCCGGTCCCTCGCTGGAACCTCCGTCCTCGTCGAAGGTCTCCATGTAGTCCTCCAGGGACCTTAAGGCCTTCGCCAGCACCTCCGCCAGACGGGATGCGTCCTCCTCCAGGTATACGGCGGCCCCCGCCACCCCTCCGTTGCAGACGGCGTTCCAGTTGTTCACGGTGCGGGATTCGGTGTTATAAAGCCACCAGAAGTCGTGGCGGGAGAGGTAGGGAACTATGCACCTCCTTTCCACCTCGTACCTTATCCTCCTGCGCAGCGAGGGCTCGAGCCTCTCCCCTAAGAGGTAGTCCATCTCCGCCAGCTCGAGAGCGGTCATAGCCGCGCCGAGGTCCACGACGGGGCGGTCCACCTCCGCAAGTTCCACCTGGTGTGCCGGAAGGGCCCAACTGCTCTCCTCACATATGGCCCACGCAAGGTCGAGTATCGGGTCCAAGAAGCGCCCCCGGAACTCCAGACATTCGGCCAACACCATGACCGCAAGGTTATTACGCCTTCTCCCCCTCGGCCTCTCGTACCCTTCCCTCCTTCCCGTGCGCTTGAAGTCCAAGAAGAGCGTGGCAGGAAGTGGTGGGATCGGCTCGGAGGCCACCTCCTCGGCCTCGGCCAGTATCCTTTCGACCTCTTCTTTCCCCACCGATTCTGCTACCTCCCCCCATCTCCTTCTATCCTCCGACGGAGGGAAGGGGAAGCGGGCCGGAACTGTCCTGAGTGCCTGCTCTATGTAAACGGGGTTGTATCGGCTCAACCTCACTCTGGGCATACTTCCTCAACGAAGTTTCTCCCTCAGGCGGATTATCTTCAGGGCCCTGCCCGTACCTTCGTCCAGGTCCACCACGACGCCGCAGAGCCAACGGAGTCCATGGCACCCGTCGTCCCTTATGTACGCTGTCCCACGAGGAAGACGGAGGTATCCTCCAAGAAGGAGGGCCTCCTGGAATGTAGCTCGCATGGCAAGTGCGCACATGTGGGTGCAACCCATCTGAGGTGTAACTTCCGCCCCTTCAGGACCTCGGATATCCTCACGGCCTCTTCTGGAGTATGGTGTCCCTCTGATAGCGTGGGTTGGGTTCGGGATAGTCGGTGTTGTAATGGAGCCCCCTGCTCTCCTTCCTCGCCAGGGCACATCTTACGATTAGTTCGGCGACCTGGGCGAGGTTCCTCAGCTCTATGAGGTCCATGGTGACCTTGGTCCTTCTGTAGAACTCCTCGACCTCCTTAGCTATCAACCTTATCCTCCTGAGGGCCCTCTGGAGCCTGTAGTTGGAACGGACTATTCCCACGTAGTCCCACATAAGCCTCCTTATCTCCTCCCTGTCGTGGGAAAGCAGCACCCACTCCTCTGCGTTGAACACGTTCTCCTCGCTCCAGTCCGGGACCTCAGGGAAATCGTCCGACTCCCTTGCCCTGGCCAAGGAATCCCTGAACGCCCTGTCCGAGAAGACGAGGGCCTCCAGGAGGGAGTTCGAGGCGAGCCTGTTGGCCCCGTGCACTCCCGTAAGGGCGACCTCCCCTGTGGCGTAGAGGTTCCTTATGGACGTCCTGCCCCAGAGGTCGGTCACCACCCCCCCGCACATGTAGTGGGCCGCCGGCACCACGGGGATGGGCTCTTCTGTCATGTCTATCCCCACGTCCAGGCACCTCGAATATATGTTGGGGAAGCGGGCCTTGGTCTCGTCCGGGTCCTTGTGGGTGACATCGAGGTACACACAGGGCTCCCCGCTCCTCTTGATCTCCTGGTCTATGGCCCTTGCCACTATATCCCTCGGGGCCAGGGAACCCATGGGGTGGTACTTCTCCATGAATGCCTCGCCCTTCCTGTTCACGAGGACCCCCCCGTACCCCCTCACGGCCTCGGATATGAGGAAGGCGGGCTCGTCGGGGTCGGCGTCGGGTCTATAGAGGGCCGTGGGATGGAACTGCATAAATTCTAAGTTTCCCACCTTCCCCCCAGCCCTGTACACCATGGCTATTCCGTCGCCCGTGGCTATCTTCGGGTTGGTGGTGTGGAGGTAGACCCTGCCGGTGCCACCCGTGGCCAGAAGCACCACCTTGGCCAGGAGCTTCTTTACAAGTCCGGACTTCGTGTCGAGGACGTACGCCCCCCAGCATGTTATGTGACCTTTGGGCACCCCCTTTACCCCGAACACGTGGTGCTCGGTTATGAGATCTATGGCTATGTGGTTCTCGAGGACCTCTATGTTTCCGTGTTCCTTAACCCTTTCCAGGAGGGCCCTCTCTATCTCCCTTCCCGTGAGGTCGGAGGCGTAGACTATCCTGTCCCTGGAGTGTCCTCCCTCCCTGCCCAGGGCCAGTTCCTCCCTGTCTCCCATCTTCCTTTTGGTGAACTCCACCCCCCACTCCATGAGTTCCCTCACCATCCTTGGGCCCTCCCTCACGACGAGTTCGACCGCATCCCTGTGGCAGAGGCCCGCTCCGGCCTTGAGGGTATCCTCCACGTGAAGTTCGAAGGAGTCGTCGGGGGAGAGCACAGCAGCTATCCCCCCCTGGGCGTAGTTGGTGTTGGACTCGGCCCTTTCCTTCTTGGTCACGACCAGCACCCTCCCGTGCTCGGCGGCCTTGAGGGCGAAGGAGAGCCCAGCTATCCCGCTACCCAGCACTAAGTAGTCGGCTCTGACCTCCATCCCCTACCCCCTTTCGAGGGAGCGTACGAGCTTCCGAAGTCCTTCCTCTCCCCTCGACAACTTCACCTCCACCTTCAGGGTCCAGAAGGGGAGGTCACGAGGGAGGCGCACCCCGTCCTTCTCCGTGGTCACGACCGCCTCGGCTCCCACCTCCTCGGCGAACTTCATGGCCCTCTCCAGGTCCTTACGGGTGTACCTGTGGTGGTCGGGGAACCTGAGGGGGAAGACCTCCGCTCCGAGGTCCACGAGCGTGCGTTCGAAGGCCCTTGGGTTCCCTATCCCCGAGAGGGCTACGACCTTCTTACCCTTCAGCTCGTCCGGAGGGACGTCCCCGTCCGGGGTCACGAGCCCGCAGGGGGCATAGGCGCACTCCAGGAGCAGGGCGCCGGGTGCCATGTCCGAGAGCTTCCCCCTGAGCTTACGTAAGGCCTCACCTGGGACCTGGTCCGCCCTCGATATACATACCACATCCGCCCTCCCGAGGGCGGAAGGGGGTTCTCTGAGCAACCCCCAGGGCAGAAGGTGTCCCCCGCCGAAGGGGTCCCATGCGTCTATCATAACTACCTCCAGGTCCCTTTCCAGGGCCCTGTACTGTAAGCCGTCGTCCAGGATGAAGTGGGAGATGTCGGCCTTCCCCAGGAGGAGCTCCCCGGCCTTCTTCCTGTCCTTCCCGACCGCCACCGGAACTCCCGGAAGTTTCTTGGCCAAGAGGTACGGTTCGTCCCCTGCCTCCTTGGGTCCGAGAAGGAGCCCTCCTCCGTCCGAGACCAGGGCAACACCTTTTCCCTTCCTCCTGTACCCCCTGCTCAGCACGGCAGGGTGGAACCCTTCCTCCTTCAGGACCTCGGCCAGGTACATGACGAAGGAGGTCTTTCCAGTCCCACCCACCGTAAGGTTCCCCACGGATATCACGGGCCTCGGAAGGCTTCCCCTCCTGACCCATCCCCTCCCGTAGGCCTCGTCCCTTAAGAGCAGGACCGAACGATATAACAAAGCCAGCGGGGAAAGGAGGTCCCGTGCGCTCATCTCAGGGCTTCGGCTATCCTTCTGGTCCAAGCCTCCACAGTAGTTCTCCCACCTGAACGCCTTTGCCTCCCTAACTTAAGAGCCACCTCCTGAACCATCCGACGACCCTCCTCATCAGATCGAGCTGGCCCTCGGAAGATGTTATCCCGTGCCCCTCCTTCCTGTAGATGACGAACTCGCAGGGAACTCCCCGCTCCTTCAGAGTACGGTATAGCTCCCAGCTTTGGGCGATGTGGACACGCCTGTCCTCCCCTCCGTGCAGAATCAAGGTTGGGGTCCGAATCCTTCCTGCGTATGCGATGGGGGAACGTTCGAGATAAAGTTCGAAGTTGTCCCAGGGGGTTCCTCCTAAGTAACGGACTATTCCGGCGTCGACGTCCGTCTGTGCGTAGTGGCCGACCCAATCGACGATGCCCGACTGTACCACCGCCGCCTTGAAGAGATCGGTCCGGGCGATGGCCAGGGCGGTCAGGTAACCGCCGTGGCTGACGCCGCCGATGCCGATCCTCTCCGGGTCCGCCTTCCCCCTTCGGACTAGGAAATCCACCCCGGAAAGGACGTCGTCCAATTCCTTCCCCCCTATATCTCCCATCAGGGAATCCACGAACTTGCTCCCACGTCCGAGGCCACCCCTCTGGTTCGTAAGGAGCACCAGGAACCCCTCCTCCGCTAAGAGCTGGCCCCAGCTGTAGACAGTATCCGACCATCTGAGCTGCCAGGAAGACAGCGGTCCGCCGTGGGGGACTACCACAAGAGGATACCTCTCCTCGGGGTCGTAACCTACGGGCTCGACCAGGACCCCGCTTATCTCGAGCCCGTCGGAACTCTTCCATCGGACGGCCTCGGCCTTCCCCAGCTCCATCCGAGGGTTCATCTCGGTCAGCCTCCTCAGGCTTCGGCGTTTCATGTCGAAGGTCCAGACGTCCGGGGGGGAGGTCGTGGTCTCTGCGGTGAAGACGAAGGACGACCTCTTCCCCTCGAGGCTTATCTGTCTCGGCGAGAGGTCGTAAGCGCTCTCGTCGATCGCATCCTTCATTTCGCCCGTTTTCACATCCAAGAGGCGGACCCTCGAACGTAGGTCCTCACATACGAGCAGGAGGAGTTCCCCGTCCGAGACCCAGTCGGCCCACAGCACGGTCCCTTCGTATCCTTCCGTGAGGTTTTGCGGCGTCCCTTCATCGAGGGAAGTTACGAAGAGGCTGTCGGGCCAGCCGAGTTCGTTGGCACGGTCCAGGAATGCTATCTTCCTTCCGTCGGGCGACCATGCGGGGGAGGTTGGACAGCCACGGGCTTCCAGGTCCTGGAGGACCTTCCCATCCTCTGGCGAGATGATCTTGAGTTCGGCCTTCCTTCCCAAAAGGGCTTCCTCTGGGACGGGAGTCGGTGCGACGACAGCTGCTATGCGGTCCCCGGAAGGGGACCATCTGAACTCCAGCACGTGGAACTCTCCCGAGGTGAGCCTTGTGACCTTCCGGGTGGTCAAGTCGACTATGTAGATATGTTGGAACTGGACCTCCTCGTCTACAACGACGATGTCCTCCTCCCGGCCCCCTTCCTCACGCTTCAACAGGGCTATGCTTCCGCCGTCAGGGACCACCGGAAGGAGCCGACCTCGAAGTCGGTCACAGGTCGTGCTTCGCCCAGGTCGGGTCGGAGGACGTGTAATTGGGATTTACCCTCCCCTTCGGAGACGAAGGCGAGGCACCTTCCGTCCGGGCTCCACCTCGGACACCTACCTGCGACGGTCGAGTTCCCATGTGTGCCACCCTCGACGGCCATAAGCCTGATGTCACTGAGCCCGCCATGGAACACGCAGAAGGCCAGGAGGTCCCCTCCGGGGGAGAGCTGGGGATCGTGCACCCAACGGACGGAAAGGACCTCCTCAAGAAGCATCCCTCACTCCTTCAACTATGAACAAGTGAAACTCCGATGCCTGAAGACCTACGAACCTCTCGAAATACCAGGGCTTCCCTCGGTTAAAAGCACAATTTAAGGTATGTTCAGGGGAAGTTCCAACCTTTGGGGGAACTCCGTTCCCATCCTCCTGTACTCCTCCACCAGGGCTTCCGCCCTCCCACCTTCGGCTAAGCTCAGGAGGAGTTCTGCGTGGAGCCTCTCTAAGGGAAGCTTACGTGCGGACTCTAAGGCCTCCCTCAGGAGCCTGACCCCGGATTCCCTCTCCCCCCTCAGGATCGCCACCTCCCCTAGCCCTAGCCTCGCGTAGACAGTCCCACGGAGGTCTTCGACCTCACGGAAGAGGGCCTCGGCCTCTGAGAAGTCCTCCTCGGCCCTCTCGAGCTCCCCAACCATCTTGTGGGCGGTCCCCCTCCCCCAGACCGTATAAGCGTAGCTCGGCTTATCCCCTATTTTTCTGTAGCGTTCGGTCGCCTCCTCGTAGTACTTGAAGGCGAGGTCGTAGTTTTCCAAGGTCCTGTTCGCGTTCGCTATTCCGCAGAAGGAGTAGGCGACGCCGAACGTGTCGCCCTCCTTCGAGAGGACCTCGTTCGCCCTCGAATACTTCTCCAGGGATTCCTCGTACCTTCCCCTCACCCTGAGAAGGCCGCCGAGCGCGCACAGGGCGTAGCCCCGGGCTGAGGGGTCGTCGGCTTCCTCGGCAAGCGAAAGCGCCTCCTCCAGGAACTTCTGTGCCCTCTCGAGCTCCCCCATGGCCCTGAGGCTTCCGCCGGCTGCCCAGAGGGCGTAAGATTCTCCTGCAGGATCGCCGTAGGTCATGTATATGCTCCTCGCCTCGTCGAAGTATGGCAGCGCCTCCCCATACCTCCCCATGCCCCTCAGGGAGAGGCCCTTCCCGACCAGGGCGTCGGCCCTGTCCCAGTCGCTTTCGAGCTTAAGGGATATCTCCTCGGCACGCTCGTAGTGGGAGAGCGCCTCGGGGAACCTTCCCAACATCCTGAGGCAGTCCCCTGCCCTCAGATGGCAGAAGAGGCTGTCCGGGAGGTCGTCGTCCGGGCAGAGGGACAGGGCCTTCAGGAAGAAGGATAAGGCCTCTGAGAACCTGCACCCCTCCCTCAGCTCCTCTGCCTTCCCGAGCACCTCCTTCAGATCCAAAGCTTCGCTCTCCTGCATTCTGTCTCTCTCGGCTTTCCCAAGTGGGTCTTCCCCTATTTAAAAGGGGCGTCCGAGGACGCCCCTACCTGGTCAGTAGGGAGATCAATCTCTCCAAGTCCCTGTCCGAGTAAAATTCTATCTCTATCCTCCCCTTCCTACCCCCCTTTATTATCCTCACGGCCGTGCCGAGGGCCCTCTGGAGGTTCTCCTCCAGATCCCTGATGATCGGGTCCTTGTCCTTGGGCTTCACTTCTTTCTTAGGCTCCCTCCTCGCCCTCACTATATGTTCCACCTTACGGACCGACCATCCGTTCTTTATTATCTCCCTGCAGAGCCTCACCTGCTCCTCGGGGTCGTCCAGGGAAAGGAGGGCCCTGGCGTGGCCCATGGAAAGTTCTCCGTCGAGTATGCGCTCCTGGACCTCGTCCGGAAGCTTGAGGAGCCTCAGGAGGTTCGCCACGGTGGAGCGGTCCTTCCCCACCCTCTTGGCCACTTCCTCCTGGGTGAGGTTGCACTCCTCCATCAGGACCTTGTATGCGTTGGCCTCGTCTATGGGGTTCAGGTCTTCCCTCTGGATGTTCTCGACGAGGGCGAGCTCTATCATCTCCTCGACCGAGGAGACATCCCTGACTATCGCAGGGATGGTCTCCATCCCTGCCTCCTTCACGGCCCTCCAACGCCTCTCCCCTATGACTATCTGGTACCTCCCTCCCTCGAGCCTACGCACCACGATGGGCTGTATGACCCCCTTCTCCTGGATGGAGCGCTTGAGCTCCTCTATCCCGGCCTCGTCGAGGTTCATCCTGGGCTGGAATGGGTTGGGCTCTATGTCGGCCACGGGTATCTGTTGGACCCTTGAACCCTCCGAAAGCTCAGGGAGGAGGGCACCGAGCCCTTTACCTAACGCCCTTCTGGCCATCTTCTATTACCTCCCTCGCCAACCTCATGTAGTGCTGGGCCCCGGAGGATAAGATGTCATATAGGATTATGGGCTTGCCGAAGCTCGGAGCCTCCGCAAGCCTCACGTTTCTGGGGATCACGGTCCTGTACACCTTGTCCCCGAAGTACGACCTCGCCTCCTCCAGAACCTGGCGGGACAGGTTCTGCCTGGAATCGTACATGGTAAGGAGGAATCCCTCTATGCGGAGGGAGGGGTTGAGGTGGCGCTGGACCAGGTGGACAGTGTTCAGCAGCTGGGTGAGGCCCTCTAATGCGTAATATTCGCACTGGATGGGTATGAGGACGGAATCCGCCGCTGTGAGGGCGTTGAGGGTCAGAAGCCCTAAGGAGGGAGGACAATCTATGAGGACGAACTCGTAATCGTCCCTCGTCCCCTCCAAGGCCTTCCTCAACTTCTTCTCCCTGTCCTCCATATCGGCAAGCTCGAGCTCGGCCCCTATGAGGCGGATGTGCGACGGCACGAGCTGGAGGTAGGGGATCTCGGTGTCCCTGAGGGCGGACGAGAGCGGCATCTCCTCCAGGAGGACCTCGTAGATGCTCTCCTTAACATCTTCCTTGGAGAATCCGAGGCCGCTCGTGGCGTTGGCCTGGGGGTCTATGTCCACCAAGAGGGTGCGGCGCTCCGCTGCCGCAAGACAGGCCGAGAGGTTGACCGCCGTCGTGGTCTTACCTACCCCCCCCTTCTGGTTCGCTATAGCTATGACTTTGCTCATCGGTTACTTGGCCGTCCCCCCACCTCCGAAGGTGAGGCAGATGTAAGGTCCGGTGAGCCTTGCGTCGGGTCCGCCGAGCACGTCCCTGTCGGCCATCCTCCAGTCCGCTTTGGTCGGAGCCAGTATGTACCCCGCCCTGAGCCCAAATATGAACCCCCCTTCCTTCTCCTTGAGCGTGAGCATGTAGTCCAGACCTAACCCCACCTGAAACAACATCCCTCCGGCAGATATCTCAACCTCACGCTTAGGGTTGTCGAGGACCTCGGAGAACGTGGGCATGGGCCCCCTCTCCGCTATCCTGAGCGCCAGAGCTCCTCCTCCTATCCCAAAGAACGGGAAGAGCCTGAAGTTTTCCCTGGAGTAAGCCAAGTATCCCACGTCGAAGAAGCCGTACCCTCCTGCCAGGGTGGCCTTAAGGGTGTCACTGCTCACGTCCTGGCTGAAGCCAGCACCCTCTCCTCCGAGCAATACCTTGCCCCTTATGACCCCGTAACCTCCTCCTCCGAGGAACGAGTTTTTAGCTTCGGGCTTTCCGAAGCCCCTCTTTGCAAGCTCTTGCTTAAGATCCCCGAAGTCCACAACCTTCATCCCGAACGTGAACCAGCCAGCTCCTCCCTTCTCCTGCCCGTAGGCCAAGGAAACGAGGACGATCGATATGGCCACAGAACACGCCAACTTTCTCAACACCCTCAACACCTCTCCTCTGGAACTGCTCCCCCCGGAGGCTTCTTTCGAAGCTAAATTAACCAAAATGTGGATGGATGTCAATAGCCTTAGAACAAGGCCCTTACCGCACCGAGGACCCCCAAGGAGGCCAGGGTCACTACCACCCCTGCCAACATCACACCGAAGGCTATGGCGGGAAGGGCCCTCCTGAAGGGCACACCGAAGATGAAGGCTGCCACGGCCCCTGTCCACGCCCCCGTTACTGGAAGGGGGACGCCCACGAAGAGCACGAGCCCCAAAGGTCCGTACCTTTCCACGAGCTTCCCCCTCCTCCTCGTGCGGGCGAAGAGCCACTCCAAGAACCTGTCCACAGGCCCCCACCTTCTGAGCCTACCGGAGAGCGGCTCCAAAAGCCAGAGGAGGAACGGGACCGGGAGGAGGTTCCCCATGACCGACCAGATGTATGCCTCCTGCCAGCTCAGACCTCCTCCAAGCGGAGGTGGCGTCAGGGCCCATGGGATCGCACCCCTCAGTTCTGCGATCGGGACCGTGGCTATCAGGAAGGCCACGGCCTCTGCCGGAAGTCCTCTTAAGAGGGAAACTACCTGCTCGGTCAAATCCCTCCCTCAGCCTCTGACCGTCGTACGTCCCAGTTTCATATGTTCGGATATAGCCCTGCGGAGCTGGTCCAGCCCGGTCCCCTCCTTCGCAGAAACGGGGACCGCGCCGGGATGTTGGAGGAGCATCCTCTCCAAAAACCCTCGACCTTCCAACAGATCCACCTTGTTCAGCACGAGTATCGCAGGCTTGCCGCCTACCCCGAGGTCCTCCAGGACCTCCCTCACCGAAGCTATCTGTTCCTCGCAGGCCGGGTGGCTCACGTCAGCCACGTGCAGCAGTAGGTCCGCCTCCTGCACCTCGCCGAGGGTGCTCCTGAAGGAGGCTACAAGATGATGGGGGAGCCTCCTGATGAACCCCACGGTGTCGGTCAGGAGCGCCACCTGGCCGTCCACCCACATCCTCCTCGTGGTGGCGTCCAGGGTGGCGAAGAGCCTGTCCTCCACGAAGACATCTGCGTGGGTGAGGGCGTTTAAAAGGGTGGACTTGCCTGCGTTGGTGTACCCGACCAGGGCCACCCTGAACGCCCCCTCCCTTCCCTTCCTCCTTATGGCCCTCGCCCTCTCTATCTTCTCCAGCTCCTTGGAGAGCTTCCATATCCTCTGGCGGACCCTCCTCCTGTCCACCTCCAACTGGGTCTCCCCCGGCCCCCTCGTCCCTATGCCGCCCACCTGGCGGGAGAGGTGGGTCCACCTGCGGGTGAGCCTGGGGAGGAGGTACTTCAGCTGAGCGAGCTCGACCTGGACCTTCGCCTCCTTTGTCCTCGCCCTCCTTGCGAATATGTCGAGTATGAGCCCGCTCCTGTCCACTATCTTGGCGGGGATGAGCTCCTCTAAATTTTTGACCTGCGCGGGCGACAGGTCGCCCTCGAATATAACCAGGTCCAGCCCCAGCTCCTTGGCCTTGGCGGATATCTCCTCCGCCTTCCCCCTCCCGATGTAGTAGGCCGGGTCTATCCTTTCCCTGCGCTGGACCACCCTACCGAGGACTTCCGCCCCCGCTGTGTCGGCGAGCCTGGCGAGCTCGTCCAAGCACTCCTCGAGGAGCTCCCCGTCCTGGAAGGGAAGTGAGAGCCCGACAAGGATGGCCTTCTCCCTCATCTTCCGGAAAGGTTCCCTAAGGCGTTCCTCGGAGGACCCCCCTTGCGACTACGGGCGGAGCGCATCCGGCTGTTCCCCTCCGGAACCTTGAGGTCCTCCCCCTCGTCGAAGCCCCTCAGGTGGGCGTCCACGTATGCGTCCGCCATGCCGTAGAGCCTGGCCCCGAGCCACCATAGGATGAAGGTGTTCCTCCTCCTCGGATGCCCGGCCTTCCACTCCCTCCAGGCCATCCCGGCGAGGACCACCTCCGCCACCTCCAACATGAGCCCCTTTACGGGATGTCCGTTGGCCCACTGCCCCCACCCCGGCAGGATCGCTGAACGCAAAAGGGCGCCTTCGGGGCTCGGAGGTTCCGAAGCCCAGAGGCACCCTGCAAGCAAAAGTACGAACATCATTCCGCCCGCTGCATCGCCATCCTGGCGGCCCCCAGGAGTCCGGCGTCGTCCCCGAGCTGGGACGGCACTATCCTCACCTTGTCCCTCACCCCAGGAAGGGCCCTCTCCCTCACCGTCCTCCTTACAGGTTCGAACAGTATCTCCCCCGCATGCGCCATCCCTCCGCCCAGGGCTATCACCTCGACGTTGTATAGGTTTATTGCGCTGACGAGCCCCACGCCTAAGAGGAACCCGGTCTCCTCGTACATCCTCCTTGCGAACTCGTCCCCCTCGTGGGCCGCCTGGGATATGTCCTTGGCGGTGAGGTTTTCGAACTTCTCCCAGAGGGAGGTTTCGGGCCTTTCTCTCTCCATCCTCTCCTTGGTCCTCCTAACTATCCCCGTCGCGGATGCGTAAAGCTCCAAACAGCCCCTGTTCCCGCAGGGGCATGGAGGACCGTCGTAATCTATGGTTATGTGTCCTATCTCGGCAGCGTTCCCGTTGAAACCCTGAAGGAGCTTGCCGTCGAGGACTGCTCCGCCGCCTATGCCGGTGCCCAAGGTGACGCACATGAAGAACTTAACCCCCTTCCCGGCCCCCTGCCACTGCTCGCCCAAGGCCGCCACGTTAGCGTCGTTGTCCAGGAAGGCCGGCACCCCGAACTCCTCCTCCACGATCCTCACCAGGGGCACGTTCCTCCAGGCTGGGAGGTTCTCCGGCTCGAGGACCACCCCTTCGAAGGGGTCTATGGGTCCCGGGGAGCCTATGCCTATGGCCCTCACGGAATCCCCGGCCTGGCCCACGACCGTCCTTATGCTCTCCTTCATCTGCCCGAGCGACCCATCCAGGCCCAGGTCCTGCCTCGTGGGCCTCTTGTCCCTGGCCAATATCCTCCCCTCCTCGTCCACGAGTCCGGAGACTATGTTCGTGCCCCCGAGGTCCACCCCGACATAAAGCGACATATCCCCTCCTTAAACTTAGAAGGGGGCCCTCAGGCCCCCTCGAGGAGGCTCAATCCTCCTCCCTCCCGAACATGGACATCAGCATGAGCATCCTCAGAAGCTGCATGATAGCCATGGCGGCGGATGCCACGTAGGTCCACGCCGCGGCCGTGAGCACCTTCTTGGCCCCCGCTATCTCGTCCCTGGCGAGGATCCCGAGGGAGTAGAGCATGTTGAGGGCCCTGCGGGATGCGTTCAGCTCCACTGGAAGGGTGACTATGTGGAAGAGCACGGCGCCCGAAAAGAGCAATATCCCGAGCTTGACCAGGAAGCTTCCGTGCATGAAGAGACCTACGAAGAAGAGGGGCCAGGCGAGCATGGAGCCGAAGTTGGCTATCGGGACGAAGTGGTTGCGGAAGACGAGGGGAGCGTAGCCCACCCCGTGCTGGACGGCGTGGCCCGCCTCGTGTGCCGCCACCCCCACGGCAGCCAACGAATCTGAGTAGTACACACCCTGCGAGAGCCTCAGTACCTTAGCCCTCGGGTCGTAGTGGTCGGTGAGCGTGCCAGGGATGGGTTCCACCTCCACATGGCTCAGCCCGTGGGCGTCCAGAAGCTCCCTTGCGACCCTGGCGCCCGTGTAACCCCTCCTGGACCTCACCCGGCTGAACTGGGAATACGCCCCCCTGACCTTGGCCTGTGCGTAGAGGGCGAGGATGATCGCAGGTATGAGCAACACCATGGTAGGGTCGAAGAACCAAAAGAACGGCATAACTTACACCTCCTTATCTTAATTTAGCGCGCCAGGCAGGATTCGAACCTGCGACCTACGGATTAGAAGTCCGTTGCTCTGTCCAGCTGAGCTACTGGCGCACCTGGAGAGAAATATAAAACCGTCGGGCCGGGAAGTCAAGAGGTTTCGTGGAGTCGTATCCAGTATATCATATTGTCGGTCATACCTGTGCCGAGCATGCCGAGCCTTTCTGACGAGACTTGACATTCCGGGAAAAGTTCTTAAATTTGGAGTAAAACTGTAGACCCTTTAAGGAGGCGAGGGAGATGCCGATGAGATCGCTCGTCCTATCGTTCGTGCTTTCGGCCTGGGCAGGCTCCGTCGGGGCGAGGTACTCGGAGTGGGCCGAGGAGATAAGAGAGGCGAGGTTGAAGAACACGGTCGAGGTGCTCTCGAGCGTCGGTTCCAGGGTGGTGGGCTACCCGGGGCACGAGGAGGCTGCAAGGTATATACTTAAGAAGTTTAAAGAGATAGGTCTCCAAGGTGTCCGCACCGAGGAGTTCGAGGTCACGGTCCCCGTGGACCACGGGGCTTCCCTGGAGATATCGGACGAAGGAAGGAGGATAAAGCTCTACGGGCTTTGGCCCAACCTCGTAAGGACCCCCACGCTTCCTGTGGAGGGGATAAGGGCGAAGTTGGTCTACGGGAGGAGCGGGAAGTTCAAGGACCTAAACGGGAAGGATCTGGAGGGTAAGGTAGTATTGCTGGACTTCAACACGAGGGACAGGTGGATAAACGTGGCGATGCTCGGGGCCAAGGCCATAATATTTATAGAACCGGATTCCACCATCTACACCGAGGCCGAGGACAAGTTCCTCTCGGTCCCCCTGAGCACCCCGAGGTTCTGGATCTCCAAGGAGGACGCCTCCCACATCCTCAGGAGGCTGGAGGAGGGGGAGCTGGAGGTGAGGATGTGGTCCAGGATGACTTGGGAGAAGGTTCCGGCCTACAACATATTGGGTTGGATACCAGGGACCGACCCTGTCCTCAGGAACGACATAATAGTCCTCGAGGCATACTACGATGCGATGTCCGTCGTGCCGTCCCTGGCCCCCGGCGCTGAGATGGCGTCGGGGATAGCAGCGTTGCTCGAGCTTGCGAGGTTCTTCAGGAACCATCCCCCTGCCAGGACCCTGCTCTTCCTGGCCACCACGGCCCACCACATGGAGCTTAGGGGGGTGGACGACTTCCTACAGAGGCACGACAGGAAGGTGAGCCCATTCATCAAGAGGATGACGGAATCCTTCAACCGGTACGACGAGAAGACCGGCAAGGAGAAGGAGGAGCCGGGTCCGACCATAAAGCTCTTCGTGGGCCTGGACCTATCCACCAAGACCGACGAGCTGGGAGTTTGGAACAGCAGCACGAGCTTCTACTACAAGCGTTACTTCGCACCCTTCGGAAAGAAGTTCATAGAGATATCCAGGAACGTGTGCCAGGAGCTCGGAAGGGACCCCTCCACGGCCCTGGTGAACGGCATAAGCCCCGAAGGGGGGAGGAGTTGGGAGACCTACGTCCCCGGTGAGATCTCGGTGGACAGCGAGTTGGCCTTGGCCGTCGGGACTCCGGCTCTATCCTTCGTCACCGTGAACGATGCGAGGTTCGTGGTGGACACGCCGCTCGATACCCCCGACAAGGTTGACTTCGGGAACCTCGCACGTCAGACAAAGCTTCTGGCATGCGTGTTCAAAGAGGCCTTCGACGATCCCGAGCTCTTCCCCGACTTCAGGATGCGCCTTAAGGACGAGCTTATGACCCTGCACGGCAGCGTCATGGTGTACCCCAGGAGGGGCTTCGTCCCGGACAGGCCCAGGAAGGATGCCGTGGCAGTGCTGCTTACGGGAAGGAGGAAGTCCTACAAGGGTGTGAGGGGGAACTTCTTCGAACTTGTGGACGACGAGGGGAGGTTCACGATAACGAGGATAAGGGTGAGGAACGTGGAACTTCACGCCTTCTACATGGACCCGCTCACGGGCGACATAACCTACGCGCCCGACAGAGGTGTCCAGGGGGACAAGTCGTACCCCATAAAGTTCACCATGGACTGGAGGGACAAGAGGTGGATGATAGTGGTGTTCCCCTGCATAGCCACGGACTTCTACGACGTGGTGGACCCGAGGTACCTGAGCTACCTCTCACAGGTTACGGTCTTCGACGAGGCGGACAGCGAGCCAGAAGAGTTCGGGTACTTCATATCCCAGCCCACCTCCCAGACCATGGGGCACACCGAGGTGAGGCCGGTGGGGGTGGTGTTCACCCGTCCGGGCACTAGGGTGAAGCTCGGGCTGGGGGCGGGACTTTTAGGGTTCAGGCTGCTGCTTTTGAACTCCTTGAGCGCAAAGGACCCGGAGGTGGCCAAGGGCGAAGGTTACCTCACCGACAAGCCCGGGTCGTTCGCGTACACCTCCTTCCTCGCTGCCAGGGACATGTGGAACTTGGACGAGGCGAGGATAAACCAGCTCAAAAAATACGCCATAGAGAACCACCGCCTCAGCCGCCTGCACAGGAGGGCAAAAAGGGAGCTCGACCTGGCCGAGAAGGCCATGAAGGAGAGGAGGTGGGACGAATTCATAAAGCACACCAGGGCGGCTCTGGGAATAGAGTCCAGGGCGTATCCGGACGTGAAGTCCACGCAGAACGACGTTATAAGGGGGATAATATTCTTCATGGCCTTGGTGCTTCCTGCTGCCTACTTCGGGGAGAGGCTCCTCTTCGCCTTCCCGGACATAAGGAAGCAGATAGCAGGTTTTGCCGCCATATTCGCCGTCATATGGGTATTGCTCTGGCTCGTGCACCCAGCTTTCCAGCTCTCAAACCCGTTCGTGGTTCTGTTGGCGTTCGTGATATTGGCGTTGGCTGGGCTCGTCATAGCGATAATTACCTCAAAGTTCAGCCAACAGATGAGGAAGAGGCAGACGGAAACTTCCCTCGTGCACGAGACCGATGTGGGCAGGGTGAGCGCATCCTACGCTGCCTTCACCTTAGGGATATCCAACATGAGGAGGAGGAAGACCCGCACCGCCCTCACGTTCGTCACCCTCCTGCTTCTTACTTTCACGGTGCTCTCCTTCACTTCCATAAAGACTACCCTCAAGTTCACGAGGATCTCGAGGGACAACATAGGGCTCTACGAAGGTGCCCTCATAAGGAACCGCTCCTGGAACCCCTTGGAGGAGTCGGCCTACGAGTATACCCTTTCCTCCTTCGAGGACATAGCCACGGTCGCCCCGAGGAACTGGTACATATCCCGCCAGAAGGCTTACATAGAGGTGGCGAGCGAGAGGAAGGTGGCCAACGCCCTCGGCGTCTTAGGCATGACCCCTCAGGAGGACGAGATCACCGGAATAGCTAAGAAGTGCCTTGTGGCGGGAAGGTGGTTCAAGGAGGGGGAGGCCATGGCCGCCGTGCTCCCGGTGGACATGATGGACCTTCTGGACATAGACCTCTCGGAGGTGGGAAGGGCGAAGGTGCGCCTCTTCGGCAGGTGGTTCACGGTGATAGGGGCCTTGGATTCGAAGAAGATGAAGATCCTGAAGGACTTGGACGATGAGCTTCTGACCCCGGCGGACTTCCAGCTCACCGGAGGTCAGGCGGTCCAGGAGATGGTCGAGGAGGAGAGGAGGGCGAAGGAGGGGATGGAGACACCAAAGCTCGTGATAAAGCCCTTCGTCCACTTAGAGCCGGCCAACGTGATAATAATACCCTACGAAACCCTGAGGGGCGCTGGCGGTGCCCTGGAGTCGATAGCCGTGCGCTTCAGGGAGGGGGTGGACGTGAGGAAGGAGATAGAGGACTTCGTATCCAGGCTCGCTGTGACGCTCTTTGCGGGGATAAGGGAGAAGGGGGAGGACTTCGTAAGGGTATACGTATACAGCTCGATGGGCGCTACATCCCTTTCTGGTCTTAGCAACTTATTCGTACCTATATTGATAGCTGCCCTCATAGTCCTCAACACCATGATGGGCTCGGTCTACGAGAGGACGAGGGAGATAGGGATATACTCCTCGGTGGGATTGGCCCCCGTGCACGTGGCCTTCCTCTTCCTGGCCGAATCAGCTGTGTACGCCGTGCTGGGGACGGTGGCGGGCTACCTCGTGGGGCAGATAACCGCCAAGGTTCTCTTCTCCCTGAACCTCCTCAAGGGCTTCACCCTGAACTATTCCTCGCTCTCGGCGGTGATGTCGGCAGCCCTCGTGATGGCGGTGGTGCTCCTCTCCACGGTATATCCCGCCAGGAAGGCCTCCCAGATGGCGGTTCCGGATGTGACCAGGAGGTGGAAGCTCCCCGAGCCCGAGGGGGACCATTGGTTCTTCGAATTCCCGTTCACGGTGGGAGGGGAGGACGTGTTCGGCCTGTACGTCTTCCTGGTGCACTTCTTCGACGCCTACAGCGAGGAGTCCATAGGGATATTCTACACCGACGGGGCGAAGTTGAAGGCCTTCACTACGGAGAAGGGCGAAGGTTACCTCATAGATGTGAACGTCTGGCTCGCACCGTTCGACCTTGGGGTCAGCCAGAGGGTCCAGTTCAGGGCAGTGCCCACGGGGGACCACAACATCTACAGGATAGAGGTAGGGATAGACCGCCTCAGCGGGGAGCACGCCTCCTGGAAGAGGGTGAACCAGAGGTTCATGAACGTGATACGCAAGCAGTTCCTGATATGGCGTACTGTCACCCCTGAGGCCAAGGAGGAGTACCGCAAGGAGGGGAGGAGGATGTTGGAGGGACAGAGGCAGGTGGCGTGATGTTCGTTCGGTTCGTCCGAACTTGAACGGCCCCTTATATAAGGGGCCTTTTACTTGTAGGAAGGATGAACCCTCAGGATAACATATGGGTGGTGCTCGTGGAGCCGAGGCACCCAGGCAACATAGGGGCGGTGGCCAGGGCCATGAAGAACGTGGGCCTTTCGCACCTGGCCCTGGTAAGGCCCGTCCACTTCCTCACCCCAGAGGCGTACGCCATGGCCCACATGTCCGGGGAGATATTGGAGGAAGCTTCGGTCTACGACTCCTTGGAGGAGGCCCTCGAGGGGAAGGCCCTCGTGGTGGGCACGACGGCCAGGAGGGGGAAGAGGAGGGGACCCTTCCTTGGGGTGGACGATGCTGTGGAGGAGATTTTAAGGACCGCCCGAAGCAACCGGGTGGCCCTGCTCTTCGGCAGGGAGGAGAGGGGGCTTACGAACGAAGAGCTGAAGTACTGCCAGTTCCTGGTCACGCTCCCCATGGCCCACCCCCAGCCCTCCCTGAACCTCGCCCAGGCCGTAATGCTCTTAGGGTACGAGGTATTCCGTGCCCGTAAGCCTCCGAGGGAGCCGTACCCCGAGCTTGCCTCCTTCGAAGACCTCGAAAGGATGTACTCCAGGATAGAGGATGCTCTGACCTGCATAGGCTTCATCCACAGGAACTCCCCGAGGACCTTTATGAGGGCCGTGAGGAGGGTCTTGGGGAGGGCGAAGCTGGAGCGGAGGGATGTGTACGTGGTGCTGAAGATCTGCGAGAGGATAGAGCAGTTCTCCCGGGAGGTGCTTGACTTTCGGAACTTTCGAGGTTATCTTGAAGGCGCAACGGGCAACGAAAGGAGGGGACATGAGAAGGGGATTGCTCCTTCTGTTGAGCTTGGGATGTGCTGCACCTGCGACCCGCCCCCCCCAGGGGCAGTTCCTGAAGCTCCAGCAGGAGGTGGAGGAACTCAAGGCCCGAAGGGAGGAGGACCCGGTGGCGATGCGGGGGATAGCCGAGCTTAAGGCAGAGTTGGACTCCCTCAGGGCAGGGCAGGAGGAGTTGAGGAAGTACCAAAGAAGTATAGACAACAAGGTGGCGCTTTTAGAGGACCAGATGGCGAGGCTCGAGGAGAGGATGAAGAGGTTCGGGTCCCCTGCCACCAAGGAGGTGGCCCCCCACCCCGGGGAATACGAGACCGAATCGGCCTACAAGGCCGCCCTGCAGGACTACAGGGACAGGAAGTACGAACAGGCCATAGGGGAGTTCTCCGAGATACTGGCGGTGGCTCCGGAGAGCGAATGGGCGGATAACGCCCAGTACTGGATAGGGGAGTGCTACTACGGCTTGGGGAACTACGAACAGGCCCTGAAGGAGTTTGAAAAGGTCCTTTCCTACCCCGAAAGCGAGAAGGATGACGATGCGAGCTTCAAGATAGCGCTCTGTTACATAAAGCTCGGGGACGACGGGAGGGCCCGCGAGGCACTTCGGAAGTTCCTGGTGGATTATCCTGAGAGCGAGTACGTACCAAGGGCCCTGAAGCTTCTGGAGGAGCTGAGATGAGAGGCTACATCCTACTTGCGGCCTTGGCCTTGGCCTCTCCCTGTTGGGCCTTCAGGACCAACGTCCAGGCCCTCAGGGAGGCGTTGAGGGAGGCCGTACGGGGGATGGAGGTGCCGGCATCGTGGGATACGGTGGGGCTCAAGCCCGAGGAGGAGGACGATAGGAACTGGTTCGTGGAGGCGACCTTGGAGGAGTTCCTGACAGAAGGGGGACACAGGGTGACGACAGATACCTCGTTCTCCGGCCCGACCCTCTCCTTCAGGGTCCTCAAGCTGGGACTTTCCTGTAGGAAGGTAGGTCTGCTGGGCAGGTACGTGGAGCGCAGGGCGGATGCGGAGTTGGCCCTCAGGTGGACCGAGGGGGGGAAGGTTCTGAAGGTGGAGAACCTCAAGGGGGGATACTCCGACCGCTTCCCTAGCTCGCTCCTCCCAGAACTTGCGCACAATCAGGACCCCCCCTTCAAGGCCGAGGTGGAGGGGAGGGATTGGGGCAAGGTGATCGAGCCCTTCGTGGTATCCGTTGTGGTAGGGGGGCTGCTTTACCTCTTCTACTCCGTCAGATGAGGTGGCCATGATGGGAAAGGTTTGGGTGGCTTCGGCTCTAATCTTGGTCGGATGTGCCGCCACCGGCGGGAAGGTGGAGGACCTCACGCCCGAGATGAGGCTGCGGAGGGCAGAGATGTGGATAAAGAAGGGAAAGTGCGAAAGGGCGATAGAGGAACTTCAGAAGCTCCTTACGAGGTTCCCGGGGGCGGAGTGGGCTCCCGAGGCCAGGTTCTTCCTCGGGGAGGCTTACTACCGCTGTGGGGATTATGCGAGTGCGGCATCCGAGTACGAGCAGGTGGTAGAGCAGTACGGCCTTTCCCCTTGGGCCGAGCGGGCACAGTTTAAGATAGCTATGAGCTACCTGAGGCAATCCCTGCCAGCTACTTTAGATCAGGAGGAGACGAAGAGGGCCTTGGAGGCCTTCAGGAGGTTCCTCGAGGACCATCCCGACAGTCCCCTTGCAAAGGAGGCCGAAAGGCACGTCCGTGAATGCCTGGACAAGCTGGCGGAGAAGCTCTACAGGATGGGCAAGGTCTACCTCAAGCTCGGCCATCCCGAGGCGGCGGAGATATACTTTCGGGACCTCCTGAACGAATATCCGGATTCGAAGTGGGCACCGTGGGCGAACTACGAACTTGGGAGGATGGCGATGGAGCGTGGGGACCTGGAGGAGGCAAGGAGGGCCTTCGGGGAGGTCCTGGCAGGGAACGGGGACGAAAGGGTCAAGAGGAAGGCGAGGGAGGCCCTAAAGAAGCTGGAGGTGAAGGGATGAGGATAGGGGTCCTCGGCGGGACCTTCGACCCCATACACGTAGGTCACCTGATACTCGCCCAGGAGGCCTACGTAGAGCTCGGGCTCGAGAGGGTCATCTTCGTTCCGGCTGCGAACCCTCCTCACAAGGACCCGGGAACTATAAGCCCGGCCCACCACAGGTTCCGGATGGTGGAGCTTGCGGTGGAGGGGGACCCAAGGTTCTACGTTTCGGACTTGGAACTCAAAAGGCCTGGGAAGTCCTACACAGTGGATACCCTGAGGTACCTCAAGGAACTCTGGCCGGGTTCGGAACTCTTCCTGCTCATAGGTGCGGACAACCTCAGGGAGCTTCCCACGTGGAAGGATTACGAGGAGCTCTTTCTGCTTTCGGAGGTCGTCGTGGCGCACAGGCCCGGGGCGGAGCCCGAGGGGGAGCTGGCGGACAGGGTCAGGTTCCTTCCGATACCCATGGTCTCCATATCTGCGAGCTGGATAAGGGAGAGGGTGGCCGAGGGGAAGCCCATAAGGTACCTCGTGCCACAGGAGGTCGAGAGGTACATAAGGGAGCACGGTCTTTACGTATGTTCGTAGATTATGCGAAGATATATGTAAAGGCCGGGGACGGGGGAGACGGATGCGTGAGCTTCCGCAGGGAGAAGTTCGTGC
>Ga0209410_1000242_pt1 | contig 24130 bp, 23 predicted proteins | sample Mar14436cmmetaG_FD_184135 | JGI IMG/M metagenome (GOLD analysis project Ga0209410, IMG submission 184135) | Marine hydrothermal vent microbial communities from Guaymas Basin, Gulf of California to study Microbial Dark Matter (Phase II) - Marker... ... | reverse complement strand
CGTTAAGAGATGATCATTCATGGAGATCATTCCAGCCGTGGATTTGATGAACGGCGAGGTCGTCAGGCTTGTCAGGGGAGACCCGAACCTCCGGAGAAGCTACAGGCATCTAGGCGACCCCGTCTCGGTAGCCCGCAGATGGAGCCTAGAGGGAGCCGATCTGATCCACGTAGTCGACTTGGACGCGGCGCTTGGGCTTGGGAGCAACATGGAGTCTGTCAAGAAAATCATCGAGGCCGTCGAGACCCCTGTTCAAGTAGGTGGGGGAATAAGGAGCCTCCCAGCCGCCCGAAGCCTCCTAGAGGGAGGCGCCCAAAGAGTAGTCTTGGGTTCCATGGCCTTTGAGAGGGTTGAGGCCATTAAGACTCTCATAAGGGAGTATGGAGACGAGAGGATAGTGGTCGCCCTAGATCACCTTGAAGGAGAAGTCTTGATCAAGGGTTGGAGGGCAACCGCAAGGCTTAAGGTGGAGGACGCTCTAACACGATTCTTAAATGTAGGCGTCAAACTCTTCCTTGTCACATCAGTCTCAAGGGACGGAACTATGGAGGGGCCGGATATAGAGACCCTATCTAAAATCCGAGTCTCCCACCCGGATGCATGCCTGATAGCGGCTGGCGGAATTAGAAGCCTCGACAACATAGTTGCCCTCAAAAGGGTGGGAGTACACGGAGTAGTCATCGGGACAGCCCTATACGAGGGCAGTTTCACCTTGAGGGACGCCTTGAAGATCGACGGGAGATAGAAGAGGGATGGTTCTGGCTAAGAGGATAATCCCATGCTTGGACGTGGACCACGGCAGGGTCGTTAAGGGAGTTCACTTCGTCAATCTTAGATATGCAGGTGACCCCGTGGAGCTGGGGAAACGGTACAGCGACGAGGGCGCCGACGAGCTCGTCTTTCTCGACATAACGGCCTCCCCTGAGAAACGGGAGATTCTCAAGGAGGTCGTCAGAGCCGTGGCTTCCGAGCTGAATATACCGTTCACTGTTGGCGGGGGAATAAGGAGCGTCGAGGACGCTAGGGCGGTCCTATGTAACGGCGCCGACAAGGTTTCGGTTAACACCGCCGCTGTGGAGCGGCCTCAGCTCGTGAAGGAGCTTTCCGAGACGTTCGGGAGACAATGCGTCGTCGTTGCTATAGACGCCAAGAGGAGATATGAGGTTAGGCCGGACAGGGTCGTTGTCCAATCCGGTGAGGGCGCCTGCTGGTTTGAAGTCTACACTTACGGGGGGAGGAAGCCAACGGGGATCGACGCGATCCAGTGGGCTGAGACCGTTGCGAATCTGGGAGCTGGCGAACTCCTAGTCACTTCGATGGACAGGGATGGAACCGAAGATGGGTATGATCTAGAGCTCACAAGGAGCATCTCGGAGGCCGTGAGGATACCTGTGATCGCAAGTGGAGGCGCTGGAAAACCTGAGCATCTCTTAGAGGCCTTCACGGTCGGGGGCGCCGACGCCGCACTCGCCGCCTCAATCTTCCATTATAATAAGTACCCGATACCCTTAGTTAAGAAGTTCCTGCATGAGAGGGGGGTGCCCGTAAGGCTTTGAAAGTCCTGAAGATAGAGAACCTAGACTTCAAGAAGGGGGGCGGCTTGATCCCCGTGGTCGTCCAAGAACACAGCTCTTTGAGAGTTTTAACGTTAGCCTACGTGAATAAGGAGGCCTTGGAGAAGACCATAGAGACCGGCTACGCCCACTATTTCAGGAGGTCTAAAGGAAGAGTCATGATGAAGGGTGAAACCTCTGGGAACGTCCAGAGAGTGCTCGACATCCTAGTGGACTGCGACCAAGACGCTCTCATCTTCCTAGTTGAACAGAAAGGTGTAGCGTGTCACCTCGGCGAGGAGACATGTTTCCACAACAGGCTTGAGGAGGCCAAAGCCCTGAGAGAGAAGCATCCGACTTAAGACGGTGCTCCGAGAGCTCCGGATAACCTGCCAGTGTCTCCTATAATCTTGGAGCAACCCGTTCTAAAGTGTAGATTTATTAAATTCCTCGATCTATAAGCCTAAGATCGAGATGTGTAGCAGAAGAAGATTTTTGGACTTAATCATAGCCTCTGCTCTATCATTTCTATTCACGGTCGCTCTCCTATACGCTACTCTTGAGGTTCCAAGGGTCGTTCACGCCCTTTTGATCAAAGTTTTCCCGGATTGGGGACTTCACTTCGAGATGGAGAAGATGAGGGAGACGATAGAGTCTCTCAGGCCGATCGGATACGTAACCTTCGTAACAGTCTTAATCCTGATCATAATAGGCTTCGTCTTTGGGAAAACCCGCATATCATCCTTGGGTTCGATAGGCTTATATCTACCAGTCTTTGGACAGTTTGCTTTCTCAATGTTCTTCTTGGCTGGCATAGGTGTTTTGAGGGCGTTGTGGCTCCCCATACTGGACGTTTCGCCGAAGATTTTGAGGTTAGGAGACATCGTCTACGTCCCCTACATGATCTTGATCTTCCTACTTGAGCATATGTTCCGTCTGATGGGAGTACACTTGCCGCCCACCAAGTTTGAGGCGGCTCCCTCGCTCATGATAATGTTGTTGGGGTTGCTTATTTTTCTCCTCGAGCCACAACGTGGCTCTACGGCAAGTTTCGAGGACGCAAGATAATCGATTTCTGGATATACCGCTTCTCCAGACACCCCCAGTACCTCGGATTCATCGTTTGGAGTTACGGCCTCCTAATCCTAGCGGCTATCACACCATCGCCAAGAGGAGATTACATACCCCCTCCAAGCCTCCTGTGGCTCATCCTCACATTAACCCTGATAGGTTCAGCCTTGAATGAGGAGAACAGCCTCACCAAGAAGTACGGCGAAGAATACGTGAAGTATCGTGCCGAAACCCCATTCATGATCCCGCTCCCCAAACCTCTCATAAACTTATTGACGATCCCAGTGAAGGCTCTATTCGGGAAGAACATACCGGAGCACAGGAGAGAAATCGTAGGCACACTCCTAATCTACGGGCTTATACTGGCATTACTATCTACGCCTATAGCCCTACGGTCATAACTCATCTCTTAGACATTCCGCGAGACCACGTCTAAGCCCCTGCTAAACCGTTAAATCTCTGAATGATCATCCTCTATTCGGTGGATGCACGCTTATGAGAGAGGCTATGCTCTACGAGGAGATAGGCGGCAAGAAGGTTAGATGTAACCTTTGTGCCAGAAGATGCGTAATAAAGGATGGATCCGTAGGTTTCTGTCTTGTCAGAAAGAATGTTGGCGGCAAGTTATACGCATTAAACTATGCTAAGGCGTGTTCGGCTATAGTTGACCCGATAGGGAAGAAACCTCTCTCCCATTTCCATCCCGGAGCACTAGTCATGTCCATAGCGACTGTGGGATGCAACTTCAGATGCCAATTCTGTGATAACTGGGTTATAAGTCAGGAGAGGAAGATCACCGGCCGAGACCTACCCCCCGAGGAGGTAGTCAAGCTCACCGAGAAGTACGGTGCCCACGGCATAAGCTACACCTACACCGAACCGACGATCTTCTTTGAGTACGCTTACGACACCGCCCGTATAGCCCACGAGAAGGGGTTCTTCAACACCTTCGTAACGAACGGATACATGACCCCTGAAGCCATCAAGGTGATATCGCCTTACCTCGACGCCGCCACCGTAGATTTCAAGGGAGGCGGAGATCCAGAGTTTTACAGGAAGTTCTCCAAGGTTCCCTCAGTCGAGCCTATCTACGAATCGCTCAAGGAGATGAAGCGGCACGGCATACACGTCGAGGTTACAAACTTGGTGGTGCCGAAGATTGGAGACTCGATGGAGACGATAGGCGAGCTCGCCTCGTGGATAAGGGAGAACCTAAGCGCAGACACGCCGTTCCACCTCTTGAGGTTCCATCCAGACTACAGGATGGATCACATCCCGTCGACCGAGATAAAGACACTTGAGGAGGCTTATGAAACGGCGCGTGAGGCCGGGCTAAACTACGTATACCTCGGCAACGTTCCGGGACATAGGTATGAGAACACGTACTGCCCGAACTGCGGAGAGACTCTGATAAAAAGATACGGCTTCGAGATAATCGGGTGGAGAATAACAGAGGACATGCGTTGCCCGAACTGCGGGACGCACATCCCGATAGTGGGCGAATACCATAAGGGTGGATACCCATTCCCGTACCCAATAATCTGAAGTAACGCCTTATCCTTTATGGAAGAAACTGTGATAGATGCCTAAGCCCTATGATCAGCCCTTTCCTGAAGCCTTCAACCCCGTGATATACGGGGTCCTCATGCTCTATGCTGAGGACGTAGTCGTAACCCTGATCCTGCAAGGCGGAGATGAACCGTTTCCAGTCTATGTCTCCGAGGCCGGGAATCCTGAACCTCCACCATCCCTCCCCCGTGTAGCCGACCCAGGAGAGCCTCCACCAGAGAACCTCCGTATCCTTGCAGTGAGTATGATAGATTCGGCTACCGAACCTCCTAACGGCTTCAAGGTAGTCGATGAACTGGAAGACCAGATGTGAAGGATCAAAGTTCAACCCAAGGTTCTTCGAGGGTATTATCTTAAACATCCTCTCCCATATGTATGGGCTATGGGCGATGTTGCCCATACAGTTCTCGATCGCGATCTTGATGTCATGTTTCTCCGCGTGCTCAACTATGGAAGGCCAGACCTCCGCGTAGACCTCCATGTTTTTGTCTAGGCTCCCCGGAACCCTCCCGATCCATGTGCTGACCACCGGAACATCGAGCTCGACGGCCGCTTCGATCATCTTCTTGACGTGTTCGTTGTTTCTCCTTCGAACCTTGAGGTTTGGGTCCATGTTGTTTGGACACCATGTCAGGCAGGAGATAATCACGTCCTTGCCTTTCAGAATCTTCTTGACTTCACCGGCGCCGCGTTTCAGTATCTTCTCGGGGTCGATGAGAGGACTTCCCGGGCGGGAGTTGATCTCCAAGGCCTTGAATCCGTTGGCTGATGCCCATTCAACAGTCTCCTTGAGGTTGCCGAGTTGTCCACCCACCAGGAAACCTATCCTCAAAGGATCACCTCAACGATCTAACTACAGTTAAATTGCATCTCCTATTTAAAAGGACACTCAAGAATCTTCCGCAGAAGCCAAGAGAAGGAGAATCGTTACGGGAATATTATATTGTGTGAGGCCTAATACTGGGTTGGTGGAAGCCTTGGGTCTGCTATCAAAGGATGGTGCAGTCCTCCTCATTATAGACATCCAAGAGAAACTCTTCCCACACATACATAAGAAAGAAGAGGTCTCCAAGAATGTGCGGAGGCTCATAAAGTTCATGAAGATCGTGGGGATACCGATCGTTCTGACCGAGCAGTACCCGAAGGGTCTAGGCCGCACCATAAGGGAGATCAAAGAGCTCATCCCAGAAGTCAAGCCCATAGAAAAGGTGGAGTTCAGCTGTTTGGGGTCTGAAGAGTTTAGAGGAGTCCTGAAGAGGTTAGATGCGAAAACCCTGATCCTGACGGGCATCGAGACCCACATCTGCGTAAGCCAGACAGCTATAGAGGCCCTCGACATGGGTTACGGCGTCCACGTGGTCAGCGATGCAACGTCCTCGAGGAGAGAGGAGGACAGAACGGTCGGAATAGAGAGGATGAGGCAGAGTGGAGCCGTAATCTCCTCAACAGAGATGCTCATATACGAGGTTCTAAGGAGGGCTGGAACCAAAGAGTTCAAAGAGGCTCTCCGACTCGTAAAATAGAAGCGTGGAAGACAAGATCAGCCTGATCCACAACAAAACTTAAAGGCTAATTCAACTCCATATTAGATTGGTTGGTGTAATGGAGAGGTTCCTACCCATACTTCAAACGATCCAGACGAGGCTTAGAGAGCTTCTCAGAAGGAATGAACAGTACATGCTCCATTGGGATGTCCCCAAGATCAGAGGAGTGGGAGAAGACCTCATCGATCTAGCTTGGGACGTTTCCTCAGACCTCATCGAGGTTGAACATAGAATTTTGTATCGGTCTCTAAGCGAAGCCGGCCTCGGAATATGGAACAGAGCGTCAGAGGTTCAGAATAGAAGCCTAACCAAAGAGGACAAGGAGTACTTCAAGAGCGTCCATGAAGCTCTTGGAAACCTCTGCGAGAAGATTGAGACCGGCGAATACTACAAGGCGCTCCAAGAAGTTGCATCCAAGATAAACTATAAAAAGCGATGATCCTAAATGTTATTCCTTCCTGCTTGAATGTTCATTCACAATTTTTCTTGATTGGTGAATGTTTATATAAAAAACAGAAAACTTTATATATAAAAATACAATAAAACAAGATTCTGTTGAATGGGCGTGTCTCCCATGGAGAAGCCGGACCCAGCAGAGGAAGCAATAGAGAAGCTCAAAAAGAGTAGAGTCCGATGGGTTCACTCCACATTTGTTGACATGAGAGGTCTGATGCAGGACGTTGTTGTTCCAGCTAGAGAGTACATCTCCGGGAGAGCCTTCAAAGCTGGCATAGGCTTCGACGGGTCATCTGTGAGGGGCTTCAAGTCGATCGAAGAGTCCGACATGCTGCTCAAGCCTGACCCCAAAACCTTGGCCGTGATCCCTTGGACCGACGACGAGAAGCAGAAGAGCGCGATCATAATAGGCGACGTATACGAGGCTTACAACGGTGAGGAGCCGTCAGAGGTCTGCCCGCGAGGCTACGTAGCGAAGAGAGCCGTAAGAGAAGCCGAGAAGATGGGGTACACAAGCTACTTTGGGCCTGAGCTGGAATACTTCATCTTCTCCTCCATAGACCCAACCCGCCTCGTTTGGGACCTATGGGTCAGCCCGAAGGGTGGAGAGGGCGACTCGTGGGGCGCCCCCAGAATAGTCCCGAAATCGCCTGAGATAACCCCAGGACACTTCATCCTGAGGCCGAAGGAAGCCTACTTTAGGCCTCCCCCCGAAGACACGACGATCGAGTACCGTAATGAGGTCGCTTCAATACTGGAGGATAGCTTCGGCTTCCAGATTGAGATGCATCACCACGAAGTTGCCACCGCAGGTCAGCTAGAGATAGATTTCCGTTACGGCGAGCTCGTCGAGACCGCCGACCGGACGATCTACTACAAGTTCGTGGCCAAAAACATTGCCAAGAAATACGGCATGATCGCAACGTTCATGCCGAAACCCGTTTACCTAGATAATGCAAGTGGAATGCACATTCACGTATCCTTGTGGAGAGGAGGAGAGAACGCCATGTATGACGAAGAAGACGAGTACGCAGAGCTGAGCCAGACCGGTAGATACTTCATCGGCGGCCTCCTAGAACACGCAAAAGCCTTGACGGCCATCTGTTGCCCAACAGTGAACTCGTACAAGAGACTTGTCCCCGGCTTCGAGGCCCCCATCTACATAATGTGGTCTAGGAGGAACAGGTCTGCCATGGTTAGAGTTCCAGTATACTATAGGGGCGCCGAGTTCGCTTCGTACAAGAGGATCGAGTTTCGTTCAGCCGACCCCTCATGCAACCCCTACCTAGCCTTCGCGTGCCTCTTGATGGCTGGGTTGGACGGCGTTAAGAGGAAGATCGATCCAGGAGACCCTGTCGACGAGGATGTCTACAAATTATCGTCTGAGAGGAGACGTGCTTTGGGGATAGGTGAACTCCCAACGACTCTCAGGGACGCCTTGGAGGAGATGAAGAGCGACGAGGTTATCTACAGAACCTTGGGAAGCCATATATTCGACGCTTTTATAGAGTATAAGATGAACGACTGGAGACAGTATTGTCTCTATGTAACTCCATGGGAGATAATGAAGTATCTCGATTATTAGGGTTTGAGGGAGGTGTATTAGGGTTGAGAGCATATGTGATGATGGAGACGAAGCCGGGAACCTCGGAGGACGTTGTGAGGAGGATCAAAGAGAGGGTCAAGGAGGTCGTTCAAGCGGACTCCATCTACGGCAGGTTCGACGCTATAATAATCATAGAGGCCCCGGACCTCGATAGCATAAAGGAGATACTCTACAAGCTCGTCGAGAGGGACCCAGACGTCGTCCACACCGAGACCTTCCTAGCTCTCTCAGAGTAAAGGAGCCGAAGAGCCTTGTCTAAGCGTAAAGACCTACGCCGGAAAGCCATAAGGGCATTCGTCCTACTCACAATGAAGCCGGGAACATCAGAGGAGATAGTGAGGTCTAGACGCATAAAGGGAGTGAAGATGGCGAACTCGGTTCTTGGAAGATACGACGCGGTAGTGATAATAGAGGCAAAGGGGCTGAACGATCTAAAGAAGATCATATACGAGATGATTGAACAGCATCCGAATGTCGTCCACACCGAGACATTAATATCAATCTTCTACCCGCCGTGAAATAATGAGGAATCTTAATAATTAACCGATAAAAAGTAAGGTTTAAATAATAATTAAGGCTTTAATCTAAAAAACTCAGAAGAAACGGTGAAAACAAATGAATCCGGAAGAGTTCTACTTTCAGGTGATACCTCTGAAGACGGAGCCTCTAATCGACGATACTACTCTGAGAGACGGGGTTCAGATGCCCGGTTTAGCTATCTCGCCTGAGGATACGGCTGAGATAGCTCGCTTACTCGACGAGCTCGGCGTCGAGAGGATCGAGCTGCATCACTACCATAAAACCGACAAGAAGGCTGTGAAGCTCATAATGGACATGGGCCTCAACGCCCGTATAGCCGGGTGGTGCAGAGCCGTCAAGGAGGATATAGACGACGCCATAGACTGCGGCTTCGATGAGGTTGGAATCTCCCATCCAGTCTCACATATACACTTCAAGGCTAAGTGGCCGGAGAAGACCGAGGAGGAACTCCTAGAGAGGGTTGTTGAAGCCGTTGAGTACGCAGTTAAGGATCATGGATTAAGGGTCTTCGTCCACGGGGAGGACAGCACGAGAGCTAGGTGGAACTTCGAGAGGAGGTTCATAAACGCGGTTGCAGAAGCCGGCGCAGAGTGCTACCGGATATGCGATACTGTTGGGGTAGGACTCTCCGATCCCAACGCTCCCCTACCAAACGGGATACCAGCCAAAATCAAAGCCATAAAGGCTGAAACGAAGATTGGAGACGTCGAGATTCACGCGCACGACGACTTCGGGAACGCCGTGGAGAACACCCTAGCAGCTATCCGGGCGGCGTCCGGCGTTTGGGAACGCATCTACGCCAGCACCACCTTTCTGGGGATAGGTGAGAGAGCCGGTAACGCTGAGACAGAGAAGGTCATAATGAACCTCTACATGCACCACGGCGTCAAGAAGTACGAGAAGGGGCTGAAGAAACTGAAGACGATAGCTGACTTTGTGGGTAAGGCGACGGGGTACGTGATCCCCCCGAACAAGGCGATAGTAGGCGACTACTCCTTCGCCCACGAGTCAGGCATCCACACTCACGGAGTTCTCAGCAACCCATTAACATACGAGCCTTACCCTCCAGAACTCGTAGGGAACAAACGGAGGCTAACGATAGGGAAACACTCAGGTAAAGCCATAATAAAACATAAAATCATAGAGATCACCGGCGTGGAACCCAGCAGAGATCAGTTAAGCAAGGTAGTACAGAGAGTCAAAGCAATCTACGAAGGAGGTAGGAGAGCTTCACTGAAGGACGAGGAGTTCAAAGAGATACTTAGAGAAGTCGAAATCCTAGACTCTTAATTCCGCCCCGAAATACGCTTTAAGGGAATTCAGCTTTTAGGGGGAAGCCCCCGAGAGTCTTCCTTCAAAGAATCATAAACGTCTTCGTCAAATTATCAGTTGGTGGCCTCTTCAGCGGAGGGAAGGCCACTCGGTTCGTCCCCCTAATGTGAAGGCTATGAGTCCCAAAGTCATCCAGAGAAGAGCAAGGTTCTTTACTCTCTTGGCGTTCCTCCGTGTTGGCTCGCGGATGAGCCAAACTGAAGAGGCGGCGAAACCTGCATCCGCAACTGCCACGGGAGGAACGAACCAGATGGAGACCAAACCCAGAATCACCGGGAGACCGCTCAAGAAGACGGCGGACAAGTAGAAGATGGACGCCACGTAAGCGGCTTTCCTCTCACCGTAAGAGACGGCTACTGTCCTAATGTTCCTAGTCTTGTCTCCGGGAACGTCGACTATCCCCTTGGTTACTTCCCGGCCCGTGTTCGAGAGGAAGGCGAGCCCGGCAAAGATTATGCTTGTCGCTCCGGGTTTTCCTCCGGCTATGAGGCTACCGTAGATGAATGGAATGGCCACGCAGGCGCTCACAAGCATGTTCCCAGGTAGTCCTGTGCGCTTCCCCCTCGTGTTGTAGAGAACCATTATAACCCAAGCTACCACGGCGACGGCTAGACAGGAGAGGTTCGTCAGCGAGGCGGCCGTTAAGCCCACCGCGGTTAGGAGGACCGCCAAGATTATGCTCTCAGACGGCGAAACGAGGCCGCTGGGAATCGGATGGTCGGGCGCATTTATCTTATCGATCTCCCTGTCGTAGTAGTCGTTTATAGCCATGGAAGCCCCTGTAAGTGTGAAGGCCGTTATGAAACCCAGTAGGAGCTTGGAGGCAACCATGGATGAGCCGGCTTCCGCAAGGGAGGCTCCAACCAAAACCGCAAACCCCATCATCAGACAGTTTACAGGCCGAATCATCCTAACGAAACCTACGAGCCTCCCCATAACTTAAGCCCCGTCCTTTCCGCTTGGAAGAGGGAAGAGAAGAACCTCCACGTGAGCGTCCATCACATTTTACGTGAAACCCTGAAATGTGACTCCCTGCCCGCGCTTACATACTCTCCGCCGAGCTGATCCCTCACGATGGACGCGATCTTAGCGAAGTTTTCTGAACCAAGATATTGACGCGGCTTTATGAGTATGTAGTCACTGGTCTCCTCAAAGTATAGCATGCCTGCCAAGTCCCTTGGAAAGGCTCTCTGGACATCGTCAATCGTCCTGAGTCCTCTAGGGACCGATGGAGCCGAAGGCTTAATGCCCCTTAAGGCGTCTGAGACTTCCTTCAGGTCTTCTGAGACGATCTTGAGAACCTCGAGGAGATCGTCTATCCGCCTCAGTAACTCGTCTATTCTCGAATTTTCCTCACCCATGGAACCACTCTTCTCCAACGTAACCTTTTATTCTTGCCTCCTCATTTATTTTACTCTCAGAACGAGTTTCAGCTCTTATCTCCCTCCTAAGCGAAGGGAGGAGCCAGATTCTTGATTGAGGTTGACGGAAGCCAGAAGAGCGGAAGCGGAACCATACTACGCCTATCCGTAGCCCTAGCGGGAATAATCGGTGAGCCCCTTCACATCTACAACATAAGGAAGAAACGTAGCAGACCCGGGCTTAGACCTCAACACTTGGAGGCTGTTCTGACCGCCGCTAAGCTCTGCAGAGCCGACTTGAAGGGCGCCACTTTGGGCTCCCTAGAGCTCTGGTTTGAGCCGAGGAGCATAGAGGGGGGCAACTTCGAGGCTGAGATAGGAACAGCTGGAAGCATACCGATGTTGATAATGACGGTTCTACCGATCTGCATCTACGCCAAGAGACCCGTCCGCCTCCATATCTCGAAGGGCGGAACCGACGTATCACACGCCCCAACGATAAACTACATGAAGTACGTGTTTACGCCGATGCTTAGACGCATGGGGGTGGAGGTCTCGATTGAGGTTAAAAGGTACGGCTACTATCCAAAGGGGATGGGCGAAGTCTACTTGGAGGTCCAGCCGACCCGAAGACTCAAACCGATAAACCTAGAGGAGTTCGGCTCCGTTGAGAAGGTTCAAGGAGTCTCCGTATGTACTTTCTTAGCCGACAGGAAAGTTGCGGAACGCCAAGCCAAAGCCGCCGCCCGATACTTGAAGCCTCACGGATACGATCCTACGATCAAAGTGGTCAACGACTTCTCCAACCCGCTACAGAAAGGGAGCTCAATCGTCCTATGGTCCGAAACCGACAGCGGAGTCATTCTCGGAAGCGACGCTATAGGAGAGTTGGGGAAGCCAAGCGAAGCTGTTGGGAGAGAGGCCGCTGAGAGCCTACTCGCTGAGATGAGGTCTGAAGCCACCGTAGATATCCACCTCGCCGACATGCTGATTCCATATGTAGCCCTAGCGGAAGGAGGCTCAACCTACATAACACGAACCATGACCGACCATTTAGAGACGAACATATGGTTGGCTCGGAAGATTCTAGGCGTCGATATACGCGCCGAGAAAACCGATGGAATGTATCGGGTTGTCAAGAGGCCTTCATGACCTGAAGGAGGCGCCAACTCCCTTGTTCAAGGTTAAGATTAGAGGCATATACTCGACGGCCCTAACGCGGCTTCTTATGGACCGAGGCTTCAAGATAGTTCAGCCATCAGCCGTAATCAAGGAGCGGTTCAACCTTAAGAACCCAAGCCAAGAGCCCCCGGACCTTGATATACGTGATCGGATGGACCGTCAAGGAGTATGCGCAACCGGCTCTATCGGCGCTCTCCAGCTCTTAACGTCAACGCTCAAGTCTACGCTTGACGATGTCGTTATAAGGGGTAGAATCCCCCGCGAAGCCGGAGGGCCCATCTTGAGCTCTGAAGAGTTCGGGAATCCCCTCCTAAAAAGCCTCAGCGAGACGACCTTTACGATCAACATAGAGTTTCCAGCCCTCTCCAAGAGGATTCTCGACTCGATAAGGAGGAAGGTTCAGCCGACCCTTGACGGACACCATTATTATAAGGCTTGTGGGAGGCGGATATCTTCCCTGCTAGAGATGGCTGAGAGGCTTTTAGAGAAGGGTTGCCCCCAAGAGGAGGTTGAAGCCCTCTTCAAAGAGACCATAAGGTCCGAGTATCCACGCGTAGGCTCCATAATAGAGATAGAACACGTGAAGATAGATGGCCGGTGCTTCCACCTCGGCGTTCCGAGGGTCTTGAGGTTCGAGGAGGAGACGGGAGTCATGAGGCTCCATAGAACCTTCACCAAGAAAGGCGTGTACGACGGGTTGAAGACCGTTAAGGAGCCCGGCGACCACGCCGTAACCGACCTTAAGATCGGGGGCTGGAGCCTCAGAACGAGATACTTCTCGAGCAAAGGGGTCTACAAAGGGACCTACATAAACCTGAACACGCCCGTGGAACTCTATCCGAGAGGGATACGCTACGTCGACTTGGAAGTCGACATCTGCGTTTGGCCTGACGGAAAAATAGCTGAGATAGATATGGAAAAGCTCCAAGAGAGAATCCGGCAGGGCTACATCTCCGAGAGGATCGAGCCTCTAATGAGGAGGGAGATCAAAGAGATAATGAACACGATAAGCCTAGATTTAGAGAAGGACGAGGCCGCCTTAACAATAGAGGAATCGTGAAGTGTAACCCGCGTTATGGTTGCATAACAGGCGGTTCATGCCACTAAAACGCAGGAGGTTTGCGGATTACCGCCATACATCTTTACGGCGTAAAGCTGAAGAGCGCCTCAAAATATGCGACAAAGATCTCCAAGCAATCTAGTTTAAATGGTAATTAATAACGTGAAAAATCTTTTCTTTCGTCAATTCAGCTGATTTTTGAAGACTTTTTAGAACGAGTTCCTGATACAAAAATTTATATAATAAGTCTAACTAGTTATATTTCTGCGCGGCTTCCATTTGTAGAACAAGGTGACGGATAGCATCTAAATTAAGTGGTAAGGGCAGGTCCTCAAAGATGAAGTATGTTAGGAAACGTGACGGTAGACTAGCTCCCTTCGACGGCGAGAGGATTGTCAACGCTATATGGAAGGCTATGAAAGCTGTCGGCGAAGGAGACCGAAGCCTGGCCGAGAAACTTGGTGCCCAAACAATTAATCAACTCAAACAACGGTTCGGTGAAGACGGCGTTCCCACAGTTGAGGAGATACAGGATGTCGTCGAGAAGGTTCTGATCGAGAACAGCCTAGTCAAGGTTGCTAAAGCCTACATACTCTACAGAAAACAGCATCAAGACTTAAGGGAGCTCGCCGTTCTCCTGAGCCAGTTCAACCTCGTAGATAGTTATATAAACACTGAGGATTGGAGAGTCCGCGAGAACAGCAACATGAGCTATTCACTCCAAGGATTGAACAGCTACCTCTCATCGACAGTTATCGCGAAGTACTGGCTTGGGAGGATATATCCTCCAGAAGCAAGTAAGGCCCACACTGAAGGCGACATACATATCCATGACCTAGGTGTGCTCGGACCTTACTGTGTAGGTTGGGACCTGCTCGACCTGCTTCTCTCAGGTTTTGGAGGGGTACCCGGCAAGATCAGTAGTACGCCAGCGAAGCACTTCAGAACGGCTCTTGGACAAGTTGTGAATTTCTTCTATACGCTTCAAGGCGAGTCTGCGGGTGCGCAGGCGTTCAGCAACTTTGACACTTATCTGGCGCCTTTCATATACTACGATAAACTCAGCTACAAGGAGGTTGTTCAAGCAATCCAAGAGTTCCTCTTCAACATGAACGTTCCGACACGGGTGGGATTCCAGACTCCCTTCACAAACCTAACCTTCGACCTTAAAGTTCCGGAGTTCATGAAGGACGAGCCCGTGGTGGTCGGCGGTAAGATTCAGAGCAGAACGTACGGAGAGATGGAAGAAGAGATGGAGATGCTCAACATGGCCTTCGCTGAGGTGATGACTAAAGGCGACGCCCAAGAGAGAATCTTCACATTCCCAATACCGACTTACAATATCACCAAGGACTTTGATTGGGACTCGCCAGCGGTACAGAAAGTCTTCGAGATGACGGCGAAGTACGGAGTTCCCTACTTCGCCAACTTTGTGAACAGCGACATGAAACCTGAAGATGTGAGGAGCATGTGTTGCAGACTGCGAATAGACAACAGGGAACTGCGTAAGCGTGGCGGAGGATACTTCGGGGCGAACCCTCTAACCGGAAGCCTAGGAGTAGTCACGATAAACATGCCGAGAATAGGTTACCTCTCCAAGAGTGAAGACGAGTTCTTTGAACGTCTCGAGAGGATGATGGAGATAGCTAAGAGCTGCCTAGAAGTGAAGAGGAAGGTCCTTGAACGGTTCATCAGGAAAGGTCTCTACCCGTACTCGAGGCGGTACCTAAGAGGGGTCGCGGCGAAGTTCGGATGTTACTGGAAGAACCACTTCTCAACTATAGGGCTGGTCGGCGTGAATGAGGCTTTAATTAACATGTTCGGCTTCGACATCACGGACCCTGAAGGGCTGAAGTTCGCAGAGAAGATTCTTGTGTTCATGAGGGGCAAGCTCATAGAGTTCCAAGAAGAAACCGGGAATCTCTACAACCTTGAGGCTACACCGGCGGAGGGCACAAGCTACAGGCTCGCAAAGATAGATAAAGAGAAGTATCCAGACATCATAGTGGCGAACGAGAAGTACCTCAAGGACGGCGCCGCACCGTTCTACACGAACTCAACGCATCTCCCAGTCGACTTCAAGGGAGACATCTTCGAGGCTCTGGAGCATCAAGATAGGCTTCAACCCCTCTACACTGGAGGAACAGTCTTCCACATATTCCTAGGCGAGAAGCTGTACTCTTGGAAAGCTGCCATGAACATTGTACAAAAGGTCGCTTGGATGTTCCGTATCCCATACTTCACGCTAACTCCAACCTTCAGCATCTGCCCTACCCACGGCTACTTGAGGGGAGAGAAGAAGGTCTGCCCTGAGTGTGGAGCTACATGCGAGGTATACTCGCGGGTTGTAGGGTACTTCAGGCCCGTCAACCAGTGGAACGACGGAAAACAATCCGAGTTCAGCATCAGGAAGACCTACGAAGAAAGCATCGTTCCCATGGCTACGCCTTCCACGTGAAAATGAGATGAGGTTCAGCGGGATCGAGAAGACAAGTCTCGTAGATTTTCCAGACAGGGTAGCGTCGGTTCTCTTCACACCCGGCTGTAACCTACGTTGCCCCTACTGCTACAACTGGAGGATCGTCCTAGAGCCTAAAGGCCCGTTCCTCTCAGAGGAAGGAGCTCTACAGATATTGAGGTCTAGGAGGAAATATATCGACGCTGTTGTTGTGACGGGTGGGGAGCCGACGATTCACAGGGACCTCCCGCAGTTTTTAAGGAGGCTTAAGGACGAGGGGTTCGCTGTTAAACTGGACACCAACGGTTTCTTCCCGGAAATCCTCCTAGAGTGTTTACCATACGTGGATTACGTTGCTTTAGATGTTAAGACCTCCCCAGCGAAGTACATGTTGTTAGGAGCGAAGGAGATAGATAGTTACCTGCAGACCGTTGAGATATTGAAGGGTGAACCGGTCGACTACGAGTTTAGAAGCACGGTTGTCCCAGGGATCATAGAGGAAGAGGACATTCCGAAGATGGGTGAGTTGGTGGAGGGTGCGAAGCGCTTCGTATTCCAACAGTTCATCCCCGGAGACACTTTAGACAAGAAGTTCAGCAGAGTTCAACCTTACCCCAAGAGTAAGATAGCCGAGTTCGCAGAGTTAATGAGGAAGTATGTGGACGAGGTTATAATGCGGGTTTAGGCTCATTTAGAAGATTTCGTCTATTAGTGTTCTACTTCTCCTGTCTAGGCATCTATAATCTATCTCGTAGAGGTTGTCGTCTCCATCCCTCACGAGTATACGTCCGCCCGATATTCTTTTGATGTTCCTCCGGCTTGTAACCTCGAAGGTTCTCGGCCCCTTATCGGTTTCCGTCTTCCACACTAAAACCCCGAACTCCTCCCTTATCTCGTGGATTTTAGTTATCTTCGGAATGAAGTATCTCTTCTCGAGCTCCTCCCGCAGAACCTTTGCGGAGCCGTTGTCCAACCCTTTAAAGCTCTTGAGTAAACCTATCTCTTCTCCGTTCTCGTCGATGAAGATTATGTAACGCCAAGGCATCGTTATTGGAAACGCTCTTACAACCCTCGAGACCCTGCGTTCTATACCGTTAACGCTCAACACAAGGTCCCCATAACGGTTTCTGTAAATCCTGATCTTCTTCGGGTCCAGAATCCTGACGGAGATGCTCTTAGGCTTCATGTTTAGGTTTACCTCCGCTGTATCGCGGCAAGCGCGGCCTGCATGTTGCAGAGTCGACTGTACAGGCCTCCGAGTCTGAGGAGTTCCTCATGGGTTCCCTCCTCGACTATCTTCCCGTGGTCTATGACAACTATCTTATCGGCGTTCCTTAAGGTTGAGAGCCTATGCGCTATAATTATCGAGGTCCTATTCTCCATGAGCCTCTCTAAGGCCTCTTGGATGAGACTCTCAGTCTCCGTGTCCACGGAGCTCGTGGCCTCGTCTAGGATGAGTATACGCGGGTCCATGAGGAGGGCCCTAGCTATCGAGACCCTCTGTTTCTCGCCTCCAGAGAGGCGGTGTCCTCTCTCGCCAACATCCGTATCGTAGGCTTCTGGAAGCGAGATGATGAAGTCATGGATGTTAGCGGCCTTAGCCGCCTCGATTATCTTCTCTGGAGGAACCTTAGGGTTACCGTAAGCTATGTTCTCAGCTATTGAACCCTTAAAGAGGAAGGGCTCCTGCAACACTATGCCTATCTGACGACGCAGGGACCTCTGCTTAACTTTACGGATGTCGTAGCCGTCTATCGTTATCTTACCGGAGGTCACATCGTAGAAACGTAGAATCAGCTTAACTAGTGTGGTTTTACCAGCCCCGCTTGGACCAACCACTCCAACCTTCTGACCCGGCTTAATCTCCAAGTTCACGTTCTTCAGGATAGTCTCGCCCGAATTGTAAGCGAAGGAGACGTTGTGGAACTTTATGTGTCCCTTCACGGGAGGGAGCTCTATAGCATCCGGGTCATCGTGCACTTCAGGCCTAGTGTCGAGAATCTCGAATATCCTCTCAGCAGAGGTTGTAGCCCTCAAGAGCACACTGCTGAGGTTACTTAACCTCCCAACCGGCTCATAGAATTGCCAAGTATAGCTGATGAAGGCTGTCAGCACCCCTAGAGTTAGGCTTCCAGAGAGTATCTGTCTTCCGCCGATCCACCAGACTCCAACGGCTCCCAAAGTCATGATGAAGCTGACCATGGGGAAGAAGAGGCCCTCAAGATAGTTGATCCTCAAGTTGGTCTCGTAAAGCTCATGGGTCTTCCTCCTAAACCTGCTGATCTCCCGGTCCTCTTGGGTGAAGGCTTTGACGACTACTATGCCGGGCACAGTATCCGCCAATATAGCGCTCAGGTCGGCCCATCTCCTCCAAGCCTTATGGTAGACCCCGTGTATCTTGCGGCTGAAGATTTTCGTTCCTAAGATCAGGACGGGAGCCGGAGTTAAGACTATGAGGGCTAACTGCCAGTTCATGGTGAAGAGTATAACAGCTATTGAGACCAGCATCACGCCGTCCATGATCGTCTGCTGGACGCCCCAAGTTAAGAAGTATTGAACTCTCTCCGTGTCGCTCATCACCCTAGACATGATCCTACCCGTCTGGTTTTTGTCGTAAAAGCTCAAGGACAGGACTTGGAGATGCTCATATAGCTGTCTCCTCAAGTGGACCATGATTTTCTGGCCGAGCTTTCCAAGGAAGTAGGTTCTACCCGCGGATACTATAGCCCTCAGAAGGTATATGACTACTAGCGTGACGACGATCCACGCGAGCAGGGTCATGTTGGAGCCGCCTATAGCGTCGTCTATTAGAACCTTCATCAAGTATGGGGGGATCATGTTCAGGATCGTGAAGAGGGTAGCCAAAAAGAATCCTACCGCGGCTAAGCGGAAGTGCACCCTAGTGTAGCGGAGAAGCCGGGAGATTACCTTTCTCTTGCTTGTACAGGCTGGGCAAGTGGCCATCCATGGGGGAATGATCCGTCCACACTTAGGACACCTTCTATGCTTCTCCGTGGAAACGTCTGTGCCAGCTGTAAATACGCCCCTGAGGGCTCTAACGTTCGAGTTTAAAACGCTTACCGCCATAATGATCTTCGGTTTAACCTTATTCGTGAAACGGAAAACCTCCATGCTCCTCTCAGGAGTCACGATCCTCAAAGCATTATTTCCCACGTAGCTCTTTATCTCGGCTTCCTTTATTTCGTCAAGTTCAACCTTGAACGCGGGTCTGGAACCCCTTGAAGGATCATATACAAGGAGGTACCTGTCCGTGAAGATCAACCATGTTCTTCCATACCTGTTCTCTAAAGTTATGTCCCCGGAGACCGCTACTTGAACCTCACCTAACCCAAGCCTCTTGAGAGAGGCCTTTATCGAATCAGGTAACTCTTCATTTAAACTTTCAGAAGCCTTCATGAGATCGACTTCCGTTCAGACACATGGTGGATATTCGCCGCACGAAGAGGTTTCTTCCCCCTCGTTGAGAGTTTCCTTAATGTTGGAACGTATTATATAAACCTTTTTGTTCAGTTTGAACGACGCAGTTTACCTTATAGGCGGGAGATTACGGCCTTTTTTTGGGGGAACATGCAATGGAAAATGGGTTCTGAAAAGTGAAACTTTCACAGACGCTGAACAACATAAACTCTTATCTTGTCTCCAAGCCTTGTTGAATCAACATGGAATCTCTACACGGTTCTTGCGAAGGAGATGAAGGTTTAAAGAATTCCATACTCCAAAATCTCTTTAGATCAAAGAAGATTCACGATCGTAGATGCCACCGATGAACTAATTGTTAACGCGGAATGATAGGAAACCTTGATTTTTCTACTTTATGGTGGAAGAGGCTTAAGCCTCTTTGCGTAAAACCTTGTAGCTAAAGAGAGGTCTAGGTCAACCGCGAGAACCTCCTCCTTCCCGTAAGGAGTCCATGCTACAAGCCTACCTTCAGGATCGATAACTGATGTAGCTGACTTCTGATTTCTCATAGCGCAATTGACGCTACAGAAATAGACGGTGTTTTCAGCGGCTCTACATTGCATCGCCTTCTCATAAAAGCTTGAACCCCACTCCCTTAACCTGCCTTCACCGCGATCGTCCCCTGTGACTTGAGGCTGAAAAATTACTTTCGCACCTTTTAAAACGGCCCATCTAACGGTTTCAGGATAACGCCACCCTTCGTGACATATGACTATCCCAAACTTTAAGCCTTGAACCTTGAAGCATCTCCTCTTACCGTTAGGAACGTAATTTTTCTCCTCACCTCCAGGAGTGATTTGATTCTTAGTTTGGTAACCTAGAAGCCTTCCTGAAGAGGAGATTACAAAAGCTCTATTCTCTAAGCCGAGACTTGAAACCCACTCCATCCCAACTATGGCGGAAACTCCAAAACGTTTACAGAGAGCCTTAATTCTAGTTAAAGCGTTTTCTAAGGCTTTCTGATTAGGTGGGGGAAGCTTCCATCCGGCTCCACGTAAGCCGGGAATATAGGCTTCGGGGAAACAGGCTAGCTTAACCTTAGCCTCCATGCACTTCCTTAAAGCCTCCTCCACCCGCTCCACAGCCTTCTCTACGGAACATGCTGGGCGGAGAGAAACTAATCCTACCCTGAAAGGCTTCTTGCATTGAAAGGATACTATACGATAATTTAAGCCGGACATACATAACAATAGCTGACTTGTTACATATTTCAATTTTTCCAGCCTACCAGAAACTTTTTACAGTATAATGATTCATCATCTTTTGATGCGCCTTGAGAGTTGGGGTCGCTAAAGTTAATATAACTCCTCCTGTGGGTGTTCCTCAAGCTGGTTACAGCAGCAGAACTGAGGCATCCAAAGGAATCCATGACGAACTACATGCTAAAGCCGTGGTTTTCGAGGCTAATGGCTCCGAGGTTGTTCTAGTCACAACCGACCTTATCGGTCTCAGGTGGAAAGACACAAAATGGATTAGGAGGAAGATAGAAGAAAAGACTGGAGTACCGGGCGATAACGTTCTCATAAACAGTTCTCATACTCACTCTGGACCAACAGTGGGGTTAACGCCATACCTAAAACCCGAACTTCAGAATCCTGATGAAGCCTACCTCGAAGTCCTGAAGAAAAAGATAGTGGGACTTGTAAGGATGGCTCATGACAGAATGGTTGAGTCAAATCTCCTGTTCGGCGTCGGCTCGATCCCTGAGGGCATAGGAAGCAACAGAAGAGTTAGGATTAAAGGAAGAGTTGTGATTAGACCTATAGGAAACCAAGATGAGCCGCTCGGCCCCATGGACCCAAGCGTAAATGTGATTTCAGCAAACGTTAAAGAGAGAATCCACGCTGTAATCTTTAACTATACCTGCCACGCAACTGCCGCCGGCGCCCCCCTAGAGATTTCAGCCGACTATCCGGGCTACGCCCAGAGAACAATTGAAGAGACCATGGGATGCATAGCATTATTTGCTCAAGGATGCTGTGGAAACATCAATCCAAACCAGTACAGACTTTATCCTCCTCCCAGTTGGAAGGACCCTGAAAGGATGGGTTTCATCCTTGCAGCTGAAGTTATGAAGGTTTCAAGGTTATCCAGACCGGTGAAGGGCGAACCGATAAAATCGCGTAGGGTTGAGATAAGTCTCCCAGTGCGGAAAGAGTCTGAGAGAGATGTAAAAGGTGGAACCGTTAAGACAGAGATTCAAGCTTTCAAGATTGGGGAACTCTACATAATTGGGTTGCCTGGGGAGCCCTTCGTAGAGATAGGCTTAGAGATAAAAAGAAGAATGCGCGAGATCGCGCCAGAAGCTAAGGGCGTAATCACACTAGGATACTGCAACGACATCACCATAGGATATGTGCCAGTAGCTCGAGCTTACGATGAAGGGGGGTACGAGCCTTCAGCCACTAATCTAGCTAAAGGCTGTGCTGAAATCTTAACCGAGGAGGCTCTTAAACTGCTACGTTCCATAACTTAACCCCGTCAATGCTTCTCAAGACTGTTTAAAGATTTTCCAATCAAGACAGTTTCAAACTTCCTCGGTTCCTCGAGCAACAGCGAGTCAAGAGCGTAAAACTGCCTAGAAACGTGCACCGCATGGTACAATATGAAGTCTTAAACAACTTGACGGAGTCAATAGAAAGACTTTTAACTTACCTCTGCACGTTATCATCCTCTCTAGAGCTGTGGAGAAGAGGTGTGAAACCTTGGGTGAAGGAAGTAGGCTCAACCCTGCCCCTCTGGGTCTCGCCGGATTCGGGTTCACAACATTCCTACTGAACTTGGTAAATGCTGGTTTACTGGACTCATCCGCCCTTCCAGTAGTTTTGGCTATGGGAATCTTCTACGGCGGTCTAGCCCAGATCATAGCAGGCTTCTTGGAGGCCAAGCTCGGAAACACCTTCGGAGCGGTAGCTTTCACATCCTACGGGCTCTTCTGGCTCGCAACGGTCGGTATAATTATGGGATATTTCGGGGAAGCCTCGACTGCTGGCATGGCCGCATACTTGGCTGGATGGGGAGTCTTCACGGCGATTATGACGGTAGCCACGAAGAACCACGCTACAACTACAAAGTTCGTCTTCGCGTCGTTAACAGCGCTCTTCTTCTTACTTGCGGCCGGAGAGTTCAACCCAACAATTCACCTATTAGGAGGCTACGTAGGACTTATCTGCGGAGCCTCAGCCATCTACGCCTCTGCGGCGGGAGTCATAAACGAGTCGCTGAACAGAAATGTTCTCCCCACATAGCCGAGAATGGCTATTGTTTTTAGCCACATTCCTCTTTTTGATCTAAATCACCTGGTGTTAGGATGTTTAATCTCCTCCATAGGTTTCTTGGGACACAGCTCACGCCTTAACAAGCAACATAGCCTTCGGCAAGAGGCTTGCGGAGGAAGAGGGGATATCCTGAATCTCCAACCATAAAATCGACTACTATGCGGAGATCCTCCATCTACGCGGGAAGAAATGGATTAAAAAGGGAGAGCACCATCAAACCCTTAAGGCTAGAATAAGATCGTATATTCTGGTACATGACAAATGTTTCGGCGTGGTTAAGGAGGGATCGATCCATGGAGGGGCCGAGGGGGCTGAGAAGCGAAGAGATGGTCTCTCTCAGACATCTAACAGACATCTGTTTTTGGAAGGGCCTAGTGGACAAGTACCCTCAACTCTTCAACGAAGACAACCTCGAGAACTTGAGGGTAATAGTGGATGGAGGCGAGGTCATATCCCATGTGGGTATGACGGAGCAGTGGGTCTCCATCTTCGGCTGTCTATTGCGCGTCGCCTGCGTCGGAGCGGTCTGCACCCACCCAAACTACAGGATGCGGGGGTTGGCTACAAGACTCTTCAACGACGCCTGCGAGAAAGCCTATAACGATGGAGTAGACTTCATGCTGGTCTCGGGAATCCGCGGACTATACCTAAGAGCCGGCTGCAGACAGATCCTAGGTTGCGACTTCGAAGTGAGCGTTACGCCGGAGCACATCCAGCTTCTATCGGATCCAGCGATAACGGTTAAGCCTTGCAGCAGCAGGGACATCGAGGTGATGTCCGCCATATACCGTAGGGAGCCTGTGCGTTTCCTCAGGAGGCTGGAAGACTACCAGCGGGCCTTCGCATGCCGCCATGTGATGGATAAAGAATCGGAGTTTCTCCTGATCTTGAAGGATGGTTCCCCGCGGGCTTACGTGATCTTACCCTCTCCAAGCAAGAAATCTAAGGTTAGGATAGGCGAATACGCCGGGGAGCGGAGCAGTCTAGTTAACGCTTTAGGCTTGATCCTTCAGCGTTTCCCCAGCTTAGAAGAGATCGTCATCCACATACTTGGATGTGACGTCCTCTTACAGTCCCTCATGGAGGAGAAGGGGCTCCAACTGAGACCGAGCAACTCCGCATGCACAGTTCGGATCATAAACTTCACCCAGCTTATGGAGAGGCTACGCCCATACTTTGAGGAGGTGATCGGCTACAAGGAGACGCGGAAGATCAAGTTCCTCGAGAAGAAAGGCCGCTTCATCGTCGAGTACGGTGCAGACAGAGTTGTGATACCCGGCAGACCGGAGGCCGCCCAGCTCATCTTCGGCAGTAAGGACGCTCCGACGGAACTCTTGTCAGCCGGCGGTAAGGCGGGAAAGATTCTCCGGGAGGTCCTCCCAATCCCGCTTCCATGGTACGGGATCAACTTCGTCTAGGGTAGAAGCACAGCTAAGCCTCCGGTTCCGTAAAAATATTTAGGCCGGTCGATCATCTTTTATCTCGTTTCTCTTGAAACCTCTCCGAGGCGGAGAATCTTTGAGCTTAAACATAGAGTTTGAGGTTCCCTCCTGGGACGAGATATACGATATGCTCTTGAGGCTGGCCGAGAGGATTCGGGGGGACAGGTTTCATCCAGACGTGATCGTCGGGGTTTCCCG
>Ga0209410_1000241_pt1 | contig 24217 bp, 31 predicted proteins | sample Mar14436cmmetaG_FD_184135 | JGI IMG/M metagenome (GOLD analysis project Ga0209410, IMG submission 184135) | Marine hydrothermal vent microbial communities from Guaymas Basin, Gulf of California to study Microbial Dark Matter (Phase II) - Marker... ... | reverse complement strand
TTATCTGTTTAATAACTAAGATAAAACTACATGAACCATTTAAATACAAAATAATTTACTTCTAGCGTATTAGAGTTGACATAGGCAATTATAAACTTCTTTCTGACTGAATGAGAAAGTCTACCAGCTCTTATAATTTCCAAAGGATCTAGTTTACTATCATACGGTAGTACGTGCACTAGGAAGGGTGCATGGTCTATTCCAGGTCCGAATCTATACACTGCAAATGTCGATCCGAATTTCATACCGGATTTAACCACAAGTTTTCTCTTTTTCAAATCTTTGTACACGATATAAGCTTCCTTGAAGTTTTCGTAATTTTCTTCAAAAATTCTTATTAACTCGTTCTTTTCCACTTCTCTTCCATCTAAAGTTTTTATCTTAATTATCTCATTTTCGAGCAGATATAATGCGTCAAAATAAGACAGCTCTAGTTCTCTCATTATGTTCGGTGTCTTGGGTTTTTCAACGCCATAGAACTTGCCGTAGAAATCCTTAAAGTAAAGGCTGTTAGCTATCTCTCTGTCCAAAATAATGATTCTCTTACCTATAAGATGAGCATCCACGGTACTGGACATATTTTCAAGCATCTCATTCATTAATCATCCTCCACTTCTTTACTTTTCATTTTAGGTCTTTTAATCTTTGTTTTTAAACTTTGCCAATTAATAAGTCAGGGGCTGGTGAAAGTATATGAGGTTATCCTTATTTTCACAGTGCTGTTCTCATTTATAATTTTTTTCAGAAAAATTCTGATGTATAGATCTTCCAGAAGAAAAGAAGTAGTTGTTCGATTGGGTAGGAAAGGTCTTTTCCCATTCATGTTAAAGATCTCGTCTGGACATATAATGGTGTATGGTAAAACAGGCATGGGTAAAAGCAATACTGCAAAAGTTTTAGTGAGTGAGTTATCAAAAAGAATTCCCGTACTCATACTGGACTGGGCAGGGGAGCATAATCTACCGAATTTTAAGGTTGTAGAACCCGGTATCAATTTCTCGATTAATCCTCTTGAACCATATTGTAGAGAGGAGCACATAGATTTTTTAGTTGACCTTTTTGGTGATAGTTTTAACTTTACTGAACCTCAACGTTACTTGTTCAGAACGGCTTTGAAGAATACGTTTACTAAAATCAGAAATCCTGTTCTTTCTGATGTTCTAGAGGAGCTGTTAAGTATACCTCCAAGATCCTACTATGATCATGAGATAAAAATGGCGATAATAAGAAGGCTAAAGCCTTTAACTGAAGGCTTAATAGGAAAAGCCTTAAACACAAGAGCATCTAGTGATATTGGCGAGATCTTCTCTAAAAATATAATTATTAATCTCGGAAGGTTTCGGAATGTTAGGATTAAGAAGCTTTTTCTCTTGATAATCTTAAAAATGTTATATGATTATTCAGTTATGAAAAGAGGAATCGTTGATAAGCTTCTCCATTGTACTCTTATTGAAGAGGCTTGGGCTACCATACCATATAGGCGATTAGATGAATATCCTTCTATTGGTGAGAGAATATTTGCTGAGCTGAGAAAGTATGGTGAGTGTATTATAGGCGTCTCACAGTCTTTGAGTGAGACGGCATGGAGTATAGCTAAGAATTCAGAAATCATTATAATCCATAGAATGTTTCCAAAGGATATCGAGGTACTTGGCATAAAAGAAAAGCTGCCCGATGTAAATGAGCTAAAGGTTGGTGAAGCATACATAATAACTACGAGCAGTATATCAAAAGTTAAGATAAGGAAGTATTAACATGTATATTTACTTTTGCCAAAACATATAAAAATATATAATTGTTGCATTTCTTAAAGTGAGATAAAAACCATGCGGTAGCGGGCGATATAAAATGGTGTATAAAGAGAGAAGACTACGGTTGCGAAGGAGGGAAGACGTTGTTCAGGGTAGTGCTAAGATGAACCCAAAGACTATGGAGGAACTCAACATACGATCGAGGATTGAAATAGTAATTGGAGGTAAGAAGAGACTGTACTTCAATGCAATCCCAGTAGAGAATATACCCCTAAATGAGGTCTGGTGTAATAGTGATGAGCTCAGGGCAAATGGTGTTGCCGATAATACTATAGCAACTGTGAGAGCTACTTCTGGTGAGCGGGATGAGAAGAGAGGATCTTGAAGTGAAAAGGGCCGCAATTTCTGATAGCAGGATCATTGGTTTTCTTGAAAAAGAGCTTAATTTATCGAAGAGTATGCTTAGAAATATCCGTGTGATACTGACGGTGATAAACGAGTTCGACGAGGAAAAAATGAGTGCAATAATTAAGGAATCAAATTCGCTCAAGAGAGAAATTTTAGGATTACAGGAGGATCTTCTGAGCTATATATCAAGAACATCTCCAGCTTTATATCATAGAGAAGACTGGATCAGAATAATCTCCAAGCTAGGTAATGTAATTGATAAGATGAGCGGAGCAGCCTATAGATTAGAGTTCCTGATAAAAAATAAGTGGGAAATAACTTCCGGAATCCAGAAAAACCTCATTGAGCTAGTGGATTCAGTTGAGGAAATAATAAACATCTATACCAACGTGCTAAACCTTCTAATAGTTGATCCAGTAAAAGCCTCTGCTTTGAGGAAAAACGTCTCTGAAAAAGAAGCAGAGATTGACGAGCTCTACCGAAGATCGCTCTTTAATACGCTCAAATCGAATCTCTCATTCAGCACTATACTATTGTTAATGAATATTTCAGAAATGCTAGAGGATATCTCAGATACCATAAACTCTGCAGCAGACGACACCTATATTATCCTGTTAGATCTCATTTAAAATCGAAGCTTTTATTGTTAGCTGAAAATTCTATTTGATATTAATGTTTTAAGAGAAAAAGTCTAGGAGGGACCTCTGCCTCTCTGTAGCTGTGAACTCGTCTTCTCTAATACCAAAATAGGAAAGTATTCTCATGGCGGCAGGTATTATTTGCTTTTTGATATAATATTCCTCATCTATTTCATTAATATCTCTTATCATAATATACGGCTTAACTTTCGATGAAAGCTTTTCACCGCTTCCTTTGCAAACAACAAAACCTACTTTTTCTCCTTTTGTAATCTTGTATCCTAGTTCCATCAACTTTTTGGCAGCAACTACATGGGCGGCTTCCACCTCGTAATCTTGTAATGACTTGGATAAAGATTTCCATATTATTAGCTTATGCAATGGTATCTCTCCTCTCCTAAGAGCCTGAATTACTTCCCTTACATATGATACTGCATCGTACGGATTTTCCTTTTTAAGAATAATCTCGATAACCTTTTCCTGAACTTCTTTTGCTAGTTCTGTCCAGTCTCCTCTTACGGCTTCGAGACCCACAACGTCTATTCGTCCATCTTCTAAAAGGCCACAATATCTTTTTTTAGCTTCTGTAAAGAAGACCTTACAATATCTCTTATCTATCTTTATATCGAATCCTAGATCCTTTTCAACAAAGTTGATAAGCTTTTCGATTTTCTCTTTATCATAATATGCAAATATGCTATCAGTATCGCCATAAATTATTTCGAGTCCTAGCTTTTTAGCATAGTTTATTGTATCTTTAATTAACTTTCTGCCCCATGCTGTTGTAGCTTCGGCTACTTCACGTTTATACCATCTGGCACCGCTCCAACCGCAGTAACCATACGTAGCATTAGCAATAATCTTAATAGCTTTTTGTCTTTCATCAAGTATCCTATACTCTAGACTAGATGGATCTAGCTTTTTCATTTTTTCCCGGATAAGCTTCCTTGCTTTCAGTAGCCTTTCGAGAACTTTCTTGTAGAAGCCGGGAGGATCCCTATAAAACCTATGCCCTACTTCAGGAGCAATGAAAACCTTATTCTCGTCTACTTGTTCATAAGGTGGAACATAAGTATCAGGCGAAATATTCTTCTGTATCATTATGTTTGGATACATTGATGAGAAATCTAGAACTGCTACATTCTTATGAATTCCAGGTTTCGGTTTAAGTACTATAGCTCCCCTATATGTTTCATATGGTCTTTCAACCCTATTTGGTACAAGTTCATTGAACTTGTAAGCTTGTCTCATTAAATGCCATTCTACCCTATAGCCTACGGATGCAGCACCAACTTGGTCTAGAGGAAGACCCACTATGTTTGACAACTGTACTGCGAAGGGTAAGAATTTCTCTGCTAATCCATACGTGCTTTCCACATCATCTTGAGAGTACTGTAAAAGCAAGCTTCTCTTTAAGGGTTCATCCCAATATCTATATATGAAAGCTCCTTCGATGAGTACTCTTTCACTTTTCTTCTTTACTCCAAGGTAGTCCGCTATGTTTTCTAGGGTTTTCACCTTTACTTCTCCTATTTCTTCCGCGAAATCGAACAAGTCTATATTAGCTCTTCCTACCACTGAGAAATGCCCATAAACACTCTGTGCTGGTTGACCGCCTGCTCTTGTAACATCAAGACGTACTTTGATATGCTTGGCCCTTTCGCGAAGGTATATCCAATCAAACCTATTACTGTTATATCCTACTATTATGTCTGGATCATAGTTTTTTAGGTCTCTGACAAAATCTAGAAGGAGCTCGTGATCATCTTTATCCTTAGCAGTAAGTACCTTTATTTCTCCATTATCTTTCATTACCGAGATTATAATGATAGGGTCTCGTAAAGGATTGGGTTCTCCTAAAACGTTATAGCATTCTATATCAAACGCGTATATCCTGAGATTAGGAGTTTCCTGATGTTCAATACGTACTGGTGTGCTCTTTGCAAGATACACATGATCTACTTGCCATTTGTTTTTATTTGGCAACTCTTCTACTTCAACTTCATGCCAACAGCAAGGAAAAATTTCATTATCAATCATGTAACGCATATAGAATCTTATATCAGCCTCTAATACTTCCCTTACCCCTCTGATCTTTGAAAGAGTTTCTCTCAGATTAGGAACCTGTCTAGGGTTAAATAGCGTTACTTTCAGGACTTTGACATCTCTTCCAAAATATTTCTTCCAGACTTCTTCAACTGCTATTATATTATACTTGGCTTTTATCTTTTCGATTTCTTTGGCTATTTGCTGCATGAATTTCTCATTAACAGGTAGAACATACACATAGGGTCTAAAATTACGCTCTAGAACTACTACACGCTTTCCATTCCCGTCTATGCCCCACATTCTGATCTCGGGCACTTCGCCTACTATATCATAATTTATATCGAGTAGCCAGAAACGTATTATCAAAAATATATCCCCATTTAATCATAGACTTTTAGCTAGGTTATAAATTATACTGAAAGAAATTTTATGATACACGAATAAACTCTTCTTCCGTTCCCTCCTTTTTGATGACTAGAATATCTATGCCGTCGCCACTCATAGCGTCCCTACTAAAGGCTGATTTCACAGACTTAATTGCAAGTTTGCGGGCATCATCCACCGTTATTTTCTCATTATATGCTTCTTCTATTATGCCTATTGCGATCTGTGAACCAGATCCTAATGCTGTATAGTCGTCTTCAATCACAGCACCTATAGGATCGCAGATATATAAATGTGGGCCTTTATCATCTATTCCTCCCACTATTGTTTCAATCATGTATGGGAATAAACGTCTACCGTATAGTATTACGGACAGGAGTTTTGCAACGCCACTTATTCTTATCGGCGAACCTGTTTCTAATTCATACAGTTTTATCTCTGCTTCAAGAGTTCTCGCTATGCTTTGCATATCGGAGATGAAGCCAGCGCTTGCGATTCCTACTCTGTCTGTAATCTTAAAAACCTTTTTTCCAGCTTTGCTCATCAACATAAATCCATATGTTACTCTCTTATCAGCAGCTAATATGACGCCGTCAACTGCTTTTATTCCAACAGATGTTGCTCCAGGATAATACTCCATAATACTCCACCAGACCGTATAATACAAAAATATTACTGTAAAGTACCAGATATACTTGTTGTCTAATAATGCTTGACAAAAACATACCAACATCAATATACTTTGTCTCGGAAGTATGTTCTCAATAGACTCGTTGGTAATCTATTAGATAGCATAATTATCTAGTAAGAATCTCGGAGGTATCATAAACTATAAAAGTAACGTAACTGAAGTGATAAGGGTATAGAATGGATTTTATATATGATAGTCAAGGTAGTTCTTCAGTGGAAATCGAAAAGGCCATAAGTAGAATCTACTTAGCTCCTGCCAGTGTTGATGCATTGTTTGAAATAGTTGTTAATAGGTCTAAGAGGGTAGAAGGTAAAGGTAAATATTTAATAGATAGGGTCAAAAATAGGGAGATAAAAAGGATTGAGGTAGCTGAAAAATATGTTGTAAAAACTTTCAGAAAAATCGCTTTTTCAAGTCCATTCATAAATAAGCTTCATCCATTTTATAGAGAGCTAGCATCAATAATCATAGACTCAGATGACTACAGGAAATGTCTAGCTTTTATCTATAAATCTTCTAAACTTATCGAAAAAATAGCTAGGGAACATATTAGGGAAATAAAAAGATCTCAGAGTATAAAGGACATAGTCAAATTAAGAAAAGCTTTCTTTGGTCGTTTAAAATCTATTCTAGAATGTATAGTTAGGATAAGAAAGTATCAGCTGGAATTTTTAAAACTCCCTTCGATAAATCCCCAATTGAACTCTGTCATAATAGCAGGAGCTCCTAATGTGGGCAAGTCATCTATCCTTAAAAGATTAACTAGTGCAAAACCAGAGATAAAACCGTATCCGTTCACCACAAAGGAGATCATCGTAGGACACATGAAATTGAATGATAAGATTATACAGGTTATTGACACCCCAGGATTACTTGATAGGCCGCTTGAAGAGAAAAATGAGATAGAACAAAAAGCGATACTGGCATTAAAACATTTTAGAGGTTTGCTCTTGTATGTTTTTGATCCGACTGAAAGTTGTGGTTTTCTCATAGAGTATCAGTGTTTAATCTTTAAAGAGCTGTTGGAGTGGTTCCCGTACTTCCAAAAGGTCGTTGTATTAAACAAGAGTGATGTTTTCACTGATCAACATTTAACAAAACTCTTTAGTATATGCCCTATTATTAGGAATCACGAAATCGTAAAAGTGTCAGCTTTAAAGGGTGCAAACATAGATTTACTTAAACGGGTCATAAATGAAAAAATCTGATGATGCTTGTTACATAGAAAAGGTTTTCGTAAAGGAAGCCTTTGACAAGATCGCGTCCACATACGACAGAGGAAGAAGAATTTGGTATGAGCTAATTCATCTTCTATTCAGTTTAAAAACTGTAACTCCTTTCAGCTATATTCTGGATCTCGGATGCGGTACTGGGAAGAATACTGTAGAAATGGCTAGATATGGAGAGGTTATTGGCGTAGATTTCTCATATAATATGGTTAAAATTTTTAAGAGAAGGGCGAGGAGAAGGGGATATTATGGGAGGTGTCATCCGGTTACAGCTTCTATACTCCATCTACCATTTAGAGAGAAGATATCTGATATTGTAACGTTGCTTGCCGTTATACACCATATCCCCTATCAGGAGCATAGGGAAAAGGCTCTGCAGGAAATAAAGAGAATATGTAAAATGAAATGCGTAGTTTTGATGACTGCTTGGGATCTGTTTTACCCGAGGAACTTTATTAAAGTTCTAAGGTATTGGATTGAAAAGAGAGGAATGTTCGGCGATGCTTTCATAGAGTGGAGGAAGAGAGACAGAACTATTTATAGGTACTATCATTTCTTTAGAAGAAAAGAATTGAAGACTCTTGTTGAGAAACACGGCTTCAAGATAGTAAAAATGTTCAAGTGGTCTCCTAAAAGGAGATTTTTGAAAGAAAATATCGTAGTCATAGCGGAGAATATTCCTACTTCAGAATATCATATCAAGGATTATAGACCTTAAGAACCAAAAATGAGATAAGCTCTAAATAATGTATTATTATATGAAAGTTAGTGTTAGCGGTTAGATGTAATGAACGTAAGTAGAGCATTGCATAAAAAGTATTTTCCTAGCGTCTTAAAGCCGACACGGATGCTTTCTGGCGTAATTGTAGTAGCGGTTATGACGGCTCCTTATCCTTGTCCTCACGGTAAATGTATATACTGTCCAGGTGGGCCAGAACATAATACCCCTCAAAGCTATATCTCGAGATCTCCTGCTGTAATGAGAGCTTTAAACTATGATTATGATCCGTATGAGCAAGTTAGACATAGATTAATGCAGTATGAGGCCATGGGACATACCCCATCTAAGATTGAACTGATCATTATGGGAGGTACTTTTCCAGCTATGCCAGTGAAGTATCAGGAGTGGTTTATCGCCCAAACACTTGAGGCTCTAAATAATTACCCAAGACCGAGACGGAGGAGAAAAGTTTCTTTAGAAGAGGCTATAAAGAGAAATGAGAAAGCTAAAGTAAGATGCGTGGGGCTAACAATAGAGACAAGGCCTGACTGGAGCAAGGAGAAACATGTTGATATGTTCCTGAAGCTTGCTGCTACCAGGGTAGAATTAGGTGTCCAGTCTCTTGACGACCGAGTGTTAGAAAGAGTGAGGAGAGGCCATACTGTGAAAGACTCCATAGAGGCCACGAGAATTCTGAAAGATGCAGGATATAAGGTTGTTTACCATGTGATGCCGGGGCTTCTAGGATCTGATCCTGACAAAGACTATGAAATGTTTGTCGAATTGTTTGATAATCCCGATTTTAGACCCGATATGTTAAAGATTTATCCTACACTCGTGATGCCGGGAACGGTTCTATATACGATGTGGAAGAGAGGCGAGTATAAGCCGTATACAGATGAGGAGCTTATCGAATTAATTGCAAAAATCAAGAATATCATACCTCCGTATGTTCGAATTATGAGGATTCAACGTGATGTTCCACTGTCAGCTGTTGCGGCTGGTCTGAAAATCGGCAATTTCAGAGAGGTTGTAAAGAGGTACATGAAGGAGAAAGGAATGAAGTGTAGGTGTATTAGATGTAGAGAAGCTGGAAGATATATAATAGAGAAGGGTGCTATTCCAAGCGAGAGGAATCTCAAAATGGTGAGATATTTCTATGAGGCAAGCGAGGGAATAGAAGCCTTTATCTCACTTGAAGATCCAATGCTAGACATTATCTACGGTTTTATTAGAGTACGCAAACCTTCTCCGCGTGCTCATAGGCCTGAGATAGATGAAAGGTCTGCTATTGTAAGGGAGCTTCATATATACGGTCCCCAAATCCCATTAGGTAGACATAGCGAAATATGGTGGCAACATAGGGGACTAGGCAAGAGGCTCCTAAAGGAAGCTGAAAGAATAACCGTTGAAGAGTTTGGTGCGTCAAAGCTTTTTATTATCTCTGGTATAGGTGTTAGGGAATATTATAGAAAATTAGGATATAGAAAGTATAGGGGCTCCTTTTACATGTACAAGAGGTTGAATTAGATTGGTCTAACAGGCGATGTGGCTCCACAGGCCATGCATTTCAGGTACATAATTTTCTTTTCTTTAACGAGCATGGTGTCTGGGCTATTACAAACGGGGCATATCACATAGCTCTTCACGAATCTATTTATCAGAGTGATTATGGTTTTAGACGGGAATTCTCCCTGTATCATAGCTGCTTGATCCGCTACCTCTCCAGGTGAACCAAGTTCTTTTAGAAGAAACTTCAGCAACACCTTGGGATCCCGGTTTATTGTTTCACATATCTGCTTAAAGTTTGTTATGAAGGTCCTCTTCCCCGATACTATAACATCGGCTTTAGGAATGACGAATCTTTCTCTTCTTTTTTCAAACGCCTTTTTAGGTAGCATAGAATACGCGCGTTCAAGTAGCCAATCATAATCATAATAAGTCTGTTCACTTGTCATAACATGCACCTCTATAATTAAGGTAAAAATGTTTATATAATTAGTGGCAAAAAGATGGTTTAAGACTTTAGATGGTGCTTTGCTATGAAGTTCTGTCCTAAGTGTGGAGGTATAATGATACCTGCTATGGTTAAGGGGAAAAAGGTATTGAAATGTAGGGTCTGTGGATATGTAGCAGAACTAACTGACGAAAAGAGCAGAAACATATATAGGGTTCAGTCGAAGATTAAGAAATCTCCTCATGATAAAATAATAGTTATTGAAAAGGATCAGAAGGTTGAAGTCTTGCCTAAGACTAAGGTTATTTGTCCCAAGTGTGGCAACACTGAAGCCTACTATTGGGAGGTTCAGACTAGGAGTGCAGATGAACCTGCTACAAGGTTTTTCAAGTGTACAAAGTGTGGCAATGTATGGCGTGAATATCAGTAGTTCTCTCACCTGTTGTTGAATACGTTTGTGTTATTATAATGATAAGGTTATTAGGATACATAACAGTTATTATTATGGGTTGATGATATGCGGATAAGGTTTTTGTTCCCAGATGCAAAGGAATGGAGATATCTCATAGAGAGTCTCTCAGCATTGATCGACGAGGCGAATTTCATTGCTACAGCAGAGGGATTAATGCTTCGAGCATTAGATCCTAGTCGCATTGCCATGGTAGATCTATATATCCCGAGAGATGCATTTGAGGAATATGAAATTGAAGGTGATAGTGTTCGAATTGGTGTTAATTTTGATGATCTTAATAAGATAATCAAACGTAGTAAAAGCGATGAGAGGGTTGTATTTGAGACTACCGACGGGAGGCTTAAAATCAGTTTCATCGGCAGAGCTGAGAGATCGTTCTCGCTACCTATGCTTGATGTTGTCGGAGAGGAGTTACCTTCTCCCAAGGTCACATTTAACGTCATGGCTAAAATGCTCAGCGATGCATTAAGAGACGTATTAAAGGATGCAGAGCTTGTTAGCGATACTATAAAATTTATAGCTGAGGAGAATGTGTTTATAGTCCAAGCTAAGAGTGACAAGGGTGAGGTGGAGGCTAAGTTCTCCTTAGAAGCCGGCTCCCTTCTCGAATACGAGGTAAAAGAGGCTTCTACAGCCCTTTATGGACTTGGTTACTTAACAGATATAGTTGGGAAAGCGTATAGAGTGAGCGATATTTCAACCATCGAATTCTCGACAAATAAACCTTTATTATTAACCTTCGAAATCGCTGCTGGCGGAACGTTGAAGTACTACTTGGCACCCAGAATGGAAGCATAATGGCCAAGATAGAAGTATCGTTAACCAAAAGTTATTTCAGAAAATATCCATTTCTACCTGATGCGATAAGATATATTAGCGAGCTAGGATTAACTTTGGAAGATTTAAGCTACGATACCTTAGGAAAAGAAGTTATTAGTAGAGCGAAAGAGATAATCAATGCTGTCATTAACTCTTCACCTATGCCATATCCTCATGAGGATCCCGATATCGAAGTGCTTTCTTATCTGGTTACTCTCATTGTCATGAAAATAATAGATGACAGGCAACTCATAGAGAAGTTCACCACAGCATTTTCTAAAAGATGCCGCGAATATATGGAGACTGAACAAAAGGATTTTCTCCTATACTTAGCAACAGTATTTAAATGGAAAATCTCCTTAGGGTCTGAAAATATTATTTTATACTTTGTAGACTACCTAGAAAATATTCCAGAATTTAGGGGTTCATGGAAACTTGTTAATAGGAAATTATCTCAAGGATGGGTCGAATTAGACAGGATAGAACTAATAAGATTGATTGAAAGCGGACTAAAAAAGTATTTTAGCAAACAGATTTCGGACATAAACGTTAGCGAGTTCCAGCTTCCAGACCCTGTATATGCACTTGTAGAAGAGATAAGTAGATTATGGAGTACAAAGCTTGCTGAATACGACGAGATTAGGGCGAAATATTTAAAGAAGGATGAGAAATTTTACCCACCTTGTATATCATCTTTGATAGAGAGTCTCAAACAGGGTAAAAACCTTACCCATAGTGCTCGTTTTGCTTTAGCCTCTTTTCTCTTGAATATCGGAATGAACGTAGATGAGGTAATAGAGGTCTTTAAGTTCTCACCAGATTTCCGTGAAGACCTTGCTAGATACCAGATAGAGCATATAGCTGGTTTAAGAGGGTCGAAGACTAAGTACGTTACTTACAAATGTGATAATATGAGAAGTCTGGGTCTTTGTTACTGGGATTGTAAAGGAATAACGCATCCCCTTCAGTATTACTACAAAGCCGTGAGAGGTAAGGTGCCACATGTTGAAAAGAGAGTTTAACCTATCGCTTTTTGTAAAAAGATTATTTAGCAAATATTATAACTCAGTGAGTAACTTTTTTATTCCAAAGAAGCTAGAGAGGCGTGAATTCGGCTTTATTTTCTTTGACGGAGAGTTAATGCGTCGTCATATAGCCTTCAGGGATGCATCGGATTTTCTTTCTTTTATAAGGAGTAACGTTCCAAAGCATATATATTATTCTTCAGCATACTATGAGTATCCAGATGCGGATAATATGAATGATAAGGGATGGTTAGGAGCTGATCTCATTTTTGACATAGATGTGGATCATATACCGACACCTTGCAAAAGATACCATGATTCTTGGAAATGCCTAAATTGCGGTGGAGAGGGTACGGGAAATGTAGATGTATGTCCTTACTGCGGAAGTGAGAGGCTCAGAAAGAAGACATGGGTTTGTACTTTTTGCTTAGATACTGCTCGAAAAGAGACGCTAAAGTTGCTAGATTTTCTAATTGAAGATTTTGGATTCGATAGGAGTGAACTTGAGATATTTTTCTCTGGTCATAGAGGATTTCATGTTCACATAGATTCTGATGCAGTACTTGAAATGGGCCAAGACTCGAGAAGAGAAATCGCGGACTATGTAAGAGGTTTGGGAATTGATAATAGTTTTTTCCTAAGAAAGTCGCGGAAGGGACTATACAGATATGTATATGATTATGATTCGCCGGGTTGGTATAGGAGGTTGATTAGGGGTATATACTCTTTCCTACTAAAATCCTCTGAAGATAGCTTGGAGAGAGCGAACGTTCTGACTCCTAGGATTAAAAATCTGTTAGAACAGTTAAGTGTTCTAGGTCCTGACGCTATACTTGAAAGTGAATTATCATTGCGAGAATGGAAGACTCTGATGGAAAACGGTATAAGCGAGGAATCCTGTATAATAGACGAGAAAGTCACTATAGATACCAAGAGATTGATAAGACTTCCTGATTCACTACATGGAAAAACAGGCTTAAGAGTTGCAAAACTCACATATGATGAGTTAGAGAATGAAGATATTCTTAAGAAGTCGATCGTATTCACCAAAGGTGTTATGAGAATTTATACTACCCGCATCCCCAGAAAAGTTTTAGACTATGATTTCGGAGAAATAAAAAGCGGTGTATTAGAGGTGCCAATGTATTTAGGCATATATTTATTGCAGAACGGTGGAGATGATATTAGTTTAATAAAAATATTATGACGGGTCTGGCTGTGAATTACTCGGAAATTACTAATGTGTTTATAAGGGAGGTAGAAAGTAATAAGCTACTGAATTTAGACGTTGATTTCTATGAGAGGGCAAGGAGATATATCAGTAGGTTGGAAAGAAGGAAAGATAAAGAATTTAGCGAGTACGAGGCAAAGGTATTAAGACTAACTTTAGAGAAATTGTTTCTGATAAGGATTAGGAAGGCATTAGATCACATCTGGAGGTACGGTGAAAAACCGAATGTCCAAGTTCCTGTAGAAGAAGCTGAGGTTATCGATACCATCTATAAGATAGTAGAGCACTTTAGAACTATCATTCCAAGTGGAAAGGAAACACTGTTTCCAACACCTGAAAAGGGTACGCATGAGAGAGCTGGAGTAGATCTGAGAAGTGTGTTGGTGTTCTTTATCAAACCATACGCAAAAATATCTATAGGCGAAGGGAAAATACTAGGCCCCTTTGTAAAAGGGGATTTGGCGTTGGTTCCGTATCATATAGCAAAGGACTTGGAGGGAAAGGGTATAGTGGAAATTCTCGGATAGTTTTCAAGTTTAGAAAAATATAAAATGAAGGCCTATCTTAATTAATGGAGTAATGGTGGCTAGTCTATGAAGGTTCCCAATAAAATTAGAACATATTGTCCTAGATGCCGAGAATATACAGTACATACAGTGATGTTATACAAGCCTGGTAAGCGTAGAACTCTTGCTGCAGGACAGAGACGTTATTTAGCTAAGCAAAAAGGCTATGGATCTCAGAGAAAACCAGAGCAAAAAAGAACTGCTAAGGTAACTAAGAAACAAGTCTTAAAACTTAAATGCAGTGTCTGTGGATACATTATTCATAGAGAGGGTATTAGACTAAAAAAAATTGAGATTATAGAAAAATACTAGGGGATTGATATATGAAGAAGAGAAAGATTCTGATACCATACCCAAAAAGCAGATTTGTTCTCGTGAAATGTCCTGACTGTGAAAACGAGCAGATAATTTTTGATAGAGCATCCACTGTTGTGCATTGCCTGATGTGTGGGCGTGTTCTAGCTAGACCAACAGGAGGTAAAGCTGTCTTTGAAGGCAAAGTTCTAAAGACATTTGACTAGTAATCTCTTTTTTAGGTAAGTATCTTAACACTAATTCTAGGATACAAGAGCTTCTGAGTAGAAACCTTATATATTTATTCCTTTATTTCATATAGGCTAATTATAAGATGCCATCATTTCAAGGTGATCAAGCATGAGGAAACGTAGAAACATCCCCCATTATAATGAGCTTGTTATAGGAACTGTTGAGGAAATATATGATCATGGAGCTTTCGTTTCTCTTGATGAATATGGAGGACTGCAAGCCTATATTCCCTTAAACGAGGTTTCACATTCATGGTTTAGAGGAATTAGAGAAGTTCTAAAAAAAGGTCAAAAAAGGGTTTTTAAGGTTATTAGGGTTGATAAGCGAAAAAGTATTGTTGACATTTCTTTGAAGCGTGTGAGTGAAAGTGAAAGAAAGCAAAAACTTTTGGAATGGAAGAGACTTCAGCGTGCGGATAAATTACTGGAGATCGCTGCAAAAAAATTGGGAAGAAATCTAGAAGAAGCTTATAAGAAGGCAGGATGGAAACTTGAGGATTATTATGGAGAAATTTTTGCTGGGTTGGAAGAGGCAGCATTGAGGGGTGAGGTAGCCCTAGAAGAAGCAGGAATTGGAGAACCTTGGAAAAGTGTGTTGACCGAGTTAGCAAAGGCTCATATAAAATTTTCCATAGCGAAGATTAGTGGAATCTTTCATCTTGAATGTCCTCAAAGCGATGGCATAGAGAGAATAAAAAAGATACTTTTATCATGGCGTGATTCTGTGAAATTGGACAGTGATGTAAAAGTGAGAATATATACATTAGGTTCCCCAAAGTATAAAATTGATATTGAATCATTAGACTACAAAACCGCTGAGAGTGTCTTGAAAAAGATTCTCAACGTTGTTCAAGCTACTGCGAAGAAGGAAAGCTGTTACATTGAGTTCCAAAGAGTAAAGAGGTAAGTTCTAAATGCCAAAAGGAACATTTTTAAAGAGATGTAAGAACTGTGGAAGGTATACTCTGGAAGCAGAAAAGTGCCCTTACTGTGGAGGAAAGGTTGTCTCTGCACACCCACCGAAGTTTTCACCCGAAGATAAGTATGGTGGATATAGGAGAAAAATGAAACTCTTATATCTAAAAAATGATCCTTAAGGATTACCTGTACTAGTAGTATTGTATAATACTTTAAACACTAGAACCCATTCGTTTGGCTGTGATGCGTATACAAGCTTGAAATGCTTAGGTTGTGGTATCGTAAATACTGGTCCATTATAGCCTTGGATAGGTTGCCCACCGAAGAAAGGCTCAAATATAAATCTTGTTCTATCATGTGTTTTCGCGAATAGTAAACGGTAAAGTGTAGCATTCTTTGCTTCCGGGGTGTTAGCAGGAACGAGTAAGGGTATTCTCCTGCCCTGTACCTCTATATATGCGTACTTCCCCTCGCCATAACCGTAGATATACTTTGCTGGATCTTCTCCTATCCACCTAGCCATCTGTACACTTTTAGCAAGGTCTCCTCCAAGTGCAGGATAAAGTACAGAATAGTACACCCTAATACCGAAATACTGAAGGATCTGAGCTTGGAAGGGTTCGTAAACAACAACATACTCTACGCCAAGTTCTTTGAATATCTTTAATGCTTCATCCTCCGGTGACAGGAATGCTCTAGCTATTCTCTGGATCTGTTTAGTATCCAAGGTAGCGTTGTCACATGTTGTTTTCATTCTGGTATTTACCGAGATCCAATAGCCATAGTCCCACCAGGTTGCGATTATTGTGTTTTCTGGTATGTTATTTTTTATCCATTCAAGTGCTGAAAGCCAGTCAGTATACTCGTAATTGTATCTAATTAAGGGCACTGAGGAGGATAGAATTAAAGGTGGCTGATGAGAGTTTACTATTGGTCTAGCGTTTATGAATGGTGGTAGTAACAGTAGCGTGATGATGATTAGAGAGATGGCAATGGGTTCTTTACTCACTTTCCTCCTTTTTAATGTTCTATATTTTTCCTTAGCGCATAATATGGGAAATATCGAGTCAAGTATCTCAATGTATCCGTATGTTCCCAATAGGGCTATTGAGGGGGCCAATAAGAGTGTAAGACGGGCCATGGAAGACGCAGCATAGGCAGAAGTCATGATGAGAAGGGCTGAAAACATGCTAGGCAGGTCGTGCTTTGCGCGTAGGAATGCTATTAATCCTCCAAAAATGGCGAAAAGCATGATCGTACTATAATCGCTATAGAATGATGCCCAACCTGGTATGGCATGTTCTGCTACTGTTGTTACTCCAACTTCGCGCCATATCGGTATAACTATGGCTAATATTCGTCCAGCTATTGAGGATATGGCTCCTAGTTTCCATGCTACTAATAGGACTACTGTGAGTGCTATGGATGTCGAAAGAACTACTATTCTTAAATTCTTTCTAGTGAATATTTTGGCAAAATGGCCTATCATTACGAGCAACGATGTAATGCTGGTCACTATCGGTAACACGGCAACAACGCTATAAAATGCGATCTTTGGCCCAAATCTTGGCGTTATAGCTATAAAAAGCTGGGTTATAATGTTAGTTATAAAGAATACCTTTGCGAATCTTACATCAGACGGATGTAGAATAAGCCATATAATACCTATTAATGCAATGAGATTCCATGGATAAAGATATGCTCCCCATGAGAGCACTACCATACCAAAAGAGAGTCCGGCTAAAATCGAGTATAGATTAGAGGATTTCCTATAAGCTTTTAAGAAAAGATAGAATCCTAAAAGCATAAACGGTATGGCTATCCCTTCGTGCTTTGCACCAAAATTTGTCCTATAAATATAGGACCAACTTAACGAGATCATCAGTGCTGAGAAAACTCCAACTCTTTCATCCTTTATTTCCTTCCCTAAGAGGTATGCTATAAATACTGCTGTTGCTGCTCCTATTGGAGGTACGAAGGCGTGTACTGTATACAATGAGACATCAAACCCTAACCTGTTTAATATCCAATATATTGTTGAGGAGAATAATGCAGCACCTGGTTGACTTGTTCTTCGAAGGTCTCTTCCAAAAGGCGCCCAGAACAATGTATCCTTTTCATGTCTATCAAACCACCAGCTAAACCACCAAATGATACCATCTAGGATTGAGTTTTTGCTATGTTCTATAACTTTTTCGGCAAGATAGTATTCGTAGTAGGGATCAAACTCGTTTAAATATATACCCCATTTCATCGGCGTTAATCTTAAGAGTAGAGCTATCGAGAAAGTAAGAAGTAATATAAGCATCGTAACTACTTTACTATTGGAGACATGGTACAGGAGTAGAGATAATATCTGTAGAGTTTTTTCTCCTACCCTCTTAACCTGTTTCGGCATTTTCGGCATTTTAATCCCTTACTTAACGATTTTTTGGGTTGATTAATTTAAATTATCAACTCTAAATAAATACTTCTATTGTATCTATAAGTTAATCTTAATCCTTTTCGGTTCGAAAGAAATAGGTCTTAAGCATCTCGGGCATCTACCACCATACTTTTTTATAATTTCCTTGACACTTACAGCTGTATTGCCGGAATAGAAAACAAACGAGCAACGTCTACAGATAATCCTATAGGGCATCAATTATTCTTTTATGTTACTGAAAAATAAAACTTTGGTTAGTCTATCTCTGATAATCTTTCCATGATTGCCATAGAGCTATTTTGAGAGCGGAAATTATGTGGGGATTTGTTTTTTTCTTTTTAAGAAATGTTTCAATCATTAACTTTCTTGCATCTTCCTCGTTAACAAGGATTATAGAATAATCGATCTTTCTTACCTTTTCGAGTACTTGCTTTAGATTTCTCATAATTTCCCGGGTTATAGGAGCATTTGAGTGGGTAAATCCTATCTTAACGATAATTCTATTTATGGAGATGTATCTAATAATAGCTGAGAGGAGCGGGCCTAATGAGAGGTAATTATGATAGATCGAGGAGTACGCTAAGATATTATTAACTAGTATCGCTACACCGGTATTCCTCTGTCCAGGATCAACTCCCATAACTAGAGTAAATGGAGCACCTAAAATATGAGATATTATATATAATCTGACTAAAAGAACATTATAGTTGTTTTCTAAGATTTTTGACGGGATTTCTATACATTTTCTGTTTCCTTTTATTGTTATCTCAAATTTTCTCACTCCAATGCTTTTCAAGATCCTACTAAGTGTGTAGATATCTCTATTTTTTCTAACTCTGTAACAAAGGAATCCCTTTTTAAATACTAGCTCTTCCAAATTTAGCATGTAGTATCTCTTTTAGAGGTATCTTTATCTCATCTTCTGTTTCCATCATGTTATTTTTAAGAGTTATTATAAGTCTATCATTTTTGATTTTCGTCTGTATGAGATTTAAAACATAATTTCTCATATATTTCCAGAGAAGGGGTATGTCCTCTTTCTCGCTTAAACTAACAATAATTATTTTTACGCCATAAGTTTCATTGAGGTGTCTCATCTGATTTAAGGCAAGGAAAAGTAGCTTAAGGGCTATTGTATTTTCAAGATAAGCGGTAATAAACGAAAAATTTCCTATTATGGTATCCCAAGCGAGTATAGCTGAAGCAATATTACAGAGCTTAATCTTTTTCTCTAACTCAAAGAGGAGCGCTATTTCCTCCACGAATGAATTCGATTTATATACTTCGATGCCACTCTCCTGCAATTTTATTCTCTTATGCTTAGTGTTCGCAATATAATATTTTCTCTGTACTTGTGAGTGAGAGAGGATATATAACACGAGAAGGGTTTTATAGCTCTTCGGAGGACCATACAGTAATGTAATTCCTTTATTCTTAGTAAAATTATAGATTTTCTGGAGTTTTTCCATTATATCTTTATCCATCTGTATATCGCAACCAGCATGATTATTACTAGCAGGGCTATAAGAGATCCGGATACAAACAACACTGACATGTATCTCGGGTTGTGTATATGGTGCCGAGCGGTATAAACTAGGTAGAGGCCGAGGGTTCCCAAAATATAGACTATAGTTATGAGGATGGCTTCACTGGAAGTCTCCCTATCAAGCCCAGGTGCAATAACACCTGTAGTTGTCATCGGAGGAGGTTTATAAACCAATACGTATGTAAATCCGGAGACGCTTAAAGAGACCACTAAAAGAAAAAGCGATGCTAAAACCTTCTCGTTAAAAATCAGTGAAACATATCTTTCTATTTTTCTCATCATATACTTAGAAGGCATGGCTAACACCAAATCTTCTCTATAGCTATTACAAGCACATTATTTATTAATTTATTGTATCATATAGTAGCTAAATATTGGAGAACGCAAATCCTAAAATTCCGAAGAACATAGCAAGCAAAGTTATTTTCCTATGTTTTGCTGCATTATCGATTGTTGGGCTAATTATCATAGTTACTACAGTGAAAAGTAACAATATATCAGCCAATATTACAGGTATAAGATATCCGATAACGTTTTTTACATAATAAAGGGGGAGAACGCTCAACGCCACTGCTATTAAGATGAAAATAGACGCTATGATTCCTGAGGTTCTAGCACCGAGTATTACTGGGAGAGTCTTTACACCAGATTTTTTATCTCCTACAATATCCCGTATTCCCTTGATAATTTCTCTTCCTAAGGCTGTTGTGAAGGCTATAGTATAAAATATTAAGATCTTTTCATCATATACCTTCCCGACAACTATAGAACCATAGTAAAAAGGTAAGGCAGTGTTAAATGCAACAATAACATTTCCCACAAGTCCCGTTTTCTTAAGTTTTATGTTATACAACATACTAGTTATAGTAGCTATGTAAACTACAAGAAAACTTTCTAGACTGATAAGGAGTGAGAGTATTAGGGAAACTGCCAGAAGAAAGCTTCCCACGATTTTGGCTGTTGTTAAAGAAATATCACCTCTTACGAGTGGCTTATCCGGATCGTTTATTCTATCTTCATTGATGTTGAAAACATCGTTAAATATAAAGACGCCCATCTCAACCAGAATCGCTACTGTAATTCCCAATACCAGACTCACATTCTTTTCCAATATATTCTTAATTGCTTTAGCTGATATAGCTCCGACAAAGACGGCGAAGGCTGTCATGAATCCATGATCTATCCTCGTTAGCCTGAGAAATGCTATAACTTTTCCCAACTTGCACACCCTCTATGGAACCTTTAGTCTTAATCAACTTGAGGCGGTAAATAATCTTATCTCTTCCTATGTCATAGAATAACCTCACGGAGATTTTTGCTTGAATATTCAAAATTTGGAGCCCCGGGCGGGATTTGAACCCGCGACCTACGGCTTTCCCAAGGTTTCTATACGAGGCCGTCGCTCTACCACTAAGCTACCGGGGCTAGATGAACATCAAGCCAGTAATATTTTTATCTTTTACCGTGTTACTATTGTGGTAACGGATATAAATTTATATTTGTATATACTGTGTTATCGGTATGAGGTGTGTTAATGCCTAGGTGGAGATATTCAGTGGCTCTAGATCCTGTAAGAACTGCGATAGCTAGTGGTAGAGACCTAAGAATATCTTACAAGGCTGCAGTAGAGGTATTAAAGGAGATTAGAGGCAAGAAACTAGATAAGGCTAAGCAGATACTTGAGGATATTATCGAAATGAGACGGGCCGTTCCATATAGAAGATTCTATGGTAAGGTTGGTCACCGAAGGGGGATGGGTCCTGGTAGATATCCTGTTAAGGCTGCTAAAGCTATATTATCTGTCCTAGAAAATGCAGAAGCTAATGCTGAGTTTAAAGGCCTGGATACGACTAGGCTATGGGTCGTTCATGCCGCTGCTTTTCAGGGAATGAAGCTAAAGAAGTATATTCCCAGGGCATTTGGCAGAGCCACTCCCTATTTTCAGCAGCTAGTTCATATCGAAATAGGTTTAGAAGAAAGATTGTAGGTGTAGCGTATGGTAACTGTGAAACAATTCTTTATAACTCAAGGATTAAAATACATGGAGCTAAACGAGTACCTCAAGAGCACGCTTGTAAGGGCAGGCTATGTAGATGTTCAAATCTTCAGAACGCCTATTGGAACACGTGTAGTTATTTATGCAGAAAGACCTGCCCTTGTTATAGGAAGAAGAGGAGCAACTATCCGAGAGCTTGCCCAAACCCTACAGACAAAATTTAGTATTGAGAATCCTCAGATAGATGTGATCGAAATACAAAATCCTGAGTTGAATCCTAAGATAATGGCGTACCGTATTGCTCGTGCCTTAGCAAGAGGCGTAAAATTCAGGAGAGCAGCCTTTATCGCTCTTCATAATATCATGGAGGCAGGAGCTAGAGGAGCGGAAATAATAATTAGTGGAAAGTTGACATCTGAGAGACATAGGTTTGAGAAGTTCAGAGATGGGGTTGTTATAAAGTCCGGCAAGCCTCGTGAAGAACTGGTAAATGAGGCAACTGTCCAGGTTCTGCTGAAGCCTGGTGTCTATGGTGTGAAAGTTAAGATTATGCCGCCCGCAGAACTGCCAGATAAGATTACAGTAAAACAGCCTGAGGTGATAACATAATGGTTATTCTTAGGATGAACGAGATAAGGAGTATGTCTCAAGAAGAGAGGATGAAACGGTTAACAGAGCTTAGAACAGAACTCATAAGATTAAGGGTTATGGCTGAGAGAGGAATACTGGATGATCCTGGAAGGCTTAAAGAGATTAGGAAAACTATAGCTAGAATACTTACTGTGATGCGAGAGGAGGAGTTAAAAAAGAAATAGTTATGAAAATTACACCTAGGAATATCGTCTTCCATGAATTGATAGGTTTAAAGGTTGCTGTAGAATATAGTAACAACGTTTTTCAAATAGGGATTACAGGGAAAATAGTTAATGAAACAGCAAAAACTTTTGTTATTGAGACATGCTCTGGGAGGAAAATTATCCCAAAAAAAGGAGTTATTTTTCTTATCGAGCTTCCTTCAGGTGAGAGAATTAGAGTAAAAGGGGATATACTCCTTGGTAGACCCGAGGAAAGACTTAAGAGAAAAATTAAGTACTGGTAGCTCAAATTTTTAAAGTCTCTGTGCATAGAAGTTCGAGGTTATTAAAATTCTTCGATTTTCAGGTGTTTAATGATACTAGGAATCTGTCTAGGCATCTACATGCAAAATGTTAATAAGTATTGTCTATATAATATTCAGATGCCTTAACTAAAGGGATGTCTCTATGGAGAGCGTAAAAGTACGGAATGTGGGTATACCCGGGGTTAAGCCACCTGAGAATGTATGTGATGATCCTCTCTGTCCATGGCATGGTAAACTGCCTGTAAGAGGAGTGATACTTACAGCGAGGGTTGAAAAGGTTAAGGCTCATAAAATGGTTGTGGTTACGCACGAGTACCTACATTTTGTCAAGAAGTACATGAGGTACGAGAAAAGGAGAAAAAAGAAGCATGCATACTTGCCACCATGCATCCAAGTTAAACCAGGAGACCTTGTTATCATTGGTGAAACCAGGCCTCTGGCTAAATCTGTTTCATTCGTAGTTTTAGACAAGGTTAGGAGGTGAGTCTATTGGCCAAAAGAGGAATTAAGGAGGTAGGAGTTTCCTATAGGAGATATATAACTCCTGGTATTTTCAACGAGACCTTGATCAACATATCCGATAACTCAGGGGCTCAACTCGCGAGAGTTATAGGAGTACTACATATGAAAACAAGGTGGAGAAGAGTTCCAGGTGCAGCGGTTGGCGACGTCGTAGTCGTCTCAATCAGAATGGGAAGACCAGAGCTTAGAAAACAGATTATGAGAGCGATTATAATCAGGCAGAGAAGGCCCTATAGAAGACCTGACGGCACATGGATAGCCTTCGAAGACAACGCAGGTGTTCTATTAACACCGGATGGTGAACCAAAAGGTACCGAAATACGTGGACCTGTCGCTAAGGAGGCGGCTGAGAGATGGCCAAGGCTCGCTACAATGGCTTCGATAATAATCTGACCTATATAAGAAAATATTTTTGTATGAGAGTATGTGATTGATCTTAAAAAAAGACTTATCTTATCCACGGTAGTTTCTTCTAGTAACAAGAAGAGGATAACCGTAGAGAAGATAGCTGATAATTTAGGCATCTCTTCGAGTTACGTGCACGAGTTTCTATCAAGCTTCAAAAACATAGTTATAGATAAGAATGTTGTATACATCATTGACAAGAGTGGACTCGTGATTGAGGCTTGGCTTAAAGGTTTTAACATAACGGATATTGCGTTAAGATCTGGCTGGAGAGATTTAGAAAGACTTTGTTCGGTATTATTCAGGAAGTTTGGATATGCTACATATATGAATTTTAGATTCAAATGGTGTAATGAACGCAGGGAAATAGATGTCTTAGCTTTAAAGGTTCCTAATATTTTTCTTTGCGACTGTAAACTATGGCGTCGTGCCCGGGTATCTCAGTTAAAGGAGGCTATTGAGAAACAAAGGGAGAGAGCGTTGCTTTTCTCGAAAGCTATTAAAGGTAGTAATTTCTTGGTTGATATTGCTAAAGGATGGAAATATGCTGAGGTATATCCAATTATTATAACCGTACTCGAAGTTCCTCTGAAAGTATATAAAGGTATAGCTGTCGTTTCTCTCTCTAGTTTAAGAAGTTTTCTTATTGAGTTTGATTCGTATAGGGATATTTTAGATTGTTACTTTATTAATCTATATTGAGACGAACCAAGAGTATAGCTAAAGTCTGATACTTCTTTGGCAGTAGATGAGGGGATAAAGATGTATATTCAAATTAGGACTACTATGAACCTTAAAG
>Ga0209410_1000240_pt1 | contig 24246 bp, 39 predicted proteins | sample Mar14436cmmetaG_FD_184135 | JGI IMG/M metagenome (GOLD analysis project Ga0209410, IMG submission 184135) | Marine hydrothermal vent microbial communities from Guaymas Basin, Gulf of California to study Microbial Dark Matter (Phase II) - Marker... ... | reverse complement strand
ATTGGAAAACTGTTTTCATGAATATATTTATCTATACTATAACATACAATTAATAACTGTTAGTGAAATCTCAAATATTGCAATCAAACACAACAATTAAATAAACACATATTAAACCCCAGTAATATGACCACGGGGGAAGGAGGAACACATAAAATAAAATAAGAATTTTGGAGGCTTTTTATGGAACAACAGTTAACTGGAATCCTACAAGAATTAAAAAACAGATATAAAAACAGGTGGACCCAAATCTGGACTAAACTTGAACCAGAATATAGCATCATTCAAAAAACACTTATAAAAGGAGAAATTCCAAACAGTGAACGCCTAAAACAGTTTAAAGAACTGTCAGAACATACTTTTTCCGGCAAGCTTTCAATTAAACAACTCAAAAACAAAAAGTTGAAAGAATTCTTAATTAAAGTCAAAAATTGGTCGAGTGTTGAAGGGCTAAGCAGAGAAGAAATATGGAAAGAAAAAAGAATAGGCGCATCGGTTATCACACATTGGGCAAGCCTAGTAAACCCTAACATATTTTTGCCCATGTGGAAAAACACAATGAAACGTGTATCAAAAATACTTAAACTGCCACCCCGCTTCTACGCGTCATCCAACCACCCAAAACAGGTCGAAAGCACATTAAAACTCTTAAAAACGATAGGAGAAAAAATCGAAGCGAAGAACATGCTTGAAATTGCATACTATCTAAGCAAACTTGAAAAAACGAAACTAGCAGCAAAACACTGGCAAAAAATATCTCACCGTAGAGAAAGAAAACCACCCACAAAAATACAAAAGCACCGTCTCAAACGAAAAAGAAGACAAAAATGGTAAAACCTAACACATTCAAACTCGTCTAATCTACATGGATCTCAACTGTAACAGTGATGACAGCAACCAAAATTAAAATAATACTCCTAGAAAACGTGAAATAACCTGTCAAATTGTAAAGTCTCACTTTTAACTTGTCTTAGAAGATTCCATGTGTGTCGTCACTATTTTTCAACCTTTTCTTAACCTCTTCAAAACTCACCGTAGGCTCATCTCTACGCTCAGCCACCACAGCCAAATCGTGAAGATCCTCTAAAAACTCCTCAAACTCATCAATAGGAATAATAACAGCAACCTTCCCCCCCTTCTCATCCACAATATATTGCCTCTCAACCTTCCTCACAAAACCACCCCAACAAACCATAACAAACTCTAATAAACCTACTCAAACCACACCAAATAAACATTACTACAACAATTCTGCCACAAACATATTTTATCCTAAAAATTTAATTTAATGCGTACCAATCTCATTTTTCTAAAACTCGTAACAAAAGCAATTATGAGGTGAAGGCAGAAGGCAACAATACTTTTCTTCCTGCGCTTTTCTAACTAAAAAACTTAACTGTCTCAAAGCCCCATCAAACCTCAAAAAGAGAAAAATATAGAAGAAAACATTACAGTGAAAATAAGCTAATAGGCCTCTTACTAATCCTTGCTGTAACCTCATCAATGTTCCTATACATTAATCCACTAAACCAACAAGAAGAATCAACATACCAAAGACAAAATCTAACAAAATTCTTTACTAGACCAAAGAAAACTAAGGATCCAAAATTTCAAACTCCAACTTTTTCCCATCAAGCAAAAGCTTCAATTTATTTAATACATCTCTCCCCAACAGTACATCTTTTCTTTTTACATCAATAACTTCAATCATCATGCAACAAACACCTTTAATTTCTAAACCTATAAGATATGTCTTCCTTTCAACCAACTTACCATTATACCCTCTAACAGATATTGTACTCATTGGGTGAAGCCCAAGCTTACGAACCAAACTCTTAGGTATCACCGTTATATCCGCACCAGTATCTATCTTCCCCTTAACTTTAATCTTTTTATCCGATTCCGGCCTCGACACAATGACATCAATTAATGGTGCTGGTGGAAAATAAGAAACATCGTATCTAAACCTCATAAAATTCATCCCACATATTCTATTTCGGGAGAAGGTACCTCAACAACCCTTTTCCTCTTCCCTAAAAATCCTATAAACATTGGAATATAACCATACTTCTTATAAACCCTTTTAGCAAGTTCTATCTTATCTTCACCTACATCTATAACTTTTCCACCAACAACAGCAACATATTTACCCTGAAAATTCGGATCCCTAAGAAGCTTATCTTTCATCTCTTCAAAAGCTCTTTTCTCTTTTTCAAACCTATTAGAAGGAGCAGAAGCACGAGCAACAGACAGAGAATCAGAAGACCTTGAGATCCTTCGATCAAACGCGTATAAATAAGCTAGCTTAATGTCATCAGCAATAACAGTCTTCCGACCAGCGTGATCAGCGATCTCTCTTGCTCTTCTAGCAATCTCAGCTGCAATATCCTCCAGTATTTCCCTTAAAACCTCAACCGCAGATGAACTTACCCTTTTCACACCCATCTCTCTAATAATCCTATCAAGTGAAGCCAACGAAATCTTTGAATCTTTCGACACATCTACACCCCTACACACCTTAACATTCTAATTTTCCATCTATAAATATTGCCAATCAACTATCAAATAATAAAACCACAAACACCACTCATTAACAATAATTGCATCACTAAACTCTTTTTCTTTACCAATCGTAACAACTTCTTGATAAACAGTCTCTGGAACAATAATTTTAACCCCTAATTCCCTCAGCTTCTCAAATATCCATGAAAAACCTATCTTGGTAACATATATCAGTGGCGTCGCATTCAAAACGATGATCAATCTCTAAAACCTTCCATTAAATCCTTAACAACATCTTTAACAGAAATAGGCAACACAACTTTCTCCTTCTCAATAACTTCAATAAACTCCCACAAAGATAAACCCGCAATCTCCGCAGCCCGCCAAACAGTAACCTTACCCTCAGACAACATTTTCAAAGCCCTCCTCAACCTTAAAACCTTAATACCTTCCATTAAAGTCTCCCTTAAAACCTTCGCCCTACTCTCACCTAAATCACTACACAACTCATCAATAATTTTAATAACACCATCCGGCAACCTCACAGCTACAGTTCGCATCCAAACACCCCTGTTTACCAATATAAAAACTTGTAAACAAACCACTAATAAACATCATTAATGCCAAAATTATAAATCTACAACCTCACCGCGAAAACACACCTCTAAAACTATTGGACACATATTACCAACATAAAATTATATTTGCCGTCTCCCGATCTCAGCCACCTATATCACATTACAAAACTACTCCATTTCTTTTACTTTACCTTACACCCCTACACCAACTTAATACAATATTAAATTTTGAAAAAATACCTGAGCATTTTCGTCTTCGCCTCTTTACCTTCAGGTTGTATGAGCCACGTCATCCAGCAAATCTCAATAGGCCTATACCCATATATCAAGGCAACCTCCCCAACCCTCCTAACAAACTCAATACCATCATATACCAGTTCAAAACCAGCTTTCACCAAGATTCCATTTATCACCCTTCTTAACAATCTTATCAGACGTTACGGTACCAATGCCTCCCATCATCTTCTCAAATACTTTTCTACTACATCCCGTAGAAATTGTCCAATGGTCTCCGTTAACTCCCTAAACTCCCCTAACTCAAAAGAACCTTTCACTCCAATTTGAGCATTAGACATATAGGCATTAGACATATCAGACCTAATAAACCTAGCAGTAATGCGTAGGAAAACATAAATGAAATCTACACAACAGGCAAAGACTAAAGTTCAGAAGACTACCCTACCCAACCAAAAACCATGAGTTTGCATTTGCAAAGTTGTTAGTTAACGTTTGTATGCCTTTTTACATGGCAAAACTGCATATACACGAATTACATTATTTGGTCCCAACTCGAATAAAATTCTAAATTTACCAATTTTAATTCTGTAATGATTTATGCAACCTTTAAGCTTTTAATATCTAAACCAAAAGAGAAACCCTCATCTCTAAGAATCTTTAACGCTTCAAAATTTTCTCCCGAATTTTAAAATCTAATTTTTCAAGCCTTTTCAAGGCACGCTTTTCGAGAAAAACTTGATAACGCGACATAACAAACCTTACCCTCAAATATCTTCAAGCTTCACATAATCCACCAAACCCTTTTTCTTGGCTTCCTCGTACTCTTTTATAGCCTCAACCTCATCTGGCAAAGGTTCCTCCACACCCACCAAACGCTCCTCAACCAAATTCTCGATTCTTTCAACCCCTAACTTTAACTCCCTAACTTCCCTTAAAATCTCCTTTAAAATACTTTCAGACACATTAAACACCAAAATAAAATATCACGGAGACATTTAAAACTATCTACAAACATAACATAAAACATAACACAACCACCAACCTTTGAACCACCCCACACTTTCTTTTAAATCAAGTAGATGCAAGGCTTCATTCGACAGCGTCAAAATCAAAAGAAGCAGAGTAGCCAGTTCCCTCGCAAAACCCTTACACGTAAGATCATCTCCAAACCCTTCTCAGCCGATCTTTTCCATAAAATTTTATAGAAACCCACAACATTTCAACTTTTCTTGACCTCTGAAAAAGACACAGTAGGCTCATCTCTCCGCTCAGCAATCACAGCCAAATCGTGAAGATCTTCTAAAAACTCCTCAAACTCATCAATAGGAATAATAACAGCAACCTCCTCTTCAAACCTAACAACATTTCAAAGTAAATAACTCTTGCACTGGCTTCATACACGTCTAGAAATCTATAGTGGATATCTGATATAATTCCATGTCACTTTTCACTTAATCTTGTTTTGAAATTTTTAACTTATTGCTCTAGGGTATTCTTGGCTGCTCTTTCATTTTGAATTATTCAGCTTCATAGTTGCTAGGCCCACTTTAATAATTCTAAAGCCGCAATGTTCATAGAATCTCAATCCTGCTAGATTTTCCAAGCCTACAATCAGCCTTAAGGTTTTACAACCCCTCTTCCTAGCTATTTCCTTTGCAAACTCCATAAGTTTTGTTCCAACTTTATAGCCTCGAAACTTCTTCAAAACAAAGAGATCCTCAACCCACGCAGAGGGACCACCATTAAATAACCTATAACAAATCGTTAAGTGTAGAAAACCTATAATCTCTCCATTAAGTTCAGCAACTATAATAAAATCATTAGGATACTTCGATGGCTTCCATTCATCAACGTTTTTACGAATCTCATTCAAGTCAAGCTCATCTGGAAGCCAAATTTCCAGTTCACTCTCAATCGCTTCACGACGAAAATCAAAAAGTTTCTGCCGATCATTTACCGTTGCAAGCCGAATTTTAAGATGCTGCAACGCCTCAACTATTTTAGGATCTTGCGGTGGACGTTCAACAGGTACAAAACGATCTTCCCTTCCATCCCACACATACCAATGCTCAGTAGACACCATGCCCACCCTCTTAGCGCGCTAAATAAATTTCCAAAGAGTAAGCGGAGTAACTTTGCTTTCATTAAATGTTGGCGTAACCTTCCTCTCCCGAATTCTTCTTAAAGCTTGAGTTAACGGCTCAGCGTCAAGAGCCAGCGTAGTGATAAATGCAGCCAAACCACACCATTTACCCCACCTAGAAACCCATTCCCCCTCAGCTTCCCCCACAGGCACATTATACACCTCACTAATAATTCTAGCAAGCCACCTATCAATCGGAGGAAGCTCATATCTCCTATCCGAAAGTATTAAGGCTAATCTAGCAGTATACTTCCCAATACCCCTAATCTCAGTTAAATCCTCCTCACCGTATTTATGCACGTCTTCCTCTGAAAGGATGCCTGAATAAAATGCCTCAGCACATTTTTTAACTGTCTCAGCTCTATAGCCGAGTTTACACTTTCTAAGCTCACCAACACTCGACCCCACTACTCTCTCTGGACTCGGAGGAACAATTGTCGTCTTCCCTCCCTCAATTTCAACCTTTAATCCCAAGTTTTTATAGATTAACGCAAGCATATTCCAACCCTGCCTAAAACTTGCATTCTGCTGACACACTCCTATGAGCAACGCATTCCACAGACCAGTCTTTCTCAAACGAAACCCCCTAAGAAAATCATATGACTGAGAAAACAGCGGATCCCTCCTCCAAATCTTATGAAAATCTTTCAAATCCTCGTTTATCCCTATAATATCCTCCACCTTCTCGAATAAAATATCGATGCAATCAACCTTATTTTGAGAAAACAACGTTATTCTCAACTTTTCCCCGTCTTCTTTCCTTACCACCGCTATAGTTAACTCCCCACGGCCAATTGGAATTGTTAACTTGAATCCATCAAAATACCATGAAAAACTATAAGCCGAAGCCATTAATTCAAACGAAAAATCTTCCGGCAAACCAATTGTCCTTGAAGCTACTTTACTAAGCTTCACCGCCCCCACCAATCTAGCTTTTATTAGCCAACTATTTCCACAACTGTTAATATTTACCCTTTAACCTATTAACAGTATAAACCATCAAATTATTTTAGAAATTCTCCTGCCGAGGATTACTCTCAACTCCATCAATACCTACATCTTTAAGCTCCTATACTTCATCAACAATAATTCGACAACCATACATCGTAAAATTACACATTATTAAAGAACTATTTACGAACCTCACCAAATCTATCAGGCAACCTAAAGCCTTTGGCTCTTAACACTTCATAGAGCTTAATACTTTTCTCCTTAGTTAACATTCCAAATTTGTTTAATATTTATAATTCCAAGAGTTCCAGTAACTTTAAGTCCTAGTTTTTTAGCTATTTTTCGAGCCTTTAAATCGTCTAAAGCGCAGATACATTCCACATTTTGCTCTTAAAACATCTTACCCACCAAATTACCTCTAATTCCCCTAAACCCAAAGAAATATATTGCGATTTTAACCCTCCAATTCTCCACCACTCCCTTATCATATTCCACCTGAAAGGTTCAAAAAGAATATAAAACATTAAAAGCTTCAATATGAAAACTTATAAAACACACCAATTTTATATGAAAACTTCTGTTTGAGGGATGTTAATGATTTCATTTTGGGACCTATGGAAAAGAGCCAAAACAGGGCATCAAATCGCCGAAAGAGAATTTGACTTAAAACTGTTTAAAATCGTTAAAAACCTTGTAAAGGCATACGACATAATTTACGACTCAAAAACCATTATACCAGAGGATAAAACATTAGCTAAGGATGCTTTAAATGCAGCCTTAGAACTCATAACAAATCTCGGTGTTTTTTACACAGACGATCAAAGAATAATTAAGGTTGAAGAAAATGAGGTAAAAGAATGTCTAAAAAACGTTCCAAGGGAGATATATGTAGGTGAAGGTAAAGAACGTATTAAATTGATGCCTAGAAATGATAAGAAGGTTATAGTTGCCGGGGGACCCATGGGTTGCCCAGTGTCAGAAAACATTTACACCAAGGTTATGTATAGTTATGCAAAGGAGCCTAGAGTAGAGATATTGGACACAGGAATCTTAGAAACTTATAATGAAATGAAAGTTGAGTCAGATTCACCCATCGACATGGCTGCAGCAAGATCCGAAGCTAAACATGCCAGAGAAGCAGCTAAAATGGCTGGAAGACCAGGTTTATGCATAATAGGGCCGTCCCACATCAAATCTGAAGCAGCAAATTTCGCCTCCGAGGTTTTAAGACCCAGTGACATTCATGGAATAAGTCAATTCAACGAATTAAAAATTAACTTAGAAACTTTTAAGCGAATACTCTTCTGCCAAACAAATAATTATACAACTGCAGCTGTTCAATGCCCCCTTATAGGAGGCTTCGCCGGTGGACCTGAAGGTACAGCCATTGTTTCTGTAGCTGAAGCTCTACAAGGCTTCACCATTAGCGGAGGGAAGCTTTACTATTTCTCACCAGTTAATATGAAACTTTCTGTTTCAACAGATAGAGAAAGCCTCTGGGTTCAAAGCGTTACATTAATGGCTCTCAAACAAATTAAAGCCGTTGTTGGAACTTTCATTTTTACTGCTGCTGGACCATGTACGGAGGAACAATGTTATGAAATAGCTGCTCAAACCTTGACCGATACTATTTGTGGAGCAACAATCATTGGTGGCGTTGGCGGAACGAAGGGTAGATGCATCGATTACTACACTGGTATGGAAGCTAGAATTATAGGAGATGTAAGTGATGCTTCACTAAAATTGGATGCTTCCGATGGAAATGTTATTTTAAATGAAATATTAAAGAAATACGAGGAAAAACAAAAAAGAGGTGAAATTAGTAAAGGTAAAAGCTTCCAAGAATGCTATGATTTAAAAACCGTGACTCCATCTCAAGAATATTTAGAAATATGGAAGGAAGTTAAAAAGGAATTGGAAAATTTTCTTTAAATTTTAACACCCATAAATCTGGAACCATCAAATATCAAATTTGTTGCTTAAACCTTTGAACATACAAGACTCATGTAATTTCCTCATACCTTCGATGAATTCAGGAAGTGGAAAACTGAGGAAAACATCAGAAAAGAAAAGTAAAGTTCTTCAGACCATTAAAGGAAAATGCTAGAACTTTAAACATATTACTATCTTTACAAGCTGAAAAATATAAAAGGCATTAAATGGACAAACGACCGGAAGGAAAACAGATAGACATAATCGCCACTTCAATGCTTATTGTTATAGATGTAAATGTTATACCAGATATCCAGAAGCGAAAATTCCACCAGTTCTGCCGAAACCCGTCTATATCACATCTAACCCACCATGCTTTAAAGCCCCTTTATGTAAAATACAAAAACTTTAAAAAACATGTTATAACATGTTTTCACGGTGATTGCATTGAGTATCACATTAAAATTCGTTAAAAAAGCAAGAAAGGGTGGGGGAAAATCACAACATATCGTTATTCCCCTACCAAAGGAAGCTGGAATCTCGGAGGGGGACGAGGTTATCATTAGTATTCTTTCCAACGGAAAAATAATAATTGAAAAAAAGACCAGTAAAATTAGTGAAGAAGACATTATAAAGGTTCTAAGAGAAGGTGTAGAAGCAAAAGGATTTTCCGGTGAAACTATAGAAGACATTTCCAGGAGAGCTTATGAAAAATGGTCTTAAAAGCCATAGTAGACGTTGGAGTTATAGTTCTTTCCTTGGAAAAAAATAACCCTCTTAGAGAAAAATATCTTGAAATCCTAGAAAAATGTGTACGAGGAGAAATCACCGCTTACATACCTTACACAGTAATACTCGGCACCTACCATGTATTAGTGGAAATGTTCCATGCAGATAAAGAAGAATGTAGAAACAAAATATTTTCACTAATGGAAGCTAAGAAAATAAATTGGATTCCAGACATAAGTAAAGATAAAGTCAAAAGAGCAATAAACCATGCTATATATTACAATTTTGAAAGTTGGGATGGATATCTTTTATCCCTAATGGAAGACTATGACATAAAAACAATATACACCATCGACGAAGACTTCAAAAACATATCAAAAATTCAAGTCCTTGGCTTGCTAACAAAAGAAGAAAAACAAAAACTAAACAACTATTTAACAAAACTAAAACAAAAACGTTAAATTTCGTTCAATTCCTCCAACTATTTTTTAAAATACCTTCTAACAACAGCTTTCCTCACTTTGCTACTATCAGTGGGCCGTTATAACAGTATTTACCTTTCTCCCTGAACTATCAGAATAAACGCAAACCATTATACAACCATTTCTATTAAAGAATTTACGCTCAATACTTCTTTTTCATACTTCTTTTTCGTATACTTCTTTTCTAACATAGGTGACCAAAACACTTCACCCAAAAGTATTTCATTTCAAGAAGCATCACATGAACTGATAAAACTTTTCGAGAAAATCAATGAGACAATTCCAATAGATCAAGTAACCACAGGTATATCTATTAATCTAAGCAAAATAATTTCTTAGTATATGTTAATGTCAAATAAGGAGGACCGTCGAAAACCACAAGTTCCAAAGACAATATAGCCGACGGGCTCAATAAAGCGATCAAAGCACTTGTTGAATCATTAAAAGTAAATTAAACGCAAAATATGTTAAGTGAAATTTAACTTGGTAACGTGGGTGATAAAATGTGTAGGCTACTTGGGATAATTGCCAATAAGCCTGTAGATTTAGAGTTTTCATTAGAGCAGTTTAAGAAATTTGCAAGTTGGAATCCGGATGGATGGGGAATCGGCTGGTATGAGAGGGACGAGGCTAAAATTTTCAAACAAGGGATATCCGCAACTGCTAAGGGAAGCAAATTACCAATTCTATCGAGAAATGTTAAGTCAAAAATTATTATTGCACACGTCAGGAAAGGTACAGAAGCAGAACCAGCGGAGCGAAACTCTCACCCATTCAAATATGGAAATTGGATTTTTGCCCATAACGGTTCTGTAGATAGAAAATACTTACTGCCACTTTTATCCACCAAATATAGCAGAAAAATAAGAGGAGAAACAGATTCAGAAGTCTACTTCTACCTACTACTACAATGCATCGATGAAGAGGGAAGCGTTATCGAAGGAATTGAAAAAGCCATCAAAATTACTGTTAAAAGAAAGCATAGTGGATTAAACTTTTTACTATCAGATGGAAGCAATCTTTACGCATTTAGATACACAAGCCGCTTTAAAAACTACTACACCCTCTACAAGTTGAAAAGAGAACCTTCCAACCCAGGTCCCATTGAATTTCTATCCGAAGAAACCAAAGCACTAATTCGTAGCAAGTCTTTAAAAGGTGAGAAAGCAATCCTAGTCTGCTCAGAGAAACTGACAAAGGAAAAATGGAAAGAAATAAGTCTTGGAAACCTTCTCATAGTTAAACCCGATTTAAATATCAAAGAAGTAAAAATCATATAAATACATATCCAACATACTTTCCCATACAGATACATGTATAATAAAAGCTAAACCTTGTGGCAACCATGAGTAAAAAAGTTTTGTATAAAGACACTGGAATCTCACTTTTAATAAAAGTTTTTGGTAGTTCCCCAAAGCTTAAAATAATAGACATCTTCCTAACAAACCCCTACTTCGATTTCAGCAAAGAAGAATTAGCCAAAGAGCTAGGCATGAGCAAACAAACACTCTACAAAAATTTTAAGGACCTAGAAGAACTCAGAATAGTTAAAGTTTCAAGAAAAATAGGAAGAGCAACAATGTATAAATTAAACAGAGAACACCCATTAGTAAAAGAAATAAACAACCTCATAAACCAAATTTCCCTAAAAATAGCTGAAACAAAAGCCGAAAAAGTCAAAACAACCCTAATAAAAGAATAAAAAGTCAACGATCAAACAAGCATCCAAAAATATTCCAGAAAAATTAGCCAGCAAACTAAATGAAATCGTTTTCTTAACAAAATTAAAATAATATAGTTACAATTTTCAAATCTAGTTTCACCACTCTATCATGAATAATAAAACCCATAACTTTAACACTAATCCAAAAAAGCATTCCACTCAAGGCACTACCACCTAACATTTATCTAATACCAATTTATTATTTCCACTTCATCATACCAGCAATCACCTTAATGTCATATACCTACCATAAAGTGCTTAAAGCAGAGCAAAGCCACGCCATAAGTTTAGCAATTTATATTCTAATGATAATACTACAATTATTCATCATCTCCCAAACGTAGTAAGAAGAGAAAATGTCTTTTGGATTTTGTTATATTTTCTTCGCTTTCTAATCACTTAACTTTTGGTGAGAAAAGTAAGTAAGCAGTAAACGGACTATGGAACACCATATGGAACGCCCATAAACATGGACTCATAGTATTAAGGGCTCCTAAGGAAATTTATCAAAGAGTCTACATAACAACACTCTAGCGCACCAAACCCTAGAACCACACCTGAAATAAAATCACATAATTTTATATTCTACTGTAGCGAGTACAATCTAAAACCTCTAAAATAGATAAAATGGCTTCAAAACATATCAAAATTTATCAGGTAACCTGAAACCCTTAGCTTTTAATGTTTTATAGAGTTTGAAGAGTTCATCTTTCGATATTACTCCAAATTTATTTAACAATTTTATTATTCCAAGAGTTCCAATAATATTAAGTTCCAGTTTTTTAGCTATTTTTCTAGCCTTTAAATCATCCAAAGCACAAACGTAGTCTTCATTTCTGCCCTTAAAGTGTTTTCCCCACCAAATTACCTCTAATTCTCCTAAACCCAAGGAAATATACCGCGACTTTAGCTCTCCAATTTCACGTCCTGTAAGTTCATTAAGCAAAACAAGCTTATCCCTAATATCATTTTGAATTCTATCAAAGCTCGGATCCAGACTAACCTCTCGAAACACTCCCCTAGGGATCAAAAGATCATACCCAAAATCTTTTAATAAGTGCAAAAGTTCTGGACGGCCAAGTTCAGTGTAAAATGCTATCAGCACTGAAGAATCCAAAATAAGCTTCAAACAGGCCCTCCCTTACTTCAGTGGAATTAACACCCCTTTTTTCCTCAACACATCCATAAATGACTTAATACTCATACCAGCTATTTCCGCAGCCTTACTAAGACTAATTTTACCTTTTTTATATAATCTAATCGCCAAAGGTACTCTTCTTTTCTTAATCTCCTCTATTTTTCTTGATTCCTTAGCCATCTCTGGAAAAGTAAAATAAATATAAGCCAAAAGCTCATCTTCATCCAAGTCATTCAACTCAGATTTTACTTCTTCAACTAACTCCAAAGTTTCCTTCCTAGCCATCTCAACTAATTTTTTAAATATTTTTTTCCCCAAATCCGTAAGAACAAAACCTTCCTCGGTACTCTTTATTAACCTCATATTTTCTGCTTGCTCAACAGCCACGTCAACCGTTTCACTATAAGGACCAATAAAATAAGGTTCATAATCAACCTCATCTCTAAGCTTCTCAACATTCCTAACTATCAAAAACATTTCTTTCTGCAACCAAACCTTACCCCTTACAGGCTCGTAGTTTTTAGCTCCAAGGAGCAATATCAAATAAGCTTGAACCGGATTCAAAGACTCCAAAATCCTCTCCGCCTGATACAAATCATATCACCTTTAATTATATTCTCACCAAAATACTTATTTCCCTAGCTCACTTATATGGCTTTAGGTGCCTTTCAATGGCAAAAGAAGCAAAAGTCAAAGTACTTCACCAAGACAAAGAAACATTATGCAAAATATTAGAAGTCGACGTCATAGGGAAAAAAATACTAACACCAATAAAAACCATCAATCTATCCTACATAAACCCCCAAATACCCATAAAAACAAACATCAACCTACTAGGAGAAATATACAAAACCCTAGACAAGAAAAAACTAAACAAATTAGTAAACGACACAGATGAACAAATAAAATTCAACAACGAATTAAACACACTCATTAGAAAAGCACAACTACTAAACATCCCTGTTATCATGTTCATTCCAACCCTAGAAACCATAAAAATTTCAGACAAAGAAATAGAATTCATACTAGCCACACAAGAATACTACTCAGATTTTTATATAGTCCCATCTATTAAAAGAGCCGGAAAACTCGTCAAAGAAGGACTTGAAATTGACGAATATCTTAACTTCATTAAAAAATTTATAGAATTATTGGAATCTTTCAAAGAAAAACCATTAATGGGCCTAATACCAATAACACTACCATTCATAGGCCAGCTAGTAAAATTTTACCTAAAACACCACATAACAGCTTATTGCTTAGATTTCGATGGAAGAGCATCAACAAGCCTAATCCAAAACATAAGCCAACTCCAAAGAACACTAAAAAACATAGACGCCTTCCTACATGCAACCAACATGAACATAGGCAGACCACTAAAAAGAGCACCAGTAATACCAGCCAAAGACGTCCTCTCATACGGATTTGGAATCGATTCACTCGGAGAAAACCACCTACCACCAAGAATCCCAGAAGAAACAAGAAGAAGACTGGGAGGCTCCCGAATAGAAGAAGTAAAAAACCTTAGAATATTCAACAAAGAAGACTACGGCTACTACAAAATCCAAGACAAAAACACACTAAGAAAAATATACCCACCCGACACAAACATCAACCTAGAACTACTCCTAGATAAATCAACCCACAGAAGAAGAACAGCACAATCCATGTTCAACGCAGAACAAATAAGCATAGAAACCAACAGGCTAAAAGAAGTCATCAAAGAAAAAGAAGTCGCCAAATACCTAAAGAAAAAAGAATACATCAAAGAAGAACTCAAAAAAATAGCAAAAATCAAAAAAGACCTAACAAAACCACGCCCACTAACCGAATACCTCTAAACTTCACATCATTATGAAGATTGCAACTATCTCAAATCTGTACCAAAACGGTTTATTCTACTCTTATCGCAAAAACCTGCTAGCCCCCTACTTTTTCGTAGTAGACCATATTAAAGCTATAAGAAGCATAAAGCCAGTGACGAGGAATACTACAGAAGTCTGAAAAGATAACGGGAAAGATATTTCTACTTTACCCCCTTCGATAATCCCTCAAAACCAACGTAAAGGAAGGCAACAATTAAAAGCACGATAACAGCACCAAATTTACCGTCCTTCATACCCAAAAATCGTCACCTAACTCAACCAATTTAACCATATAACAAGGCATATCTCACACTAAAGTTTACATCTACCCTTAAATTCTCCAACATCTCATTTCCCACCCACTTTAGCTACACATTAAAACACAAACAGAATTATAAGCGCAATATTTTTCTTAAAGAAGCAAAACTCTAAATAAAGCTATGATACATTTTATTAAGGAGTAAACTCACTTAATATAGTTGATCAAACATGTTAATCAACAAACTCACAATTAAGAACTTTCTCAGCCTACGAAACATATCACTAAAACTCGGCAAACTCAACGTACTCGTAGGTCCCAACGCAAGCGGAAAAAGCAACATAGTCAAAGCACTCAGAACCATTTCAACAATAATCAAAAACGGACCCGCAAACATAGCCAACATACTCGGAGTCAAAAACTTCAAAGAAATCACCTTCCAAATGAAAGAAAACATAACAGCCTACCTCTCCCTAAACATGAACATCAACGGAAAGAAAATCTCATACAATCTCGAATTCATGAGAGACGGATACAAAGAAACCATCACAGCAGAAAAAGAGCTACTGTTTACACGCTCAAGCACCATGCAAGGATATTCATGCAGATATAAAACAACGGACGGAAAACTTAAACCCGCTTCTCATCCCATTTCAACACAACGCTACTTTAACATACATATACCAACAGGCGTATCTCTCCACAAATTTCCATTTCCTCCAGATACCAGAGAAGAAATACTTGAAGTAAAAAAAGCACTTAGCCTTATCAATTCATACTCATTTGAACCAAGCAAAATAAGATTTGCTGCACCTGTTACACAACCCCCACTCCTTGGTTATGATGGAGGGGGATTGCCGCGAGTCCTTCTTCATCTCTATCTCGAAAACAGAAAAGCCTTCGGGGAAATAGAGTCTATACTCAAAAGCTTAATACCAAGAATAGAAGAAGTTGTACCACATATAGAGGGCACCGAAGTTATACTAGCTGTCCGTGAAAAAGATATTGAAGACCTTCTTAGTCCTTATCTAATATCTGATGGGACCTTAAGGTTACTAGCATTTATAACAGCAACCCTCACTTCCAAAACCCTCGTAACATTTGAAGAACCAGAAAACTGCATACACCCACACCTCCTTCAATCACTCATAGACATGCTAAGAAAAGCCCCAAGCCAAGTACTATTAACAACACATTCCCCCTACCTACTAGACCACGTAGAACCAGAAGAAGTTGTGGTCGTTGAAAAAATAAACAACGAAACCAAACTCACCAAACTCTTAGAACGCAAAGAAATAGAAACAGTCAAAAAGTTCCTAGAAGAAGGAGGAACACTTGGCGAGGCTTGGTACTCAGGACTATTCGCCGGGGTATGAACATTGAAAACCTTAATACTTGTCGAAGGCATAAGCGACAAACATTTTCTAAAAGAACTAGCAGAAAAACTGAAAACCAACATAAAAATACAAATAATGCGTGGAAACCGACCAAACAAAGCCATAAGACTCGTAAAAAGCATCCTCAAAACACAACCCTACAATAAAGTCATCATACTCAAAGATCTACATAGATACACCGAAGAAAAGGTTAAAAAGCAGATCAGAAAAATCGAAAACGCAATAGAAAAACTCGGATTCACCGCAAAAGGCATCATAGTAAAAAAAGCCATGGAAGCATGGCTACTAGCAGACCCAGAAGCAATATCAAAAATCGTAAAACACAAAGTAAACGTGGGTAATCCGGAGGAAATAGAAAACCCAGCAACATATCTAGATGAAATCATGAAAAAATGCGGCAAAAGATACATAAAAGGCTCAGAACAAATATACAAACTAGCCAAACACATAAACATAGAAAACGCCACCCACAGATCCAGAAGCCTAAAAAAAATTCCTAAAAACACTCAAAGACCCATAATAATATCAATCCCTAAAAAGTTAAGGAAATATAACACTCCTAAAATGAATAGCAAAAACAAGAGGACAAATATCACCGAAAAATCTAGTTTCCACAATCCTCTCTTCAAGTTTTTTCTTTAACTTCAATAAGCCTCCAACTATCCCCTTAACTCATTTCTTCTATATTCTAATTCACATTCTTTAGAACAGAAAAGACCTTCATCCTGAAAATCCTTACCACAAACTACACAGTAACCATCCCCAACAATACCCCCTAACCAAAAAACAACCCCATCCGTGGAAAAACACTTTGCAACGGATGCTTGTTCACAAAACACTGCAAACACCATCAACAAAACCAAAAACAGTAAAAGAATAGAAAAACTGAATTATCACAAATCTTAACGTCTAAAAATTAAAATTTTCCAGGTAAAAGTGCTTGTATGCATCTTACAGCAATTTGCCTTAGCATACCTAGTCTTTTCTTCCAAAAGCAAGGAAAATAACATTATCCTTTCAACAGCTTTCTTCTAATATTTTCATCGCCCTAACTTGTTGTGGGAAAACAGTTTCTAAAAACTTTTATCATTCCTTAATTTTCTATAAATATCCTCACGGTATTGGTAAAGTTTCTTCCAAGCCTCTTTGGCATCTCTAGATTTTGAAAAAACATCATCTATTTGTTCCCCCAACAAAATTTTCGCAGCCTTCAACAAATGATCTTCCACCATATGTCTTTCAAAAGGTATTTCATCAAGGCCATTAATAACAATAAGCCTAAATCTTCTCCCACCTCTTTCGCAATCATAAACTACTAACCTGCCTTTATTTCCTCTACTCTCTATAGCAATACCATGGCCCCTCAACCTCTCTTCAACCTCTTTAATTAACACCTCAACATCATAATCCTCTTGATCGATCAAAACCAATATACTACCGACTTTTTGAACCAAATACATGGGAATAAGTTCAAAAACCTTAATACCAACAAATTCAGGCTTAGCTATGCCAATAACTTTACCAACACCATTCAAATGATAAGCAATGAGAGCTAAAATCTCATCCTCAGGAGTTCCATCACCAATAACAATAAAACACCTCAACTCCTCAACAACACTAACCAGTACATCGAAACCCAACCATCTAGAAACTCTAACAATATGCCTCACAACACTATCAACCGTCATAAACGGATAAAGCTTCATAGCAGGTAAGGCTCCCCAACCCTAATATCAATACCAGCCTTCCAAAGCTCCTCAACATCCCTCAAACTCAAACCTTTCGACTTCAAAACACCTCTTTCAAGCGTCAACAAATAAATCCTAACATCTTTATCTTCTACAAGGCCAGCTATTGTCCTTAAAGCCTCAATACTATGAGTAGACAAAACCACCTGAACCCCCTTATCCACAAGATCAGCAACCCAACGAGCCACAAACAAAAGCATCCTAGGATTCATATGAGCTTCAACATCATCCCACAGCAAAACCCCCGGTTTCACAAGCTCGTAAAGAAGCATTAACGTCACAAGACCCCGCACACCATCGCCCAAATCACCAACTCTAACTCTCCTACCATCATCCAAATACATGTACGGACCTACCTCATCCCCAAAAAACGGCTCCAATGTCAAATCTAAATAATTCTCATGAACAAGCTTAGAAACAGTTCTCGCCACCCTAGTACTAGCCCCAGAATTAACCACAGTAGCCCACACACTCCTAATATAATCCCAACCCATCCTAACCAAATATGATTGAAATAACAACACATTTTCAAATGGCATTCTCTCTCTATATTCCTCAATGCGGCGAAAATCAGGAAAATATCCAATCAGATTTTCAATTTTAAGAGAAGACAAGTTCTCCAAAGTCGGCACCAGAGTTGATTCAACATAATAAACATTAATACGATTACCTCTAACCGCAAACATCGTTGAATAAACCCTTTCACCAACTTTGCAAGATATTAAAGCATTCTCGGCCATATAATTATGCAACAAAAACCTGAAATCCTCGCTTTTCAATGTTTCATGCATAAAACGAACAAGTTCAACTGCATTCATAGGAGGGAATTCAAATGAGACTTTCCGAAACGGATTAGGAGCCCGCTTCAAGCAATGTTGTTTTCCCAGAGTTATTACCACCTAAAAGAATAGTTAACGGAGCTAACTCTAATTCCCCTTCCCTAATACCTTTGAAATTTCTCAGCACAATCTTCTCAATCATATATATATATATATCCAAACCTGCCTCTTCTAAATAAAACTTTGCTGATACAACTTATAAAACGAATTATTAAACTTTGACACACATTACAATTACACTACTAATTACAATGTAATATGCTGGACAACAATATAAATCTAGCCTAAAAAGACAACATGGATCCTTCTTTTTCTAGAGAATCTAGGAAGCCCCTTAAAACTTAACCAAAATATATAGATTTAGTAGCACGCTAGGGAAGTACGGGATAAGGAAGAAGTACTCAGTAAAAAGAAACATAACAGCAGAGTCAAAAGAGTTATAAAAGAACTAACTCCATTACGCCGAACCTTAACAAGCAAATCGTAATTTTATCCATCTCAACTATACTTCTAGCTATCTTTTTATGCCAATCCCTTAGGAACATTCCTACAAAATAAATTTCATACCATCAACAACCCTAACAGTAAATGACGCTTAAACATCCCCTTCCAAAAAACATTTTAAAGCCCCCTAGCTTTAAGTAAACAGCTAAAAACGCGATAGACAAAATAGACAACATTTCAAGGCAAATGCTCCAAGAAACAGGAACAAAACTAAATGAAATCGAACACATCCTTTTCTGGCTAAGCATCGCACTCGAAGATCTAAGAAAAAAGAAACAACCATTACAACAAAAACTTAAAAGAAAAATTCCACAACACAACATACACCCCTAATTTTTATCCCACTCCAATTTAAGAAGCAAATACCACAAATTAACAAAATAATCCGAACAGCATTGATTGAATTCCACAGAAATACAGAAAAATTTAAAACTAAATCTCCCTATAAAATTCTTCTTTCTTAGCCAATTTTACCACAACTACCTCATTCTTCTCAAAATTCACAATAAAGGCAACCCTATACTTACCAACCCTCTTCCTAAAAACACCTTTCAACCCTTTCAAAGGCTTCACATCACCTAAAAACGGATTATCCCTCATCTCCCTAATTGCTCGAAGAACCCTCTCCCTATCTTCCTTAGATAGAATCTTTACTTCCTTCAAAACTCTCCTATGAATAAGAACCTTAAACATTCTCCTCAAACTCTTCAAAAGAAATAAACTCTTTCATCCTACCCTCAAAATAATCCTTCAACCTCTCCCTAATCTCCTCAACTTCCTCTCTAGACACGTCTTCTCCCTCCTCAAACAACAACAAATACAACGCCCTTTCCAAAACATCAACCCTCTTCTCAAGCTCCAAAAGCCTCGACTCCACAACAAACACCAACCTACCCTATATTAACACACCAAACTCCCATAATACATTAACAACAATCCATATAAAAATACCCAACAAACCCAAAAAACCTAAAAAACCGAACGTACCTAGCGAAATGATTACATTTGAAAAGAAAGTTAAAAGAATCTTCAGAAAATAGAATACTGTGAAAAACTTGCAAAACCAGTTCCTCAACTCAACAAATTACCAAAACATGCTCAAACTACACAATTCTGTCAAAATACCAATCAACATCTACAAAAGGTTAATAAGCAGTTAAATTTCTTAAAGAACAACCAATAGAACCCAAAATTTCCCTTCCCCCAGATATTAGATTACGAATAAGGTTCTCCCATACTTATTGCTTTCTTAACTGCTTGCAACATTTTACCATACGGCAACCCTTTAAACGAAGCTATCAATTTCGATACAGGAAAACTTCAGCCACCACATTAACGTATTCCCTTCATCCAAGCACAATAACTCTATCATATTAATTTAACCCAATTTTATCAGCTTGCTTTCTAAACAGTTCCACCCTTTAATATTGAGGCCATTACATTTGTGTTAACTCCTTTTTCTTAGTATAACGGAGATTACTGCACCAACAGCAAGACCAACAACACTACCAGTGATAATACCCACACGATAAGTTTCAGCTTTTACTTTTTTAATTACTGGACTAATATTCTTAGTTATAACAAATACGGTATCACTACTTTTATCTCCAGCAACATCAACAACTGTAACAGTTATTCTATGTGTACCGTCATTCAAGATAGTTGAATTCCAATCAAAACTCGTTAAGCCAGTAACGTCATAAACAATATCATCAATAATTAACAGAGTTTGTTTTATTTCTCCCTCACTACTCCACGAAATCTTTACTACACCTGACACCTCAGAATTATTAGTTGGCGAAAGTATTCGCACAGATGGAACCGTGTTGTTAACAATCACCCATGTTACTGCACAATCCATATTATCAACAGCATCTCTCACGGTTATAGAAATTGTATGATTACCATCGCTAACTTTAGTAGTATCCCACAAATAAGATGTTTGACCCATAACATCAATCTTTTTTCCATCTATTGAAAAAACAATATCATCGATCACTGTATTTTCCGCATCAATCTCCCATCTAATACTAACTGTGCCGTGAACAACACTACCAACAACAGGACTGGTCAAATCCACATCAACAGACCTTTCGAAACCACCCAAAACATGTCCGCTTGCAAGGGAAACATCCAACGGGTTTCTAGCATCCGGCTCACTCCATTCGGTAGGATCAATCAAAGCCAGCTTAGGATCCCCGTAAAGAACATATTGCACTGAGACCCCGCCAAAAACAGGACACCTAATATAGCTATCAAAGTTTATTATCTTAGAAACGTAACCAGCATAGTAATTGTAACTAGTTTCATTTATAGCTTTCAGCAATGCTTCACCAAAAGTCTTACCAGAGTACAATTCTTTAACAAATAAGGCAGGAGCATAACCATAACCAAAATACAGTGTTCTTATGTCTGCAGTTACCGCTAAAGCTCCATGCCTCATCAAGATTACGGGAATTTGAGACGAGCCAACTAAACACGCCATAAACACACATACAGCAGAATGAACATTTTCAAGATTCTCATCCAACTCAGTGCCCCACACATCGTCGACAATCATGTCCCAAGGGTTAACTATACCATCACCATCTGTATCCGGGTTATCCGCAGAGCCATTTACCTCATAAGCTCGCCAACCCGTATCATTATAGCAAATTCCTAGTGCTCCAGGTCCAAAAGGCTTATAATTCCACCAAGTATATCCCTGCCCTCCATGATCCGCATAATACCATAAAGCAACTCCATCATTCAAAGCATCATAGACCTCATATTCACCGATATGGTATACCATCTGATGCTTCGTTGAACTTGTTAGAAGAGCATCATCCACAGTAACATTTTCACCAAAATTAGTAAGTATCCACCAACCACACTGGTAAGCAACAAGCGTATCCAGTACCTTATCATAATTTGGGTTAGCACCAATCAATGCAGGATAGAGAATCGACCTATCTATAAATATCACATCTTCTTCAGCCGAATACCCAGGAATCCTACCAGACATCACTCCACCTACTATTGCCCTTTCAAAAGTCACCATCACATCTTCAATGGAAGCAACAGTAACCACATAGCTTATTGAATCACCTGTGATCCCTTCAAACCAATCAAAAAATGCATTAGACAGTTCATTCATCCAATAGAAATGTGGAGCTTTGAATTCTTCAAGCCAAGAATCATGTGAATACCATAAACGCCCCCAAGTGGCTTCCGCCAAATTAACAACCCTCTTAGCCAAACCATTAAAAGATAACACTGGTATTCCATGATATGACGCTAATAAAGCAGCTGGAACAAAAAAGTTTCCATCCGGAACAGTCAAAACAACACCTCTTTCCTCACTCAAAGAATATATAAAGGAAACAACTTCCGATAAGGAGTCAAGCACATTAACAGACTCAACTACAATATTTTGAAGGTCACTTATCACATTTTCAGAAATTAAATCATAAGGATCAACAACTACAATATTTCTTACACCTAAAACCTTAAGCACCTTAAGAGTGCTTTCCGACAAATAGTCATTAGCAACATACAATAGTGGACAATCCATCAAAGATGCAATAACAGCACCATTACTAGCAGATTCAAAATACTTAGGCAAATCCTCGGAATATGTTTCAATACTATAGTACACCCTATAATCAGTTTTTTCATTCAAAAAATCAGAGGAAGGATCACACCACACAACAATAGTCCAATCACCAGAAACCGGATATTTAACGGAAACATACGACAAATAAGGATCCTCTCCTTCATACATGTCACCAAAAATCCAATCACCATAAGGATCAATTAACGCTACATGAACACTATCACTATATACAGAATTCGAAACATCTAAATGAACAGTAAGCAACGACGCATTTTCAGGGACACTTAAAGTGTACTTACGTGTCGCTTTTATCTGATCAACCCTAGCATAAGCTACGATTGAACTACCCAGAGACACATTCTCACCAAACAAGGAAAACTTATACAACCCTGGAACCCCATTAACCCAAAACAATAAGTCACCATATGGTTCCTCAACATCCCATCCCTTAGCATATTCTCTTATCGTATGGGTGTTAAACGAATAGTCTACCACTTTCCCTCTAGGATCTATTAAATAAGCTGTTACCCAAGAATTAACAGAATAAGTTTCATTAGTATATAAGTAAACTCTAATCATTGATGTGTCTGAACTCACATAAAATGTAGAATTAAACCAAACACCCGAAGTAATTAGCGGTAAACGCGTCCAATATTTATAGTTCGACACCTTAAAACCCCACGAGGTAACAGAGGAATCTGTAGAAAGAACTATTCTCGCAGTGTCTCCTATAATAATATCAGTCCAAACATCACGATAAGAACCTGTAAAACTATTCACAAGATTTCCATATTTATCATATACATAAATATAATCGAAATATTTTTCCGTCGTAATGTTATCAAACTTTATCTGCAAAGCTTGCGCGTCGGGCTTTTGAATCACATATTCCTCCCACATATCATTGTAATAAGGATGAGGAGATTCTAAGGGAGGAGCAAAGGCAACATAGTGAAGATTCTCAGGACCAACATAAGTAGACACAACATAGTTACCTTCAGTTACATTAAAGAAAGTACCATTAAACATACCTTGAACATTCTTCAATCCGTCGAGAGCACTCCCAACAGGCACAATCACCACGTTCTCCGAATTCGCCCAACTATCAAGAGCAATTTTAGTAGCATATTCAAAAGGATTTTCAGCTACAATTTTAAAAACACTATCTACACCAAGAAAATCTTCCATACAATCAACAAAATTCTCACTATAGGATCCTATAAAATCTAGAGTAACTACTCCATCCCAATGATTGCAGTATTCCCTCCAATCCTCAAGTAAATACTTACTAACTTCTGGATAACCGAAAACAATAGGGGAAACATAAAGATTTCCCAAATTATCTCTAAAAACATTATTTGGTATCGACGCCAAAAAAGCATACTCATCAACATAAGAAGAAGGATCAGAATAGACAAAACTAACCTTCCTAACCGGAACAATACCACTATCAAAACCTTTTTTATCAAAGAGAGAAACTTTACCAACATCATTAAACACACAATCCAAATCATTACAACTAAAATACCCAGCATTACTCACAAACCCATTCACCCTCACATCAAATTCAGAAAAAACCGGAACAGCCAAAATAGCAGCGAATAAAATAAACATCAAGGATAGA
>Ga0209410_1000239_pt1 | contig 24259 bp, 39 predicted proteins | sample Mar14436cmmetaG_FD_184135 | JGI IMG/M metagenome (GOLD analysis project Ga0209410, IMG submission 184135) | Marine hydrothermal vent microbial communities from Guaymas Basin, Gulf of California to study Microbial Dark Matter (Phase II) - Marker... ... | reverse complement strand
ATGTAATACTCGCAGAGGAATTCCTTGTAGTAGAGCTGCGTCTGCCTGATGCTTTTATCCGCTACCGCAGACATGAGAAATCTGCGAATGCCGTAATCCGCAATGGCTCGCCGAAGCCGTGTGATGTGCGTCGCAACAGTGCTGTGCGATAAGAGCTTTCTGCGATGCAGCCACTCCTCAAAAGCAGATTCAAGCGGAACTCTGCGACTTCGCCCCTCCAACGACGCATCTAAAGCCGCTTCCTCTTCACCACCACCCCGCACCACACTACCAGCCATCTCCATCCCCATCCCGCTCACACACCTCCAGCAGAGATGCGAGGTTTTTTCAGCATCCCCCGCACCCCCTCATCATAATATTACAAAAACCTACTATTTAAGTATTTTTGTTTTTTAAAAAAGCGAAAAGAATATCTTTAAGAAAAGTTTAGGTGAGGAGGAGAAATGGCAGAAGAGGAGAAGAGGGGAAAGGTAGTTGTGAGTGTTGCACTCTCCGTTGATGAATATTTAAGATTAGAAGAGGCGGTGGTGCGAAAACACGGAAGGAAGTGGGGCGTGTTCAGCAAATTCGTGAGAGATGCGATAAAAAAGGCGGTTGAGGAGGTTTTGCAGGCGAGGAGTGAAAAATAAATAAAAATAACCTTGCCTTGCCCTGCCAGACCGCACCAAGCCTCACCCGGCCCGACCCCGACCTTGCCCGGCCCAGCCGAGCCTAGCCACACCCCATCATGCCCAGCCGAGCCTAGCCGTGCCGGACCAAGCCTTGCCTTACCTCGCCCCGCTCTACCCAGCCACGCCTGGCCGAGCCATGCCACGCCTCACCCGACCCAGCCAAGCTATTTACACATAAGCAAACATATTTAAATACCTTAACCTTACTTAATGATGGGTGATGAGGTATGGGTAAGGAGAAGAGTGAAGAGGAGCGGAAAATCTCTGTGAGCGTGCTATTGACCCTTCGCCAATACAAAGCCCTGAATGTGCTTGTTGAGAGGCGAGTCTTTCGGTCTTTCAGCGAGGCAGTCCGAGAAGCGGTAGAGAGGCTTCTGCAGGAGCATGAGGATGTTTTGAAGGGGGTGAAGGAAGAATGAGGGAAAAGTATTTTGTGCGAATTAAGGGCGTGAAACCGCTTCTGATGCACGCACCCAACGGGCTTGACGACAATCCGCAGAGGCGTCGTGGCGAGCATCCTTCGCCTGAAGTGGAAGCGGAGGCAGCTCTTTACAAAGACCCGCAAGGGAATATCATAATGCCTTCGCTGAATGTGAAGGCGATGCTGAGAGATGCTGGTCGCAATTACAAGATTTCAGGTCGCAGGACGACATTCGGAGCTGCGATTAAGGCGGGCATTGACATAGAACCTTTCTATATTCCGCTGAAGCATAACGGCTGGAAGGTAGATATAAGACCTGTTGTCGTTCAGCGGAGCAGAATTTTGAGGGCGAGACCTCGCTTTGACGAATGGGAACTTGAATTCTACATCATCAACAAAGACCCCCAAATCCTGCTGCGAGACACGATGAGGCGCATCGTTGAGGACGCAGGGAAATGGATAGGTCTCGGCGATTACCGCCCAGAGTTCGGCTTGTTCAGCGTGGAGGAGTTCAAGGTGGTGGAGGAGGAATAATTATAAGAAGAATATAAATAGAAGCGTGCCTAAATTTTTTACGGGCTCGCTTCCCTCCTCGCTCATTTCCCCCTCGCCCACCCCGCACCCGCCCAACGCCTGACCGCACAACCGCACACCGCTCCCATCCCTTCCCCCACCCTGCTTCCTTATGCCTTATGAGTTATGAGTGCATAAGTGCATAAGTTATAAGTTAGAAGGGGGAAGGTATAAGTTAGAAGTTATAAGTTATAACTGCATCACTGCGTCACTTATAACTGCATAAGTTGGAAGTGCATAAGTTATAACTGCATAAGTTATAAGTGGGGTTTGCCGACTCCGCCAGCCAAACCCTCGCTTCCGCCGCCGACCCCCCGCTGACGCCGACGCTGACGCCGTTTTTGCGTTCTCGCATGAATGAGTGTGCCCGCCTGCACGGCGGTAGAGTGCTAAAATATGAATGTCTATGTATATCTATAGGGGAAAGCTTTAAATAACCTTCATTTCATATGGAATCTCTATCTCTATCTCTATCTCTATCTCTATCTCTATTATAGAAAAAGATAATACATTATTATCTTATTAAGAAGAAAAAAGAAAATATGAATAAGGGGTTATATCTCTATCTCTCAAAGACTTATATATAAACCTTACTCTTAAGAAAGACAATCATATATAAATCTTACCCTCTCTTCATATCTGCGATGCGAAACTTCATACGAAAAAATTTCGGCAGAGACCGAAACCTTTAAATAATGTCATAGATATTACTTATCTAATTCAGAGGTGGTGAGGATGCCGGGTGGGAGGCCTGCGGAATTGAGGGATGCGAAGCTGGTGAGCGTGTGGCTTGAGCGGGAGGATGTGGAGCAAATCAAGAGAATGGGCGTTGAGCGTTCAGCGTTTGTGAGGGATGCGGTTCGGAGAGCACTTCACGGAGAAGCGCCATTGCTCAAGGAGATGAATGCGCTGAAGGAAGAGGTCAAGGTGCTCCGTAAGGAATGCGAGCTGAAAGATAGGCGCATACGGGAATTGGAGCTGGAAGTGGAGCATTTGAGGGGTATGGTGGCGAGGTTGGGTGGGAAGTTACAGGAAAAGGTGAATACGAAGAAGTATAGGACTTCATTCGGGCAGCTCACCTTAGAAGAGATAAAGCAGATATATGAGGAACGGAAGGACAAGCTCACCACGAATCCGCTGAACTGGCTCTCGGCAGTGCTATATGATAATCCGATTGCAATTCGTGAGGTCGCAGAGGCTTTAGGCTTGCAAAACTCCTCTTCTTCCCTAACACCATCGCCAACACCATCTCCCGCCTCTGCTCCTGCTGTCGTGATTGTGGATGCTGCTGAAGATGCTGCTGATGCTGCTGAAGATGCGGAGAATGCGGAAAAGGAGCGAACAGAGAGGATGTTGAAGGCTCGTGAGGCTCGTCGGCATCGCAGGATGATTGAGGAATTAGATTTCAAGGCGCTTGCGAAGGAATGGGGATGTTCAGAAGAGGAGGCACGGAGGATTGTGGCGGAGAGGCTTGCATCATCCTCTCCACCTTCTTCACCGCCTTCTTCGCCGTCTTCGGAGACGGAGGGAATGAACTCATCGGAATTAATAAGGAGGGCGAGGAGCATCTTGGAGGGTTATTGAAATTATGGAGGACTATTTAGCCCTCCTTATTATTTTTATTCTTCCCTGCCAGTCCGAGCTTGCGGAGTTTGCCGTAGAGGGTTTTGTAATTCATTCCCATCAATTTTGCAATATCTGAGAGGGAGATGCCGAGCTCCAAATAGCGTTTGATTTTCCTCATCTCTTTGTCTGATAATTCTACGGATGGGCGACCAATATGCTTCCCCTGTGCTGCTGCCCTCCTTATCCCTTCAATAGTTCTCTGCCTGATTAACTCCCGCTCTCTTTCAGCAGCCCATGCTAAAAATGTAAGGATAAGGTCTCTTATAGTTCTCTCCTGCGTATTCAGGAATTGCTCCTTCTCACTGACGCTGAAAACCCTCACATTCAGCGCCTTCTCAAATTTCCATATCATCGTCACGGTGTCTGACATATCTCGCCCTATGCGTGAGATTTCATAGACATAGAGATTGATTTCCTCATTCTCATTTTGTCTTCTGACTTCGTGAATGAATTTCAGCATCTCTGCAAATCCTCTCCTTCGCTTTGCAGGAATCGCCCCGCTGACGCCGACATCAACGAAAAATCGTATTTCCTTATCTTCGCCGACAAACCTCTTGATTGCTCGCATCTGATTCTCTGGATTCTCCTCAGTTCTTGACACCCTCACATACGCAATATTCACACTCATTTCTTCTCCCACTTATCACTCCTCTCCAATTCTTAAAAAGGTTTTCGGCGGGAGAGAATTTCTCTGAAAAGGGATTTGTTTTATTTATAGGATGTATTCTCTGAAAATGCCCACTTTTAAGAGCGTGAGATTATCCTATCCGACGAATGCAAAAAATAGAGAAGAGATGCGATAAAAATCTCGCCGCAGAATCAACCTTTGATTATGAACTCATCTGTCGGAACGCCCGCAGAAATGCCGAAAGCATCATCCTTTGAATGCTAATTTCCATCCCCTCAAATCACCGTTTTCCTTTAGTTTCTGCAATATCTCAAATGCTTTGGCATCGTATATCAGCAGTTTTCTTTTCCCCTTTTTAACCTGCCCTTTTGAGAACGACCACGCATAAGTCTGCCACTTTCCGTTAGGAGGCTTGCACAGAATCAGCTCAGAATGTCTCAGCCTGCCAACATCCTTTATCCTAAACTTCCATCGCCTCTTTGTCTTTGGCAATGCTCTGTGATACCTTCTCCATAAATCGCCGACATGCACCACTGTCCTGTTTGCAGTTTCCTTTACTTTGGGCATTTCAACTTACAACAACACCGATAACGCCTACAACACATTCATCAGTGTCGGCTCAACTTCACGCTTCTTCGTATGAATGCGCACATTCCTCGCATCTCTCGGCAGTTCCACGACCTTCGTTACCTTTACAGTTGCTTTACTTACCTTATATCTTTTCCCCCTTCTGTGTGCTGTGAATGCCCTTCTCGGATTCTCATAGATGATTTTGAGTCCATGCATCCTCTTCCCAAATCTGTTCTCAAATATCCCCCTCTTGATTTCAATAACCGTCCCTGAAACATAAACCCTTTTCACATGGGGTTTCCATCGCACCTTTCCGCCTCGCACCCTATCTCTGCTCTCATAATAAATATAAAGGGTTTTTGTTCTCCCCCTATACTTTGCCGTTGTGGGTTTGTATTTCAGAGCCATTTTTGCATCCTCCTCCTTACCATACCTTCCATTCACCGCTTGCGATTTTCTCAAGGTATCTGCGATGCGGTTCGCTTAGGTTTTTCATACTCTCCAATCGCCTTTTTGCCTTTTCTCTGCTCCACTCATTCATTTTCTCTCTTATCTCTTCATCTGCAAGGAGTTTGTCAATATCTATTTCTACCATCTCACATCACCTCTCCCTCTTTCTTGACCTCTTTCTCGGAGTAATACTCTCCTTATATTTCCTCCCCCCAATCCCCAATTCTTCTAATCGCTTGTTTGCCGCTCTCGCAGTTTTCGCATACTCCTCTTTTGCCACCTTCCGCATTTGCCTTATCCTTCCTCTGAAAGCCTCCTTCCATCGTGGTGCGAAGGTGAGAATGTAAAGGTAAAGTGAGCGACGCAACAAATCATTAATCATCGCCCTTGTTGTTGCCTCCGTCTTTATCTCCTCTCTGATATGGCAGTTGATTGCTCTAATGTCCTTAACTCCTCTCACAGCACCATACTCATGATAAGGCTTCTTCACAAGCACAGGACATTTTGCTCCTCCCACTGGAAATCACCTCCTCCTTTTAAGATATTCCCGCTCTCTCCTCGTCAGTTTCTTACCCTTTCTCACCTTCTCCATTATTTTTCCCATTGTTATCCTTTTACTCCGCTTCTTTCTCGCCACTTCCCACATCACCTCCTTTTCCTATTTCTGCCAGCATTAGTGCTGGACTTTGATTTTGGTGATATGAGATACCGCTTGCACAGAGGGCATTCCTTCGGATTTTCCACCCTTGCATACCACTCATACCCGCAAAACCTGCATTTCACCTTCTTCCCCTTTTTCCTCATTTCTCTCACACCCTCTTTCACTTCTACTATTAATATTATTTTCGGGAGGGTTTAAAAAAGTTCCCCTCATTTGAAAATGAGTGCTTTTCCCTTGCTATATCACTTTAGCAAATCCTTTACTGGAAGCCCCATCTTTCTGTCCAATACTTCAATCGTTTTCTGCATACCTTTCACCAAGTTACCTCGCCCTCTTCTCCATCTGAACACAACTTTCCCACTCTCGTCGTCCACAATCACGATTTCCACCGAGTACGGCACCTTCAAATCCTTCAGTATTTGCTCCACTTCTTCCTCAATTCTCTTCTCTTCACTCATTCACATCACCTCCACTAATCACTTTTTGCTCTCTTTCAAGAAATGCAATACCAGCACAGGAGAAGGAGAGGATGAGGAGAATGATTGCGCTTCTGAAGGAATGTTGGAGAAAGAATGCAATACTCTTGAAGCCTAGAACAAATGCAAGTGTCAGTGCTGTTATCGTTATCATTTTCTCCCTTCTCATCTCATCCTCACCAGCGATAAGAAAACTCCAATAGCCATCGCCAATATCACCACCAACGCAATATATGGAAGGAACGAAGTGAGTGTTGGAATGATTGATGAGGTATTTGCGAGTGATGTATTCGCTTGGGGCTCTACTGGAATTTCACTCCATGCTATTGAGAGCGTGAATACCGCCACTACTGTAAACATCAAAATCAGAATTGCAGAAACAAAGCCAATTCCTTTGCTCATACCTCGCACACCTCCTCTCTCAAACTCCTTCCTTCCCATTCTTCCTCAGGAATTTCCTCAACAACACCCGCTCTTATCCTATAAACCCTTCCACATGCCTTGCAGTATGCATAGACGCAATTGAATATCACCCTCACAACGACAACCTCATGCTTGTGTGATAAGCACCTTTTGTAAATTCTTTGAACGCTACTTATCTTCCATTTACTCATATACCACCACCCCCCTCTCTCCACTCACTCCAGAAATCCTCCTCCCACTTCGGCTTTTTCCTGATTGTTGATGTTAGCATCCTCAACACTTCCACCAACATCAAAGCAAAGGTGAAGAAGAATGCAAACAATAAAAGGTATGAGAGTGGCGATGCATAATAAATGGAGTATTTGTAGGCGAATGCTGTGAAGAGGAGGGTGAAGATTGACGCAATAACTCTCACAGTGGAAGTTGTCGCAAATGTTATGATGAGAAGCACAAATGTCGTAAGGAGTAAAGTGAGGAAGAAGGAGAATGGCGGAAGTGTTCTTGCCTCATCTCTCACATAGTCAGATGCGTTGAAGGAATTTACGATTTTGATGATGTGCAACTCATTCTCATTCACATCTGTTAGCAAATATTCGCCACTTGCAGCACTCACAGCACTCAATACCTCGCTTCCATCCACAAATACATCCACAAGCGCATCAGGATTCGTGCAACTCCATTTCCACAGAATGTAGTTTGCACCAATTTCCCTCTCAATCATTAGGAGGCTTGCAGTTGTGAAAGTCCCACTCACCTCTTCCCCAACAATTGCAATAGGCTCTGGCTCTGTGTATTTTCGCACAAGCACTTTGTTTGGGCAGTTTGGTGTTGTGTAGCCGTAGTTGTTGTAGAGGTCAGAAATATCTTCTTTACTCAAACTCTTGTTTAAGATTTTAACCTCATCTATGAGACCGGACCAATAGTTCTTATTGCTTCCCCCCCGCCTTCCAATTGCAATTATGGTATCATAATCATCTAATACGCCACTCACATTAATCCTTTTATCAAGTCCATTATTTACATACAGATAACTGTTAGAACCATCATAAACGCCGCATAAGAATGTCCATGTATTTGTAACAGGAGTAAAGTTTCCAGGAACATCACGCAATCCATGCCACGAGTCATCTACTCTAATCCACCAATTCCAGCAATCACATATACTATCATAACCCAACAAAAACTGAAAATCCCTTCCAGAATATCTCTCTCCTCCCGTATTGTTAAGGCTAACCCACATGCAAAATGTCAATTCTGTTGCGCCTCCAAAGTCTAAACTTGGGGAAAAAGGTATCTCAATATAATCATCCACTCCATCAAACTCCAAAGCGTTGCCAAATTTTCCATCACTCCAATTTGCACCATGAATTAACCCATCGTTTCCTTCACCAGAAGTATCATGAGTAGTATTTCCTCCCCCCTCATCAAAATGCCATGCTCCAACAACTCCATCAATCACTCTGATGAAGGTTGCATTCGCATTACTTGCATCACTTGCATTCTCATTTCCATAATACATGAAAATCTTCACTCCCTCTGCGACTTCTGAAACATTCACCCAAATCTTTGCCGACTGATTGGTGGAATTCCAAACCTCAATCCAGTGGCTGAGCAAAGTTTCATCGTCACTTGCAACAAATCTAATATCACTTCCATTCTCCTGTGCATGCGAGAAATTGAAGTTGCTGCTGTTGAGTTCCACCAAGATTTGATAGTCAGTGAGACCCCCACTCACATTTGTAATGGTGATTTCTCTCCTATACTTCCAATTCACATTCCACCAAGATGCTGATGCTGTGGATGTCAGGAAGAGGAGACATATTGCAATAGATACAAAAATCAAAACTTTTTTCATCCCCATCACCTCCTCGCTTTTATTATAGTGTATAGAGTGCCTGCAATTGAAATCACCAACAAAATGTAGGCAATATGCTGTGCTGAAGGCGGAAGCAATCCAATCATCGCAACGCCACTAATCATTCCCACTATTGATGGGAGCATCACATCCTCTTGCCTAATCCAGTATGCAAGGAAAATCCCTCCGAAAAGCATCGCCCAAAACATGTCCGTAAGAAGAGAGGTATAAACACTTGGAATTATTTCTCCCAATTTTGAGACGTTCAGGAGATTTCCGCCTTGCATGAGGTTATTGAATGGTGCTGTGAAATTCTGCTCCAGCAATTCCCCCTCCTTTGAAACATTCACACTCACTACATTTGAGCAATTCTCGTTATCACACACCTTGACATAATAGGTAGTATTGACCTTGAGAAATGTTGCAGTGATTGTGTATGTGCCATTTCCCTGATGCGAGTAAGCGTAAGGAAAGAAGGTATTGGAAGGGCTGACAAAAATGTAGCCACTTGAAGTTGCATTTGCAATTATGATTTTGATTTGTGTCTCTGTTGCTGTGATTTCTGTAATGTCAATTGCTTGTGTTGTTGCTATGAGGAATGCAAGCACTGTGAAGATGCAAACTCCTTTCCACCACCATTTCCTTCTTCTCTCTTCCATTCCCCCTCACTCCATATACTTCACACTTCTTCCTGATAGGAATTGGATTATTGCCCATACATATATCAAATACACAGCACCTTGAAAGAGGAGGGCAACCTCCGTTGGAACTCCGAGTGTTTGTGTTAGCGGAATATAGACAATTGCAATTGCAAGCAACATATTGAGGAATTGTGGTATTGCTTTCACCAGCCCATCAATTGCAGTATCAAGTAGTGAAGGCTCTGATGACTGATTTTGAATTTCTTGCACATTCCAATCTGTTAGTTGAACAGCAGAGGGGTCTACATATGTTGTTGAGAACAGGTCAATAGATGCTACAAATCCAATACTTGCTTCCAAGCATACCAGAAAGAGCAAAATATCATATGCCCTCATTCAGACGCCCACCTCCTTCTCCCTCTTACCCATATATGCTAAAATTCCCAAGCATAGAGCGATGATGATTATGCTGATGTTTGGAAGCCATCCGATAAACGCAAAGATTAAGGAGACAATAGGAATTGCAACATAGCCAAATTTCACTGTTGTGAAGGAGAACATAGCAGTGAGGAAGAGAATGATAGCAATTGCAATCCATGTGCAGTATGCTCTTGAGATACCTAAATCCAAGAACCAAGCAATTCTCAATATTCTGCTCCTTCCCATCTCCCCAAATCTTGAGTGGAAGGCAGAGTAGCCCCACATGTATTCCTCACCCGCCTTATAAGGCACAGTATAACTCACGGTTATATTTGAGGTGTTGGTGAAATTCTGTGAGTATAGGAGAGCGGTGGAGTTATACACGAAGAAGGTGAGGTTTTTTGTTTGATTGAGACCGTCATTATACACAAGTGAGAGATTGATTTCCTCTTCATCAATAATCTCATAACTCAAATTGAAGGTGATGTAATCCTCTGATGAAACAATTGAGGAAGTTACTGGTGTTAATATCACGGTGTAGTGGTCTGCTTTTGGATAAATCCTGATTGTCTTGTTAATTCCTAAACTCTCATTCACAAATCTCACCTCATACTCCACATTCTCCATCATCACAAAGGTTATCGCACCTCTGCTGTCAGTAGTGCCATTCAGAGTTTGATTTATGAAGTAGGATATGCTCTCATTCTTTATTCCAAATAAATTCAAGAGCCAATCCCAACTGCCTGTTGTCGTTGAAATTGGCGTTGCTTGCACATAAACATTTGCGAGAGGATTGCCAAACATATCAACGCAGGCAAACTCAACTTGGTGTGGTGGATATGAGATACCAACTCCCTGCTCCATCTCACCTTCAAGTGGTGCGAGGTAAATCACCTTTTCCACATCCCCATAAACATACACATACTCAATTGCAGAATAGTAGCCATTAGCACCAACTTCTACCTTGTGAATGCCATACTCCACGCCTGTGAAATTCAGCCATCCTGATGTTGTTTCCTTTATCTGCTCTCCATCATTCAGAGTTGCTTTGAAATTGAAAATTGTTGCATGTGTTGATGCATCTCTCGCTTTTACTGTGAGGTTATATAATCCATACATGAGGATATACACATATTCAATTTCTCCACTTGTCAAATTTACCTCATAGGTTTCGGAGGATTTATAGCCTTCACGAGTTGCATTCAGGTAGTATATCCCTGATGAGAGATTTTCAAAGGCAAAGTATCCCATGCTGTTTGTCGTTGTGTTTGCACTCCAAGTCTCATTCCAGATATTCACAGTTGCATAGGAGACATTCTGTCGGAAGGGATATGATTGTGTCAGTCCAACAATTGCAGGTGCTGTGACATTAATATGGGATGCATCAGGAAGGAGGAAAAGATTAATCTCATACAATCCATTCTGAAGTGGCGTGAATGAGAAGTTGTTGTGTGTGTAGTTTGTTTTTGATGCATTCATCCGAATTTCCATATCAACTGTCAATCCTGAAATATTGTATTCGCCTGTTGTTGCATCTGTTGTTGTGTTATGGTCTTCATAGTTCTGAATGGCATTCACATACACTCCTCCAAGCACACTTTCAGATTTTGCATCGTAACTCACACCCTCAATTCTCACCTCTTCACTCACACTTGTCGTATCCCATGCTTCCCCCCATTCAAATCCTGTGTTCTTGTTTCTGATTTTGAGAATTGCGTAATACACGCCAGCATCATAGCCATTCAAATCAACCTCATGCCATTCATCAGCACTTGATACTGTCCATTCCTCCTTTTTATTACCATATATGCCATACACATATCCTTTGTATAGGTAAGTGGTGAAATCAGGATTTGTGATGTTTGTGTGAATTCTTGCTACCTCGCCGCTTGCATAACTGTCCTTATCCCATGAGATTATTCCGCTTGAGGTTTTTTCTGCTGAAGCAAATGTTGTGAAGAACCAATCTTGTGCAACTACATCACTTCCTCTCATTAAATCAACTTCATACAATCCATACTTGTCTTCTGTTGGGTCATCGTGAAAAAGCATCTCTGTGAAATTGTATTTGATTATTCCTATTGATGGTGCCGAAGGAATTGGAGTTTGATTTACAATCTCGCCTGTTGTAAAGTATTTGATTATGATTTTGTCACATGGTAAATTTCTTTCTGAATATGATGTGACATTACACCATGTATAACTCACATAGAAAATGTTATCAGATACCTTTGCTGTATCATTTTTGTATAGTCCTGAATTTTCAGGATTATCCCAATTCCTGATTATTTTCCAACTATGATTAAATGTGGCAACGATAGCACCACAATAGTTTGTCGTATCGTCAACATAGATACCACTCCCCTTGAAGTGATGACCAACAAGTTCAATACCAATTTTTGCTGGATTTTCTGTTACTGTGCCTATATCACCATAATATTCTCCAGTATCGTAGAGAGCGAGGGAATTTCCACTCCTCAGTATCTCTATATGTTTTGGATAAACACTCCAGTTCAAATCTATTCTATCAGTTTTAAGCATTAATCCATCGCTTCTATTCCAAAAGTAGAGATATAGGTAAGGATAATATTCATATTGCCCTCTTATTACAAATGACCAATATGTGCTTGGGGAAGTGCTTTTTGTTCGCACACATACATGATGGTCACTCGTGCCTCCTACCTCTATTTTCATCGTGCATGTTTTTCCTCCACCACAGCCTGCAGTTTCTACTACATGATAATTAGCATAACTGTATTTCTCCCACTTCTCATACCACTGATTATTTTGTTCAGTATCAAGAAATGCAGTCACACTACTGCAAGTGAGGAGAATTGAAAGTAATATACCGACGCATATTATCAAAACCAATCTCTTCACCACTCCTCTTCTCCACCTCCTTGCTGGTAGTATGTGTATTTATGCCTCTTCACAATATACTTGAACAGCCATACGAACATCGTGAAAATGAAGATGAGTGGGAGGTAGAAGAAAACATTTACCAAGTTTGGCACAACTGTGAGTGCCTGCGTAAATGGCGAAGTTTCACTGATACCAACTACATTTGTGAGAGGGGGTAGAATTCCGCACATCACTGAACCTACGAGGAAGAAGAAGATGATTGCAAATACGATATTCAGCATCACAACAAAAATTGCAGTTCCCATACCCATTCCCTCTTCATCATCCATTTATCACACCACCTCTCCACTTCTCTTCTCAATTGCTCTTTTGATGAGCCATACTAACAGAGCAATAAAAGCAAAGAAAGGATATGCATACCAAGCCCTGAAGAGCCAGTTCATCGCCTGTGTCTGTGCGTTTGTCCATGTTGTTGCATCTGCAATTGTTGGAATGACATCCTTAATGTTCTGCACAATTGGTGAGATGAAGATGTAGGCAAATGCTACCATGAATACCAAAATCACAAATACTGCAATTTCTCCCGCCTGTCCTTTATTGTTTAGCATTTGCTCTCCTCACCTGTGCCAATTCATGCACACTCCTCACCTTCTCCATATCCCCTTCTCTTCCCTCTTCTCTCACACTTTTTACCTCCTCTCCAATCTCTGATATTTCCTCGCTGTAAATACTTTGATATAGGAGGGATGAGGCAAAGTCGAGTGCCTGCCTCTCCAGGTCTGTGAGGTCGGGTCGTTGAGCGAGATTTTGCAGAATGGCGAAATACATCACAATTCCATCTCGTTCAGGAATTTCCATTTTCACATTTCATCACCTCCTCAACACTCCTTTCAATAACTCTTCAGGAGTGGCTATTGGAGTGATTTTGAGGAATTTGCTTGCTACCCCTTCCTCCAACATCTTTCTGAATTCAAACTCCTCCCTCTTTCTCCTCTTCCACTTTGGATATTCTGCTCTTGCAGAGAAGGAGAAGAATGCTGAACTTATGCTTTTTCCTCCTCTACTTGCCTTACTCACACTCTTTGAGAACTTTGAAAACTCACTTCTGCTTACACTCCCTCTTGACATCTGTGAAACAACTGAAGAGGTTGATAAGAATACTGAAAACACAGAAGAGGAGCTTGATGTGAGTGGTGATGTTGATTTTCTCGTGGATATTGAGCGGGAAATTGAGGGGCTTGGAGTGGCGGACGTCACAGAACTCACAACACTTCTGCTTACTCCTCTGCTTACACTTCTACTTACCAATCCAGAACCCCTCACAGCATTTGAAAGCGAGGTGAAGGCGCTCCTCGCTGCTGGTGATGTTGTATGGAGGGAGGAAGTGAACGGCGATTTCACTGCAAATACTGATGCTGAAATTGCGGTTGATTTTCCCGCTACTCCAAGCGAAGGTCTCATCAGCTCTTTCATACCCAAGCCTTCAAATGCTCCGAGTTCAACTTTCACCCTCCCCTGCTTCTGTGCCTCTTCCCACATCTTCCTCGCTTTCTCTGCAACGCCTTCTCCCCAACTCTCAATCCACCTGTTCAATCTAAACTCTAATTCGCTTGCCTTCCCATACTTACCGAGCATTCTCAATCTTTCTGCTGTCGCTTTCCCTGCGAAGAAGTAGTCAAAAATATCTTTCACTCTTCCTGCATGAGCAGGCGCTATGTACCCTCGCACCTCACCAAACTCAACAGGCTTTGCCCTTAATTCAACTGCGCCACCAAACTTCCTTAACGCCTGCTCGGAAAGTGTTGTTGTCCTAATACCTTCTCTTGTCTTGATGAGTTTTCCTGCTTTGAAGCCATAGGCAAGGTATCCTCCTTCCCTTGCAAGAATTCCTCCCTCTAATGAGATTTCACCAAATCCAATTGGATGGATGTCAAATAACTTCTCTCCTGATGACTTTACAATAACGCTCTCACCTTCCACCTTCACCACTTCTCTTCCTGCTTTCTTGTTTATTGCTTCAGCAACTCTTTTCGCAAATTCAGCAGGATTTCTCACTTGAACATCAATATCTCGTGGTGTGCGTGGGAGCGCCTTCACCCCAAATTGCCTTCCTATTGCTTCCTGCATCACACTGCCATATACTCTTGCCTTTGCCCTCTTCAGTTCCTTGATTACGACATCGCCAACGCCTTCAGGAAGGTTATGCTCTTTCTCCACGACATCCCTTATAACATCACCTAACTCACGAGGCTTTGCCCTAACGCCCTTAATGATTTGCTGTGATTTTATGCCCCACTCAATCTTCCCAAGTTCAAACGGTGCTTTTCTTTGCATGTATTCAAGTGCAATTCCTCGCTCAAATGGCGTCTGCGGTGTATATGCTTCCATACTCAAAACTTCTCCTCTCCATTTTGGCATTCCAAGTGAAATTGGCTTGAATGCTCCACTCTCCCTCTCTGCCAATCTCAATAGTTCAGATGCTTTACTCACAGAAATAACTTTTGGCTTTACAGGAATTCTTGGAATGAGTTTATGAAGCAGTGTTGGTCTTCCAACATAAAACTCTCTAATTGGCACTTTCACATAAGCGTATCCGCCACCAACCGCTGGAACTTTGAACACTGTGTATTTTGGAAATAGTCGTGAGGAAATCTTCTCAACAAGCATTGCACCATGCGGAATGACTGCCTCAACTTGCACCCTCCCTTTCCACCTAATCTTTGCTAATGCCTCTGGTGAGATGTATGCATGAATCCTCGGCGCTTTCCTCTCAACGAAACTCTTCAGTGAAGCAAACTTCTTTATCTGAAATCCTCTTGCCCCTCTTTCTCTAATTGCTTTCATTACTTCTTCTGGAAGTTTCATTCTCTCTGCAAACTTTGGCAACTTCACTCCTCTCACTTTAATCTTGTATAGTGTTGGTGCTTTCCCCTCTGCAATAATCTTTTTCCTCAATAGTCCAATCTCTACTCCTCTTATTTTGAGGAAGCGAGGATATGCTTTCGGTGAAACATATAAGCCCTTTGTTGGTGATGAACCTTCAAGCACCTCTGTAACTGATTTGAATGGACTTTCTGATGCATGCCATACCTCTCCTTTTCTGAAGTATCTCAAGAACCTTTCAGGTGTTGCTACATTTGGACGAAGCATAATCTCTGCTGATCCTCTTGTTGTTTCTGTTGTGATAGCAATCTCTTCAGGATGCACAAATCTTGGATATGTAATCTTCCTCACAAATGGAGGTTCAGCAAAACTCACAAGAGGTTTGAAAGTTCCCTCACCATGCAATTTCTTTATCTCAATTCCAAGTGATGCTATCCTTCCTCTCGGAAATTCTGCAACACTTACTGTTGGTCTCACAGGTAACTTCTTGTAGGCATAAGGAGCAAGTATTGTTGTTGCAGTTTCAGCACCAAACTCGTAAGGACGCTTTTTAATGTATTCTCCAGTTTCAATAAATTCCTTCTTTAGTCCTGAAGGTGTTGCAATTCCCTTAAATCCCATCCTCAAAATAGGAATGCCTGTGAGTGCAATAGGTGTTCTTAACAATCCACCAACAACACCTCTCTTCACTTGCTCTGCTGGTGAAAGTGGTGCTGGCTTTATCTCTTCAATTTTCTGTCTGTATGTTGTTATCTCAAATCCTCGCTCTGTTGGTCTTCTTACACTCCACTCTCTTATCCCTTCAGTTTTCGCAAACTTCTCTGGAGCAACTTTTGCAAGAACAGGTTGCACAACAATACTCTCATACTTCCTCTCTGCCCTTTCTGCAAGTTTTGATGCAAATCCTGTGATATAACGAATACCCATAAACACCTTCTGTGGTGTTGGCACTTGCAACTTTCCAGTGTAATACCACACTGGCACTCCCTCCCTCCTTAACTCGCCTCTGATTTGCTGTGAAAATCCCATAATATCAATTCTTGGAGGTGTTATTGTTGGTGGAGAGGGAGGTTTAACTACTCTTGCTGGTGTATGAGGTGGGAGTGAGGGAGGAGTAGGTTTTGGTGATGTTAGGGGAGTAGCATAAGGCATATACTTCCTTCCCCACTCTTCTTGTCTCCGCTCTAACCTCTCCATAGTGGGTTTAGGCGGTTTAAAGAATGTTGTCGTTATGCTTCGGAAGAAGTCAAAAATCACAGGCATTCACCCCCTTCCATCCTTGTCCCCTCATATTATTATCTTCTCCCTCGCATAATATAAACCTTTCGTTAAAACCCCTCATCCCCCTCATCACCGGTATGGTGTTACCACATTCCCCTCAATTACCCATAAATCCGACGAGAGCCATAGAGTTCCGCATCTCTCGCATCTCCACGAGCAATTGAAAATATCAAACATTCCTTCCTCAATCCTCGCAATCTCCGCCCCACAGTTAGAGCATCTCATCACCTTTGCGTTTTTGAGAGCGGAGAGGAATTTAAGCAAATCCCGCCTCACGGCATCATGATGCAATTTTCTCACCCCCTAATCGCCGACATCTCTCTCATATGCCCACCGCCTCCTTGCCCCACCCCTTCTTCTGAAGGAATTTCTCTAAATTCTCCACCGCCTCCTCTAAATACTGCTCTCGCATCTCCAAATATTGATTATAGACATCGCTTGGAATTCGCAAATTGTAGTAATCCTCAAACACCCGCCTCACAATCAGCTTTCCAGAGGGCAAGAGAGAGGATTTATAACCGACGGCGACCCTATTATCCTTCGGCAACTTGAAAATCTTCACACGGTAAAATTCGTAACCTCTTATCGCCTTCAGCAAGTTTTCAGGGTTTGGCGTTGTGATAAGAATGGCTTTCACAGCCAGTCCGACGACATCAAATAAATTCTGCAAATATTCAGCGAGCTGTCTGCTTCTGAAGAAGAGGTATTTTGAGCCATGAACGCCTGCATCATCCCAGCATATAACTTTCAGTTGCTTGCTTGCGGAGAAGTTTGTGAGGACACGCTCTTTGATTGCACTAATCAAATCTTCCAATGTGAAAAAGACATTATCTAATACCTTGTCCCAATCACGATAAAAGTCATACATCACCAATAAAGAATACATCGTTTTCCCGCTTCGCTGCATTCCGTAGATTATAGCGCCTGTCATGTCGGAATGCTGCTCAATTTTCTGTGAGAGGGCGAAGATGTGCCCGTTATCTGCTGGTGCGATGAGCCTCCACCTATCAAAAAAATCCTTCATAGCATCACACCACCTCCCCGCAGCACCCCTCTTTCTTCAATTAGAAGCAGTCCCACTTCGTCCAATTTCTCAATCACATGCTGCACATATTCCCTCACATATCTCACTATCGCTGCCCTCTTCATTTCTTTGTATGTGGTGATGCCTACTCTCTCTTTCACCCTCGCAATTCTGCTAATTTCTCGCTCCATCTCTTTCTCGCATCTCGCCATCTTCGCATCTATTTCCACCCTCCATGAAGGTTTTAATAATGCCTTCAAACTCTCCAATTCTTCCTTGCCATCCCCGCCAGCATCTATACTGTCCATTATTTTCTGAATTTGAATGAAAAGTAAGTGAGGATATGCGAGTTTTGATATATACTTCTCCTCATATAGCGGGAATGCGGAGGAATACTCATCAAAGGTCATTCCTCATCCCACACCTCCTTATCTCTCTTTTCCTTTTCCGCCTTCGCTGTGAATTCCCTTAAGGCGGAGATTAATTGTATCACCGTCTCCTCATTCACGGGCGTTATCCCCCGCCTCATTTTCTCCTTTTCCCTCTCCCTCCTTCTACGCTTCCACTCCTGAAATCTCTCCCGAAATCTCTTCGCAAATCTCCCAAGCAGTCTCTCCTTACGCTGCTGTTTCTCGCTATTCCTGAGTGTTTTCAGAACTTTCTCCGCCTCCCGCCTTGTCGTGCAAAGGATACATTCGCCATTCAAATCTTCAACTTTCCTCACTTTCCCCCCTCTGTCGCAAATTGCAATCCATCCGCCATCCGAATTGATATGCAATGCGAGAACTGGTGTGATATATGCGTCGCCGTTGTTATTAATCACGCACCAGAGGTCAGGAAGAAGTTTATGATATGCTTCGTCCCATGCATTTAGAATATCCAGTCCTTTTTTCCCCATACCCTTCATTCTCTCAACAACCCCCTCACCTCCTTCACCTGCCATCTCGGAAGGATTTGATGCTTTCGCCTTTTGCATCTGATTTTGAGATGTCTGATTTCGCACCTCCCTCTCGTGTGTTCGCATGTGCATGTGAAGAGCTCGCTTCTCAACCTCCTTTCCGCAAACGGGACATGGCACTTTCGGCATTTTTCACCCCCTTATCCCATAAATGAGTGCGTTAGGATAAATAGGACGCCTAAACCCAAGCAACCTATGAATATGAGCATTCCATATTTGATGTAATCTTTCACCTCACTTCCTAAACTCTCCCTTATCGCACTCTCTAAAACCGCTTTCGTGTGGGCGACATTTGCAGATGTGTATGCTGAAACTGTGTCAATCGCATTCGCAATCACCTGATATGTGAATTGACCTGTCTTTGTCTTCATCTTCTCAATTTCTTCCCTGTTCCTCTCTATGAACTTCAGCAGATTTATCATCTTTTGCACCATTTCCTCGTTATCAAGTCCTGTGTCCTGAAGCGCCTGACGCATGGCACGCTCTTCTATCGTTGCCCTCACGACTTCCTCAATTTCCGCATCATTGAAGTATTTTCCCTCTTTCCTCAACTGCCCCTTCAATTTCTCTTTGAATTCCTCCTTCTGCTCCAGCAATTTCCCCAAGTATTTCTCATAGCGATTAATCACGAAGAATGCAATATCCTCAATCCCGCTTATATCAATCCCATGCTCCTTCAGATAATCCTTGAACTGCGAGAATGCTACCGCTTCTCTCGTCGCAATCGTTTCGGGAATATTCACAAAATAGTGAAAGACGGGAATTCTGCCTTCCCATTTCTCAACTGTTGCCGATGAACCTTTGAATTTTATGCCGACATCGGCAACATACCAATAATTTGTCGCTGAAGGATTTAATCTCCGTTCCTCTCTCGGAATGTATGCTCTGACAATTCCCTCTGGATAATGAACTAATGCTAACGGCTTTCCTTCTCGCCTTGCCCTCCAGAAAATAAAGGCTTCAGGCGCATATCTCTTAATGGTGAGTGCAAACATTATCAAAGCCATAGATGCAATTATTGCCCAAAGGAGAAAGCCGAAAAACAGGAACTCGGGGACGATAATCATGCTATATCACCTCCTCCTGAAGAACGGGAGAATGCCTATGAAACTTCGTTGCGGATACCGCCTCAATCTCTCCTTTAATTCATATTCATCCATTCGCATTTCTTCCCTCGCCACTATTTGCCTCTGCGATACAAGTGCAATTCTCTCAAAGCCATCCATGCTTCTCAACAACTTTGCTTGGAATTTGATTGTGATTAAGCCAACAATATGGTGGAATTCTGGCGTCAAATCAAACTTTGTAAGTCCAAGTGGTAAATCAGCATCAATTAACGACTTCTGTATGAGAATGCGTTGCAAATCTCTTTCTCCTCTCAATCTTGTGATTGCGAATTCTTTATGCAAGAGAGTATATGCATACAAAATCAGTTTCTCCTTCGCTTTAATTGAGAGTGATGAACGAAGTATATATTCTGCAATTTCTCTTGTTGTGCTGTCCTTCAGGAGAGTGTCAAGAAAACGCACAAACTCATTATCAAAGAGCGCTTCATCCGCTTGAATGCGGGGTGTCGGTAGTCTGCCTTCAGGTGCTATCGCCTCAAGTTCATCAAAAACCCCATCACTCTCTCCCTCCCTTCTTCTTTCTTCCATCTCTTCTTCAAATTCTCCACTCATACTTACTCATTCACCTCCTCTCAAAATCCGACAAATGAAATCATATCACCGGGGCGCATCCCCATCTCCTTTGCAACTTTAACTTTGTGAAAGAAGCATTCAAATGGGTTATCCCCTCCCTTGCAGACACCTGAAATGTAATCAAGGCAGTTCTCACACTTTATCTCTCTTCCCCGTATGAGAAAACGGAAATGAAAGTCAATCAGTATGACATAGACTTCAAGCCACTTGCTTCCTAACTCTCTTTCAACCTTAACCGCCCACTTCTCAAATTCCTGTGCAGTTCTGTTGCATTTCCTTGAACAAAAGTATGCTACACTTCCATTTGGTGTTGTCCTTATTATTGCTTTCCTTGTATTCCTGATTTTCTTTCCACACCAAGCACATTCAGTAATCATCCTTTATCACCCCCTCTTCCAATTTCACCACATATTCCCCACCCAACATCACCACGCTCACCTTTCTCTCAACCTCTAACTCCCAAACAATTGACTTCGCTGTCGGCGATGACGCTTGAATTGCTTTCGCAAGCATCGGAATTGTCGCTATGTGTCCATCCGCATTTTTCAGAAATTCAATAATCCTTTGCTTCATTTCCTCTCTTTTCTCCCTCTTTAACCTCATCCCATCTCACCATCTCAACAACAAGCACTTCATCGTTTTCACAACAACCTTCTAACCTTGCTATGTGCTTTTGACCTCCATCAAGTCCTGCCTTTTCCGTTATTAAATACTTTGTGGTATTTGAAAAAATTTTTAAAGGGAGAAAATCTTGAGCGTAGAAGCAGCATAGGCAATAATTCGCCCACCATTCCTCCTTGTCTGCAATGAATGCAACGCCTTCGTCTGAATGCTGCCTCAAAAAGTTGAATACAACACATTCTCTCTCCTGTGTTGAGATTTTGTGCATGTTGTAGAGATTTGTTGCAGAACTTCCAAGCAAAACAAAGGCGAGGAGAGTGAGAGCAATACCGTGCTTCCATTTATCATCCTTTGTCAGAATGTAGGCATAGAGCAAAGCAAAGGCAATTGCAAATATCGTTAAGGGCGTGAGAACTGTTGAGAGAGTTATAGGAAGGGTTAGTGAGGCATTCACTAAATCCGCATGGATAAGCGTAGGGAGTGCGAAGAAGAAATATGCGAGAACGCATAAGGCGGTTGTCTTCGCTCTTGTTCTTGCGAACTCATCAAAGGCAGGAATGAGTAGGAAAGGAATTAGGCACTCATAATACCTCCCATGTGCTTGCGGTAACTGCGAGGCGAATGCCACTAAAACCGTATATGATGCTGCGAGAGCGATAATATCGGCGTGCTTCTTGATATTAAAGTTCAGGGGGGCGGGGGCAGTTGCACAACTCAAATACACAAATGCAAGAAACAACTGAATGAAGAATGATGAGGGGGGTGAATGTGGATGATAATGATAACCTGTTGCTTCTCCTGTTGAATTCAAGCAAAGGAGGAAATGAATTCCCGCAAGTGATAATGCCAACATCACTGGCACTATTGATTGCTTCCTGAACTTCCAAATCATGAATGGTATAAGGGCAAGTCCAATTACTTTTGTCAGTGTTGCTAATCCGACACCAATTCCTGCCTTCACCCTCTCCTCTCTCAAAATCCACAGCACTGAATATGCGAAAAGGAGGAAATACAAGTTCTCACTCATCCATACAAATGAGTATGTAAGCGAGAGGGGGGCGAATGCTGTGATTGCGGAAATGATAAATGCTTTTCTCTCATCTAAATACATTCTCGCAATTTCATATACAGGAAAAATAAGGAGAGAAGAGAGAAGTGCATTCACCGCTAATCCGCTCATATAACGCAAATTCACGTCTGAAACCGCTGTGAGTGGTGAGAGAATGAGGGGATAAAGCGGAGGGTATTGTGCGCCAAATGTTTTTCCATGAAGGATATAAGTGTGATTTATCCAAATCTCCTTTGCTTGCAGAAAGTATAAGGTCTCATCCATCACAATCAAAGGTTGCTGAAATTGTGTTATGGAGAGAATTGCTAACTTCACTGCGGCTGCAATACCAAACAAGGCAAGGAGACGTTTTTTCATTTCAGTAAAACGATTATTAATGCAACACATGCACAGAAGAGTGCCGTGAAAGCATAAACAATAGAGAGGTGAATGAAAAAACGAATGCCAGAATAGGTTTTGATTATCTGCTGCAATTCTTTCGTCGCCTCTTTCCTCGTTTCAGCATCCTTAAACGCATCCTTTGAAATCTCAACTATCAAATTTCCTCGCTCAAATCTCGCCCCCACATATTTCGCATAAGTATTCATTTTCTCGCTCACCTTTAGGGAGAGATTTGGCGGAAGGGTATTTTAAAGGAAATGGGGAGGGAGGGGACAAGAGGTGATGACCGTTGGGTGCAAAGGGCAAAGAGAGGAAAGATGTGCCCTTCATTCGCCTCTCCCCCATAAAAAACAAAAAATAAAAGTGAGGGGGTAAAAACCCCCTCCGCTGCCTTACTACTTACTCTACTTCGCTTCGCCTCCGCCCCTCCTGCCGACGCCGAATCCGCCGAGCAAGTATGTCATGATTATGCCCGCTATGATGGCAATAGCCACCACGATAATCAACGGAAATGTCGTATTCATGATTTTTATCGCCGAATTCATCGCTGTGTTGAATGGCGATGTGGTGCTCAATTGCGTAACATCGTATATCTGCGAGCTGATATAAACGCCGATTATCGCAACAACGACTGTTGAGACGATTGCAGTCGCTATCATCACCATGTCGTTGAAGCCTTTGCTCTTATGGGTCAAAACACCCTTCACCCATCTCAAAAAATTCGCCACCTTTCTCATTTTTCTCGCATCACACGCCTCGCTTCATCACCTCCCTCCACATTAGGACCTGTGCGAGGCACTATTTAAATAGTTTTCGGTGCTTCCTTGATTTCGGCGATGATTGTCGCTGTGAGAAGTGCTAACCAGTATGCCAATAATACTGCTCCGACAGCGGTCAGTGCAAGCACTGGCTCCGCTCTCCCAAGCACTGTTATTCCTTTCCCTGCAACGACGCCTGCGATGAAGCAGACTGCCGAAAAGGCATACCACTCCCCTTTCCTCAACTTATCTCTCAATCTGCTCCATTCCATTATTTTGCATCACCTCCTTCACTTTCTCTTCCATTTTCACTGCCAAGCCCCAAAACAACACTCCAATCAGTGAGATGCCCTGTGAGATGATGGCAACACCACCAAGCAAAGCACCATGCTGTGGTGAGCCAGAAAGCGTTAAGCCAAGTCCAAGAAGACCTCCAAATACCACTCCATACAGCGAGGCACCAACGACAAGCAGTTTGCAATCCATCGCTCTGAATGCTCTCTTTATCACTTGTCCTGCAAGGTAGAAAAGAGGTAGTCCAAGAGAGGCAAGAATGGGAATAACAACAGCATCAGAAAGAGGCATTTCCTTTCACCGCCTCCCTTACACTTTCTAATGCCTCAATCAGTGCTTTGAGCGTTGAATGCTGTGTGATGAATTTTCGCTCAATTGTGAGGACGAAATTATCCGTGTGTCTATTGTATGTGAGCGAAAGTAGAGGAAAAGATGCTCTCGCTGTGAGGCATATTACTTCCACCCTCACCAAATCGCAGCACTCTTCAGTTATTATTGTTTTGAGGTTGTAATCTCGCCTCATAAACTCCGATAATTTCTCCAACATACTTCACCAACTCCTCATCTCCTCTCCTCTTTGCATCTCTCAACAAACCCTTCAGATATGCGATTGCGAGTATGATTTGCTCTATGCTCGCCGTCGCCTTAAGCATATTCATCACCCCATTCTTCCGCATCTGATATTGGGAGCTCAAGGAATGCTCTGCCCGCTTCGGTGATTTTGTATGTTTCGCCTTCCCTTTTCAGCAGTTCAGTTTGGCAGAGGAATTCAAGGACTATGTTAATCACCTGCTCTGGCAGTGGAAACATTTTCATGATTTCATCCCGCCGACGACCTCTTTTGCACTCCTCTATGATTATCTCGCAGATGGGAAGGACATCTTCTATAAATTCCTCCATTATGCATCACCTTCTATGAATTTCTCCACGCTCTCAATCCTTAATTCCTTCTTCCCGCCATTCTTCGTCCAAATCCATACCTCCGCCCCGCATTTATGAATTTGTGAGAAATA
>Ga0209410_1000238_pt1 | contig 24307 bp, 39 predicted proteins | sample Mar14436cmmetaG_FD_184135 | JGI IMG/M metagenome (GOLD analysis project Ga0209410, IMG submission 184135) | Marine hydrothermal vent microbial communities from Guaymas Basin, Gulf of California to study Microbial Dark Matter (Phase II) - Marker... ... | reverse complement strand
CGCAAAGGGCGAGATTGGGTCGGCAAACCCCAATACGAAGAATGGCTTGAGTTGCGACTGATTGAGAATGGAAGGCTGCAGTTTGTTCATGGACAGTGGTCTGCAGGAAGTCCAGGGAGCGGCAAAAAGGTGAAAGTGATTGACGAAATTCATTTGGGTCATTCAACGGAAGAATTGTTCCGCTTGTATGCCAAGTCGTGTGAATGCAGCGCGGTTACTGACCGCGCTCGGGAAATAGCCGATGAGTTCCAGAATAAGGCAAGGAAAGCATTTGTTGAGCGCTTGTCCGAAACTAAGCGGGGCAAGCAGTTTCTTGAAACTATCCGCGACTATTTGTCCTCGTTTCAAATTCCCTCGCTGCACGCGCAGATGTGCGGCGAGGGAAGAGGGCACCAGCCGTGGGGTTGGAAAGCCCGCCTTTAAGGCTTGGCTGGTGCCCGCAAAGGGGGTGCGATGACGCTCACCTGATAAAAAGGGGAGATAGCCTATGCTATCTCCCCTTTTTTGTTTTTAGGCTACTTTTTTGCTTGCAAAACACCACTTATGGCAGTTAAATGGCAAAAAAGCACGAGGGCGCAAACATGGACGAAGAGTATTTCAGACAGGTCTGTCCATCTTTAACGAAAGACTATGTATTCTACCGTGCTCGCCGCGCACAGAAGTTACTGCTTGAAGACAAGGAGGGCAGATGTGCCTTCTGCGGCAGCCAAAAACACTTGTGGCGACTTTCTTTCAAGCACAAAAATGAATACCGTCTTGACTTGTTTATTTGCGAGACTTGTGCAGCAAAACTGGGGGAACAACCATGTGGAAAAAGAAGTATGCTTTTAACGGAACGGCTGTGAAAGTTGCGGTTCTAAAGCAGGGTTTGAACCTGCAAGAAATAGCCGAAGACTTTGGGGTGCCCTATAGCACCCTGCTAAGATGGGTTAACGGGCGCAGCGTTCCTCCTGTTCACTTTGCGTTTTATCTTGAAAATCGTTTAGGGCTTTCGCTGAAGGACCTTGTGAATGAAGTATCTCAAGTGGGAAACAGCCCAAAATCTGGTAGCCGCAATTAGGTCGCCTGTAACGCGTGGTGCCGCCGAGTTCTTATTGCTCACAGGTGCACGAGTAAGTGAGGCGTTGCAGGTGACCGTGGCAGATGTGGACTGGTTGAACGAAGTAGTATATGTTCCTACTCTGAAACGACGCAGAACAGTAAAACGCGAGATACCGATATGGTGTGAAGCCTTGAGAAAGGTAATAAGCGCTGCGACACGGAGAGCAAAAAGGCGGACGGCGCGGCTGTTCCCTATTACACGGCAGGCAGTCAATAAGGCACTCAAAAAAGCGGCGGAAGAAGTGGGTGTGCCACCAGAGTTAGCGCACCCACATGTTCTGAGGCACAGTCTTGCTATGCATCTGACGCTGGAAGGTATGCCTGCGCCTCTTTTACAGAAACTCCTGGGGCATGCCCAGTTGACTTCTACTCAGGTTTACACAGAACACGCGGCGGCGAAAGAAATCCGTCAATGGTTACAGCGTGCGTGTCACTTAACGCCTCGCAGAATGACATCACAGAGGCGTATTCAACGGAGGAAGACTTATGATATGGGAAGGTAAATACATGTGCAACGCATGTGGTAAGTCTATGAGGGAGCCTTTTTTGGCTCTTGTAAGAGGGCGAAAAGGGGTTCACCTTTGTCGGGAGTGTGCCTGCACGGCACTTCGCCAGTTTTTTACCCAGCGGCAAAGATACCTGCCGATGGCAGTCTACGAATGGGGACGGCAGTGGGTTCCCAACAGACAAACACGACGAATAAAGCGACTGGAAATGGCTACAGAGCATTACTATAGTATGGAGTCGGATGTTGTAGAGAAGAATAGAATTTACGGTGCATAAGTCCTTGCGTAGCAAGGACTTATGACACAGCAAAGGAGTATAAACGAGTTTACAAAATACCTATTTTGTAAACCAGCATAAGGAGAATGCTGTGACGAAAGCGCTTAAGTTCCCAGACAAATATGGAGTTGTGACTTACTGTGCCACCTGTAACCAAATTCGGTGTGCTGTTGACATCAAAGAAGTAGATGTTCAAGTGCTGGCAGGGTGCCGCCCACCTTTGTATGCCCCGTTGCTCAGGCTTCTTCTGGATTGCGGGCATACACACCAGAGTTTAATTTGGGACCAAGCAGGACGCATAATGAAATACAGTAACCGCGAGGCAGCATATAATGCTGCCAAACGCGTTGCTCGCGAGATACTTGAACATAATAAGGAGTGAAGCATGGAGGTCTATGTTGCACAGTGTCCTAACGGGCATATCTATCCAGGCAAACTTTCTCATTGCCCGAAGTGCGGTGCTCCTACAGTAAACAGAAAAAGGCTTCGCGTAGTCTCACGCAGAAAGTTAGGGCGTCAGCCCTGTTTGTCTTGCGGGAAGGCTCCCGAACCTTACGGATGTTATTGCCCCGCATGTGGACACGCATGGAAAACATGGAAGGCACCTGATAGGTGCCCAGTCTGCAAAACACCAGGCATATGCGCCTAACAGGAGGCGACCCATGCCAAAGGTGACTATCATTAAAGGGCATGTCCTTGACGCCCTGCGCCGATTGCCAGACGAAAGCGTTGATTGCATTATTACATCCCCTCCTTACTGGGGGCTTCGCGATTACGGAGAGGCTGCCTGCCGAGTTTGGGAAGGGGATGATAAGTGTTGTCATAAGTGGGAAACGGTGGGCAGCAAAAAACTGAGAGGGACCAACAACGGGCAAGGGGCATTTTGCGTAAAGTGCGGTGCTTGGTATGGACAGTTGGGACTGGAGCCAACATTAGACATGTATCTCAAACACATGCTGTTGATAACAGCAGAACTCAAACGCGTTTTGACCTCTCGTGGAGTTATGTTTTGGGTTCATGGTGACTGCTACATAGGAAGCGGGGCACAACAGGCAAAATGCATGGCACTTCAAAACTATCGTCTTGTTTTGCGTATGGTGGACGAACAGGGGTGGATACTGCGAAACATAATCATCTGGTATAAGCCGAATCATATGCCTTGCAGCGCGAAAGACCGCTTTACAAACTCCTATGAGACAGTGTTTATGCTTGTTAAGAACTTAAAGTATTGGTTTGACCTTGATTCTGTGAGGGTCCCTCACAAGACCGTGTGTTCTCCTCCACAAGTCAACAAACTTGTAAAGCACGATGTAGCAGTAAAAAGAAGCGGCAACTACAGTTATGCCGACCCTTTACATACAAAGCCTCAACATATTCTGGGAAAGAATCCAGGTGATTTATGGTCTATCCCTACTCAACCTTTCCGTGAAGCCCATTTTGCTACTTTCCCAGAAGCATTGATAGCCCCTATGATAGAGGCAGGCTGCCCTCCTAAAGTCTGCACCAAATGTGGAGAACCAGCGAAGCGTATTGTGGAGCATCGCACAATAGAACGATATGAGTTGCCAGAAGGTGACCCTCGTTATCGCCCTGCACGGTATGAGCGCAAATACAAAAAGAACAACGCGCAACGCTATTCTGAACACCGACTGCTTGGATGGACCGATTGTGGCTGCGGAGCCAAGTGGCGCCCTGGAATAGTGCTTGACCCCTTTTTAGGGTCGGGCACAACGGCAGTTGTAGCAGTCTTGCTCCAGAGGGACTGTGTTGGGATAGAAATCAATCCTGATTATGTGAAGATGGCAACGCGCAGGATTCAAGAACGGGTTGGTCTCCTCGCTGACATAAAAGTGGAGGAAACCAATGATGCTGGTGTATTTGCAGCGCCCCATTAAGGTTTTGTGGCCCGTCCTGTGGCCCGCCGCTGTAAACTACCCAAAATTCCAGAAAGAATTTGAAGAGAATCGCAACGGCAGAATATATCCTTGGGCAGTCTCTGTTGACATTAAAGGTTATCAATGCTATAACGAAGCGCGGACAAAACTGCTCGTCAAAGTTCCATGTGAAGCAGACCTTTTGGTGCGGCAAGGACCACCTCCCCGTCTTTTTCGTGTTCGTGATGGTTCTTATCGCGCCTCAGTGTTTGCACATAATGCACCTTGCAGCGTTGTTACGCGGATAAAGAAAGAACTGGAGTCTCGCGAACGGACGCCTGAAGAGTCTTACCTGCTTGCAGTATACCTTTCCCCTTCGTTTGACCGTGTTAGAGAATTCAACTATTTGCTTGCCCATCTTCGGGGGGCGAAGTAATGGCACCGCATATAAGACACACCCAGAATTGTGCTTTTTTGTTGAGGGTTTTGGCAGGAACCTGTGGAGAAACATGCCCACATGCCTTACACGGGACTAATTGTCCGTCAACAACTTTGTCCAGTTTCCCACAAGAAGGGCAAAATACGCGGACCTTTTTTTGCCCTCGCAACCATTTGTGGTGGATAGTTTTATGGCAAAAAGGGCAACGCAACATTGCTCTACCCTTAGGGCTGCAATCTTTGGCAGGTTTGTTCGGTAACACTTCCTACTGCTTGGTCAAGCGTAGTTAGTTCTATGTCTTCTCGGTCTATGCTTACATCCAAAAACGGATAAAGATTGTCGTTCTCATCCACATTATAACCTGATGCAAGCGATATTTGTTTAAGAGGTATCCCCAAAGTTTCAGCAAGTAGTTTGCGTGTTTGCTTGATGTCCTGCAATGCTTGTTCTAACTTATACAACGCGACAACAGATGATGGCAAACCGTAATGTATCTGCACCAATGTTGGTTGCTGCGTATCAGAACCGTTCGCAAGTCTAACTAATATGCCGTCCATGCAATACCCTTCACCTATAAGTGAAGGTTCGTATCTGATGACATACTTGTCTTCAGTAGTGTCGTAGCGAAGCAGGGTTGCGACTGTCGTTTGACACGGTAAGGTAGGAACGGTTCCAAAAATCTCTTCCCAGCGCACAGGTTGGTTAATCGGGTTAGAAAAAACTTGTCCATCCATATCAAACCTTAACCATACTTGGTTTTTGCTCTTTACCATCCAAAAAATCATAAGCAATTGCGCCTGGCCGCTTACTGACAAAACATCTACAGTTTCCCAAGGGTCCAAGGGAGAACCTGAAGTTCCCCAACTCCAAGTCAAACCGCGGTTAGTCTGTATGCATCGCTTAAACATGCGTTGAATATGCGATTTAAGGTCCATAGGGCTTTGCCAATAATCCGTAATTTTTATCAGATTAGCGTCAACAGGCACTGGAACCTCCAGAAGTTTCGCATTAACAGTTAAGGGATATGCCTTGCATCCCATAGCCTGCCCTCCTACGGTGACCTGATAGTAACAAGGTCTATGTTGTGGTCACTGCCTGAAGTATTGGTGTATGTTACACGATAGTAGCGTCGTGTAACCCTGTAGATTCGGTTTTCGTTGCCTGACACATTGCTAATTGTTTCAAGTGTCCGCCACAGACTACCATCAATGCTATATTCAACTGTTATGTCTCCTGTCCCTTCTGTGTAGAGAGAGAACCCCCAGTAAGGATAAGCAGAACAATCATCTGGGTTACTTGTGCACGATGCACCTGCCGCGATTGTTTCGTTGTTCTTCACTATCTGGAATTCATTCTGTTGAGGTGAAGTTATAGCCTGAACCGTTCCTGAGACTTTGACTTCGCCATCAGAGGTTACCGCAATAGGCACGGGTGTAGTATTCGTAGCATCCCAACCGCAAGCAGGCGCTTGAACTGGTCCTTTCGCACTACCACCAGGCGGCACCGCCATTGTTTATCTCCTTACTTCGTATGTATGCTTATGTTAACTGACTTAATGCAATCAGTCAAGAACTCAAACAACCTGTCCCAAGTTCCATCAGTGGTAGCGTTACTCAAAAGATTGTAAAACCGTTCCTTGAATCGGGGCAACGCGTATCTCCTATCTTCAGGTGTAACATAGCCTTCTATGTATGATGATAGTTCTTCAAAAGTTGCTTTGGCAAATTCTAACTCTTGCCCTGCAACATTGTAATAGCAATTTAGAATCGCCTGTGACGCTCCTACGGTTTTAGCAAGGCATTCGCCCATATTCCAAACACCTGCGGCAATACCTAAACTCGGCACAAGACTTGTAAGGTAGTCCAGAATTGTGTCCCGCACTCTAACGACATATTTTGCAGGAACATACATATCAGGCAACATCAGATTCCCCTCATCATGTCTATCCATGCTTCTATGCTTTCGTTCACAAACCTCATAGGCGCCCCCCAGTTGTAGGTTCGCGCAGCATTACGCAACAAGATATTAAGATGGTCCATCCATATTCGGGCATCTGCTTCACCTATAATAGGCAATATTTGATTGTAAACCCCTACGACTTGGTTGCGTAGCCGAGTCATGACAGGTTTTAATGCCTCAACCCATGTGTTGGCTAAGAGGTCTGTGTATTTTCGTAGTGCAGGAGCAATACGGAAAATACGCCCAAACCTATCGCTAAATTCCTGTATAGTCTGCAACGCATACAGAAGTCCTTGAAGAGAAAAAAGTTGAAACAACGCATCCAGCCAATCGCTTATTTCCACCTTGTAGGCATGTTCAGGTTTGAAAAGAAGGCTTACATCAATCTCATTCCCTCTCATAATGCAGCGGTAACTCATCCCGCATCCACCTTAAAAATTGCGTGCTGAACTTATCCAGAAGCCGCAATAAGGCTCCTGCTGCTTCAGAGTCACCTCGCTTGTTGAAAAACTCCACTGCTTTCTTCAGTTCTCTTCTTGTCCCTTCCCAAACCGTCTTTTGGACTATCAAGTTTGCACTCTCATCAAGTCTTTCTAATGCTATTAACATACCCTCCCAAATCGGGGATAAGGTGCGGACATACCAGTGATAAACACGGCGTCTCAATTCACTATCAACACGGCGACTATAACCTGTGCCTTCCAATATGTCTTTTGCAACCTGGGTGCTCAGGTTTACAAGTTGCTCTGTCGTGAGGCAGAACCGATACACATCTTTTGCGCGGCAAAGTGCGTCATATAAACGATTAACAAATTCTTGCAGCCGCGCTCGTGTAAGGTTTTTCATGTAAATCACCATCTTATCTCCAAAGCCGCCCCTACACTCCAGTCATCAGGCATAACCTTACCTGTTGCTTTTAAGGCTACATGTTTGCTTAGCCTGTAACCTAATTCAGCCCCAATGTATGGGGCTACCTCGTGCCAGTCGCCCGCGAGTCCTCCTAACAAGTTCAAGAATCCTTTACTTTTGGGGTTGGGACTTTCAGTGCTTCAACAGCCGTTTTTTCTGCTTTCATCTTCAAATACGCCGCATCAACGCGGGCTTCTATCTCATCTTGGGACATGTCTGGGAACTGTTTCCTTGCCTTTTCTATGGCAAATGCACGCTGTGCATATCCATCTTGCCCCGTATTTTTGCCCCATACTTCCGCTGACCTTACTATCCAGTCAAACACACGGTTCACCAATCCTTCAAGGTGATACTTTTGAACGGTTTTGCTCTCCAGCACCTTCTTCCGCAGCCAGGAGAAAACGCCAAGCGATACCAAAACAGTAACCACAATCTTCACTATACCCCAAACAACCTGCACCCAGTCCGCCTTCATTTGCGGTCCTCCAATAGTTTTTGGATTTTCACTTCTACGCGTGTAAGACGCTCGGTCAGTTCACCAATGCTTTTCCTTATGTTTCTTATGTCTTGGTTCACGAGTTTCTGCGTATTCTGCATGGCTTTAACAGAAGCGGAAACCTCTCCTATTTTGCCCCACAACGCCCCCCATAGTCCCAAGAATGCTACGAAAATGGTCAGCGTATATATGATGATGCGCCATCCATTGTTGCGTTGTGCCATAATGAGACTCCTAATATACAACTTTCACAACAGGTTCTTCTTCCTTCTTCGCACGGCTAAGAACAAACCAAGTCAAGGCTGCGATTCCTGCAGCAGGGATTCCTATAAGCACCAATGCATCCTTCAACACTTTCCACACGGAAGAAAGTCTCGGAGGAGAGGGAACGAGCATTATGGGGCGGGGGGCAGGTTTAGGTTCTGGGGATGCGGTAAACTGCAGGGCACCTATAAAGCCTGCGCCAACGCTCGCAGCATAGAACCCTATCTTGGCTCGCAGGTCTTCGGTTTCTTTGCCCACATAAGCGGCTACCGCACTAACTATTCCCCAGGGGATAGCCCTTTTTATGCGCTCGCCCAATGGGGCGGGCGTTGGCAACAAAGTGCCTTTCAAAATCCTGTAAAGGGTGTAACCTGCCAGTGATAAAGCACCCATACCCAACACAGAAGGAAGTATGTATCGCGTTGTCAACATGGTTACTTGTAGCCACCCATGCTTCTCAAACAACTCTTTGAACTTTTCTACTTCCTCTTTCGTAGGAGGCGAAGGCAACAATATCTCCTTTGCCTTTTCCGCTACCTTTTCAACGGGCACCTTCTTCCTCTCTTCAGGGGGTTTTTCCTCCTTTGGCGTTACTTCAACCGCCCATTTAGGTCTTGGCGCCTCATACTGCCCTAACATTTTATATCCCCTACAGTTCCATTACTCTGCCTGGGAAGTTCTGGTAGTCTGCCTTCTTTATCGCCTGAAGCGTCTGCCACTCTATAGGATATTCCTTCATATCCTTATGTAGCATTGTGATTTGGGCAGGAACAGGCACATCACCGAACCTTAATTGAACGATTTGGTAGTTGTTGAGGAACTCAGCCCAATCGTCGTCCTCATATTCTGTCGCCACGGATGTGCTTCGTCTTATCCAGTATACTCCTGCCTTATAAGTGCCAGGCACCATTAGCAGGAGGTGAACAGGTTCTATGCCACCTTCCATCACGAAGGAAATGTCCCGCATGACTATAGGTGTCAGATTCTTACCTATTACAAGCCTGGTATGCGTTTCAATCATCGTGTCATCGTTGATGAAGTTGTAGTCTTCAACGAAGACCCAAACTCGCGCTGATATACCGCCTTGTGACGGGTCTTTGGCAAAGGCTTCTTTTACTTCGTCCATAGTTGTGTATGTGCCGTAAGTGATTTGCGGAGGCGCTGCAACACTTTCTTGCTCGCCTGCTACGGTGCCATCTGGCGCTACAGGACTCTGCGGTGTAATAGGCGATGGCAATAGTTGATTGACCATCTGCCAAAGCCCTATGCCCGCCATAACAAGAGCGCCAATGTTTGTGAACTTCTTGTAGCGTTCCAGAGGAGCAATCCATTTGGGCAACTTGGAGACCACATATGCTCCAATCCAGTAAGGCAACCCTGCTAATAATCCTCCAAATGTAGAACCAAGGGTTATCCCTTGTGCTTGTTTGGCGATAAGGTTACGGTAACTTATTTGAGGAAGAGCATTAACCACAACTGTGCGTTTGCCAAATAGCCATGACCCCAAGAAAGTTCCGCCCGTCAAGGCTCCTAATATCATGGCTATAATGGCTCCCACACCCAATGCAGGCGTTCCCAGAGCAGGAGAAGCCAGCAAGTCACTTGAAGGAGACACAAGAGGTGCATACACCCCTGAAACACTGAATCCTTTTTCCTTCAGGTGCTTCTGCACCATTTCCCACAATTTTTCCTGGTCTAACTTGGTCATCTGGTTCTCCCCCACAGCAAGGCTATTATGATAGGCAAAGCAGGTAGCAGTCCCAGCAAAAATGCTTTGGAGGCTCCCCACCGTTTCATCAACTGGGAGCCTTGATAAGCCGCGACTGCTTCCTTAGTCTGTTCTGCAAGCCAGGCGAGGTTCTCATCTTCAAAACCAGCAGGTATATCAGGATGCATAGGAGGTAGTTCTACCAGTGATGTCCAGTTTTGCCAATCATACATAGTTGAAAGCAAATGAATGCCATGCAGGTAGGCGGCGTTCGCTATCGGTGTTGGCAAGGTGCTAAGGTCTACGCCGAACTTCAAGAAGCCGTCCTCTACCAGGGGACCTAATTGGTCTTCGCAAAGCATAGTCCACACATCGTAAGGGTTAAGACCCATTTGCTTGGCGGCTACATACACTTCTGGAGGCATTATTTTGTGCAGGTCTTGTGTGCTTAACTGAACCCCCAGACTTTCAGCCAGTTTCATTGTCTCCCTCCTAAGGAATCGCTATGGCTTCTCCCTGAACAAGCGCTGCAGCACCTTCCCATGTAATTTCAGCGTAACGCGCATAGCACGGAAGGTCTGCAAGCACAACTGGTGCACCTTCAGCGTCTTCCCAACTATCAATGTAAAGTGAAGCAGAATATTCAATGGCTTGGTCTTTCTCTTCCAAGTCGTGAGGCACGAATTTCACTTTAAGCCTGAACCAATCATCACCCATAGCCGTTATACGCAGGCGATTACAGCCCTCCAGACAAATACGAACACCAAATACCAGAGGTTTACATTCAAAAAACTTACGCCCGTTCATGGTATCTCTTCCACAAGAACCACGCCAAAAGTCCTCCTCCCACAGCCCCAATGCCTGCCCCTATTGCTATTATCTTCCACACCTGTGACCTTCCCAAGAACTCGCGAAGGTAGTATCCTGCCTCCGCCAGTGTTGTTTGAGTGAGCAATCTCCTAATATGGTCACTCAATGTCCCCACCTCGTCAGCATCGGAAGTAGAAGGATTGGTTTCCACAACCTGTGCTTTGTAGCGCTTGCCGTCAATTTCATACCAAACATCCATTAAGTTTTCCTCCTCCACAGGAGAATCCCTATGACGGCAGCCGCCGTCCCGCCGATAGCCACCCAACCCCACCACGGCATCTTGCCGCCCATGAATTCCTCATATGGAACAATCCCTGCTTCGGGGTCCATGTAGTAGTAAAGCGTTGCCTGCTCAGGCTCATCTATGACGCTTGCAGGAACATCACTACTAACAAGCATGGGAACGGTTCCCTGACTTGTGCCTGCCTGCACAATTTCAACATCAGTGCTTTCAGGAGGCTTAACAGGTTGCCCTTCTGCTGCTTGTTCTTCCATCTGACTTAATTCAGCCAGCACATCTTCAACATGGCGTTCTTCCATCACAGGGAGATAAACGGGAACAAAGATATATTCAGGCGCGACATCTGAACAATGACGCTTTAAGCCTTCAAACGCATTGTCCTTGAACCCTGCCGAACCTTTTTCGTAAAGTTGTTTGTATTCAGGGGTTTCGCTACTTTCAAAGACTCCTTTATGAAACACAGGAACCATACCTCGCACAAAGGCTTCACATACATCTTGTATCCAGTAAGCAATCTTATCTGCTTGGTTGGCGTTGCTCTTAACGGCAAGGGCTAAAGCCCGTGCTATCGCTTTTCTTGTCCCTCTTGCGTGCCTGAACCCTCCAGCCCCTGAAACTGCCGCTGCACAAAGTTCATCAGCAGCGCTAAGAATGTTTGCTACCATCTGATGAAACTGGTCAACACCTGAAGTATAAAAGTCTATGTTAATAGTTCTTTTGGGTATAAATTCGTGTGCTGTTTCGGTCTCCGCCTCGCCCATCTTTTTTTCTTTCTCTTTCATCTTCATAGCAGCACTACGAAGAATTTTGTGAGCAGTAGTTTCGCGAGTTCCAAATTCCTCAATCTTAAATCCTAAATCCTCCAGCAGGTCTTTTGCCAGGTCATAAACCCTGGTCGCCGCAGTATGAGAGGCTCGCAGAAGCGTTTTTAACCCATTTATAGCCATGCGGTATTTATCTCTTTTGGCTGCTTTCCCCAGTTTCCTTTTGAAGTCTGCCCCCCAAACTGAGCCACCAATTGAAGCAACTGCTGTAATAATGGCTGCTATCGGGAAAGCCATATTAAATCTCCTTTAAGCGTTCCCATATTCGCCTGCGTCGGCGGCTCAACTCACCAGTCAAAAACTCGTCAAGAACAATCGGCATCAACTCAACAGGGTGCGCTATTGTATGCGAAAGGAAAAATCCCCGTTCGCACCTCTTCTTCTCGTCGTCCCAGTGCCCTTTAATGCAGCAGAAAAGGTGAACCACTTTTTTACCTGGAACCTTCCTTGACGGGATTTTCAGAACACGAAAAGAACGCTCGTCACAGAGGATGCGTGGGAAGACAACCTCTACAACTCCGTCACGATGCAGGAAAAGTTGGTGCCCTGTTTTCATATCGGTAAGCAGCACACCCTGGTATTGTCTTTCCACGATAAGAGAGCGCGTTCCCTTCCTGACTATTCGCCGTGCAGCGGATTCTGGTGCACGGCGTTCCTCTTCAGCGGTAGTGGCAACCTTGTCTACCCCCAACAACTTTGCCATCCATCGGTTCATTCTGGCGCCCTCTTAAGAGCCACCTGCCATCCTTCAACCATCATCTTAACCAGAATAACGGCTACCGCTGCTTTATTGCACACTCTGAAGGTCAAATTTTTGCCTGGAGATATCAACATTTTCTGCCATGTAAAAGACTCGTTAACAGAGATAGTGCCTCCTTCACCAGATTCTTCTGTAGCAGTTTGGAAGGAAGGAGGCGTGGAGGTCTTAAGGTTGTCACGGACAAGTGTGATAGACATCCATTTGGCTGTCGTTGTGTCGGCAGGAGTGACAATGATTTTGTTCAGAAAAAGTTGCACGCCTTTAGGGGCTTTAAACTCAACAACAAGGCATGACTGTGGTTGGATAGGGTGAAGCACTTCTTTACGAAAAGGCTTATCGGCATGGTCTGGCAGGAACCATTCGCGCTCCAGTTCCCAGCCGTATTTCCGCATGACTTCCTGAAGCGCTTTTGCGGTTCCTTCCATCCATGCTTCAACAAAACGGTATACACCTTTAGGCTCACGCAGGGCTTCAAGGTCCTGCGGGAGACCGCCAAGGTCGTTAGCCATGGCTCGCCCTCGTTACATCTCGCGAACAGTCGGGGCGACAGGGCGTTCCTCAGGGGATAGAATTGTGCCAATAAGCACAGCATAAACATCCAGGTCCTCTGTATGCTGATTGACAAGGTCTATCTCAACATTAAGCGGCAAGTCAAACTGTTCTATCCCCTTGAACAGCCCTGGCAGCCCGTTGTTCGTCCCTGTTAGCAGTTCCAGAGGGAAGGGGTCACCTGACATAAAAAGGTCAGGCGCCCCCTTCCCACCTGTTCGTCTTACACGGGCACCTGTTACAAATACTTTATATGATTGCGGATTTTTGTTGGGGTCCAGCGCCACTGCATTGATGCGGTCCACTTCAAACCAAGCCGCTTTGTAAGTGACGCTGAACTTTAAGGTGCCCGTTCCGCCATTGGCTGCAAGCGTTATATGTTTGCTTGCTATGTGGTTTTTCCCTGGCTGCATCATGTCTTGTTACCTCTATGCCGTCACGCTCGCCACCAGACCAACCAGCCCGACTTCAATCATCAAGCCGTTCTCAGCAGCAGGCAAGCCACTTCCCACTGAAAGAGCAAGTGGGGGGTCCCATTTCAATTGCAATTTGATGATTCGTCCACCAGCGAATGGGATAGGCGGCACCAGGGGCCAGTAGTCGCGCCGTGAAGTCGGGCTGTAGTTCGTGTGGACATACTCCCACTTAGGCTGGTTATTACCAGCATCCCAAGCAGTTCCAATGTTCTGCGGCTGCAGGAGCATCGGGTCAAGAATGTCGCGGATTTTGCCTTTGTAAACGACCTTGTTTGCGCGGTGAATCTCAACCAGCCCCTCAGCAACCACCCTCATGTCTATGAAAGGTATAACCTCGGACCAGTATTCAAAGTTTTTGTTGGTCTCGTTCCACCTTAAGGGCAACACACGCAACACCAACCCATGGGCGACAAAGAACTGCCGTTCAGCCACAAGCGACTGGTCGCCATGGAAGTTACCCAGCCAGTCGCTGACACCTTGCTTGCTGTCAAAGAAGTCTACAATTGTGCTGTTCGCCTTGACCCACTTAGCGTGGAAAATTCTGTCGCCCTTCTCAAGTCGCCCTTCGTAAACCTTGCCCGTCTCAAATGGGTCGTAGCACACAACCCGCAGGTCCTCCTCCGCCTTCGGATAGTTGATGTCATAAAGTCCCATGACACACCTCCTCAAAGGTTCCTTTTCCTGTTAATAAGAATAGATTCTTGTTTTCACAGGCTCAGGCCAGTAGCCGACCTGTGCGCCAACGACGCGCGTCTGCCCGCCTGTTGGCGCAAATGAGAACTGCAGTTTCTTACGCAGACGCTCCAACTCCTCAGGCGTTCCCTGCCCGACACGATAGCCTTTAGCCGCGGCTGCTTCTTCAGGCTTGGCAGGCGCCTTGGGCGCAGGCGTCGGCGCAGGCGTCGGCGCAGCAGGTGTCAGCAAGTCTGCAATCTGCTCAGCCAGCGCCTCTATGGCAGGACCAATTGACCCGAGGAACATGCCGAAGGTGAAATCAGTCTTGACGAACAGATGCGCTGCGGCAAATGCCGCCGCCAGACCGTAATTTATGTAAGGCGCATAAGCCTTAACCCTCGGCACCAGTCGGGGCAGCATAGCCCTGCCAAGACTTGTGGCAAATGAACCTGCCAGCACGCCATACAGCACGCTTTCAGGTCTCGGCGCGGCAGGGAAGAAGCGCCCAAGTCCTACGAGTCCCTGAGCACGCAGACGCTCAACTGCTGACGGATGGACGCACATGTAGAACTCGCCCCGTTTCCAAAGCGGGTGCTTTGTCTTCACCTTGACATAGCCAGCAGGGCACGACTCCTCGGGGCGGATAAAGTAGCCCATTCCTGACGACTCAATGCCGCAGAGCGAGCAGGCAGCAGAGTCGCCCATTTCGCACAGCCCTTCCAGAACAGTAACCTCAATGCCTTTGCGCCTCCAGAGGTCAATGAGCCAGGAAGGCGGTGTCATGCACTCTCCAGGTTCTTTCATCCATGTGCGTCCGCCGCGCTCACGCCAGAAACCGCCAGCAGCCTCGCACTCTTCTGGCGTGGTAGCCCGCTTGATTGCGGACTTTTTAATCACCTTCTCCTTCCCCAACTCAACGAGTTCCGTAGCCATAAGCGCCTCTCCTATTTCGTTTGTGCTCGCGCCTGTAAGCGGAGGTGGGCATGTAAGCCCGCGTTTCCGCGCTTCCGCAGGATACTTCCTGCACCACAGTTCCCAAAGCCAGCGCGGAGGTTTCCTTTCGTATGCCCTCACTTTTACAGGCTCTTTTGTCTTTGCCCAGGGAGGCGGCTTTCGCTCATAAGCGCGGACATGAATCTGCCCCAACTGCCGCAACGCTGAACTGACCGCCTTGCTAACAGCATTCGCAATTGACGCTGCGCTCACGGTGCTTCTTGTCGTGCCGCGCACGCCAGCCGACTTCCGCGCCTTCTTGGTCGCGCTGGTCTTCGTCTTTGACCTTCCCATAACATACCCTCCAACTTATTTGCGAGCCCACATAAGTGCTATGATAGCCGCTGCTGCCGCTGGTATTCCAATAACAACGGGCCAGAACCACGCAGGCTTTAATTCAGCCTTTTCCTTTGCCAGTTCCTCTTTAATAGCCAGATAGGCTGGGTCCGTGGGAGATATAAGCCCTTGTTGCACCATCTGGTTGAGCCGCTGGTCTATGTAATCATAAGCCTCCTTTATCGCTTCAGCGTTCTGCTTTTTCATTTCCTCAAGCATCAGTTCCATGTTCTTGTAGGCAGCCTCCATTTGTGCATTCTTGGTTTTGTCGTCCACAAATCCTTCGTATCCCATACCTGCATACACCTTTTTCAGACTTCGTCCTGCCAGCACTCCCAGAACTGTTCGCATTACGGTTTCAGGGGCTTTTGCAGCCGTGCTTGCCACCCCTTTGATAATGTCTGTCCCCGCGCCTATAATGTCGCCTATCGTTTTGCCAAGAAAGTTTATCCCTGACAAGAACGCGTCGCCAAGCCCTTCCCAGAAACTCTTCTTCTTTTCTGGCTCAGGTTTGATTTCCTCAACAGGTTCTGCCCAATGCAAAGCCCACTCTTCCACAGTCATTTGCCCCAGTTCATTCATATTTCTTCCTCCATATAGAAGTCAAAGAATCGGTGTCTTCCGTAGTTCAACTGTTCAGCCAGGTCCATGTCAACCCATCGTGAGCCATTCCACGCCTGAACCCACACATGATGATAGCCTACACCTTTTGTGCCGCCGAAACGGAAACGAACGCGATGCCCTAAGGCATGTAGCATCGTGGCAAGTAGAGTGGCGAGACCATCACAATCTTCTTGAGCGACTTCACCTGCCAGTATCTCTTCTATCAGTTTGCGTGGTGTAACGAGAACTTCCTTGTAACGCGGGTCAAGCACATAGCGTGTGTTTGCTTTCAGCCATTCAAAGATGGTTTTTTGTTCACAGCGGAGGTCTTTGGGAGGACACATAGCGACGAGTTTGCGTGCCACCTGAATGATTAACGGGTCACCTGAGAAATGAAGCACATAGTTTTTCATATTGAGTATTTCAAACGCGATGCCTTCCATGTTGTCAGGAATAGGAGTGCGGCGTGCTGTGCCTCTGGCAGGCGGTGCAGGCACTCCGTAGTGACCTAATCCCAACAATTTCGCAACTACAGGATGCATCAAGGATACCTCACAACTACATACCAGGGTAAGCGGCTTACTTTTTTATGCCGTTGTTTCCACGCCTGAATCGCGTGAACGATAACCCCTACCGCCAAAGCAGCCAACGCATGGACAACCAACTTATCCACTTCACTTCCCTCGCAATATCAACGCTATCACAAGCCCTAACAGGGCTACCGCTCCCAAGGTCCACAGCCATCCGTAACCTCTATGCCGAGGCACGGATGGCGCAGACGGTGCAGGCGGTGCGGGAAGTTCTGGGGCTTTTTCTTCTTCACCAAGCCATTCAGGGGGAAAATATGCCATTACTTTGCCCTCCGCCAAAATGCAAAAACCAACACGCATCCTAAAGCAACACCAGCGCCCAACAGATGGCGTATAATTAATTGTTTTTTGACATGTTCCCACGCAGACTCAATGGGAACAAACATAGTCAAATCAGAAGGTAATGCTTTAAGAACTGCATACGCTTTTTCGGGCGGGACTCTACCCTGCACTACAGCATCAACGAATTTTGCAAGGGGGATATACCACCAGTCAGCAAGCCAGTCATACAAGTAACTGGTGGATGACGGGTGTATTGCCAATCCTTTCTGCCTTGCCTCTTCCTCTTCTCTTATATGAAAAATGATTCCAGGGTGAACAACAAATGGTGGGGGCCATTTACCTTGGCTGCGCACGGGTTCTGGAAAACCTTGGAAAAGAGGTGTGGTTATCCCGTAAATTGCGACCATTTTATCACGCCATTTGTCAAGAAGACTGCTCCACTCCTTTTCAGAAAAAATGTATCGTGCAACATCAGGAGCGTTAGCCAAAGGGCTTTGGAGATAAAAGTCTACCGACATCTCTGCGCTCCTATTTTGTCGGGCGCTGCGTGTCGGTTGGGCGCAAAAAGAGAAAGGTTGAGCACACGCAGCGCCCAACCTTTTCTCAACCCTCACTATAACAACAACGAATATACACGCTAAATCAAGACCAAAATCGGAATTTTTATGTCAAAGAGGTTATTTATGCAACAAATCTTCCAAAAATAAAGCCTGTCTGCCATCAGTGGCAGACAGGCTCCCCGCCATCCCCGCCGTCAGGAGACCTTTATTCTGATTTTTCACTTCCAGTTGCTTGTTGCGGTGGCACTTGTTGCTGCTGCGCAGTCTCCAAGATTCGTTTTACTTCTTGCACCCGTCTGTGCAAGAAATCGCGGTAAAGAACTCTTACTTTCTCCCAATATGCTATCACTTTCTCATCAACTTGGCTTCGCAGGTCACCCACCTCAATGCCTAACTTTTCACATACTGTTAGCAACTCGTCAAAGCGATACAAAACCGCCTGCTTCACAATTAGGTCAAAGGTTCGTGCAACCCGTGGCTGCCCTTCCAAGAGGTCTATAGCATTTACTATGTCAGATAAGGTTTCTTCAGGCGGAATGTTGTTCTTGGCTTTGCGTATAACATTGTCCAGCATACCAACTGCCAGGTCCTTCAGTTCTTGAGGAATAGCCTTGCCAAGCAATCCTTTGAGGTTGAACCCGAACAATCCCATATCTGTTCCTCCTACTGCTTCTCCCTGTAATGCTTCTCCCTGTGATGCTTGCGGTGCAGCCTGCAAAGCAGGAACCTGGTAACCTGCCATTGCTTGCTGCATGGCATTCTGCTGTGCGCGTGCCATCGCATTCTCAAAGGTTGTTATTCCTCTCGTCACCAACGCGGTAACAATATCCTTCCACCAGGGAGTTTCTTCCTTAGGCTCCTCGCTTCCCCCTCCTTTAGCCTCTCGTATGAGTTTCTTGAGTTCTTCAAGGTGCTTTCTTTCCCTTTCAAGGCTCTCCTTGACGAAGTTTTGAAAAGTCTTTATGCTTTCCATGTGTATTTTCATGTTGTTGTCCACCATCTGGAGGCGTTCCTTAACCATTTCGCCTTGCATCTGCATGGTTTCTTTCATCATGTTAGCCATGTTTTCGTAGAAAGTTCTAACGCGGTTCTCCTCTGCCTTACGCACCTCTTCTTGCTGTTTCATAGCATTAGCCGCCATCTCCTTAAGGTTGGTGATGATGGCTTCGTTTTTGCCCTGCATGGCTTGCATTATTGCGGTGAACTGTTGCCCCAAATTCTGCAGGACGGCGGCGATTACCGCCCACGCCTGCCCGTCGTCCCTGGATTGAAATTGTTTGATGAGTTCTACGAGTTGAGTGGGAGAGACCTCGTCGCCTTTTTTTTCTGGTTGTTGGTTGAGAGTTACTTGAGTTTCCACAACCTTCTTTGCCGTGTCAGCAAGTATATTGGCTGTTTCGGCTACTGCTTTTGTCTGTTGTGTGGCAGCCTCAATGCCTTCTTTAAACGCTTGTTTTCCCGCTTCCACTGCGGATATAACCGCCTCCTTTTCCTTCTCCTTGTCCTGCAAAAAAGACGGAGAAGGTAAATCGCAGGAGGAAGATGACTCCTTAATGCCTGAACTTAACAGAATCCCATGAACATTCCTTGCGTTGAATTCGCTTTTGGAGTAGCCAAACTGTTCACGAACCTGTTCGGCTATCTCCTTGCGAGACAGCCCTTGGTCCCACAGAGCAAGAACAAAGTCTTTGACCTCTTGAGGTATCGCCTTGCGGGTCATAAGCAAGTCTCCCAACACCTGTTAGCCTTGATTGTAAACGGTCATTTGTGATTGTCAAGGGTAAATTTTGAAGAATGTGACGGACAGTCCTTGTGGCTGCGTATCTTCTATGTGTTTGCTTATGTATATTATATATAGAAGCGCACGACTTCTTTGGTTCAACCTGCGATTTTGCACGAGAATTTGTTTCACCGTTGAAACACTTTTTGTTTCCACGGTGAAACACCATTTGTTTCACCGTGGAAACAGTTGACGGCTGTCGTTGTAAGTTTTGACCGTTTGGTGACACAACCTTTACTTTCTCGCGCATCGCCGCTGCGTTGAATTGAACAGGTGCCGTCGGAAACAGTGGCGGTGTTTCTACAGTGGACTGTTTTTTAACTGCAATTGACTGCATTATAGTTCTTAAGTCCTGCGCGGTTAAGTCCAGCACGACCCAGTGCCGCTTGCTTGCGACTGCCTGCGGGCGTCCTGTCTGCACAAGATACTCCTCTGCCGTCATCACCAGCCCAACAACCCGCAGGAATCGCAAGGCGGTGTAAAAGCGTTTGCGCGGCAAGCCGCAGAACTCAATCATCTGTGTCACGGGAGTGGTGACATAGCCATCTTTGGTGTGCGCACAGAACGCCATATACACGGCGAGAGCGTCAGGAACGGGTGCAAGGAATTGGTAAACATCGTAAGACACCGCAATGAACGGGCGACGGATTTTGCGTAAATGCCGCGTTTTAAGTTGACAAACCACCTCCGTGTGATTAGACTTGAGAAGGGAGAAAAGTTCTGTTTGAGTCATCACAACTCCTCCTAAAAGGGTTACGCAAAAAGGGCTGCCCAACTGGCAGCCCTTTTTGCTTCAATTGACTTTTTTTCTTTCCAGCAACGGCAATGCTCAATGTCATATGAGGTCTCCTGTAGCGGGGTGCACGCTATCATACCAGTTGCTGGTCGGGATGCAAGAAAAAAATTCGGGAAAAAATCGGCTAAAAATGGATTATTAGTTGACACGCAAGGACACAGGGCGTATATTATAGTGCAAGCGACAAAAAACTTAACACCTCGCCACTTCCTGCCGATAAAAAGAAGGACAACCATCCACTCCCTACCTAACCCGCCGAAACGCCCCTGCTTTCGCAGGGGCGTTGGGTGCCCATCGCCTCGCCCTTCTGGGCACCCCTGATGAGGACGGGGCGAGGCACAGAGAACCCTTTTAGGAGGTGTTGTGATGCGTTACACGGTTAGCCGTTTTGAGCATCCTGTTTTGTATCAGGGCAAAACTGAAGAATACGCGCTACACGGAGAAGACAGAGGAGCGCACTACCTGCTTGAAAAAGGCGGTCTGGAAGATGTAATCCGCAGTATCCCCGACGATTTGCTTGAGCGCAATCTTGACGCTATACTTGCTCTTCAGCCTGGAGAGGAATTGGAGTTGAGGTAGTGAAACGCGGCGGTGCCAAGACGGGGACGGCGTAAAATTCGCCGTCGGGCTTAAAGCGTGGTTGCCCGCCCACGCGCCGCCGCGTCGGGGCTGCACCGCCCCTGCCGTCGCAGCCCCCTGACGAGCAGGGCAGGGGCTTAAGAACCTTTGTAGGAGGAAGTTTTATGAACCAGTTGCAAGAATGGATTGAGGAAAGCCAAAAAAAAAGGGCAGAACTGGAAGACTTGCTTAGCAACCTGTGGCATGCGTTTGAAAAACTGGCTGAAGTTTGCCCCGAAAATTCTAAGTTGGACGACGGGTTAACAAAAGTTCAAAATTCGTTGGAAGCGATTGAGCGTGCTATTAACAAGTTAGGAGATTTGCTGGACGATTGTAAGTCAGTGTTCAATGAACTGCGTGAAATGTTAAATGAATTTGACGCCAAAGCACGCGATGCACTTGCAGTATTTCAAGGTGATATTCCAACTTGACCGCGAAACGCCCCCTTACGGGGGCGTCCCCCCGCACCGCCGCCGCCGTCGCGGGGGCTGACGAGCAGGGCGGCGGCAGGGAACCTTTTTAGGAGGAGTTGTGATGGGTTACACACATTATTGGTGGCGGCGTAAGGAAATCCCGAAAGAAGATTTCCTGCGTATTGTGGGGCTTTTCAAAAAGGCTTATCCTGTTTTGACTGATATGGGAGTGGTTCTGAAAGGACCAGATGGCACAGGAGACCCTATAATAACCGATGAAGAAGTGTGCTTTAATGGTGACGCGAATTGCGGGCACGCAAAGCGGGAGTTATACATAACCTGGCCCGCTACCAAAGCCCGCGGCATAGAAGAGGAAGGAGCACTTGACGGCACATGGTTTGGGGGACGGCTGGTTACAGCACGAACCTGTGATGGTGATTGCTCGCATGAATCCTTTTGCTTTCCGCGCATAGAAGATGATTACCATAAATCGGAGCACCCAGGTTGGTATACGAACTTCTGCAAAACTGCATTCAAACCTTATGACCTGGCAGTCATTACCTTCTTAGCCATAGCCAAACTGGTGCTGGGACCAGACCTTATGCTGTCCAGTGACGGCAATGAACACCACTGGGCGGATGCTTTTGACATCATTTATAAAGTGATAGGTTTTCGGATAACCTATTGGCAAATTATGACAAACGCATAACGCGAAACGCCCGCCTGTGGCGGGCGTCGGGTGCCCGTCGCCTCGCCCTTCTGGGCACCCCTGATGAGCACGGGGCGAGGCACACAGAACCCTTTTAGGAGGTGTTGTGATGGGTCGCAGAAAAATTGATGTAGACAAGGTCAAAAAGGTGGCTCTGGTGCCTAAAGAAGGCGCCAAAGACCGTGTCTGTATCTTGGCGGTTGAGGAGAACACGCATACGACCTTGTATGAACTGGACAGAGACACACTTGCGGGCGTGATTAACCAGGCAAGCCATAATTCAGAGTTGGTGTGTCCAATAGTTCTTGATGCGTTTCCAAGCCCGCAATGTCCTATCTTTGGAACGATTACTTTCCACGACAAGAAAGCGAAGAGGAAGTTTTTCCGCTTGCTTGCTCCTTATGAGGTTGTGTTGGAGGAAAAAGAATGAAATGGGCTGACCTTGCGAACAGTATACGGTTACTTATGCAAGGTTTTATTGGTGTGGCGTGCACATATGGTGGTGCTGAATATCCCCACCTTAGCCACTGGGATGCCTATGTAGAACATCTACGGAAAACAGAAGGTGAAAAAGCCGCGGAGTGTTTCAAAAGGCTTTGGGAGATTACTAACGAACTGGAAGAGTTAGATGAGGAGTGACGCGAAACGCCCCCTTATGGGGGCGTCCCCCCGCACCGCCGCCGCCGTCGCGGGGGCTGATGAGCAGGGCGGCGGCAACAGGAACTTTTTGGAGGAGGTGTTATGCTGTATGGTATCATTGCTCTTGAGTGGAAGCGTGGTCCGATTCCTTCTGTGCGCCCGTTTTATCGGGGGGCACACGAAAGCGAGGAAGACTTCTTGCTCAGAGTTCTGAGGTCTCGTTGGGTAGGGTCAACTACCCTACCTATCCCAATCAGCGGAGAAGCGAAAGAACGGCTAAGGCGTGGACTTGTAGCCTACATTACTTTTCCAGGTGAACGCCACCTGGAGTTGGTGCCGCTCCACTGCGAAAGAAAGCAGTGGAAACAAGGAGTCAGAGTCGCAGACTTTGTCGTTGAAGAAGCGAAAACTGATGATACACCGTTTCTATTCTCTGAATATGACGAAACAAAACCTTCAAAACCTTTGAGGAGGTCTCGCGATGGAAGTAATTGATAATCTTGGAAGAAGTTGTTCTGAAGCGGGTGTCTTGGTCGGAATGGTTATTCAGCACTTCAAATTCCGCGAACAGTTGCTGCACCAAATGCTTCGCGCATTGCACAAAGACTATCAAACAACGATAGTGCTGTTGGAAAATGTAGATGGTTACTTAAGAGAACTCCAAACGGCTATAAGAAACTTAACCAACTACATTAATACGCTGAAACAAGACATGGAGTATCTTAAAAACCAAAATGACAAGTTGCGTGACAAATTACGAGAAACAAACCAGTAGCGAAACGCCCCCTTATGGGGGCGTCCCCCCGCACCGCCGCCGCCGTCGCGGGGGCTGACGAGCAGGGCGGCGGCAACAGAAACCCTTTTAGGAGGAGGTCTCATGCGTAGTATGAGGAGCCAGTTGCTCAAACTCTTAAGGTTCACCGTGCCTTCCTCATGGAAGGAGTCTTCAAATTGCAAATGGGATTTAGATTGTGTGAGGTTTTACCTCACACCAAAGGGCAAATTCAGAGTGCAGGCAACTAATGGAAGCGCACTCGTAGACATCCCTGTAGATGAAGGTCTGGTAGATGAGAAGGTAACAAAGAATCAGCACCTCATTGATGCTAATGAGGTGAAAGAAGCCTTGAAGAATGCCGACCTAACAATATGTGGCATTGAGTTTAAAGACGAAGGTGTGTTCTTCAAACAGCGCACAGGTGACTACTTCAAATGTGAACAACACGGAGATAAGCGTTGGCCCGATTTGTCAGAATACAAAGCACTACTTGACCCTAATCTCACACATTATCCTTATACTTATGTTTTTCGTGGATGGGACTTTACGGATGTGTTAAGAACCGAAGACTTCATAGAATTTCTTGACTCATTGCGTTCAACCGATTCTCTACAGTCACTTCTTCTGGTGTTTGACCACAAAGAAGAGGAATGCAGTCTTGCTTGGTCTTTGGAATCACAGATTTCTTCGGGCCGTGCATTTTATGGCAAGATGTTGTTCAGGATGACCAAGCACGACAAACCTAAATATGCAGTAGCGCAAGGCGATTTATTCGTCTTCGGGGTTAACCCGATACTGCTCAAAAAGATATGGGATTTGATAAAGCCTACCAGCCATTACAGTCGCCCTGAAATTTGCATAACGCCAGTCTCAACGACATCCAGTGAAGCAGAGGGCATAACCGTTTATGAAGGTGCCTTGCGAATCAGTGCGAGTGAGTATGATGATAGAATTATTCTTATGATGCCCCTGAACCTCACAGGTGGCGACAAAGACCACTTGCAATCGGTTGTAAAAAGAGTCAAACACATACTGCACATCACTGAAAACATCGCATAGCAAGGCACCTTCCTATTCATTCGCGAAACGCCCCCTTATGGGGGCGTCCCCCCGCACCGCCGCCGCCGTCGCGGGGGCTGACGAGCAGGGCGGCGGCAACAGAAACCCTTTTAGGAGGAGTTGCTATGCCAAAGTATTGTCCTTTTTGCGGTCAGCGTTCTCCTTCTTGGTTGGACGAGGAGCACTACAAAGGTTATGTGATTGAGTTGCACCTTGACTTAGACCC
>Ga0209410_1000237_pt1 | contig 24313 bp, 25 predicted proteins | sample Mar14436cmmetaG_FD_184135 | JGI IMG/M metagenome (GOLD analysis project Ga0209410, IMG submission 184135) | Marine hydrothermal vent microbial communities from Guaymas Basin, Gulf of California to study Microbial Dark Matter (Phase II) - Marker... ... | reverse complement strand
CTATACTACCGGAGCCCGCGGGTCTCTTCTGGTCTTAAGGAGATTTCCTCTGCTTTAAGTTTTACTTTATGTCATGTTTGAATTGTGCGTTGGGATTTGTCGCCGTGTCGACCTATATAGTCTACATAGTATATTTAGATAAGGTATATATCCGGTCCAATAATCTTTTTTGTGGAGTGTTTGGGAGGATTTCGCCGTAAAATCTTCGGTGATGGGGAATGGTGCTAGGTGGGTAAGATGAAGGGGGTCATGCGTGTTGAAGCCGTCCATGTTCAGGGCAGATTTGGGGTCAGGTTTTTCTGATGAAGCTTCGTGGGAAGGTGTGGTCTTGAGGGTAATGTGTAGCCAAGGTTGGGGAGGGGAAAGGGGATGCTCTTCATAAAGCGTGGGTATATGATTCTCTTCGCAGGGATACTCCTAGGGTTCTTGGCTTTCTCGACGATCTCCCTGCTCTATTCGGGCGGGAGGGTACAGTATGGGGAAGGAGGGATGCCGAGCCTCATCGAGATTGACTTCCTCTACACGAGTGAGAAGCAGGGCTGGATTGAGGAGGTTACCCCCATCTTTGAGAGGTGGTTCAGGGAGAGGTTTGGGATAGATGTTCGGGTTAGGCTCATTGTGACGGGGACTCACGATACTGTGAACAGGATACTCGACGGGAGTGAGAGGCCTACCGTCTGGAGTCCTGCCTCAAGCATCTGGATACCTTACCTAAACATGAAGTGGCGTAAAGTTACCGGCAATAACTACGACATCGCGGTTGACTGGACCCCGCTCGTCCTCTCCCCAGTTGTCTTGGCCTCTTGGAGGTCCCACGTGGAGCGGTGGAACATCACCTGTTTCATGGACTTGTACCGGCTGGCCAAGGAAGGCGTCGACTTCAAGTATGGGCACCCCGACCCCCTTCTCAGCAACGGAGGGGCCATGACCGTAATCTTGGAGTTCGCGGAGGCGGCTGGAAAGAGGCCTGAAGACTTGACCATCGAGGACTTAAAGAACGAGACTGTGATCGAGATCGTCAAGACGATCGAGTCTAAGGCGATATACTACGGGAAGAGCACCGGTTTCTTCGGGGCTTGGGCCGCCGAGAACGGGCCGGACGCGATACACTTCTTCGGGATATACGAGAACGTAGTCATCGACAACTCCTTCAAAGCCTTCAAGAAGTGGAATGACTCCCTCGTCGCGATCTACCCCAAATCTGGAGTCTTGATGAGCGACCACCCCTTCGTGATCCTCAACGGGACGTGGGTGAACCGTTGGCAGAGGTTTGCGGCGGGGCAGTACCTCTTCTTCCTGTTGAGGCCGGAAATTCAGGAGCTCGCTCAGAAGCACGGTTTCAGGCCAGCAAATTCGGGGGTGCCCCTCGACCCGGAAACATTCAACCCTTCGAATGGTGTTCAGTACGAGATACAGGTACCAATCTTGAAGCCTTTGAAGGGAGAGGTGATGGAGGCGATCTTCACAGCGTGGGTGAGGGTTAGAAACACCGGAATTTGAGGTGTGATCGAATGCTCTCCAAGGCAAGGATGCCGCTCAACATCTCCAACATAGTCGTCTGGGCTACTCTCGGCGCCTTCCTCATCTTTGTTCTACTTCCCACCTTCTACTTGATCTCGTACGTCTTTCTTAGGTGGGATGAGATAAGGGTCGAGGTCTTCGAGAACCCGATAATTGGGGATGAGAACTGGAAGCAGATCGTCAATGTGCTCTTCTTCTCCTTCCGGCTGTCCCTCTCCGCGGTCGCTTTCGACATCCTCTTCGGAGTGCCCCTCGCTTACGTCCTCGCCAGAAAGAGTTTTCCCGGCAAGTCTCTCTTAGAGGACATCGTTACTTTGCCTCTCGTCATACCAACGTCGGGATTCGGTTTCTCCACGCTCATAACGTGGACTACTAGAGCCGGGATCGGGGGTCTCCTAGGCTTGAAATCGGGGTTGACAACTCTGGACGCCGTGATCCCCTTCCTGAACGTTCCATTCGTCCTCTTCTTGGTGCATGTTGCCCTCACATTCCCGTATGTCGTTCGAACCCTTGAAACGAAGTTTCAGTCGATAGACGTAACCTTCGAGCTTGCCTCCAGAACGTTAGGGGCGAGCTCCTTGACAACCTTCAGGACGATACTTCTACCCTTGGCTCTTCCGGGCTTGCTCTCGGGAGCAGTCTTGGCCTTCGCACGTTCATTGGGGGAGACCGGAGCCACGCTTATAGTGTCCGGGGTGAGCACGACGGCGTCGATAGCTATAGTTAGGTGGGCTTCCGAGTTCAAGCTTGCCACGGCCTCCTTCATGGGAAGCCTCCTAGTCATGATCGCTTGGGCTATAATCCTGCCCATAGAGCTCTATGTGGGTCGGAAAGGCCGGTCTCTAAGGGTTCCATACCAGCTGCCCACTTCTCTCCACAACGGGCTCATCAAGTTTGAGAGGCTCGCGTCGAAGAGGCTCTCCCGCGTCAAGGACGTTGTCCCGTTGATAGTCGTCTTGATAACGGTGATAATACCGATAATAGTTGTGCTGAACTCAGTGGTCCTCTATTGGTCAGCTGACCCTTACACGGGAAGGGTTCAGGGGGGAGTCGTCTACCAGCTCTTCGGGCCGTCTAACTACTTCAACTCCCTGCTCCGGGCGACCCTAACCTCCATAATCGTGGCTTTAGTGTCGACGTACATCTCGATGTGTATGGCGATCCCCTTAGCCTTCATAATCGAGAGGAGGTGGTACGGCCGCATAATCAGAACCATACTGAAGGTGCCCATGATAATTCCAACATCGTCTCTAGGCCTCTCGGTTCTTCTACTCTGGGGTTCCGGAGGCTTCAACCTCGTGACCTCGGGAATATGGATGATAATACTAACCCACATAGTCTTCTCGGTTCCGGTGATAGTTGAGTCAATAATCGCGGCTTACGAGGGTTCCGGCCTCCAGATGTACGAAGACTCAGCTCGGACTCTCGGTGCAACTCCCTACAACGCCCTCGAAACCGTCTCCCTCCCCCTACTTAAAGGGGGAATCCTAACCGGATTCATCCTCTCCTTCACCCGATCCTTAGGGGAGACAGGGGCCACATTCATCGTTATGGGTAGGGATGTAACCATTCCAGCCCTAGTCGTCAACATGGTTGAGGCCTTAGCCATCTCCGCGGCGCTCTTCACCTCAACATACTTGATCGTCCTCTCCCTAATACTTCTGGCAATAATCCGTTTGCTCACAAGGAGGCGGTGATGCCACGTCACTGATCAAACTCGTGAACGTCACCAAGAGGTTCGGCAAGATCACAGCCTTAGACCACATAAACCTTTCGATAGAGGACGGCGAGTACGTCTGCGTGTTAGGCCCGACGGGAGCCGGCAAGACTACGCTCCTCCGGATAATAGCTGGCCTGCTGGAACCTGACGAGGGGGAGGTTTACATTGAGGGAAAGCTGGTAAACGGGGTTCCTCCTGAACAACGTAACGCCGTTTACATGTTTCAGGAGTACGCCCTGTTTCCTCACATGACAGTGTGGGAGAACGTCTCTTACGGCCCCGTTATAAAGGATTGGGAGAGAGACAAGGTAGAGCGTGTAACCTCCGAAATTTTGGAGATGGTTAGGCTGGCGGAGAGGAGAGACGCCTTCCCCCACGAGCTGAGCGGAGGCATGCAACAGAGGGTTGCCCTAGCTAGAGGGATAGCCTCCGGGGCCAGAATACTACTGCTCGACGAACCTTTAGGGGCTTTGGATGCAAGGTTGAGAGTTGACATCAGAACCCAGCTGAGAAACCTCGCTAAGGATCAAGGTCTCACCGTAGTCCACGTCACCCACGATCAGGAGGAGGCCATCATGATAGCTGACAGGGTAGTAATCTTAAGGGAGGGCAGGATAGAGCAGATAGGCACGCCGTATGAGATATACTCTGAGCCGCGGTCGATCTTCGTCGCAAGCTTCGTCGGCGGCGCAAACTTCATTGAGGGCAACGTCGTTCACGTTGATAGTCATGGTTCAACAGTTGAGCTTCGAGGAGGACTCCGTATCCGTGTCTCCAATCGTGACAGAAACGTGGGCGAGAGAGTGGTCGTCGCCGTGAGGTATGAGGATGTAACCGTTGGAAAAAGGAGGGAAGACGGGTCAAATAACCTCTCAGGTGTAGTGGAGTCCGTGCTCTTCATCGGAGGCTTCATAGAGTACGACGTAAAACTTGAGAACGATGAGATGATCGCCTCCAAGATTCTGTTATCTGAGGTTAAGGAGACCTACAAGACCGGAGAACACGTCGTGGTCTCCTTCCCTCCGGAGAAGTGCTACGTCTTCCCCTACCCGAAGACCAGTCTCCTCAAAGAGATCGAGGCTGTGTGAATGCCGGAAGTTAAGCTCGTAAACGTAACCAAGAGGTACGGCAGAATTATAGCGAACGATCACATAAACCTAACCATAAAGGATGGAGAGTACGTCTCGGTTATAGGGCCGAGCGGATGCGGAAAGACAACGCTCATAAAGAGTATAGCAGGCATAATCAAGCCTGACGAAGGCGAAATCTACATAGACGGCAGGCTCGTCAACGACCTCCCGATAGAAGAAAGGGGAGTGGGATACGTCTTCCAGAACATAGCGCTGTTTCCGCACATGACCGTGTGGGACAACGTGGTCTACGGGCCTAAAGTGAGATGTCTCCCTCCCGAAGAGACGAGAGCCTTAGCCCTTGAGATGCTTGAGATGATCAAGCTGAGCGCTAGGTCGGACGCTTATCCTTCGGAGCTGAGCGGAGGCACCCAACAGAAGACCGCTGTGGCAAGAGCCTTGATCTCGAGGGCAAAGCTCCTCCTCCTCGACGAGCCTCTAGGAGCCCTCGACGTCAAGGTTAGGACGGAACTCCGCTACGAGTTGAGGAGGCTCGTGAAAGACTTGAAGCTGACGGCTCTCCACGTGACCCACGACCAAGAGGAGGCCATGTCGATCTCAGACCGAGTCGTCGTCATGAGGAAAGGCCGGATAGTTGAGGCTGGAAGCCCCATCGACCTCTACCTTCGGCCGAAGAACATCTTCACCGCCAACTTCGTGGGTGAGGCGAACTTTCTTCGGGGGGTGGTTGTCCAAATTAACGGGGAAAACTCCGTAATTGAGATCAGGGGAGGCTTGAAGCTCGTAGCTGAGAGTAAGGAGTGGAAGGTTGGCGACCCCGTGGTGGTAGCCTTCAGGCCGGAGTTCGCCTCGATAGAGATGAAGGAACATCTGAACAGGCTCTCCGGGAAGGTCGTCGATGTCTTATATTCTGGGAGCATCATACGCATTATAATTGAACTGGACAACGGCGACCGAGTCGTCGTCAAGAAAGCGTTAAGGTTCGAGGAGCCTCAATTCAAGACCGGTGAAAAGATAACGATAAACATTCCTCCTCAAAACATCCTTGTGTACCCTTACCCGAAAGAAGGGTTGGAGAGGGCTTTAGCATTGGAATAATCAGCCTGAACCTTTTTGTCTTTGACCGTCGTTCCCGCGGCCCCTAAAGGATGTATGCGGAAAAGGATAAAACTTAAAAATCCTCCTCCCGTAGTGAGATATATCTGCTTTAGGAGTTCTCTGTTGATGGAGCGGTGGTTCGAGAAGAGGCGTAAGATCAGGGTTCTTGATATAGCCTACAGACAGATGACTCTAGCCCTAGACACGGTCAACGACTTGGAGAAGGCTGTTAAGGCAATATCGGTCGGGAAGGCCGACTCCGCGGAGAAGACGATTAACAGGCTTTTCTTGATCGAGGAAGAGATCGACAACCTTAGGAGGAGAGTCTTTGAGGAGCTCACGAAGGGAAGCCTACCCTCCAGAGATCGCGAAGACATAATGCACTTGGTCAAGAGGCTCGACGTCATGGCCGACCACGTCAAGGACTCCGCTAGGAACGTCCTAATCCTGATCGGGTACGAGATACCTGGGGACTTGTGGGACATCTACTCCCAGATGTCCTCCGACGTGGTGAAGTGCGCCTCAACCCTCCGGGAGAGCCTTAAGAAACTGAGCGAGGACCCCTCTGAGGCTAGAGCCACGTCCCTCAAGGTTGAGGACTTCGAGAAGGCTGTGGACGAGAGGTACTTGGAGGCGAAGGCTCAGCTCCTAAAGTACGGAGAGAAGATCAACCCTTCGATCCTGATTATCCTGAAGGACTTGGCCGAATCGATGGAGTCCGTGGCTGACAGCTGCGCCGACACGGCTGACTACGTTCGCATCCTAACGGTCTCCTTCAAGTAGGCTTTCCCATCCCTGAGCTAGACTTGGAAACCCTAAGAATCCACCTCCACGGTGTTCCTGTGAAGAGTTGACTCGAGAATTAGATGTTTTCATCCGCCTCTCTCTGTTTCTTGGAGGCTCCTTTAACCATTCGAGGCTTAACCGGTTTCATCACCCTCAGCATCTTGTAAAATGCGTAGATAAGACAGATAGTGAAGGTTTCTCCAGTCAAGACATTGGATACCAAGGAGATGCTTTGGGGGAGCAGGTTAAGCGAGTGGAATAAAGCTATGATCCTGCCTGCGGCGAAGATACATGTGCCCACCACCATCGCTTGTAAGGCTCTAATGGTCTCGTCCCTCTTTAGGAAGATTCGGCTGAGGGCGTATTCGGGCTTTCTTCCTCCGTAGATTTTAACCAGGAGAGAGAGGATTAACGCGGCGCCTATCGTCAGCGAAGCCGTAAGGAAGACTGCGAGGTTCATCCTTTAACAACCCCGTAGAACTTATAGAGAGCGTATAGGAAGAAGAGGATCGAGAGGTTCACGGAGTACCTTCCGACCTCTGTTAAGAGTTCTCCCTCGCCGAGATCGGTAACTGAGAAGATGAAGAGGAGGAATAAGGCTATAACAAAAGAGGAGAAGACCCTCGAGGCGTCCCTCCTCTTGAGAAACATCCTCCCCGTAGTGATCGCGCGCCTCTTAAACACGAAGAGCAGTCTGAGGCTGTACCATATCATGAGTAGGGAGACAATGAAGGAATATAACATTCTCAGAGCGAATATCAGGTCCGTCATGGCGTGACGAGACTTCCTCTACGTTGAACCTGCCTCTTTATCTCGAATTCGCAGTACTCGTCTCCTGCGGCCTTACACTTCTTCTCTGTTACCCGGAACTTGCCTCCGGTTATTCCCTCAAGGAGCCCCTTCAGATATCCGGTTACGAAGTGGCATTGGGGGGTCTCCTTCTCTCCGCCCATCCCTAGAATGGCGTCAGCTTCGAAGCAGTTCTTTATGATTATGGTTCCCTCACCGGTCTCCATGTCGATCCCTTCGGTGGTTATCTTTCCCCAGCCTACGGCGGCGTATATGGTCGGTAGCGTGGAGAGAACAGTCCGCAAGTTAAAACTCAAGTTGAACTTCTCAAGGTTTTTCCGCCAGCCCTCCTCAGCCTCTATCCTCCCCGACTCTTCCCCTTGAGCCCTCAGGATGGCGGGCCCGGCTTTGCCCGCCAGCTTCTCGGCGGCCTCATGCAATATGGCGAAGCTTAAGGTTCCCATGATTATGCTTCTGAGGCCCGAGATCGTGAATATTCCGTTCTCCCCATTTATCTCCATCCGTTTCTTGGCGTCGAAGACACCTTTCTCGAAGACTTCCCGGATAATCGCGAGTTTTACTCCCTCCGTTAATGGCATGGCTCCTTCACTCCAAGAGCTTAGCGATCCTCCGGCTGGCCTCCCCGATCTTGAGGAGGATTAGCCCTAAAGGCGCCTCGGGAGCCGTCAGAACCACGAGTAGAGCGTTTGAACCCGCGCCGATCGCGATCATCTTCCCAGACTCCCCTTCAACTATCACTCTCCTGACGTCTCCGGCTTTAACCTCGCTCATAGCCGTCTCAGCGGCGCCCGTCATAGTAGCCGTCATGGCGGCGAAGGTCTCGGCGTCTATCTCACCCATGACATCCGAAGCTATTAGGAGGCCGTCCCTCGTCACGGCCGCCGAGGCGTTTATTCCTCCAACCTTTCTGAGGTCGCTTAAAACATCCTCTATCAAGGATTTAACGGGTAAAGACAGAGCTTCTCACCCCTCCTCAATCAGCTTTTTTAGTAAAGCATCTAGGGCTTTAATCACGTTCTTCTTCTCCGTCGCGACGGTCTCTATGACCGGCACATCCTCCGGGATGTGCATCCTCCTCCGAATCTCATCTGCAGATAGAGCGTTCGGTAGGTCCTGCTTATTGGCAACTACAACGTAGGGGAGCCCGTAGACCCCTGACTTATGCATCATCTCTATCGCTCTGGGGAACTCTTCAGGCTTCGTACTGTCCACGACGAGGATCACCCCTAAGGAGTCGCCTCCCAGAACGTCGAGTATGGGGTCGAACCTAGGCTGACCCACCGTGCCGAAAAGGTCGACCGAGAAACCCTTATACTCGACGTGGCCGAAGTCCAAGGCTATGGTCGTACCCATCCTCTGAACACTTACAGCCCTACTGGACAATGCGTGGACTATGGTCGTCTTTCCCGCGTGATAGGGGCCGGTTACGAGAATCTTGGGAACGTAAACCTTCAGCCCCCCGGGCTTAGCGTACTTGAAAGGTGTGAATCTCCTCTTCTCTAAGGGTTTCCCATCGACCTTCGTTACGGTCAAGACCTCGCTCGCAACTATCCGCTTCAGAGCCTTCAAATCTATAACTGTATCGAAGATATGCTCGATCTTAGACCTGACATCATCGGGGTACCCCCACTCCGTGTAGATGTAGATGCCGCTTATGTCGTAAGCTAGGCAGTATCTGCGCCATCCCTCAACGTTCGATAGGATCCTTGGGCCGCACTGATCTATAAGCGTGTTCAAAGAATCGAAGAGGACGATTGTTCCTTCTCCCTTAGCCTTTAAAGCCTTCAAAACGATTTCGTCCACTTCTTGGGGGTCAAGAGGGTTCTTAACGGAGAACTCCTCACTGCTTCCAAGCCCCATTATCCCTGAGTAGGCGTCCACGAAAGAGAGGAATCCCTTATTCCAGTAAGGCTCAACAGGCCAGCCGTAATGTTTCATCTCTTCGAGGACGGTTTCCGGAGGCCTATTGTTGATCACGTAGAGCCCCTTATCCCCTTTTGTTAGGCGGTTGTAGAATATCTCTTGGGCAACGGGAGTCGCATCGACGAAGGGGCTTGAACGGAGAAGAATGGAGGATCCCCTCTCGAAGCCTCCGCCTAACATTTTATCGATAATCTCTATACCCGTCGGGACACGGGTTACCACATAATGCACATCCTTGAGTCCTATAAGTGGAGGCGATTCTATCTTATTAAACCTGCAACTTATAAAGAAATTGTAACCAAAGAACAGTGTTTAACGGATAATCATCACTTATAAGACGTTCTGTTCTTAGAAATAGGTGGATTTGGAGAACTTTCCACTTTCCAAAGAGGCATACTCGTAATGAGGATTCCTTCGGGCATAGACGGCTTCGACGACCTTATCCAGGGAGGATTCCCGCTCGGAACGAACATACTCCTCATGGGCGCACCGATGACCGGAAAGTCCACCATGTCCATGCAGTTCCTCTATAAAGGGCTGAGCCTAGGCAACGCGGGCATCTTCATCTCCACCAACGAGACCGCTGAGGATGTGAGGGAGAGGATGGCGTCCTTCGGGTGGAACACCGAAACCTTCGAGCGGGAAGGAATGATGAAGTACGTGGACTGCTACGGCATGATGGTGGACAGTAAACTCAGGGATACTCCATCCATAAGGAGGGTTCCAAGCGTCCTGGCTTTCACGAACCTAAGCGTGGTCCTCTCGGAGCTCTGCGGACACTTCTGGAGACTCCAAAAAACAATCCGTATAGCCTTCGACTCCGTCTCGTCTCTACTGATGTATGCAAACCCGGAAGCCGTCACCCGTTTCCTCCACGTCTTGCTTGGGAGGTTCAAGATGCTTAAAGCCGTCAGCATACTCACCCTTGAGGAGGGGATGCACCCGAGAACGATCGAGATGACCCTCCAGCAGCTCTCAGACGGAGCCCTAAGGCTCACAAAGAGGAACGGAGAGAGATTCATCTCGTGCTTAGGTCTAGCCTCCACCAGATGCGTAAAGGGAGAGATACCTTTCGAGATCACCCAGAAAGGGATCGAAATCAAGCTGAAAGAGCGGCCACGCCTAGGGAGGTAGAGGCAAAGATTTTGGATTTTATAGGTGGTGAGGTTTGGAGCGTTCCGAATGGAAGGATAGAATCCCCCCGGAGATCATAAGTTTCTTTGAGGCCTTCCCGGGGCAGAGCCTCCTTGTGAAGGGGAGACCCGGTACAGGTAAGACCATTCTAGCGCTCGAGATACTTCGGGCCATCTGCGAGAAGGGGAACGGCTTATACATCTCGACTCGAATGGAGCCCCGTAGGCTCTACGTGACTTCTCCGTGGATTCGAGATTTCATACCTGAGCGGAACGTCATAAACGCCACGCAGAGCAAGGTGAGACGAAGCCTAGGCTTGGAGGCTCATCATCCCGGGAGAACGCGGCCCATAGACTACAATACGATCCTCCAGTTCTTCAGGGTCATATACGAAGAAGCCGAAGACATGGATAATCCGATGATAATCTTCGATAGCTGGGACGGGGTTCTCTCACACCTCAACATGGAGGCGGAGGCGGCCGCCCTAACCCAAGAAATCTGCGACTTCTGCCGTGAGGTTGAGACGCACACAATCTTCGTGACTGAGAGGGAAGGGATAGCAACAATCGACTTCATAGTAGACGGGGTCGTAACTCTCCGTAGGCTGAGGCTTGGAGGCTCTGAGGCGGGTCCCGAGCACCGGGTCGTTAGGGAGATCGAGATCGAGAAGGTGAGGGGACTCCCCATAAGGCAGTCGAGGTATCTCTTCACCCTTCACGAGGGAAGGTTCCGCTTCTTCAAACCCTTCCTGGAGGACTTGACGGCGAGGGTTGAATCCGCCCCCTACGTAGAGGATAGATACTCAACGGGAATACCTGACTTAGACCGTGCTCTTGGGCAGCTCCCCGCGGGGAACGTTGGCCTATGGGAGACCCATTACGGCGTCAACAAAAGGTATGAGCAGATGCTCTTCCAGCTCTGCATGAACACAGTTGCGAATGGAGGCGGGGTCGTCGGAATCCCTCATATGGGATCGTCCATAGGGAAGATGAACCTCGAGAACGTGGTCATCCACTATCCTGAGACCGAAGACATAAACGTTGAGACTGCGTCCTTCTTATCCGTCGTACGGAACCTCCAAGAGAAGGTTAAGAAGCCTATCCTAACCTTCATCAGCCTAGACACTTTAGAGAAAACCTTTGGAGTGAAAGGCGCCCTTAACCTCCTCGACAACTTCTTGAAGATATCCGAGGAGACCAAGCTCATCTCCTCAATCCTCTACATAGCCGGAAGCGGGTCCTCCCTCCTGAGAAGCGTGGCGAACTCGGTCGACATCCACCTAGTCTTTAGAGACGTGGACGGCGCACTCGTCCTCTACGGCGTGAGACCCGTAACATGCCTCTACGGGGTTACAGTCGACGAGAAAGGCGTACATCTAACGCCTGTAGTGTGATAGGCCTTGCCCTCCTACTATGAGAGGAAGATACTTGACGTCCTCAGAAAGTATAAGGACGGCTTGACCACGGTGAACGTTGCCAAAGAGGCTGACATAAGCAAGACTACGGCCATAAAGTACCTCGCCTCTCTAAGGGCTGAAGGGAAGGTTGACTACGTAGAGGTCGGCCCCTCTAAGCTCTGGAGGATCAAGGAGGGGAAGAAGCCAACGGCGAAAAAGCATAAGGCATGGTCTAAATCTGAGAGGCTTGAGGACCTGCTGAGAGAGTTTAAGGAGATAACTGGAGTTGAAGGGTCAGCCGTCATAGACCGCGACGGCTTCACGATCTCCGCGGACCTACCAGACGGAATGGATCCAGAGAAGTTTGGAAACATAGTCTCGCTCCTCCTTAGGACGAGCATGAAGTCTATAGACGCCGCCAAACTGAAACCGATCGAAGAGATCATAATAGGGGGCGGCGGGGGAAGGCTCGTCATACGGAGTGAGGGAAAGGTTCTCATAGCGGCCTTCTGCAAGCCTGATACGCCCCTAGGAACGGTAAGGCTCGAGATGGAGGACCTAGCGGATAAGATAAACGAGGTCTTAACGTAGCAAGGTGCGTCGAGATGAGCCGTGAAGAGAGGGTCTTAGAGGCCCTCAAGGAGTCTGAGGACGGCCTGACCATACAGGAAGTTATCAGGAAGACCGGCATAAGCAAGACGGCCGCAATAAAGTATCTCGCCACGTTCAAGATGGCTGGGAAGGCCGACTTCGTGGAGTCCGGGCCTACGAGGCTCTGGAGGCTTGTGACGCATAAGAGAGTTAAGAAACCGTCCGGAAAGGGTGGAATCCTCAAGTCTCTCTTGAGAGAACTGACAGAGAGAGCGGACCTTACCGGTTCAGCCATCGTCAAAGGGGAGGGAGTCGTCCTCGCGGCGGTCCTCCCGAAGAACATGGACTACGATAAGCTGGAGACCCTAGCGTCTTCCCTCATGAGAGCCGGCGTTAGAAGCATAGAGCTAGCGGGGATGGAGAGGTTCGAAGAGATAACCGTGAAGGGAAGTAAAGGGAGAATCCTAGCCCTGAACGAGGACGGAACTTTCCTAATAGCCTTCTGTAAACCGGACACAATGCTTGGATCAGTCAAGCTGGAGATGGAGGAACTCTCCAAGAGAATACGGGAGGCATTAGACTCCGAATGAGCGGAAAGGCACGGACAGCCCCCCTGCCGGTTATCCATCCCCATAAATGAGAGGTGGTCAAGTGCTAATTGAGGAGATTTACCAGACGCTCTCAGGGTTTTTTCGTATAGTCCAGATGACTCCTGAACAGATAGTCTCGATCCTGACCGTTCCCATACTTGTCGATATGCCACGCACGTTCGGGAAGGCCATAATCCTCATCTCGAAGGCCCTATACGACAAGTTCAGGAGGAAACGGTTCAGACACGGGTTTCCCCTAGTCTCAGTGATAGTTCCAGCCCACAACGAGGAGAAGGTCATCGCCCGGACGATCGATTCTCTACTGAAGCAGGACTATCCGAACTTGGAGGTGATCGTGGTGGATGACGGTTCAACGGACAGAACAGGCGAGATCGCCCAGAACTTCGCGTCTAAAGGCTTGATAAAGCTTGTTCGCCGTGAAAAGGCGAGCGGCAGTAAGGCTAGAGCTGTAAACTACGGAATTCCCTTCTCTAGAGGGGAAATCGTAGTTACGGTCGACGCGGACACGATACTTGAACCCTCATCGATCTCCGAGCTTGTGGAGGCCTTCTCCAACCCTGCTGTGGGGGCGGTTTCAGGTAACATCCGCGTGCTGAACAGGGTGAACCTACTCACGAGGCTTCAAGCCTACGAGTACCTCGTGGCGATGGAGGCTGGGAGAAGGTTCCAAGCAATCTCAGGGGCGCTGATTATAATCCCCGGGGCCTTCGGGGGCATTAGGAGAAGACTCGCCTATTCCATAGGCTTCTTCGACCCCGACACCATAACCGAAGACTTCGACATCACCCTGAAGGTGCATAAGAGCCGGATGAAGGTCGTTTTCGCGTCTAGGGCGATAGGCTGGACTGTCGTTCCAGAGAGTTGGAGAGGCTGGATTCGGCAGAGGACGAGATGGACGGCGGGACAGCTACAAACCCTCATCAAGCATAGAAACGTCTTCTTCGAGCCGTTCTTCAGGATTATAGGCCTCTTAGTGACGCCCGACATGCTCTTCATGGACATCGTGCTCCTCTTCGTCAGAACGCTCTGGCTCATAATCCTCCCTCTCTTCTATCTCCAGCTGCTCCCGCAACTCTTCATACTCATCTTCCTCTTCTACCTCTTGAACGAGCTCGTCATCGCGGCTACAGCGGCCCTCCTCTCACCCAAGAAGAGAGACATAACATATCTGCCCCTGATCCCAATAGTCGTCCTCTTTTACAGGCCGTTCTACGGGCTTGTACGTATAAAGGCGTACCTCGAGGAGATGTCTGGGATGACCTTCAAGTGGTGAAGCTGCATGAATCGGAACAGAACGTTGATGCTAGTTTTCTTCGTCCTCGGCTTATCTGTCCTCTCAACCATCTACGCCGATTGTTTACCGTTATTACATCTCGGAACGGATCCAGACGACGTCAAGTATGATCGTATAGACATGAAAGAACTATACTGCACCACCAACACCACGCATATAACCTTCCTCATAACATGTTACGGCGAAGTAAAGACACGTAAGAAGCCTCCTACGCTACCGCGCGACGAGTTCAGAGTCTACCTAGACGTGGTTGCTGGGTGGGGTGACAACCGCCGAAACGCACCCCTCGAAGGAGCAGACGTCATAATTGAAGCCCACAGCCAGAGGGTGTACTGGTGGAACGGCAAGAGGTGGGAACGAAAGAAGACACTGACTGCCCAAGTCGAGGTTAAAGGGAACAACATAACCGTAACCTGCCAGCTGAGCGATATCCAGTTCGAGGAGGCCTCAGGAGACATCAGGATATGCTTCATCAGTAAACTCAAGGGTTCAAAGGGTTTAAAGAAAGTCCAAGATAGAGCGCCCGACAGGGGATGGTACACCTTAGAGGGCGGGATATCAGGTCTAACCTTTCTTGAGATCTCAGCCGCAGGGCTCTTAGGCTTGACGCTTGCATCTAGAGTCCGTAAGAGATGTAGGAGGGTTCTACGTGACTCTGAAGGTTAGAAGGAATGTGGTGCTGGTTTGGGCAAGCCTCACAGTACTCTCGATGCTCGCAGCTTACTTTTTTATACATTTTTTAGACCGGGAGTATCACGGCTTCGTGGCTGGAGTCGTAGCCTCCACGCTTGAGGCTTTAGGGGTGAGGTCGGAGGCTGAGGGAAACGTTGTCGCCTACACGGTTGAGGAGAGATGGGCCGCGGTGAGGATCGGATGGGAATGTTCAGCGGCCCTCTCCATAATCGTGTATACGGGTCTAGTCTCGGGGCTTCCCGGAGTAAAGTTGAAAAAGAGGGTTTTAGGGTTAACTCTAGGTTACGCCGCCATCTTCCTCGGCAACCTCGCTAGGATAGTTCTCATACTGTATCTAAACCATCTCTTCCCGAATCTCTCATATATGCTCCTACACGACCTCTTCGGGCGTCCACTCTCCTTCCTCTGGATGACCGCCGTCTCGTTCGCTTGGTTCTACCATGCCCTCATAAAAGCTCCGGAGGTGAAAGATTCGTCCGCACAGTAGCTATAAATCCAAACATCTCTTATACTCAAGGTGGTGTCACATTTGTCTGAGGGGACGAAAGCGTTTATCAAGGGCGCCAAAGTCATAGTTCCGGAGCGAACGTCAACGAAGCCTAAAGGTTACAGGTACCCAGTAGCCGAGGAGTACTTCGGCGAAGACGCCGAGAGCCGCCTCAACGAGCTCGTCGAGCAAGGCTTGATGGAACGCACGTTCTATCAGAGGGAGCTGGGATGCCCAAAATGTGGGTCTATAAACCTGATCGTCCGTTTCTACTGTCCAAAATGCGGTAGCACCCACATAGTCAAGGGCGAAGTTATAGAGCATTGGCCCTGCGGGTATGTGGGTCCGGAAAGCGAATTCAAGGACGGAAAATGCCCGAAATGCGGGAAACCTCTCAAGAAGATCGGCGTCGACTACTCTAAACCGGGCCCCATGTTCAAGTGTATGGAGTGCGGCGAGGTCTTCCAGAACCCAGCTGACAAACTTAACTGCGCCAACTGCGGAGAAATCTTCGATAAGGGAGACGCTAAAGAGGTTATCCTCTACGCTTACAGGATAACTCCGAAGTTAGAGGAGGAACTCGACGTCGCCTTGGCTCAACGGAGCTACCTAATCGAGAACCTGACTAAGATGGGATTCAATATAGAGAACCCGGAGAACATCTACGGGAGATCCGGGGTGAAACATTACTTCTACATGGTTGCGTCTAGGGGAACAGGCATCCTAAAGCTGAGGATAGTCATAGAGATTCTAAGCGCCTACAAGGAGGTTCCTGTAGACGAGGTCTTCTCGCTCTACGCCAAAGCCCTCGATGTAGGCGCCTACGGGCTTATAATAGCGGCGATCCCAAAGTTCTCGGAAGACTCCAAGAAGATGATGGACTACTACAACATAGCTTACGTTGAGGTTCCAAGCTTAGACTCCGCAGCTGAAAAGATCATCAAGAAACTCAAGGAGCTGATGGAGACTCCAACGAGGCCGCTACATGGAACCCGGCAGTTAGGATGGTCCCTAAAGAAGTAGAGGCGAAGGGCTGAAGCTCGCTCAGCCCTTTATCACCGCCAACGGGGTTAACCTAGCAACCTTCGTCGCGATCCCGATCTGGTGGCTGACCTCAGCAACCCGGTCCACATCCTTGTAAGCTGGGTCGGCCTCCTCGGCTAGAACCCTCATGCTGGCAGCTCGGACAACGATACCCCGTTTCTCTAGACTACTCCTTATCTGGCTTCCCCTGAACCTCCGTGTAGCAGCCTTTCTACTCAGCATCCTCCCGGCTCCATGCGCCGTGGAACCGAAGGTTATCTCCATAGCCTTAGGCGTTCCGACGAGAACCCATGAGCTCGTCCCCATCGAGCCGGGGATTATGACTGGCTGTCCATACTCTCTATAATCGGCTGGGATCTCAGGGCGTCCAGGCGGGAAGGCTCTTGTAGCCCCCTTCCTGTGGACCCAGACCTTCACCCGTTTCTTCTCGATTTCATGCTCCTCTATCTTTGCTATGTTATGGGCCACGTCGTAGACGAGTTTCAGGTCGAAGTTCTCGGCGGGTTTCTTGAAAACCTGCTCAAAGCTCTGTCGGACCCAGTGCATGATGACGTGCCTGTTAACGAAGGCGTAGTTAACGGCGCATGCCATAGCTCCATAGTAGGCTTGGGCTTCAGGGCTGGTTCCGAAGGCACATGCCAGCTCTCTATCTGGCAGTTCAATCTTATACTTGTGAACGGCCCTCTCCATAACTCGTAGGTAATCCGAGCAGATTTGGTGGCCGAAGCCTCTAGAGCCGCAGTGGATCATAACTGTGACTTGGCCCTCCTCAGTTATTCCGAAAGCCTTCGCCACTCTGGGGTCGTAGATTTTGTCGACCCTCTGTATCTCTAGGAAGTGGTTTCCTGAACCGAGCGTCCCGATCTGGGTTAGACCCCTCTTCTTCGCCGTTGAGGAGACCTTGCTTGGGTCTGCGCCTTCTAGGCATCCCCTCTCCTCACAGTGTTCAAGGTCCTCTGGCCACCCTATGTCTTTCTCTATCATTCTGGAGACTCCTTCCGAAAGTATGATGTCGAGTTCATGGGGGGTCACATGGAAGTCTTTCCTCCGGCTTCCGAGGCCGCATGGAACGTTCCTAAAGATCGTTGTGGCGAGCTCTTCAAGTTTAGGTCTTATATCCTTCTCGGTTAGGTTTGTGGAGAGGAGGCGGACCCCGCAGTTTATGTCATAGCCGACCCCTCCGGGGCTTATCACGCCCTCCTCATAGTCCGTCGCCGCGACCCCTCCTATGGGGAAACCGTATCCTTCATGACCGTCCGGGAGGGTCACCGAATACTTGTATATACCTATGAGGTGAGCCACATTCGCGCATTGCTCCAAGGTTCGGTCGGTCTTCATCTTCTCTAAAAGGAGCTCATCCGCGAAGATTACGCCTGGAACTCTCATTCCACGCTTGTATTTTGGTATGCGCCAAGTGTATTTATCCACCCTCTCTAAGGGCACGTGACTCGAACTCACTTCAATCACCACCCTTAAAGAATGTAAGTCCCCAATATAAACAGTTTTGGCGTTAACACCAAAATTAATAGGTGAGCGCCACATAATTCTTCCCTGAAATGTTCGTCAAGATTGTTCGGAGGTTAACCCTGAGGGAGATTGAGGAACGCATCAGCAAGTTCAAGAGAGACTACAAGTTATCCTTCAGCGAGTTCGAAGAACTATACTTAAGTGGGAGGCTCGATGGGCCTTCCGCCGAGGCCTACTTCGAGTGGTCTGAGCTGGTCCACGCTTACCGAGGCTACATGGAGAACGGGGACCTCGACTATACGGTTGAGGAGACGTACTCGATGAGCCCTGAGGACCTGAGGGTCTTCACGCCCAAGCGGCTTGAACTCCTCTATAAGCTCTCTGAGCTGAGAGTTAACTCGATAAACGAACTGGCTCACAAGGTTCGGAGAAACGTCAAAAACGTCTATCGGGACCTGAAGGTTCTGAGCGAATATGGCTTAGTAGCTCTTAGGGAGAGAGGGAAGAGGAGCATTGTTCCTGAGAGCCTCGTCGAAGAGATCACGTTCTCGATGAGGTGAAAACTTGGACGATTCGCATCTTGCCTGTTCGACGCCCTTCACAGTCGACCGTACTTTGACATTATTTCACGAACCCTATCAAGCGGTATGGCGATCCGGGTGTTGTAATCCCTACCCGTCATAGTTTCAGCCTTAAAGAGGGCGTTTATTATGGCCTCCTCGGTCGCTTCAACCGTGGCTCTATAAACGGGGTTGAGGTAAGGCTCATCCAGAGAGCGTCTCCCGGAGGACAACCGCCTCTTCTCCCCACGTTCCAGTAAGGGTTCAACATCCCTCTCCGACGTCGAGAACGCTATCACAAAATCCCCACTATGTACACCGCCGTACGAGCCGGTTCTAGCGACCCCTAATATAGCCCTCTTCGCAACCTTCCAGAGCTGACGTGAAGACAGGGCAAGATCGGTTGCTACAACTATCATGATGGACTCCGACTCCTGGACTTTCCTCGGCTTAATGTCTGCCAGCTCCTTTCCCACGGGGACCCCGTCGATCCTTAAGTCTTCACGCCTGCCAAAGTTAACCTGAACCAGCACGCCGACCGTGAACTCTGGGGTGGCCCTCGACGATGTTCCAATTCCTCCTTTGAACTCGAAGCCTGACATAGGGGTTCCTCCGCCTACATTCCCCTCTTCAACGGGCCCCGTCCCCGACGGACTGAACGCTTTATCCAACGCCTCATAGACGTGCTTCTTCCCGACGTGGCGGCCCGCGGAGTCGTTCAGGTAGCTGCCGTTCGTCTCTCCGACCACAGGATTTATCGACGTAGCTTCGACACCTAAAACTTCATACATGTAGTCGATGAGCGCGTCGGCTACCCTCCAAGTGTTGAGGGTGTCGGTTAGTAGGATCGGCGTCTCTATAACTCCCATGTGCATGACTTGGAGCAAACCCACAGCCTTCCCGTATGCGTTGTAGGGGTAAACAGCTGCCCTGACCTTCTCTTCGTATATGTTGGTTTGACGTGGGAGGATAGCTGTGACCCCTGCCCTTATAGGTCCCTTACCAACGACTAGAGGACCCTCCCCCTCGATTATCGTCGAGTGGCCTACAGCGACTCCTCGAACATCGGTTATGGCGTTGTACCTACCGGGCTCCATAACCCCGATCTTTATCCCCATCTCTCTAGCCCTAAGACGCATCGGAGCACCACCAACCACATTAACCCTCAAAACGTCCATTATTAAACCTTTTATAATAATCTTATATCTCCAGCCGAGACGCAGAAAACTAAAATATCCTCAAATAAAGTCATGGTAACCTATCTTTCTGGAGGAACCGTCTAAAAGAGTTACTTAGCTTCGGGAAAATATCTTAGTAGCATGGTGGACGCAGACATAACACATGAGCTAAACAGCTAGCATATAGGAAGGCTCAATAAGGACGGTTACAGGTTTATAGAAGTATTTCCAGCCAGCTCATAGAAGGAACCAGCCGTCACTCGGGTTTAAACCAGACCCCCTTCCTGTCCTTTTTCTCCTTCTCTTCCTCCTCAAGAGTCCTTGTAGATATCTCTCTGATGAGAGATTTTCCTCCCTCTATCTCTATCTGGGCTCCAGGATACTCCTGCTGAAGCCTCCGCCTCAACTCGTTGACATCGGTATCCTCACTAACCTTCGCGTAGACCTTTGTTCCCTCCGGAGTCTGCGTCACTCTGATGGAGTACCCGCTGCTCAGGGGTTCTTCCCCGAACTTCTCGAAGAGACGGTCTATCTCGTCGAATAGGGATCCGCCGAAGATATCTTCTATGAAACTCTTCCTTTTACGCGGCATCTCTAGGATGCCCCTCCATACTCTATCTTTATAGGAACCTCCAAGACATCCCAGCTATCAAATAATTATTGAACTTCGCTACGTTTAAATAGAAGAAACGTATATAAGTTTAACGAAATTCACTAATAATAAACAAGTTCGATGGAGGGTTAAACCTTGTCTACATCCACAGGCGGAATCCCTGTTCTGATCTTGAAAGAAGGATCAACAAGGTCTAGGGGCAGAGCTGCTCAACGCAACAATATAATGGCGGCGAGGATGATCGCCGAGGCTGTGAGAAGTTCACTTGGCCCTAAGGGTATGGATAAGATGTTGGTGGATAGTCTGGGCGACGTGACTATAACGAGCGACGGAAGAACGATCCTGGACGAGATCGAGGTTGAGCATCCAGCCGCCAAGATGATGGTTGAGGTCGCTAAGACCCAGGACGACGAGGTTGGGGACGGAACAACGACGTCGGTTGTCGTGGCCGGTGAGCTCTTGGGGAAGGCTGAGGAGCTCATCGACAAGAATGTTCATCCGACTGTGATCATTGACGGTTACAGGAAGGCAGCCGAGAAGGCTCTTGAGGTCTTGGAGGAGATAGCTATCCCCGTCGACCCCTTGGATAGGGATTTCTTGAAGAAGGTTGCGATGACCTCTATGGCGAGTAAGATCGTGGCGGAGAATAGGGAGCAGCTCGCCGAGATAGCGGTTGACGCTGTTCTGCACGTGGCGCGGAAGGTGGGCGACGAGTACCGCGTGGACTTGGACGACATAATGGTTGAGAAGAAGCCTGGCGGCTCCATAACGGATACGAGGCTGATCGAGGGCATAGTCCTAGACAAGGAGGTTGTCCACCCGGGAATGCCTAAGAGGGTCGAAAAGGCCAAGATAGCCCTGATAAACTGCCCCCTCGAGGTCGAGAAGACAGAGTTCGACGCGAAGATACACATTGAGACTCCTGAGCAGATGGAGGCCTTCCTCCGGGAGGAGGAGAACATGCTTAGGGAGATGGTCGAGAAGATAGCTTCGGCCGGGGCTAACGTCGTGATCTGCCAGAAGGGTATCGACGACATGGCCCAGCACTTCCTAGCCAAGAAGGGCATACTAGCCGTCAGGAGGGCGAAGAAGTCCGACATGGAGAAGCTCTCCAAGGCTACGGGCGGCAGGATCGTGACGAACCTCGACGGCATATCCAGCAAGGACTTAGGCTACGCCGAGCTTGTGGAGGAACGTAAAGTCGGAGACGACAAGATGGTCTTCATAGAAGGGTGCAGGAACCCGAGGTCCGTGGCGATACTGATTCGAGGGGGAGCTGAGAGGGTTGTGGATGAGGCTGAGAGGTCTATTCATGATGCTCTCTGCGTTGTGAGGGACGTCGTTCAGGAGCCTAAAATACTCGCTGGTGGTGGAGCTCCGGAGCTCGAAGTCGCCAAGGTTCTGAGAGACTACGCTGAATCACTGCCCGGCAGGGAGCAGCTTGCGGTTCAGAAGTTCGCTGAAGCGATAGAGACCGTCCCGATAACCCTAGGCGAGAACGCCGGCCTAGACCCGATAGACATCCTCTCGGAGTTGAGGGCTCGCCACGAGAAGGGCGAGAGATGGGCTGGAGTCGACGTCATTGGAGGAAAGGTTGAGAACATGAAGGACCTCGAGGTTTATGAGCCGCTGGCCGTCAAGAAGCAGGTGGTTAAGTCGGCGACGGAAGCCGCGACGATGATCCTAAAGATCGACGACGTCATCGCAGCTGCGAAGATGAAGCCTCCAAAGTCCTCCGGGGGCTACGGCGGATACGGTGGGGGTTCACCTCCAGAATAAGCAGGACGCCCCGAGATAGATTTTTTACTTTGAATCTTTTTGATCCCTTTATTTTGTTTATAATTTGCGTTGTCTTGGCGGGTTATCCGGTGAAGGTTTGGAGGTGGGGCGTTGGGCCTCGTGGAGGTCTTCGCCCTCCCCACCCATCTGAGAGCTGCTTCTGAAAGGATGGCGGAGGTTCTCAGAGGAAGCGAATTCGATGCTCTCTTCCTAAACATCTCTAGACGCCTCAACAAGTTGGTTAAGGCTCTAGCCGAGGGGGCACCTTACGAAGAGTTCATCGAGAGAGCTAGGGAAGAAGCCCTGATCCCAGAACCTTTAAGTTCTTGGGAGTACGCGGAGAAGCCTATACTTCTAGCAGTAAGAGGAATCTTGAACGAGAGACCTGAACTGGAGATATGGTGTTATAAACGGCCTGAGGCCGTTCAGCTCTCAGTTAGAGTGGCGGAGGAGATAGCTAGGCTAGTCTTGAGGACGTGTTTAACCGGGAAGGTGGACTTGGATGAGTGGCGTTCCCTACTTAGAAGATTCTCGGAGGCTAGTGCCGGCTTCCTAGAGGATGAGGCGGAGTATGTGGCGGAGAGGGCGCGTGGGAAGGAGAGGGCAATCTGCATCTCAGGCATAAACGGGAGGAGACTTAAGGAGCATCTCTCGAGGTGTAAGGTGAAAGCTAGCCTCAGCTATCCAGTAGTCCCCTACCACCTCACCCCCATCGAGGTTCTGGTGCGTGAGGTGGAGAGAGAACGGAGAAGCTCGGTTGAGGATGACGAGAGAATCATCAAGATCATAAGGTACCACGTGAACTTTGTTAGGAACTACATCCTCACCAGCCGAACCTACGACGAAGCCTATTTTAAATGGGTTAAACATGTGGTTTCTTGGATGCGGTTCAAGAAGGTTCCTCTCCCAAAAGCTTACACAATAGAGGGTTTACCTAAGTTTTAGGGAAACCAGAAAGACAGGGGCTCGTATGTTCTAATGATACAGGAGTTTCTCTTCGTATTTCCTGAGGTGTTCCGTGGCTTCACTCACGTCCATGAAGAGGGAGTCAACCCTCTCCACGTCTTCAATGGTTACAACCTCGCTCTTCCTCACTTTAGCGTTTTGGGCCGCTAAGCTGAGGAGTTGAACCGCATACCTGAGGGATGATTTGGCGCCTATCTCCGTCAGCTTATCCAGCGCATCGTTATTTATCGTCACCTTCTCTTCTCTAGCCCTGATGCGGAGTATCTCCCTTATGCTCTCAGCGTCGTACTCGTGGGTGGCTATAATGACCGCCCGGTCTATCAAGTCGAGCGGGAAGCCCATCGGACTCTTAACGTCTGTTCCCCTAATCGTCGTGATCCCTCTGTTGGTCGCCAAGATTATTATCGGAACGAGTTCGCTCTCCAAGGCCCGTCCAAGGAAACTGAAGGCCTCCAAATCTAGTAGGTGGCTGTCGTCGATGAAGAGGACTCCCGGGTGGATGAAGGCCTTACCTTCATCGACCATCTTCTTGACGGTCTCGTCCACAGCTGTTCTTACCTCGGTGTCGATCTCCTTCGTCTCGGAGCCTCCGAACAGCAACGAGAAGAAGCCTCCCCGCCTCCTAGCGTTCAGCTCATCTAGGTCGGCTAAGGTCAGCGTGTAAACGAACTCCTTCTCCTTCAAGACGTCGCCGTCCGGTCTAGGAACCTTCCGGCTTGTGTCGACATCGTACGTTTTGCCCTTGGCACTCTCTAAGCTGAGGCCGAGGTTCACAACTCTCCCGGTTTCGGCGTCGATCTGGATGACGCTTCCCTCCGTTATTCCCTGTTCGATTATCTGTTGCGCGATCGACGCTCCAGCTTCTATCGTCTTCTCCTGTTTGGTGGTTTTGAGGGTTAGCCGCACGCTCTCCGGAACCTTCTGGTATGGGTTGTAGGGGTGAGGAGCGGTCCGTATATCGATAGCCGTGACCTCTCCCTCGTAAACCTTCCGCATCTCATGTATCTCAACGCCGATGCATTTCCGTATGGCCTCTATCAATATCTCGGTCTTCTTTCGTTCGCTACTGTAAATCTCGCTCCCACTCATCTGTATGAAAGGAACATTGGGGCCGAGCTCCTTAGAGATTGCCACCGCTATAGCCGTCTTCCCCGTGCCCGGAGGACCGGCTAAGATCACCGTCTTCCCACTCAGCTTGCCCTCCTTTATCATCTGAACAACTAAGCCAGCGGCCTCCCTAGCCTTCTCTTGACCCACCATCCCGTCCTTAACCTTCACAGCCTTCAAGTTCTCGTCTAAGCCTAGACCCTTGATGTGAGTGTGGGCTCCGATCCGTTCGAACCGACGGGGATGAGCGGGCACCTCCCGGATCTCCGCCATGGAGCCTCTCACCCCCTTCCACATAATCTATTTAGAACTCAGATTCGCTCTCTTCTTCTTTTCCTTTTTCTTTTTCTGTTTCTTCTTCTTTTGGTTTTGAGGCTGCTATTATGTCGTCTATTCTGAGGATCATGGAGGCTGCTTCGGCTGCTGATTTTATTGCTTGTTCTT
>Ga0209410_1000236_pt1 | contig 24372 bp, 50 predicted proteins | sample Mar14436cmmetaG_FD_184135 | JGI IMG/M metagenome (GOLD analysis project Ga0209410, IMG submission 184135) | Marine hydrothermal vent microbial communities from Guaymas Basin, Gulf of California to study Microbial Dark Matter (Phase II) - Marker... ... | reverse complement strand
CCCACCCCCCCTCCAGAAGAGGAGAAGAAGCGTGAGACAAGTGAGCGAAGCGAAGGTGGCGGTTCAAGCGGAGGAAGCAGTCATGAAGAAATCGTCGGAGAAGTCAAAGAAGAGAGGGAAGAGGCGGAGCAGAAGGTTGATCCTGAGCGTGCGAGAATTTACACGAACAAGCAGGCGATCAAACACATCATAGCGGTCGAAGACCATCTCAGAGCTGATGATGAGGAGCTGTGCAAAGCATGTCTCTCTGAGCGACATCTCCCTGCGCTTGAGATGTATGTTCAGGAAGGTCGCTCCTTCTGCAAGGACGAGTGCGATGCATACAGCGATCTGAGAGAACTTATAAGGAAGACGGAGCAGCAAATGCAGGGTGATTTCTCGCTCAGAGAGCGTGAAAAACTCGCAGAAGAGTTCAGACGGGTGAGGAAGAGGTTGTTGGGCTATGAGAGAACTGCGAAGGAGCTCGCTGAGGAATTTGGAGACAGAACTGCGAGCATTGCTCAGATGGAGAATGAATAAGATCATTGATGAGAAGTTCCACCCTCAGAACAGGATATTAGAAGACTTTCTCGCCCACTATATTGTCGAGAGGGCTTTAGGCTTACCTGACGAGGTTATCGTGAGGAAAGCGCTCAAATATTACCGATGGAGGTGAGAACATGAGCGAAGAGGAGGAGTGTCCCGCATGCTCGCTGATAGATTGCTTTTATAAGGAGCTCGGGCTTAGCCCTGAAGAGAGAAAAGCGGTCGAGAAGCTGCATGACGATCCTCAGAAGGCTATTGCATTCCTGAGAAAAATAAGGACGGAGGATGAGCTGAGGAGAGCGTTCATGAAATGTGAGGAGCGAAACAAAAATTTATATGAGCGAACTTAATTAAGTAAGGAGGTGATGGTGAAAAATGGCTGAGAAGAGCCCAAGGCAGCTCCTTGAAGAGGCACTGGAAAAGGTCTGGAAGACGGATGAGTTTGAGGCGATACGTGCAGCTTACGATAGGGCAGCTGGAGACAAATACACTGCGGGAACTTTCGCAGCATGTCTTGCGAAAAAGATGGAAGAAGGCGCTGCTGGTCGTGATGCATACAGGGAGTGCGCTAAGGAGGCGAAGTTAGGCGAGGCATACAGGAAGGCCTGGCCAGCCAGAGAGTAAAGAAGAGGAGCGGTGAGAGGTGATTCAGCATGGCTGAAGTAATAGAGGTATTACTTCCTGCAGGCGTCGGATTCGGCGACGGTCTCTCAGATATTGCGATTGATTACATTGATGCTGCCACAGGAAAGACAGGGGAAGCTCCTCTCAAGCGACCTTCGACATGGGCGCATCTCGGTGTGTCTGTCGCTTCAGGTCTCTTGTCGTTCCTTGTCTTGAAGGGAAACGCAAGGATAATGGGTGCGGTCGTCGCAGGGCGACATCTGGGCAAAATGGTGGGAGAAATAGTGAAAGGAGTGGGTGCAGCGCCAGCGGTAGCGCCAGCAGCAGCTGGAGTGGGCGAGATAAAGCTCGAAGTCCCCTCAGAGCTGAAGGTGGAGAAGGCAGAGGAGATAGGAGGAGAGGAAATAGGAGGAATAACGCTTGAGCCTGTCGGGACTGGAAAGGTTGAGATAACTACTGAAACTGAGAGTGAGAAGGGGTTGGCGAAAGTCTATTGATCTAAGGGGGGTTCAGAATGGTTGACGTGAGAGATTTGTTTCGTGAGGAGTTAGAAGAGGGCATTCCCATATACTTTGGAGATAGAAAGGAAGTCCCGCACACGGAGCTCTCAACTGAAGAAGAGAACGCAGTCACAACCGTCTTCAATTACGGTGTTGAGCAGCTTCGGAGAGTATCGCCGAAAATCGCAGCCGACATCGAGAAGCAGCTGAGTTTGGCCTTGAAGGTTGCAGGCATCTTCAAGGAGATCATCCCAGAGAAGAAGTCGTTGGTCTTTCCTTCGCAAGCTGGCTCTCTCGGCGTCGCTTGGATATTTCCGCAGGCGATCCGCTACGTGGCGACAGCATCTGCGGATAATCCAGCGTATTCCTCATATACGTTGAACTCGTGGAACATTGAAGTCACGGCGGGAACCGCAGCATATTTATTCGGCGATGGAACGCACTTCTACAAGGCGTGCAGCGCCACGAACAAGCATGAGATGCTCTTAATTTTCAACAATGGTCTCATCGAGATAGGTTCAACGCCTCGCATTGATCAATTCCGCCTCATATCTGAAGGAGTCACAAAGTATGGAATTTACACAGTAGCGCCGATCGTCGAGGAGCGCATTGAAGAGAATCGTGCGATCTATCAGTATCCGACACCCTTAGGGGCGACAGCGATTTTCTACGATCGTGGGATCATGTGGGGCTTCATGCCTCGTGTGAGCGGAACGATTACGATAAAGACGCTTGGTCTCGTGTTCTATGAGCATGATCTCTTCAGCAATTTGACGTGGGTCACGTAAACGAAGGGTGAACAGCAATGACGCTCATCGCTCAGACAGCTGACGGAAGGAAGATCGTGAAGAAAGAGGTTTCAGGACCGACGAGCTATTCTTCAGGAGGCTTCACAGTCAGAATAGATGAGCTTGTGAGAATCGACGAGGCGGATGTTCGAGTGAAGACAAATATCAAACTCACTGATAATGTGCATATCATCGATTACGATTACAGCGGAAATGAAGTCACAGTCAAAGTTTACAGAATAAATGTGACTGCTTCATCTCCATCAGCATGGTCGGAAGTCCCAGATGGCACTGACATCAGTGCGCTGAAATTGGAGGTCGTTGCCATAGGAAGCTGATCGCACCATACTACCATCTCCTTTTCTTTTGATTACACTCTCTTTGACCTCAGATACTCGTCTCTATTTTGCACACGAACCATTTAAATATCAAGAGCTGTGATTATCTTCGAGAGATGAAGGATATGAGGAAGATAACGGTTATCGGGACGAGCCTCCAGCGCTACGCCATCGAGGTGCATTATCTCGGCGATGATGTTCTGCTGATCATCTCAAATCCAGAGAAGAACAAGACTATCGTGAAGATGCTACTTCGAGAGGAAGAGAGAGAGGCGCTTATCGAGGCGCTGAGGAGCGAGAGTGAGAGGTGAGAGTCAATGGAGCTCGTAGGCTTTCTCTTCCTTTCGGAGAGCGTGTCATGGGACGACGTTCAAAAATTCTCGATCAAGCACGGCTTGTTCATGTTCAGAGATGAGAGCGGTGATACGATCCTTCTGAGCAGGGTTTTTCTGCCGAGGCTGGGAAAGGAGAATCCATCGTAAAATATTTGAGAGCAGAGGTGAGAGAAAATGATGATGAAAGGGTTGGTGCGAGAAGGGGAATATCTGACGGTGTTCATTCCAGCGTATGAGAGAGCGCTTGTCTTTCGGGTGAAGAGCGTTGTCAATGCTGGAAGAGAACGCATTCATTACGGTCCTCTGCCTATTTCAGAGGGCGATGTTCTCTCAACGCTCGATGGAGGCTCAGCAAGCGTTCCTGCGGATGGCGTTCTTCCAGCGAGAGCATACACAGAGGCGCTGACATTCCCGATGAGCGACGTGTTTGATACCGACGACATGTGGTATATTCCCGCAGATTACAGAGAACGAATTTTCCATGTGATTCAGAGCGTCACACCATCGTTCTTGCGCATTGATGCTCAAATTCCGCCAGCGGTAACGCAGGGAAGATTTCAGCGAGAGAAGAAGATCATAGGCGTTGAGAAGGACTTCGGATTCGCTCGTGGCGAATTCGAGATGATTCATTTTCCTGAGATTCACATCGGCTATCGTTATGCGAACGACACGAATGTTGACCTCAGAACTTCCGTTCAATTCACATACGGCGAGTATGTCGTTGAGATTCCGAGAGACGCAGAAACGCTCTTCAGAATTCTGACGAAGAAGATCGAGAGCCATTGGATAACGCTTCCGATCTCTGTCGCAGATCCATCGATTGAAGACGCTCTGCAGAAAACATACGGCATTCTCGGCTTCGAGCTCTTCCGCTCGGATCAGAGAGATGAGGCGATCGCAGAATATGAGAGAATTTTAGGGGGGGTGAAGCTGAAATGAGAGAGATACTCATAAGAGGAGAGACAGATGGAACATCAACATCAGGAACCGTCGAACTTGACTCAGATATCTTCCACTCGAAGGTCACATACTTCAGGCTTCCAAAGGGAATGTGCGCAATTATCACGTTCAAGAAGGTGAGCGGAGAAGGCGAGACTTTATTCACGCTTCAATACTGCAACGACGTCACTGCTGCTTCTCCAGAGTGGAGAGAAATGGAGAGAGAGAAGCTCGCATCAAAGGGTGAGTTTGTCGTGGAAAATGTCGCTGTCGTTCTTCATTCCCTTACAGGAAAAGAAGCCTTTCGAGTCATATACGAGCAGCCGACAGCAGCGAAGGCGTATATCGAGCTTGGAGTTGAGCTGAAGGAGGAATGAGCGAAGAGAAAGAGCAAGAAAGGGCGAAGAAAGTAGCAGTTGAGAGTTTTCACTGTGAGTATGATTCGACCGTCAGCGAAGGAGTTACGCTTCTCTATCGTGGCGAGAAGGTGAGAGAGTTCAAGAAAGGTGGATTGTGATGGCGCTGAGGTGCGAGGTTCCGATCTCCGTGCATCCTGAGAAAACGGAGCATGAGACTGTGAGCGACATCGAAGAGTGGATTCTGAAGTTTCCGGATTTCAAATCCTTAAACATGGTGATGGAAATAATCAACAACACTTCATATAATCTCGATTATCTCTTCTTCGTGAACGACGACTATGAAATGACAAACTACAAATATTCGTGGTTCGCTGCGCATTATCCGAACTATGATTGCGGTGGCGGAGAATATCCTGTGGTTGCGTCGTGCTTCGCAAATAAGCATGCCATTTTCGACATTCATTTCGGCATCATCAACAATCGGCTCAATGTCATCTCAATCGGAGAATTATGCTACGATGATATTCCTTACGTTGTTGTTCAAGCGATGAGCTATAAAGAGCCTGTTTCGGTCATAGAAAAAATAACGATTAAAGCTTATGATGGCTCTGCGTTCAGACAAATTTCTAAGGGAACGAAAATAATCTTCGAGAGGATGTGGTGATGTCTGAGCGATCAGCGATCAGGTGAGCAGAGATGCCAATAACCTTCGGATTCGGCGAAGCAATGGAACTTCTGCAATACGGGAAATTCACCGTTCTCTCTCTTTACGGTGAGATCGCTAAGGAAGATGCGACAGAAATCACATCGATTCCGATGACTGAACCGCCCGCTGTCGAGGCTGTTTTCACAGTCAAAGAAGGCTGGGTCATTCTCACTGAGCGCTATAACTTCGGTGAGACTTCAAGACCTGATAAAGTCTATTACGAGCTGTGGAACGAGCCGGGGCAGGCTATTCTCAAGAAAATTCCGATGCGTCAAGAGAACATTGGCTTCTACTGCGGCGCAAAAATCAGAGAAGCGAATGTAGAGAATCACTGCACTCATCTGCTCTGCGGTGGAAAGATTCGTGCGAAATTCTGGAACTGCAGCGACCCTCCAGAGGATGTTGTTTATTCCCTGAGCGTCTGGTATTACACATATCGCATCGAATATCACGATGAAGTCATGCGAATAATGAGAAAAACTCCAGCGCTTCTGAGCGAGATTCTTGAGGTCTTGAAGAAGAAGGGCGAGATTGAAATCGGCGAGTTCGGTGAGTTGTAATGGCGCTTTATCACTCACTCTGGGAGAGAGAAAAAGCGCTCAAAGATGTCGGTTCGCCAGAACTGATAGCGGAGAAAATCAATGTGAGTGTGAGCGCCGACGCTGACATTTTCGATACGGACTTGAAAGCTCCCGAAAGAGGATTCTGGATTTTGAGAGTTTTGACTGATACCGCAGGATGTCCGAAGGTGAAAGAGACTGTTGAAGGCACTTCTGTGATCGGAGCCTTGAACGGAGGCTCTGACCTCGTAGCAAATGCATGGTATGAGTTCTGGATGACCGCTAACGAAGGCGATTTGATCAATGTTCAGTTCAGCGTTGCTGCGAAAGTAACAGTGAGGGTTTTCTTCGTGAGAGTGTCATAAGGTGATAAAAGATGGGCTACATACCCCCGCAGGGAATAATAGGAAGAGGAGTCGCAACATTCATAGAGCTCAGAGACACGCCCGACTCATACGCAGGCTACGCCTCGAAATTCGTCGTCGTGAACGCCTCAGAAGACGGTCTGACTTTCGGTGATGTTCCTCCGAGCGGTGGATGGACTTTGAAAGAAGTCACCTCTGATTACACAGCATCTTCAAATGAGTTCATCTTAGCGAACGCATCAGCGAATCCGATAACAATCACATTACCGACGCCAGCAGCAAATTTGAGAGTTGCTGTCAAGAAAATTGACTCATCAGCGAATGAAGTTATCGTGGATGCTGGCACTTCTAAGATTGATGGTGCGACAACAAAAACGCTGAAGACGCAGTATGAGGCTTATGAGTTCTACTGCGACGGCACCGAATGGTTTATATTATGATTTCTCCTGCAACATATCCTCTACTCTCAGCACTTCAGCTCTATACATATCCAGACAATATGCTGCCTTATCATGCGCTTCTCTTAGGACTGAATGTAGTTCCTCAAGCCTCTTCCTCAATGTCTCGTAATCGCCTCTTGCAAGGTCTAACTTGGCGAACTCAATATGTGTTGCAGCCCACCTCGTCATGCCTCTCAATTCTTTCAGATCGGTTTCCAACCCTCCAATTATTGTTTCTTCCTCCTCTTCTTCCACCTCTTCCTCCAGCACACCTTCCCCCGTCATCTTTTTATGTATGAAGGGTGAATAAAAAGAGATGGTGGGTGTGGTCGAAATAAAGGAGCGAGAGTATCACGCAGAATACGGAGACTACATACTTGCTAACGCAGAGAACGGAAGCATGACGATTGTGCTACCCGCTCCTATAAATCCTATGGATTTCCTTCCGAGTTTAGAGGAGCTTGGTAAGTTGGAAGACTGCATAAAGATTCTAAGAAGCATGTTCGTTTATGTCAAGAAAATCGATAAAACGCCAAATGAAGTCGTTATTGTTGCACCTCAGTCTTCGATTGATGGCGAGGAGAAAATAGTGCTGAAAAAGTGGCTCGAAGGCGCTCATCTAACTCTCGCTCCTGATGGGAACTGGTATATAATGTGAGGTGATGTGAGGGGAAATGGCATACCATCCAAAGTGGATGATAAAGCCGACCTATGACGCAAACGAAGACAATCTCGTTGATGATGCTGACAAGGTGGATGGAGCAGATGCAGGCACGGCAGCAAACAATGTTTTCAAGATTCCTGCGGACATAGCGCAGGGCGACATCTTCTATGTTGATGGCACTGGAAACGTCGCAAGATTGGCAGCAGGCACAGCAGGTCAATTCCTGCAAACGCAAGGCGCAGGCGCAAATCCTACATGGGCGACTCCGCCAGGAGGATGGACTGTTAAAAGCGTAAGTGCAAACTATACAGCAGCAGACGGCGAGATTGTGCTTGTTGACGCTTCAGGAGGTGCTGTGACTGTGACGCTTCCGACACCCTCAGCAGGTGCGAGAGTGCGAGTGAAGAAGATTGATGCGAGCACGAACACGGTCACAGTCTCACCTTCAGGCACTGAGACAATTGACGGTGCGAGCTCGCACACGATTTCGCAGCAGTATGAGACCTATGAATACGTTTCAGACGGAACAAACTGGTATGTGTTCTAAGCGCAAGTGAGAAATGAGCTACGTGCCTGACGTAATGCGGAAAAGCGTGTATGATGCGAATGATAATCAGAGTGTGGATAGCGCAGAGAGTGCTTTATCATTAACAGGCATCGTGAAGCAACGCCTCTCAATCAGCGCAGGCGAATCATTCACAGTTGAAAGCAACGAGTGCATGACGGTTGTCTTACCACCTGGTAAGAAGTTCAGCGTTGATGGCTCACTGAAGATAAACGGAAGCCTTGTCTTGTTCTCGCTCTGATGAAATGAGGATGTTGAGAAGATTGCTCGGACTGCTCAGAGGAGAGCTGCATGTTGATAGAATCAAGGCGAAAGAGGTTGAAGTTCAGAAGCTAAAGGCAGGAAAGCACACTGTTGACATCGAGAACACATACATACACATAAGCGGAGCGACGCCATACATTCGCTTTGAAGGCACAGAGACAGGTGCAGCGGACAAAGGTATCAAGGAAGATGCGGGTTCGCTTAAAATCTACGACTTCAGTGCTGCGAGCGATGTGATGAATATAGAGGCACATGCGAGTCGGCATCTTTCTGGCGGAGCGGATGAAGTGTTGAATCTGACAAACATAAACAATGCTATAGGCTTCTCTGTTGATGCGCATGCTTCTCGTCATGCTCACGGTGGCGCTGATGCTATCGCTGATAACGCATTAAGGTTCTCGCAGATTGACAAAGTCTTCGGCTCTGAACAATCGGTGCTTTTGGATGCGGGAGTTACTCAGACGATTTCCAAAGGTATCTATTTAGTCTCTCTCGGAGCGAACACAAAGGTTGAATACTCTCCCGATGGAGGAACAACATGGCGAACTCTCATTCCAGCAGGCGAAGGCGGCGTCGTCATAAGCGACGGCTCAAATGTGCGCTTGAATAATACTGGAACAACATCCGAGACTTCATATCTGCTGCCGGTGCAATGATTGACATAAAATCACAGATCATAAAGCCCGCTCTTGACCTTGAAGACTTAAGGGTCGTGGCATCGGCGGAAGGATGGAAGCTCACTGACTTGCGCTCTTTGGGATTCTTCCTCAGGCGCAACTTCAAATACCGCCGAAAAATCACGATTACGGAGCGATCAGGCTCTGATTTGACTGATTATCAAGTCCTCATAGAACTCAACAGCACAAATTTCAATTTTGAGCATGCGCAAACAAACGGCGAAGACGTAAGATTCACCGACGCTAACGGAAATCTTTTGAATTATTGGATAGAAGAATGGGATTCTGTCAATAAGAAGGCGAGGGTATGGGTGAAAGTTCCATCTATACCTGCGAACTCAAGCGTTGAGATTTGGATGTATTACGGGAATCCTGAGCTTGCGAGCGCAAGCGACGCTGATGCTGTTTTCGAATTCTTTGATGATTTCAAAGGAGTCAGTGGTTACGAAACATTCACAGACGGATATTACAGTAGCAGCGACGGAATGCCAGAGTGTCATCCTTATTTATATTACGATAGCCTATACGATTATGTTTATGTCTTGTTATTATTAAACACTGGAACTTACGCTGTGGCGAAATTAGATTCTTCTGGGAATACTTTAGAATTCGTTGATACTGGAATAACACCTGCAGGAGACTTAGAGCATGCAGGCGCGGCGATTATAACAGATAGCTCAGGTCATATTTTGATTTTCACGCCAAGACATGGCGGGCCAGGCTGGGCGAGAGTATATAGAAGCACCGAGCCTGCAAAACTTGAGTTCGAGCTTGCTCACGAGTTCACAGACCTTGAGTTCACCTATCCGAAAGCGCTTTTACTGCCGAATGGAGATATACTTTTGTTAGGAAGGAACGATTTCGCAGGAGCTGGAGGGGGGGATGGAGATTTGGCGATGTTGAAATCTTCGGATAATGGTTTCACTTGGAGCTTAACACGCCTTACAGATTATTCAGGCGAAAGTATGTATTTCTCAGAGCCTTATTTAGATTCCAACGGAAGACTGCATTTAGTAGGAACGCCGAACAATCCAAAAGGGACGATGCGTGGAGTGATATATATGTATAGCGATGATTACGGCAATACTTGGTATAAAGCCGATGGAACACAGCTCACATTACCCGTAGATGATTCGCAATTTGATTGGGTGATTCAAGAAGATGGTGCTGCATCCATAAATAATGGAATAACAGTCTATAATGGAAAGCCCGTTGTTCTTCTGCACAGAGGCAGGGACACTGGAACGAGAAAGCTCTCAGTCGGAATCTGGAACGGAACATCATGGGAAATTCATGATATAACAACTATGGATGATTCAAAATGGTCAGGAGAAAGCGGATACATACTCAACAAAAATGGAGTATTGTATGTTTATGCTCAGTTAGATATTGGCGGAACTTACGAGCTCAAAGTATATAAGAGCGAGGATGGCGGAGTAACTTGGACCGAAGTCGAATACATTACAGAAAACCTTCCATACGACGCTTGGCAATTTTACGAAGCGGGTAATTTGCTAAATGAGTCTGTTGCAAAACCCCCTATTGAATCGGTATTCTCTTACGGGACTTCTGGAGATGTCAGAGTTGTTTTGTATCCGCAGAAGAAGTTCCTTGAAGTTCCAGTATATGTATTAGATGAGAACAAGTGGGATATCCTCGAAACTGATGCGAACTGTTTGCAGGAAGTCAAAGACGAGGCATTGTGGTTGGAAGTCGCAGGCGGGGGCGTCTGGACTTGGTCTGGTGTTGTATCCAAGAAGATATTAGATACAAGTAAAGTGGCTATTGAAGTGAAAGTTAAGGAAATAAACACAGACGTGTATGATGTTTTTCCAGCCATTTCACCTGATAATACAACCGCTAAAACAGATGATGTTCAAGATTGGTTGGCGATATTGGGGAGAAACAGCACAAAATCGGATATAATAGAGGAGAAAGTAGATGGAACTGCCACAACACTCCATGATTTCGGCTCGTATATGGCAGAGGGAGAATGGCATATAGCAAAATTAATGCGAAACGGCAATCAAGTGAGAGCCATAATAGATGATAAAGATTCTGGATGGGTCACAACTTCTGTTAATTTCATAAACGCATATCTGAGATTGGACTTATGGACGACCGATCGCAGAGGAGGCATATACTATGATTACATTCGTGTTCGCAAATACACAGAGCCAGAGCCTTCCGTTTCAATTGGAGAAGAAGAAACCGCATGAGATGAAAGAGCTCTTAGCACTCCTCCCTGAGAGCAGAAGAAAGCTCCTGCTGTTCTTATGCGAGCATAGAAACGAAGATAAGCTGCGAACATTTCGGCAAATCTCCTTACAAACTCGATTGACCTATCCAACAGTGCGCAATGCGATGTTCGAGTTCAAGGCGTTCGGCTTCGTCAAAATCTATGAGGTTGGAAGAGCCTATGTTGTCGTTCCGACGGAGAAGCTGAAAGAAGTGTGTGAGATACTCTCTCGTTAGATTTTTATTGTGAGGGAGAAAATAAAATAAGATGTTCTCGCAACCGCAGGGCTGGTTCGGGCTGAGAGAACCTTCGAGGGCGTTCTCAGCGATTGTCCGCAAAGATGGTTCGACAGTCTGGGCTGAAGACGCTTCAGGAAAAACCATAGCGTCAGGAGAGAGTGGGGTGGATGATGCGAGTGTGATAAATCAGGCAATTCAAAGCGGGCAATTTGTTTTCTTGGCGGAGGGAGAATATATAATCAAAGAGCCAATTAAACTTCAGCATTTCACACGATTATGGGGTGCTGGAATAGGTAAAACTATACTAAAACTCGCAGATGGCGCTAACTGTAATGTTATCGAGGGAGGTGATGTCGTAGAACATAAATATAATGTGATGCAAGTTGACATCGGTTACTTCACAATAGATGGTAACAAAGACAATAACACTTCAGGCAATGGCATACACATAATATGCTGGGACTCTGTAATACATCATCTTGATATTTATAAGACGCCAGAAAATGGTGTTTTTAGAGACGGGGGAGGAGCGTCCGTAGATGATACCACACTATTCCGTATAAGAGTAAGAGCTGCGAGCTCACACGGCATTCAGATTGGAAGCAGTTATTCTGCACCAAAAACCTTTGTAATTAACTGCATATCAAGTGGTAGTGGAGGCTGGAACTTTTACGCAAGAGGTAATGGAGAATGGTTTATTATGTGTCTCAGTTACAGTGGTAACGGAATATATCTTGATAGGTGCTCGAATTCACGCATAATTGCATGCAGCATAGAAGATTTCGGTGCAAGTATCGCTGGTAATGTCGGAATTTTTGTAAGAGCCGCTCAAGGCGTAGATGCGGATAGCATAATTATCGCTAATAATTATATACGTCCTGCAGATGCGGAAAAGGGAGCTATAAGACTTGTAGGAGAGACGAATTATCTAAGGAATGTCTTAATACAAGGTAACACGATTGATGTCATGGGAGGATACACAGCACCATATATTTTGACAGAGTATGGTAATATAGAGAACGCTGTATTCAAAAACAACGCTATTTACGGTGATTTTACAAACTTCTCAGACGGAGTAAATGTAATTGTTAAAAACAACATTGGCTACACCACAGAAAACTCAGGCACCGCAACCTTCAGCGGCGACGGCACAACAACACAATTCTCAATCGCTCACGGCTTAGTCTCGACACCCTCAAAAGTTCTCGTTACTCCAATGACAGCAGATGCGGCATCAGACTTCTATGTGACCGCTGATGACACGAACATCTACATAAACTATAAGTCAGCACCACCGTCTGGCACAGATAATTTGAAGTTCAGCTGGTATGCTGAGGTGTGAGTAAGAATGCAAGAGTTCAAAGAAAGACATCCGATAGCGTATGCAACTGCAAAGTTCATCGCAGAGGTTCTTCTTTGCACATTAGGTGTAATAACAGGCATTCTCATTTGCCGTTACTTGCTTTATCCTTTTCTGCCTTGAGAGAAAATGAGTGAGCTGAGATACAAAATTGCCAAATTCATCGTTGTGAGCGTGCATAAAATACTGATTAAGTTGAGATTGATTTCGTGATGGTGTGTTGCGGTCAGTAGCCTTCTATGATGCTTCTCACCTGCTTTATCAGCTCTTCTGGAGACTCTTCTGAAGGTTCTGAGTCGGATTTAGGACCGGAGTCGGGTTTAGGACTATTCCTCCGGTCCTGAAGCTCCCGTGCATATTCTTCAAGCAGCCACCGCAGCACTTCTTTAAAGACTCGCACGAACACAAACGGCGCTCGCATCTCATACATGAGCCAAGCGTAGATTTCCTCCTCAGAGATGCCACGACGCAGGTATTCTATGATGGAAGCGGCGACAGCTGGACGCTTGCGGAGCCACAGCTTTAATCTCCCTGCTTGACGCTTCTCTTCCCTGCGATGCTTCGCATCTCTTTCAGCTTCTATCTTCGCAGCGACTTCAGCAGCACGCTTTCGGCGCTCCTCCTCTTCGATCTCAGCCTCTTCTATCTCTCGTTGAAACTCCTCACAGACGACTTCTGCGAGTTCGGCGTTGTGAAGCACATCTCTCGAAGAGACGCTCCTCGATTTCGCTGCGAGCGCTATGTCCAACGCCCTACGAACGACCTCAGAGATGTTGATGCCCGCTCGCTTCGCAGCTTCAAGCTTCCACTTCTCAACTCGCACTGAAGTCACGACATACTCATCCGACGACGCACGACCCCTCACACCGCTCATATACACCACCCCCTATGATAGTAGCATATATAAGCAATTATATAACGCTTTAAAAGTGAAGCTCAGCTGAAGTCTGAGCTTAAGCTTCCTCTCAGTCATATCTCTTCTCTCCTCTCTTCTCTTCATTATATATAATATAATACACGCCCCCTAAATATAGAGAGAAGTTCCAGTGGAAGCAGTGGAAATAAAGGTTATTTAAAGCTTATGTCTGTAGGTCTATATAGACGAAGGCACTCCACCGCCGTGCGGGCGGGTTCATACCCCACCCTCCCTCCCCTTAAGAGAAGAGAGTATTGCGGTCGCTGATACAGGACCGAAGGATGAATTCAGGACCGAAAACACTCCTTGCACTCACGCCCCCGGTCCTAAAAACGCCGAACGGTCCTGAAAACACCATCGCAGGACCGAAGGGCGAATTCAGGACCGGAAGGCGAGCGCTCGTGGGGGAAATGAAAGAAGGTGAAAGAAGGTCGGAAAAAATAGGTGGGGGAAATGAAAGAAAGTCCCACCACCCCTGCCGTAAGAAAATAGGGAGGGAAAAAAATAAAAACCTTATCGCTCATGCGGGCATTTCTCGCCCCGCTCACGACGACGTCCGTAGGACTTGCCTTCGACTCTGCGCCTGTATGAATCACGATAGGGTCCCGTGCCGTCCCTACGACCCCTCTCGTCGTAGCCCATATTATTATATTTGCCTTTTTCTTCTTCTCTCTCGCTCTCGCTCTCATCGCTCACTGCGCCTCTTCGATGATCGCATTACGCAAGTCCAAGATGATGTCTTCCAGCTCAATTATTTCAGTTATGGTGGCATTGTGCATGTCCACATCGAAGTCGAAGCCCTCGAAGTCAAGAGTGCACACGCAGATGTCGCCAAAGCAAATGCACGACGGCTCATGGACGCACACGAAAGTGTCGTCAAAGAAAATGCATGGTGACAGATCAATGACACATGGCAGATCATAGACATCACAGACGCATCCACGAACGACTTCCACGACTGACGCCGACGCAAGCGCAAGCGCAGGCAGCAGTGCAACAACCGCCAAAAGCACGAGTTTCTTCCTCACGACCGCATCACCTCCTTTATTATATAAACTAACACGCACTCTCTATCTTCCTCAGAAGGCTGAAGACCGCCTCAGTGTAAGGATTATCTCTGTTGAGCATCACGATTCTGACTCCTTCATCATTCCTTCCGACGCAGACAAGAATGTCTTTGAGGATGCCTGCATCGCAGAGGTTGCTCACGGCTTTGCGAACGCTCGCATAGCTCTCACCTAACTCTTCCGCTAATCTCTCAACACTATCAAAAGACGAATCGCTCTCGTAGAATCGGAGCAGGACTTTGAGATGCGGAGTGTCTCCTAATATTCTCTTCGCTTTCTCCTCTAACTTCACGCTTTATCACCCCCTCACTCTATCTCTTCCCCCCGCATCACCTCCAATTAATCCTTAGCACCAACATATTTAAATACTTACCTTTAATCACATGGAGATGAGTGAGAGGAAGAGGAAAGAGGTCGTGAGTGTGAAGTTGAGTCGTGAGTTGGCGTCGCAGCTCAGAAAGCTCATGGATGTCGGCGACACTTACGAGAGCGTCATAAGACGACTGCTTGAGCGCTATGAGCGTGAGCGTGGAGGTGAAAGATGCGAATGAGCGCTTTGGATGGAAGAACAGCTTCTTCGATCGTCAGAGATTTCTTCCACAAAGCCCACGGTCCTTTCGGCGCCCTAATGTTTGAGGTCGAATCAGCAGAGCTGAGTGGAGACAAGTGGCTTATCAGATGCTGTTTCTATCCGAACTTCTTCGCAATTGCTAAGGTGCGCTACGAAGTCGAAGTAGATGCGAGGGACGGACGAATTCTCAGAGTGAAGCAGTTGGGATGGGGTCGTGATGAGCAGGAGCGTGAAGAGGGTGATGCGGATGGTTGAGGGTAGGATCTGCCCCTGGTGTCGGAAGTTCGTCACGCCTCAGAGAGATAAAGAAGGCGATTTATATTGTCCAGAATGCGGAAACTACATCGTTTTCCACGATGGCACTCCTGTGATAATTCAGAAAGTGCAGCGCTCAGAGTCCGCTTCTTCTCAGTCCTCTCAGCAGACGGAGCAAGCGCAGCAAGCGCAGCAGAAAGCTGACTCGGAGGAAGATATAATCTCAGCGTCCGAGCTCGGCGTGGATGACGACTTAGAGGTCGTTTCCGTTGAAGAGGCATCGCAGCGCTGTCCTTTCATCATAGAGAAATGGGAGTGGCGCACGTCGCAGTTCACCGATCGTGAGTATGCATCTATGCAGTGCGTCGATTCAGAGAGGCGACGCTTTGTGTGGAACACATCGGCGTGGCGAGTGCTTCGCAAGCTGAAAGCAGCCGAGCGACTTGGTAAGAAGCGAATAGCGGTCTCAAAGGTTGAGTATGACACGCAGGGGGGTCGCCCACGAAATATACGCATAAGGTGAGGTGTGAGGTGAGCGATAGGTGAAGCGGAGAACCATCAGAATAAGAGAGGAAGCTTACAATTACATCAAAGAGTTGGCAAAGGAGCGGAAGAAATCAATGTGCGAGGTCGCAAGCGAAATAATCACTGAGCGAGCAGAAGGCGACAGCAAAGCATTACTATCGCTCTTAATCGCCGAGCTGGACGACATTCTCAGAGACTCAAAGCTCTCAGCAGAGCGAAAGGTGGAAAAAATCGAAGCGCTGTTATACACTTGGATCGTCGCAAACAAACTTCCGATTTGGGAAGTTGAATCATCCTCTGCCTCGCCTAAGTGGTAAGACCCACCCTCGCTGAAGCTGACGCAGCGTGAGCAGTGCTTCGCATACCGAACGAAGCTCATCCACCAAGCGAAGCGCATGCTCGTATGAAGATTCGATTCTCAGCGTCACCTCAAGATTTTCCGCTATCTGTGCTAAGTTGTGCTGCAAGATCGCCTCGAAATTTCTGATCGTGATCATGAGCGCTCACCCAGCACTTCATCGACAGCACGGCGAATCGCCTCACGAACGAACACGCTGAAAGCGCCCCTTTTCCTTCCGAATTTTCTGACCACTGCCTCCTCTAAGCGCAGATATTCGTCGAGAGGAAGCGCCACATTCACATGCACCTTCTCCTCGCCCCTTCCCTTCGCCATGTTCTCACATAAACCCCTCTTAAAAATATGCCTTTCGCTTTTTTAAGAAACATAAACATTTAAATACTGCATAGGCGTAACATCATAATGAAAGAGGGGGGCGGAGGCGTGAGAGAAGCGCTTTCCCCCGACGCCCCTGCCCTCTGCGGGAGGTGAGGTGAAATGTCGGCGGTAAGAAGGTTGTCGGGCGGAAGAAATAAAGGGTGCGGCGGGGCGAGAGTGTTGAAGCGAGAGACCACAAGAGGACGGGTGACAACAAGCGAATATATAGAGGTAGAGGTCGCAGGTCACAGATATTTCATCGAGCACGTTCTTCCTTTGGAGCGAACGCAGGAGTTGTGGGTCGTGAGCAGGGATGACCCCTCACTCATAAAGAAGAAAGTCTTCACGAGCAAGGAGGATATGCTCAAGCACTACCCGAATCTCCGCTGTGTGTTTGAGGAGGAAGAGGCGGGGGAAGGGATGAGAGAAGAAGGCTACAGGGAGTTTGTTCTTCCATCATACGAAGCGCTCAGGGAGTGGTGCAAAGCACGAGGATATTTGCTCGAAGAGCGAGGATGGACAGGCATTTTCACAAAGGACGGGAAGAGAATTGGCAGCCATTACAGGAAAACAGACGGGAAAGGCGGAGAGTATAGGTTGGTGGTGTTATACGGCTAATTTTCTCTCTTCTCTCGTTTTTGGAGGTGGTGAAAAATGGAAGACCACAGGATTCGATTAATGATGGAACAGGCGACAGAAGATGTGGAAACGAGGCTCGGCGTGAGAATGAGAGACTTAGAGGACAGAATAAACTACCTCTCAGATGAATTCTACTCGCACTACGACGAATTCTACGACATCAAGAAGAAAGTCGCATCGTTGCTTGAAGATGCTGCGAGAAGTCTTCAGTTCTGCAAAGACAGTAAAGAGGTCGCTGAAGTTCTCGCTGGATTGTTCAATGAGCTCGCAAAGCTGCTCAGGTGATTGCTATGGACTTGAAGCGAAGAGCAAAGCTGCTGAGAGAGCTTGCGGAGCTTCCTTGCATTTCCGAAGAGGCGAAGCGAAGAGCCGAGCTTCTGCGAAGACTTGCAGAGGTTTATGAGCGAGATGGTGAGGCGAAATGAGCCTTGAAGAAGTCGATAGGATGCTTGAGCTCTTAGCGAAAAAGGAGCGAACGATCAAGGAGCTCAGCGAAATTCTCTCTCTGAGCGAGGAGACAATCAAACTTGTCGTTGATTTCCTGTGCAAATACGGCTTCGCTGAAAGGAGCGATGGAACGATAAGCCTCACTCCTGAAGGCAGAAAGTTCTTAGAGCTGTGATAGAGCGAAAAGAAGAGATGTGCTGTTGCGTTTTCGCTCCTCACATTCATTTTGATTGGAAGTTCTGCGACAAATCTCTACAACATGCACAAAATCTCAGCTCAGGAGCGAGAATGCGTCGTATTCAACTTTTTGAAGCAGCATTCAGGCGAGGGCGTTGTATTCCTTGCGGACATGAGAGAATGGTGGGCGAATTATTGCCTATGCTGCTTCTACGCTCAAGTTTTTCTCTCCTCAAATTTTTCTTCAAATACCACAAAGTATTTAATAGTGGAAAAGGCAGGGCTTGATGAGGGTCAAAAGCACATAGCGAGGTTGGAAACCGAAAACGATGAGGTGCTTGTCGTGGAGGAGGTGAAGTAAGGTGGTGTGGAACATCCTATTGGAAGCATATATAAGGAGAGGAGAGTTGGATAAACTACATGCAATTGTGGAAGCAATTGAAGAAATGCATAGAAAGCAATTGAGATACCTTGACAGAATTTGGAAAACACTTAGTAAGGGAGGTGGTGAAAATGAGATTGAAAAAGGAGCGGAGAGAACAAATGAAGCAAAAGATTCTTGAATTTCTCAAAAATGCGGATGGACACATAGCATCAATTTCCGGTCCTATTTTTTCCTTCTCCCCTTCCCTACTCCACTCTTTCTCCTTTTTCTTCTGCGTTTCCGGTCCTAAATCACGCTTCCGGTCCTGAAATCAGATTCCGGTCCTAAGCTCTTGTCTCGGGCTTTTGACCAGTTATCGCCCCTGCAATTCCCGCAACGATCGCTGTCCACACTGGAGCGAGCGCAGATATCACATCTTTCAGCATCTCCACTGGCACTTTCACCAGCACGAGAAGCGACACTATGGCGAACACCGTCAAACATACCATCGCAACGCTCTTGTCATCCCACTCCATTTACGGCATCACCTCCCTTCCGCTTTTGATTTTGATGACACTCCCACAAGACCCCCTCCGAGACCGAAGCAGAGCGCTGCTATTTTCATGATGATGCAATAAACGGATTCGTGGGTGAGAACCTCTAAGACGACTGCAGATGAAGTCCCTACTGCGCCCACAGCCAACAGTATCCATCCCAAGACACGAAGCCTCATTTCTTCAAGCATTCGGCGAACTTCTCAAAAAGTTTCCTTTCGACTATCTCACGAGCTTTATCGAGTCCTAAGAACACATGGAGCGTGGGTTCTTCTCTCAGTATAGCCATTCTGACCTTATGTATTTCTGCGCTTAAATTCTTCCAGTCTTCTTTGTCCAAGAGGTCTTTGCTGTAAGCGAGTGCGAGCGATGTGAAAGCGCCGCTGACTTTTGATAGCGCAGCATATTTTCTTCCCACTCCATAAAGGCTCTCTGCCTCATCTAAGCGCTCCAAGACTTTTGAGAGCGGAGCGACATTTCTCTCACATTTCGCCACAGTCGCTCTTTCTGCTCCGCCGATTTTCTCATCTCTGCTCATACCCTCACCTTTATTTAAGAGGCATCTAATGAAAAAATAAGATGTCGGTGGCGGTCGGATTAGAGGAGGCTATGTATGGGCATGGTAGCGAACTCAGCGGACTGACACTGCTGCGAAGAAGCGGTTTGGTCAGAGTCACAGGGCTGACGAAAAATCTGACAGTTAATAAGGGTGACAGAGTGAAAATGACGATGACTTTGGAATCAACATACGACAGAACAGTGACCAAAGATTTGCTCGAAGCCTTCGGAACATACGATCCAGCAACGAAAAGATTCACATTGCATTGGGGATGCGTGGGCAAAGATGTGAGCATTCCGACAGGAACATCTTCTAAATCTGTTACTTGCCCAGCGTGGAAGGTGGGAACTTGGGACGCCTTAGCAGCTGTCGGAACATACGACAGAACGACCGGAGAGTTCAAAATAGAGCATGCAATCGTCAAGACAAAAGTGCTTACCGTGAAAGAGAAAGCTATGGTGAAAGTAAAAGATTTCACCTTATCTAAAGCATAGAGAGATATGGAAAAGAAGGACGTTGTTGCGATAGGAGTCGCAGCGTTAGCTTCCTTTCTCTTCTTTTATTTCGTGACGAAAGCTGCGCCCCCCACTGCTCCACCTCCGACGCCACCGCCTACCGGAAAAATAACCGTGAAGGACTTCACTCTGGAGAAGGTTTGAGCGGGCGTGGTAGCGCAGGTTTCTTCTTCTTTGCGAGCGCATAAGCCAAGACGCCGGCGCCGAGCAGACCACCGACAAGCAGAGGTATCGTCCAACCGGGCATAGCAGCACCGAGCTCTCTCTTATCAGTTATCCTGATCGCTGTTACTCTTCCGCCCTCTATCACGGGAATCCCTGCGGCGACCCAGAGCCTTCCGACGTCTCTCGAGACCACGAGCTCAGGAATGAACTCAGAGCACGGATTCAGAAATGAGAGCTCCATATCATAGATGTCTTCGAAGCGTGTGCCTTCAGGCTTCATTATGAGACCGACCACATAGCTGACTTCTGGCATGTAGTTGTGAATTCGTGGGTAGATATACCACAGATCGCCTTTCGTCAGCTCACGCACCTCCACAATTCTTATCATTTTCGCTCACCTCCGTAAGCTCTGTAAGAGAGAGCCGAGCATTATCGGAAATCCCATCATTCCGATCGCAAATTGCATCGGATGCACAGTGGGCGGTCTATACTCCAAATTCCCGTGAATAACTTGAACCTTTTTGTCTACTCTCAAAACGAGTATCGCAAGTTTTATAAGAGACTTTTCTCTATCGGTTGCAGGCTCTATGCTTTCTAAATCTGAAATCCACTCATCAAACTTTCGCAACGAATAATCAAACGCTTCTTTCACAGTCATTCCCTGTGCCAGACCCACGCAGAACTGCAGATTTCCGTCCATCATGCATACCAAACATTTTCTCAAGACTTCTTTCCTGACGCCTGGAACACGACAGTCTCCCTGCGCACAGGCGCATTCTTTGTCCTGTCCACTGACACGTATGAAATAGAAAGGCTCATAGTAGCCCATATAAGCTACGCATCCCCGCTCTTTGGTTAAGTATTCTCCTAAATACTGTCCTGTGAGACAGCTCAAAGCATTTGTCACTGTTCCCGCTAAGATGTCTTCGTTCTTGCGCCATGAGCAGCCTTGCTTTCGATGACCAAACACCAAGCAGTAGTCCTTCGGGGTGCTTATCCAGACTTTCTTCTTTTCGAGCGTGGTCAAACAGCACCATCCGTGTCCGACAAACCACACGACATCAGGCTTATATCTTCTGATCGCATCAGTCGCATCTTCCGGAAGCGGTCGCTTTACCTCAATAACTTCGTGTCCGAGATTACGAATCTCCGATGCGATCTTCCGAGCCCAACATGAGGCATACAAGAGATCATATCCACGCCCTTCTTCACCCTCGAGGAAAAGAAATCTCATTTTCGCTCACCTCGAGAGCAGCTCTCTCATTCTCTCTATTTCCGTCTCGATCAACATTCTGCCGACTCCTATCTCTCTTTGCACGAGATATATCAGCTCTTCTCTTGAATATGTTTTCCCGCTGAATGTCGCAAGCTGAACTTCAGGAGGTAGACCTCTGAGCATTCGCAGCACCCTCTTCTTCGCAAGCTCCCTCGTCATGAGATTTCCCAAAGAGCCTCGCTCGATTTTTCGTTGAAGTCTTTCGCCTAAGCTTGTTCCTCTGAGGACTTCTCTCAGAACTTCTCTTGGGCTGTAAGCTCTGCCCGTCACCTCGTCTATGATCAGAGGCTCATCACGCTCCACCGGGGGAATTCTCTCAAACCATCTTATCACTATCTCACGCATGTTCTTCACCTCGCCATTTTAACAGCTGCATAAGCTGCTGCTCCAACAGCGATCACTGTTATCGCTATTGCGCTGTATATAATCCAAGGCTTGATCACCTCCCACATCTCTTCAAGCCCACGACAAATAATAAAATTCTCTCTGATGCCGGGAATCGAGCACAAGACAATTATCGCAACAATTATCGCCACAGGAATCCACCAAACAGGATTCGTTTTCAAGCCCAATGAGTGCAGAAGTTTCTTTCCTCTCGGTGTCAGACCACATTTCTCAAGCGCCACGACGAACAAACTACGATTTTCCTTGCGAACCTTGAAGCCGTAAGCAAAGAGGCTCAGCTTTCTTTCGACCTCCTGCGCACTGATCTCAGCTATATATGGAAGATCGACTCTCATGATCTCTGGACTGACTTGCCAGACCGTGAAAAGAGGGACGTCGTTATGATAGACCCTAAGCAGGAGCTTCTCCCACCCCATATTCTACAATTAGTCATAAAAATAAATCAGCTTTCTGAGCGGGCGACATGAGCTTCTTCCTCTCTCTCCTCGATAACTTCTACTTGATAGTTCATAGCCTCTTGAAGAAATCTGTTGAGAGTCTGTCGCAGCCATTCCTCGCCTTTCGGATGAGCTTTTATAATTCCGTATGCGATCGGCACATCTATGGCGAGCCACGATAGAACGTTCTCTGCGTTTATGTATGCGATATATTGAGGATATCGCTGAGCCAAATCTCTCACCTTCTCCTTCTCTTTATCCGTCAGATACGACCACAATCTCGTGTCCATTCGTTCAATAACATCAATGAATTGGTTGATTTTCTGCTCAAATTTGAGCATTTCATCTTTATTCCACTTCTTAGGAGGCTGCAAGTCGATTCTTTTCACTATGTAGCGTCTCAGAGCGGTGATGGCAGCAGCATCAATAAGAAGGCGAAGACCTCTTCTCATCATTCTTTCTTCCTCCTCACTCTGAGCTTCTTGTGGCAGTGCTCACACTGGAGTTCGTAACCGTCCGCAGCATCAGCAGGCACAGTCACTGTCTTTCCGCAATTTGGACATAAGATCGGAATCGTTGTTTGCCTCACATTGCTCACGTGCTTCACGTTGCCCTGTGATTTTTCTCCTTTTTCTTCTCCTCTCTCTCCTTCTCCGCCTTCTCTTCCCTTCAGCAGCTCTTCCGCCACAGAACTCATTTGTTCGAGAAATTCTGAGGCTTTCTCCATCTGCTCTCTATCATATTCTCGCTTCTTCAGCTCAATTTCGGCGTTTTTATCGATTTTGTAGCGCTCGAGCTCGTATCGTCTCTCCTCTTTCTTCAGATCTAAGAGCGTCTTCGGATCCAAAAGGAGTCCTGCCTTCTGATATTTCATAAGTTGGTCGATCGGATCGCCCTGCTTGCTCAGCGCATCGAGCAATCCTGTGAGAATGCTCTGGAGCATCTCATCAGCGGGAGATGTCTTAAGGTTTCCCAATGCGGAGATCAGATCAGAGAGATTCTCTCCTTTCCCTCCTTCTCTGATGAGATTATAGAGCTGCTTCATCTGCTCGAGTCTCTCCTGCGATTGAAGTTCCATCTGCTTCATCTGCATTTCTATGTTTTTGAGCAGAAGCTGAAGCGTGCCACCATCGTTTTGCTGTCCTTCCTCTTTCCTCATCATATACAAAAGCAAAAGCAGCGGTGTGAGGTCGTTTCCCGCAGACTGAACGATTTTCGGTTGCGAGAGACTCGTCAGAAGTTGAAGGGCGAGCGGTCGCTCCTCCTCAGGCAATGAATTGATCCACTTCATGTAGGTTTCTATCAGAGGGATGTTCGGCATTGAATTGACAATTGAATTGACATTATTAGTATTAGCGAGATCGTTCCACTCTTTATCGAGTTTTTTCAGCTCGCTATCGTATAGTTTCATCGCATAAAGTTGTTTCTTCGTCGTGATCAACTCGTCGAGCGGATCGTTTTTCCCTAAGAATTCCAATACTCCCTTCTTCTCCTTCTTGATCTCCACCATTTCATTTCACTCCGGAACCGTCACTTGGACTCTGACTCCTTTCTCTCTCATGAAATTTATCACACACTCATTTATAAAATCGCTCAACGAGCCTTTGTAGCCTTTGAACCTCAGAAGGCTGTATAGCTCGAAAATATCGGGATGCAGAGCAATGCTCATTTTTATCCTAAGAGCTTCGGAGAACTCCTCAGTATCCTTTGATGCTTCGATCCCCTCATGCGCACCCAAGATCTTCTCAAACGCCCTCTCAACTGCTTCCTCCTCTCTCTGCTCTTCGCCCTCTTTCGTCTCTAAAAGTTCTCTCGCTCTTTCTTCCTCTCTCTTCTTTTCCTCAGCTGCTGCCTTCAGCTGCTCGAAGTGGTCGGGGAACACATCCTTCAGCGAGTCCACTGCGTAGTATTTGGGGCGATTTCCCCTTGTTTTCACCGCAATCCCTTCTTTCTTCGCCTCCTCGATCTTCGCTCTAACTGTCCGATCTGCGAGACCCGTGATTTTGCTGATCTCTTTCGCAGTGAGCCAACCACCCCTCATGTTCTCTTCCATTCCTCCTCACTTCCACTTCTGCCGATATGCTGATACCGATATGCCGATATGCCGATACCTTTTCCTATATAAACGGCGCATATATAAAATGATGGTGGCGTGGGAGGCTCTTATTCCGCACCTGCTCAGGCTCGCTGCAAGAGGCTTGAAGATGTATCCGGCAGGAGAGGTCATCGGGATTCTGGAGGAGGTGGTGAAGGGCTTAGAGAAGCTTAAGGGGGAGTCCCCCCCCCCCCCCCCCCCCC
>Ga0209410_1000235_pt1 | contig 24382 bp, 23 predicted proteins | sample Mar14436cmmetaG_FD_184135 | JGI IMG/M metagenome (GOLD analysis project Ga0209410, IMG submission 184135) | Marine hydrothermal vent microbial communities from Guaymas Basin, Gulf of California to study Microbial Dark Matter (Phase II) - Marker... ... | reverse complement strand
AGCATGAAGTGATTGGCAAAGTCTGCAGTAGTGAATACTTCAAGCTATGCCTCAACAATAGAGTAGCCGAGATAGGCATCGATGAAATGCAAGATGCATACTCCAAAGCTCTTGAGAAAACACTGTTTTCAAAAGGGTGAGCGCCTTGAAGGAATCCTGTGGAGTAGTTGCAATATCAAGTGAAAATGGCCGGATAATAGAAAAAATGTTCTATGCAATGCTAGCTCTACAGCATAGAGGAGAAGAGTCAGCTGGCATGCTTCTACTGAATAATGGGAGACTCAGATTAAGGAAAGGTATTGGGAAGGTGCTTGATGTCTTCCCTCCAGAAAAGCTTTTGTCAATTAATGGATGCCCCGGCATCGGCCATGTAAGATATTCTACCGTCGGCAGCCCAACAACATTAGATGCTCAACCATTCAAAGTTCCCATGAAAGGTAGAAGGGAGATAGGACTTGCCCACAATGGAAACATAGTTAACATAGTTGAGCTCAGGAAAACTCTAGCTGAAAAAGGTTTAAAGTGTAGGTCAAGATGTGATGCAGAGGTTCTGCTAAAGACTATTAAAATGCTTTCAAACTCCTCAATCGAAGACATTCCAAGCACCTTAAAAGAGCTCCCAGATCTTGTCGAAGGAGCATACTCTGCAACAATGCTATCAGATGATGGAACGGTGATCTCCTTCAGAGACCCTCTCGGGTTTAAGCCTCTATGTTATGGGAGAGGCATGGAGAATACAAGCGAACTCTATTTTGCATCTGAAAGCGTTGCCCTAGATGTTAATGATGCAAGAATTGAAAGCGATGTCGAGCCAGGATCCTATATAATAGCTAAAGACGGTGAAATAGTTGAGAGGGGGTTCTTCTGCAAGCTTAAGAGAAGAGCATACTGCATGTTTGAATATGTTTACTTCGCTAGGCCGGACTCGGTCTTAGAGGGTAGGTCGGTTTACAATGTTAGAATGGAGCTTGGAAGAAACCTTGCAAGAACATATGAAATCGACGTGGATGTTATAATTCCCGTGCCAGACACTTCTAGGCCAGCTGCAGAGGGCATGTCAAGGGAAACTGGGATAGATGTTGCAGAGGGGCTAATTAAGAACCGTTACGTTGGTAGAACCTTTATACAGCCAACACATGAGCAGAGAAGAAACTCGATTAAGATAAAGCTTAATCCATTGAGAAGCGTCGTAGAGAATAAGAGAATAGCTGTCATAGATGATAGCATTGTACGAGGCTTAACTGCCAAGAGGATAGTGACGCTACTTAGAAAAGCTGGTGCAAAGGAAATCCATTTCTTCTCTACATGTCCTCCAATAGTTTCCCCATGCTTCTATGGAATCGATATAGGCTCACATGATGAACTCATAGCAGCTTACAAGACAGTAAACGAGATAAGGAGAATCATTGGAGCAGATAAACTATATTACCAGACAATAGATGGTTTAGTCAAAGCCATAGGTTTGCCAAAGGACAGCCTATGCCTAGCATGCTTAACTGGAATATATCCAACTGAGAAAGCCCAACGCATAATCGAGACAGTTAAAGAAAGCAAGATTGAAAAAGTTAGAAGATACTGGGAGGTGGATGTATGACCTCTGGAATATTTGCAATGTACGCATTTGACAAGCTCTGGAATGTATCCAGGTTCATATATTATGGCCTCTTAGGGCTACAGCATAGGGGTCAGGAGACCGCTGGAATATGCCTATACAGGGATGGAAAACTTTCATGGCTTAAGGGGAGAGGTTTCGTTGACGTAGTTTTCAATGAGAGAACTATTGGGAAAATAAGTGGTTACGCTGGAATAGGATGTGTCTCATCACTTGAAGAAGATTCATCCAAGTACATTCCACCAGTGATTAAGGTCTTCGATGGAAAAGCTGGAATTGTAATGGATGGTGCGATACTTAACATGAGTGAAATACGAAAAAAGTATAGAGTGAAGACTACCAGTCAAGAGCTTGCATTGCTCAACATATTCGCTAGAAAGCTTAAGGGAAATGATCCAATGTATGCTCTAGTAGAGACACTTGAGGAGATACAGGGAGTCTATTCACTAGCTATGCTATTAGAGAGTGGGGAGCTTCTAGTGGCACGTGACCCATATGGGTTACGCCCCCTATGCATAGGAGGCTTAGGCTTCGACCTTGGAACGGTTTCATCTGAGACATGTGCCCTTGAGGTTACAGGGAACTCCTACTCTAGAATGATAAGCCCAGGAGAGGTCACACAGATAAACCTGTACTCTATTGACGTAGAAAGGCCCTTCAAGAGGTCGCCTAAACACTGTATATTCGAGTTCGTTTATCTGGCAAGACTTGATTCAGTCATTGAAAACATCCCAGTATACAAGATAAGGCTTAGAATAGGAAGGTACCTTGCAAATGAAAATCCTGTTGATGCAGACATAGTGCTTGGAGTGCCTCAGACGGCTCTGTCATATGCTGTAGGATACTCGATGGAGACGGGTATTCCCTATGGAATAGGGTTCGTGAGCACTGGAAGGGTTACAAGGTCAGCTATACGCCCAACCGAGATAGAGAGAATAATAGGTGTACAGCTTAAGCTGAATCCTATAAGGGAAGCCATTACAGGGAAAAGAGTTGTTGTAATAGATGACAGCGTTGTCAGAGGAACAACTCTTAAAAACATAGTTTACATGCTCAGGAGAAAAGGTGCAAAGGAGGTACATGTCAGGATAGGGAGTCCTCACATAATAGCTCAATGTCCATTCGGAGCAACAATCCCAACGGAAGATCAGCTAATAGCTAGATGGAATACTGAAGAGGAAATAGCCAAGATAATAGGAGCAGATTCATTTGCATATCTTTCGCTTGAGTCAACGATAAAAGCAGTTGGGATTCCAAAAGAGAAACTATGCTATGGATGCTTCACAGAGAAATATCCTAGAATAGAGAAGCCTATGTCAGCATCATAATTTCATTCTATAAACTATTCTAACTAAACTAATATTAGGTGAGGAAGTTGAAGAGTAGAAGGATAAAAATCCTAGTAATCACGCTGGCAATATTTGCCATCATTGGGGCTTCTCTATTTGCGCTCGTAAGCTCAGAGCTTGGAAAAGTTCCCGATTACATTGGGATCAAGGTAAATAGGATATCACTTACGACATATGGTGACCAAATATATGCTGCTGTAAACGTCACCATCTTTAACAAATCACCTTATAAAATAGGTCTTTCAGACATAGACATTACCATTGAAGGCGTAAAGTATGCGGTAAGTGAATTTCATGAAGTAGTGATAGAATCCAACTCTGCAACTGACGTTTCACTTTTATTCCCGATAACTGGTCAACTTGCTGAGAAAGTTTTGAGCAGATTCCTAAGCGACCAGGATATCCTTATCAACATATATGCTAAAGCTAGTGTGACTGTAGTAATTTTTGGCATAGGAATCCCGCTAACGATAGAATACAAATCTGAAGTATATGTTCCAAGGGAATTTATAAGTGCCCCCTCCATAAAAAGAATAGTCAACATAGAGTGGAATGAATCAGCAGTCTACTTGACAGCTGAGGTATGTAATTCAATGAATACACCTATAGACGTCTCATCAGCGTCCCTTGTGATAAGCAGCCTAGATGGACAGTTAATTTCAACGGGAACATTGAAACCAGTTACCATCCCCCCGTTATCATGTAAAAACGTTACAGTGATCCTAAAGGAGTTCCAAAATGTTGGTAAGCTGGTAGGCGAAATATCAACGCTTAAGGTTAGTATTAAAGGAAACATCATGATAGGCTTGACAAGCATCGAAGTTGACTGGAGCACAACGGTTACACTTGACCTTTCCTTTGCCATTGGAAGCTTTGGGACTAGGATCATAGACTTCAGGAAAATAGATGATTATACTGGAGTATTCACATTTAATATTAACGCTAGATTTACCGTTGGAACACCACTTTACATCCAAGAGCTTCCAATAGTGAAGGGAGAATTTGACCTCTACGTAAACGACACATACTTTGCACATGGAATCATAGAGAATGGAAGTAAAGTTTCAATCGCAAGAAACTGGCTAAATACAACTGTTAAGGCCACGATAAAATTTGCTAGGACATACAACGAGAGCATGGAGATACTTTTCAACTCAACCTTCAACATGGAGGTTAAAAACATTGTAGTCCACCTCGACGCCTATGGCCAACAAATAGTGGAAAGAATTCCAGATCTAAGAATGTTCCTGAACACGACGTTTGTTTTTGAAATGGAGCCATGCAGCCTTAAAATAGAAGGCCAAAGAATAATCGTAGATGTACGTCTCGTAGTTCTATTTGCTCTGAACTGGTCCGTTGAATTAACAAAAATTGAGGGAGACGTCTACAAGGCCGAGGAGGGAGAAGAATTCTGGTTCCATCTACTTTACAATAAACCCATTAAACTGGAGCCTGGTAAAAGAAACGTTGTGACATTAAGTATTGTAATAGATGATCCAGATGCGGTTCGCAAATTCAAAGACTGGAGAATAAGATTCGGATGGACCTCAGTAATAATACAAATGCCAATAATTATCAGAAACCTAACAATAGAAGGCCATGTTTCAAATATTCCAATATTCATAAAGCTCAAAGGAGACCTGTACTTTGTAGTCAAAGTGTTCTAAAGACAGGTAAGCCTCAAACTACAGATGGACGTCGCGTGAGGAAATCGTTTTTTCAATTAACTTAAACTTGGCTCTGTATTACACCGAATACTGATTAAAAAAGATGAAAATAATGGTACTTAGGTAATATTCCTTAGAATTTTTCTACAGTCTCTAATATTCTCTTCCTCTCTTCTTCAATATCCTCATATTCGTCTTGGTCTTTCATTCCAGAGTGCTGGTTTCGCTTCGATGAAAGCTTTAGTGTCATAACATATTGCTCTCAAGATTCCTATGAAGTATGTCATCAAGATCTTTTCCTTTTCCGCAACTTTTTCTAGATGAATTCCAAATTACTGTTAAAGGTCGAATTATTATAATGGCAAAATGTTCAAGGTAACTAGATATCGGATAAACCCGGACAAATGTATCGGATGTGGTTTCTGCAAAGATGTTGTAGAGTGCCCTGGTTACGGTGAATGTGTCGGTTGCTCATCATGCTTTCTTGCATGTCCAAACTATGCAATTGAACCATACACGGCTTTGATCAGGGAAACTGTTAGGATAATTGTTGACGGCGAGGAATATGATGTTCCAAGGGGAGTAACTGTTAAGAAGGTGCTTGAGATTCTAGGATTCAGCTTTTCAAGGTATCCCTTAGAGGACTCAATTTTTGCACCATGTGAAACTGGAGGCTGCTGGGCATGTGCAGTAATCATAAATGGAGAGCTCAGACCATCATGTCATACAGCTGTTAGAAATGGCATGGAGATCGAAACTGTGCATATTGAGGAAAAAACTCCTATGAGAGTTATTGGAGGCTTCACACCGCATCCTGTGGGAGGAGTAGGGACACCACACTGGCTCAAGGATAAAGGCCACTATATTGAAGTTGCATGCTTTGCAGCTGGATGTAATTTCAGATGTCCAACATGCCAAAACTATGACATCACATATAATTCAAGGCTTCCACCAATGACGCCAAGGGAAGCTGCATGTGAGTTAACCTACTATAGGAAGCTGTATGGTGTAGATAGACTAGCCATATCCGGGGGAGAACCCACCTTAAACAGAAGATGGCTGATAGAGTTCTTCAAGGAGCTCAAGAAACTAAACAAAGACGAAAAGGCCAGACTTCATCTCGACACAAATGCAAGTATTTTAACGCCTGACTATATTGACGAGCTTATAGAGGCTGGTGTAACTGACATTGGTCCAGATCTCAAAGCCCTTAGAATTGAAACTTTCATGAAAATAACAGGGTTAAATGATAGAGAACTAGCGGAGAAATACCTTGAAACATCATGGAAAGCCGTGAAATATATCATCGAAAACTATTATCCAGAGAAAGTATTCCTTGGAATAGGGATTCCATACAACAAGTTCTTCCATCCGACACTCGACGAAATATATGAGATAGGGTACAAGATAGCCTCAATGGATCCAAATGTGCAAGTATGCGTGCTAGATTATAGGCCTGAATTCCGGCGAACCAATATCAGAACTCCAACTGTCGATGAAATGCTTGAAGTCAAAAAGGCACTAGAGGATACAGGATTAAAAACTGTAATTGTACAGACAAGAATTGGGCACATAGGCCCTTAGAGTTGTTATAGGTTATCTCACCAATAGCCAGTAAACCTATTTCATATTTATACACTTTGATATTTTGCTCACCGGTTCCATGCTATACTATTATTTTACATGTTTTCTTAGGTTATCTAAAGAGGTGTTCCCTAGTGAAGGTATTGCTGATTGGTCATGGTGCACGTGAGCATGCTATAGCCGAGGCAATTACGAGAAGCGTTTACGCTCCTAAGCTATATGCTATATGTAGTAGCAAAAACCCGGGAATATTGAAATTATGTAGGGAGACAGGCGGCAAACTTTTCAAAGGAGATGAAAATAGCAGGGAGTTCGTGTCCAAGATAGTTAGTGAACGCTCATTTGATTTCGTATTTATAGGGCCTGAAGAGCCCTTATTCCATGGAATATCCGACACAGTTGAGAAAATGGGCATACCGTGTATAGGTGCTAAAGAGAAGCTTGCCGAAGTAGAGCGTTCAAAAGCTTACATGAGAAGACTAATGTGGAAATATAAAATCCCGGGAAGGCTTAAGTTCATTGCATTCAAGGATCTCAGGGATGCTATAACCTACATAGAGGCATATGCTGAAAGTGTGGCAATTAAGCCAGCTAGACAAGCTGGCGGGAAAGGAGTTAAGGTGATCTCTGATTTTCAAGCGTATCTGAAAGATGAAAAGCAAAAAGTTAAGCTTGCACATGCAAAGGATGTTGTCGAACGGCTGATGAGTGCCTATGATGACATTGAGGATAGAATACTCATAGAGGAGAAAGTTGAAGGCCCCGAGTACACCATGCAATGCTTCACAGATGGTAGAACCGTTCTACCAATGCCAGCTGTACAGGACAATAAAAACGCCTTCAACGATGACATAGGGCCTGAGACTGGTGGAATGGGATCCATATCTGGGAGAGAGGGGCTCCTACCATTCCTAACAAAGGAAGAATACGGTGAATCAGTTGAGATAGTTGAGAAAGTTGTGCATGCACTACATAAGGAAACTGGTGAAAGATATCATGGCCTAATAGCTGGGCAAATGATGCTTACAGATAAGTGGGGTCCAACGATAATAGAGTTCTATAGCAGATTCGGAGATCCTGAAGCAGTAAACGTTCTTCCAATTCTTGAAACGGACATGATCGACATATGTGAAGCAATAATCTCAGAATCCCTTCATAAGGTCAAACTTGAGTTCAGAGACACGGCCACAGTAGTCAAATGCGTAGCTGCATGGGGTTATCCAAACTACCGTGACTTGGCCAAAGGCCATCCAGTGCACGTGGATGAAAGCATACCAGAGAAATATGGCTGTAGGCTCTACTACGGTGCAATAGATATCGATGAAAAAGGTCAAATGATCTCCGGAGGCTCTAGACTGATTGAAATATTCGGAGAAGCTGAAACAATTCCAGAGGCATCAGAGAAGGTCGAGAAAAGCATAAACTGCATACAGTTAACAGATGGATGGAGGGTGTTCCATAGATCAGATATAGGGACGCCAGAGCTCCTACGCAAGAGAATCGATCTCGCAAACCTTGTAAGAATGCTTTACCACTATCGCAAGGAAAAAGGCCTAATAGGAATAGACATAGACTGGATACCCGGGAAAGGTAAAATCGTGCATGAGTACTAGCTTCATTAAGTAAGCCTAGTCACAGGATTTCCTTAGATATATTTCCTATCCAATTTATTAAGTTAAGTGAAGCTAATGTGGGGTTTAAATAGTGGAGATGCCTGTTTTAGATGAGGAGCTAAAGCCTTCCATCAGAACTCCAGACGTGTGGATAGTTGGTGTTGGCACTACAGGTGCCCAACTGGTAGCCTCATACATTCATCACGAGAAAGAGCATACTCCAATATACAGCTTAAAGAAATTCAAGATACTTGTTTTAGATACCATAGCTGAGACAAGGTTAAAGGAGCAGTTGAAGGAGGGAACCCTTAGCAGCGATATAATATATCCACTTGCAAGGCATGGATCAGGTAGAAACGTTAAAATTGCACATGAAATATTCACTTCTCAAGTTGATGCAATAAAGGATAGGCTAGGCCTTCTTGAACAGTCCCTAGGTGCACAATATATAATTTTTACATCCCTTGCTGGTGGAACAGGAGCTGGAGGAACACCTCTAGTCACGAAATGGATTCTCGAGTCTAATCCCGATAATACTGTAGTTGTCTTTGCAGTGTGGCCTGAGGAGAACCCTCCAAATAACTTTGTAAATGCATGTTGGAGCCTTGCCCAACTGATAAAAATTAGGAACCAGTATAGGACTAAAAGTGGAACATCCCGAATGTTAATAGTTTTGATAAGCAATCAGAAATTGCTTGAATTGACAGGTCAAAACGGTGGCCCCCTTGCCAAGGAGGGTATCCTATACATACCAGATTACCTTGTAACAGAGGCTGCTTTAAAACGGTTCGCAATTCTGAACAGATACATTGTTGAAATAACAAAGCTTTTCCTAGCCACAATATATCCTAACATGGAGGTTGTAGCTGATTTAATGCCATGCCAGCAGGAGCTCAGCAACTACCTAACATATCTGGGAGACAGGATACTCGTCCCAAGCAAAATTTCCATTCCATCCACAGCCATGAGCGAAAAAACGCTGGAAGAAGTTCTCTCAATGATATTTAGATTCGTTGGAATACGCACCTCTCCATTGGACAAGCTCCTCAACCAAGACATAAAGCTGATGAGCCACTTTGCACTGATAATGGCAGAGGAAAATGGAAGCCTTGAAAAAGCATTTTCATTCCTTGAAAAAGCCTCCCAGACAGGTTATCTTACAACACCATTCGTAAGCGTTCCAGTAGTCATAAACTTGAAGAAAGGAGAAAACCGAACGCAGATCCTGGTAATGGGCGCTCTGGGAGACTATAGTGAAATCAGGTCTGGTCTCAAAAAGGCAATAGATATCCTAGTGACCTTTGGAGAGGATATTATCTTAGGTGAAGGCGATAAGGAAATGATGAAGTCAGGCATAGTTCTCGAGGAGCTTCAGGAGGCAGTAGACATTCTAATACATGAGCTAAACATAGCTGAGAGACAATGTGGAAAAAGAATTCCAATAGAGGGAATAGAATATGAGTTCTGGAAGGGCTACATAGTTGACAGGCTCATTGACAACTTAGTTATACCTGCCATTGAAGCATTCAAGGCAATGCCAATCTATCGCTTCAGACCAGTGCCAAGAGATAAGCTTGTCGACACGATATCCATGAAACTTGACAGTGAATTCCGTCTTGAAGCAGACGCCCCTCCAGTCATAAGAAAGAACTTTTCAAAGGAAGCTGGAGTCTCCACAAATGCAATGGCCATACTGCAGGCGGTTTCAGCTCTATGGTATGGAGTAGTCACACCAATGAACTCAAGAGAGCGACTAGAATCTCATGAATTCAGGAGAGCAATTTCCTCATCGAGAATAATAAAGGATGGAAATATCCGAGACGATTTATATGAGCGAATAACAGACGAAGATAAAAAAGCGTTGGCCAACATAATATTAGATATGGCCGTTATAGCTAGACCCAGCCTAAAAACAAAGGTAAGTGACTGAGCATGAAAGAGGAAGATCTCCTAACATATAAGGTATTCAAGATACTGAACAACGTCAAAGGACCCGAATCCATAGAAGATGTTAAAAACACTATACTTTCATCCATAAGTGGAAGAGATGTAGAAGTGAAGGAGAAGTTCCTAGGAGTCAACCCCTACAATGTGTTCAAGAACTCTCTCCTAATACTTTCAATATTTTCCACAGCAGCTTTCGTGATATCACTCATTGATAGACCGATGATGTGGCATCTAAGCATCATGATATTCATATCTGGGTTAGCTCTTTCAATAGCAACTTCAATGGCGTTTCCATCTATATCAGTTAGATTGGAAAAGAGACCATCCATATTGCTAGGGCTTTTAGTTTTCATATTCTTTTCCTCATTCTCAATGCTATACAATATCTGGTACGGAGCTCAATGGCTTTTTCCAGTGCTTGTTCTTTTAGTTGGCATCATTGCCTCATCGTCCTACGGTCTTGCAAGATATTCCTCTATGAGAGACCAGATAAATGAGCTCGACCTGGGAGAGAAATTTGAAAAGGTTTTAGAGGTAATTGAGAAAGGCGGAGAAGTCAGGGATGTAACCGATAAACAACTTAAGCTTATAGACGCTATTTCCCTATATGCTTCAAAGGCAATCCTTCTGAGCGTACTATCAGATGTAGCCTCACTCAAGAACTTGAATTTCCCATATACCTTGAGAGAGCAGGTTCTAGTTCTTAGAAGCAATATCTCTAGACTTGAAACCTACATGAATCAGTTGAAGGAGTCTCCCTTCCTCTCAAGCGTGGATGTTATAACAGATATGGTGGATGATAAATCCTTTGACACATCATACAGATACATTGGAAACATTCTCTCAAATCTCGATCAATGCCTAACTAACATAACAAACACGGTCAAAGAGATCTACTTGAGAGAGGGTCTAGTTAAGTCGAGAAAGTACCTTGCAGAGGAAGGTCTCTTACATAAAGCCGTAATCGACTTCTCTCAAAGATATAGTGGAGCGCCTCCAATAATACCAGTCATAGAGAAACCTGAGAAAGAGAAAGTTCCACCGCCAAAGCCTCCAAAGATAACGAAGCCTATGGAAGCTAATATTGAGCTTATATTTTCAGACATTGAAAGACGAATAAAGAATTTCTCTCAGAAACATGACATATCAGTATTTTTCCCATGGCAATACTCCTCAGACCTACTAGTGTCATATTCATCACTCTACCCGCAATACATTCATCATGCCCTGTCAAAGATACTAGCCCTTGTAACCAAGATGATGGAGGACAAGAACATACGATATGCATGTGAAAATGCTAAAATTCAGATGACAGATGAGGAGCTTGAGGACTGCAAATCAGCGTGCGTCAAAGTAGTTAGGGCTTACCTCAGGACACTCTCCGACATGGTATCAGTATCCTATGATGACGAGGTGAAAAAGGAGCTTCTAGCATCTCTCAAACATGAACTGGTTGGAACACGCCTACTCATACCAATAGGTTTACCTCATCTCGACAATATTCTACTATCAACTGTCAGAGAGCTACTAAAGGAGTTTGAAAACGCTTTGAGTGGAGACTCCAAGGAAGACATCGTCAAAACATTTTCAGCAGCTTACCTGATAGGTAACATCATAAGAGTATACAACACTCCAGCCATGATGAAAGTTAGAATGGGGCTTCACAAGGCCTACATGGGGTAAAAACTGAATGTTTATTCCAGTAATAGATGTCAAATCTGCTCAGTACTCTCATCTCATATACCGTAGACTAACAGAGATCGACGTCCAGTCGAAGCTTTTACCAGTTGAAACAACTTTAAATGATCTCATTAAAATGAGAGCAGACGCCGTCATACTTAGTGGAGGCCCTCCAAGAATATTCGAATCATTAGGTGAACTTTCAAATTTGATTGAAATAGTGCTCAACTTTGAAAGTCCAATACTTGGAATATGCATAAGCCATCAACTAATAGCTTGCGCCTTCGGTGGAAAAGCCGGCCCAGCTAAAACTCCAGAGTATGGCCCTGTAGTTATATACATAGACGATAAAAACGAGATATTTGAGGGCTTCAACGACCAGTTTATAGCATGGGCTTCCCACAATGACGAAGTATATACGCCGCTTCCAAGGGAGTTAAAAATACTGGCACATTCTGAGAACTGTGAAGTTCAGGCATTAAAGCATTTATCCAGACCCGTATATGGTGTCCAATTTCATCCAGAAGTCTCTCACACTGAAAATGGGTTGGAAATATTCAGGAATTTCACAAGCATAGTTAAAGCCTAATAAATGCATATTTGTTTCCTCAGAAATCTAAATCATAAGAGAGGTTTGACGCCGCTTCTTCGATGAAGAAGTAAAAATTATGTCTTTCAACTGTTTCACGGTAACCTACAGCTCCAATGAACGTTAGAGCCCTTTCTCAATTGTATGGGCAACTTCCATGGCTTTTACACGTGCCTCTACAGTGTTCTTTCCAATGGCTAACGCGAGACCCATTCTTCTATGCTTGTATGTGCATGGTTTTCCAAAGAATCTTAGAATGATATTTCTCTTCATCAACGCCTCTCTGAGCCCTCTATAAGTGGGCCCCCAAACTCCATCCTTCTCTGATAGTATTACATGCGCTGCTCCTGGAAACATGTTAATAATCTCTGGAATCGGAAGCCTTAGAATCGCATAAACATGGAGGGCCATCTCCGACATGTTCTGTGAAACTAGCGTAACCATACCCGTGTCATGTGGCCTTGGAGATATCTCGTTAAAGTACACCTCAGGTTTTTTCTCGTCAAACTTGACGAATAACTCACATCCAAAGATTCCAAAGCCACCCTTCTTTCCCAGAAGACATTTCACAACTTTCTTTGCAGTTTCATAAATCTTGTTTTCAACTTCCCTGACAAGCTTTCCAGGAAGCCTTTTATCATTCCATTCAGAGCGCCATAGTGGTTTACCGCTTGTTTTGTCCTCCATTAGATGAAGATTACTTCCATAACCCTGGAATGGAACGGTGCTTTCATCAGTTTCCTCGTCTATGTCAACGAAGGGTTGCCAGCTTACATGAAAGTGGCCTCCAGTTCTCACATGCCCAACTGGTCTAGGCAACAATATGTCTGGTTTCTCGTTTAGGTTGAGGCATGCAAGTGGAAGCTCTGTAACCTCCATATCAAACTTGATCATTTCCTCGACTATTACATGTTCTCCAAAGCCCCTCGCATACTTTACAGCTTTCTCATAAGCTTTCTCAATGTCCTTATAGTCGTATACTATGCTGCTGCCAAGTCCTCCAGAGCTCATTCTAGCCTTAACAAGACATGGATAGCCAATGCTCTCACAGGCATCCTTAAGCTCATCGAGATTATATGCAAACTTGTACCTCGAAGTTCTGACCCCCGCTCTTTCAGCTGCAAGCTTTCTCAACCTAATTCTATCCATGGTTATCCTAGTGGCTTCAGCGTTGGGAATAACGTTAAATCCCTCTTCCTCAAGCTCTACAAGAGCGTCCGTGTTAATGGCCTCAATCTCTGGAACAATTGCATCAGGTTTCTCCCTATATACTATAGCCTTCAAGGCATTTCCATCTCGCATGTCAACAGTATAATGTCTATGTGCAACCTGTGCAGCAGGTGGATTATCATATCTGTCAACTGTTATAACTTCCACGCCAAGTCTCTGAGCCTCTATGGCGATCTCCTTGCCGAGTTCACCTGCACCGAGTAAAATAATTTTCGTAGCATTCGCCATTAGAGGAGTGCCCAATACATCTCTGAATTTCACATTTCTCATATTGATATATACTACTCCAGTACAAAATTATGGTTGCTGAGAAAAGATTATCTTCCAAGACTCCTAAATATAAGGTGACAACTGCAAAGAAGGAACGATTATGGACAGCAGAATCTGGCAACACCCTATAATTGATTTTGGAGAGAGAAAAGGCAGGGAGATATATTTTAACTTCAATGGGAAACCGATCAAAGCCTATGAAGGAGAAACAATAGCTGCCGCGCTATATGCTAGTGGAGTAAGAGTTTTTGGGAGAAGCATAAGATTCCAAAGGCCACGAGGATGGTTCTGTGCAATTGGAAAATGCTCAAGCTGTCTAATGAAAGTGGATGGCATCCCCAACGTTAGAACATGCATTACCTTAGTGAAAGATGGCATGAACGTTGAATACCAAGATCCAAGACCTAACCTACCTGAGAAAACAGAGTTTGAATGTGAACATGTTAAAGTTGAAACCGATATCGCAGTGATAGGTGGAGGTCCTGCTGGGCTTTCAGCCATTCTATCGCTAAATGAACTTGGAGTCGACTCATTGATAATAGATGAAAATCCATGGCTTGGAGGACAACTGATAAAGCAGACACATAAATTCTTTGGCTCAAAGGCAAGCTACGCTGGTATTCGGGGTATCAAGATAGCTGAGATCCTCTTGGGAGAGTTAAGGAAGGAAAATGTGAAGTCCCTTGAAAACTCAAGTGTAATTGCATGCTATAGGGAGGGCAAGGGCTTTAAGATTACAGCTGTAAAAGGGCATTCAACGCTTTACGAGATCGATGCCAAAGGACTGCTTGTGGCAACTGGCGCCATGGAGAACATGCTCGCCTTTCCAAACAATGACCTGCCAGGAGTTTGTGGAGCAGGTGGAGTCCAGACTCTGATGAACGTTTACGGCGTAAAACCTGGGGAAAATGCCCTTATGGTTGGAGCTGGAAATGTTGGTTTAATAGTGGCATACCAGCTTGCACAGGCTGGAGTAAATGTTAAAATGATCGTTGAAGCAGCTCCAAAGATCGGAGGATACCTTGTCCACGCTGCAAAAGTTAGGAGAATGGGAATCCCAATACTTACAAGGCACAGCATCAAAGCCGCTATAGGAAAAGATCATGTGGAAGGTGCCGTAATAACGAAGCTCGATGAAAACTGGAATCCCATAGAAGGAACGGAGTTTGAAGTTGAAGTCGATCTAATATGCCTAGCGGTGGGACTCACACCATCGACCGAGATACTTATGCAGATCGGTTGTGAGCATGCATACGTTCCCGAGCTTGGAGGGCATGTAGCCATACATGATAAATTCTTGAAAACGACGCTTGACAACGTCTACCTTGCAGGAGATGTGTCTGGAATAGAGGAGGCAAGCACTGCCATGATGGAGGGCAAAATAGCAGCTGCAACAGCGGCCATCGACATGGGAGTCAACGTTGAAAAAGCTGAGAACTTGAGGAAGAAATCGCTGCATGAGCTCGAGCTTCTACGCTCAAGCCCATTCAGTAAAAGAGTAATAACTGGAAAAGAGAAGGTTTACAGCTTAATGGAGGAGATTAGCTGTGGGTAGACTTCACGAGGGAGTTATATCGGTTGAAGATCTCAAAGACATTCTACCTCCAAAAGAAAGACTTGAAAAAGGCCCTGTAGCCATAATAGAGTGCATTGAAAGCATTCCATGTGATCCATGCTCCCTAGTATGCAAACAAGGCGCTATAATTAAACCGAGCATTTCAACTCCTCCGAGAGTCGACTATGACAAATGTATTGGATGCGGTGCATGTGTTCCAATATGTCCTGGGCTTGCGATTTTCATGGTTGACTACACTTACAGCGAAGATAAGGGGCTCGTATATCTCCCATACGAGTTTACCCCGCTCCCCGAGAAAGGTGAAGAGGTAATTGCTCTCAATAGAGAGGGCAAAGAAGTTGGAATGGCTGAAGTAGTTAAAGTGATAACGTACCCGGATAAGACAAGCGTTGTGTGCATAGCTGTAGATAAGGATCTAGTTATGGAGGTTAGATTTTTCAGGAGGAAGGAGAATGGAGAAAAAGGATAAGATTATAGTATGCAGATGCGAGGACATCACATACGATGAAATAGTTCAAGCCATAAGAGAAGGCTTCACAACGCCAGATGAGATAAAGAGGGTGCTGAGATGTGGCATGGGCCCCTGCCAAGGAAGAACATGTATGCGACTGATCCAGAGAATAATTGCTAAAGAGCTCAACAAAAACCCAGCTGAAATAAAGATGCCGAAGGTTAGACCTCCACTGCGTCCCTCTCCTATAGGCTTATTCGCTGGTGAGAAAAATGATAAAAGAGAAAGCTGAAGTCGTCATAGTTGGAGGCGGAATAGTAGGTTGCTCAATAGCCTATAACCTTGCAATCAGAGGTGTTGACGTAGTTCTATTTGAGAGAAGTTACTTAGCAAGTGGAGCAACTGGAAGATGCGGTGGAGGGATAAGACAGCAGTGGAGCACGGAGGAAAATATAAGGCTTGCCATGGAAAGTGTCAAGATCTTTGAAGGGTTAGAGGAGGAGCTAGATTACCACATAGAATATTATCAGGGAGGATACCTTGTTCTTGCACATACAGAGGATGAGGTAAAGCAGTTCAAGAAGAATGTAAGCCTACAGCGTAAACTGGGTTTAAATGTTAGATTCCTTGAAGCAGATGAGATAAACGATATAGTTCCACATCTGGACGTAGAGGCCATAGGAGCCATAGGTGCAACATGGTGCCCAACAGATGGCCATGCAAACCCCTTTAAAACGACCATAGCATATGCGAGAGCAGCTGAAAAACATGGAGCACACATCTACAAGTTCACTGAAGTCAAAGGAATAAAAGTGGAGAAAGGGGAAATCAAAGAGGTAATAACTGATAAAGGAAAGACGAAAACTAAGATTGTGGTAAATGCTGCAGGAGCTTACTCACGTGAAATCGCTAAAATGGTTGGAGTAGAGCTTCCAAATAAACCCTACAGGCATGAGATACTCGCTACGGAGCCTCTTAAGCATGTGCTTGACCCGATGGTCATATCATTCCATGACAACGTCTACTTTAGGCAGACAGAGCATGGTGAAGTGGTTGGAGGGTGGGGTGACCCAAATGAGCCATCCAGCTATAACATTGAATCAAGCTTCCATTTCATAGTTCAAATGTCGAGGCTCCTCTCAAGATACGTTCCAAAGTTTAGGCATGTGAACATAGTTAGGCAATGGGCTGGACTTTACGATGTAACACCGGATGCAAGACCAATACTTGGACCCGTAGAGGAGGTTGAAGGCTTTATACAGGCAAATGGGTTCTCAGGCCACGGATTCATGGTTGCCCCAATGGTAGCCAAGCTTATAGCAGAGCTAATAGTGGAAGGTAAAACATCTCTCCCGATAGAAAGCCTGAACTTGAAGAGGTTCAGGGAAGGACGTGTAATCAAGGAAGCTTCCGTTGTAGGCTAACTATTCAAACTCAATGGTTGCAGGAGGTTTGGGTGTAACATCATAGTATATTGGAAAGTCTCCTACCTCATCCTTTATCTTTTGCGCAACTTCACATAGTCTATTCATTGAGATTTCAGCTACATTAGCAGTCATTAGATCGCTGCTTACAACCGCTCTAACAATGATAGCATGTTTTCTCTTCTCATTTCCACGCGAAATGTTGTACACTACTCTAGTGTATTCACTAAACTTTGAGATTAATATCGCTTGTAGCTGGACAAGTTGAGGGATCGTCTTTTCCTCGATGTTTTCGTCCATTAATGCTGCAATTCTACCATATACTCTAAGATCCCCTTTGATACCTGTGGCATATGTATCCATGCGTTTCACCGTAAGTCTTTCAACTATTCTCGTAGATAGTTCAATTGAGGCTCTCTCATCTATGCTCCACTTATTATCTATCACAGCTGCGAAATACTGTGAACAATTCATTTCAGCAAGTTCCTTTTCCACTATTTCAGTAGCCTTCCTAGCTAAGTCAAGCTTTCTCTCGGTAAGCTTGCCTACGGCTCTTATGAGAAGCCCAGGTCCTGGAAACGGTTGCCTATCATATATCTTCCTAGGTAATCCCAAGAACTTTGCAAGCTCTCTAACTTGATCCTTGTACATGTCTGCCAGAGGCTCGATAACTTTAAATCCATACTTTTTAACAGTGTCTATTCCTATCTGCTTCAAGACATTGTGTTGAGTCTTTATTCCTCCTTTAGTTTCTATCCAGTCCGAAGCTATAGTTCCTTGAATCAAATACTTGCATTTAGCCTCCTTAAACTTTCTGCCAAGGACGCTGTAGAAAATCTCTCTAAAGATCCTTCTCTTTTCTTCAGCATCGCTTCTGCCAAGAAGCTCGGATAGGAACTCATCTTTGGCATTTATGATCTCAACATCTAAGCCATACTTATTGGAGACATAGTCAACATCCTTGAAATCTCTCTCGCGCATAAACCCAGTATCTATAAAAACACACTTAAGCTTATCCCCAATAGCAATCTTTGATAAAATGGCGGTAACCGTGCTATCGATCCCCCCACTCAGTGCAACTAATGCATTCTTTCCCTTCGTTTCTCTCCTAATCATATCCACTATACCGTCAACAAGAGCTTGAAAGTTCATCTACGATCACATCACAAAGTGGTGAAAGATTACATTAATAATAACACGACAGCTCCATTTTTCTCTTTTCCTACTTTAAAAGTGGAAGATTTCCAGTAACCTTATCTATTCTACTGCTTTCAGCGGGTCCTATTCCAAGAGCTGTAACCGTGCCTGGGGGAACCTCAGTTAAGCCCATATCCCTTATAAGCGCACATGGAAGATCAAGTTCAACAGCCTTCCTATAAAGCTCAATTAAATGCCTCAGATCCCTGGCTTTTAACACAACCTTTTTTGCACCCTGCATTCGCCATTCATTCCAAGCTGCTGGATTCCCTGCCCTGGCCTTTTCAGAGGCCTCTAAGCTGGCATGGCATGCTTGTGCAATCATTTTTCCGATGCTGATTTTTAAATCCTCACGGAGAACTATGACTTGCTTATATTCCATCTTCATATCATATAGAGGCTATTTTTGATAAATAGTGTAAGTAGGAGCGTGAAGCGATTGAAATGGCGAATTGTAAGGGTTAGTTCGGAAAACCCATTCATGAACTTAGCCATTGAAGAGGCCATATTGATCGCTGTTGATAGAGGTGTTGTACCAAGCACTCTCAGGTTCTGGGTGCACGATCGTACCGTGGTCATAGGAAGATTTCAATGCCCAGTTGAGGAAGTTGACCTTGAAAAATGCGTGAAGGATAAGGTATATGTTGTGCGCAGACACACCGGGGGAGGAGCCGTATACCATGACAGGGGAAATTTAAACTATGCCCTCTCTATAAGCAAAGGTTCCTCAAGAGTCTTTGGAAACTCGATTCTTGGAAATTTCAAGGTAGTTGGCGAATGTATTGCAGATGCCTTGAGAATGCTAGGCTATAACGCTAACTTTAGACCAATTAATGACATTGAAATAGAGGGTAGAAAAGTGTCTGGAATGGCTGCAAGCGTTCACAAGAGTGCTGTGTTCGTGCATGGATGCTTACTGGTTAACACAGACGTCTCAAACTTAACCAAGTATCTTAGAATTCCCAAGGTTAAATATGTGACAAAGGGGGTTAAATCCGCTGTAAAGCGTGTAGTAACGCTTCATGAATTAAAGGGTTCTCCAGTGGAAATGAGGGAAGTAGAGGATGCAATAGCTGAGGCATTCTCCCACAAGCTTGGAGTGTCCTTTAAGGAGAGTGATCTCACAGAATATGAAATCAAGCTAGCTGAAAAGCTTTACATGGAGAAATATACTACACTGGAGTGGATGGCACACATATGTCCAGAGTGCCCAAGATATAGTGAGGATATTGAAAAGTTAAAGGCTTACTTGGAGGCAATAAGGAAATGAGAACTATAACTCATGTATACAAGCCAAAAGATGGTAAAATGATAAGGGTAATCCTTGCATTAGATAATGGGAAAATCAGTAAGGTAGTATTTGCAGGAGATTTCTTTATAGACCCACCAGAGAAAATTAAGGAACTTGAAAATACATTGAATGGCAAAGGCATTGAGGAAGCTCTACATTTAATTGAGACGCTGCTAGGGGAGAAGGTTAATCTGATAGGGTGCTCTATTGAGGACTTTAAAAAAGCACTCCACGAAGCATATACGAAATCAAGGGCTTAAAAGCTTTGATTGGTGCACTACTCATCCTCCAAATAGGAACTTTAATCTTAAACCTTAACGCTGTTTTCCCCTTCCTTATAGCCTCCATTAAATCTTCAATCTCGCTCTCAGCTGCAACTAATGTATATGCTATTCCTATCTCGAATGGGACATGAGCATCGCTTCCAGCGGTCATGGCCCTATTGTATCTCCTCGCATATTCCATTGCCCTCAAATTTTCTCTCTGGGAAAAACACCTAGCATTAAATCCTTCAACGACGTCAACCCGTCTAATTACTAGATTTATATCCTTAAAGTTTCTTCCACGTGAGAATGGGTGAGGTAAAATGGTTAAACCATTTTCATCACGTGTTTTCTCAATAAGCTCCAAAGGTGATTCTCTGAACCAGTGCACGTTAAACTTCGTCCCGACGACTATGATCTCTCCAAGAACGGTCTTGAACTCGTTTCCAAATAACACTATAAGCCCTCTTCTCCTGAGATACTTAATGAAGCTTTCCGGAGGATATTTATTGTGGTCAAGCAGTAGAATACCATCTAATTTTTTTCGTCTACACATATGTAATATGAATTTTGGAGTGTTAACTGAGTCAAAGGACATTATTGTGTGAACATGCATATCGATTTTGACGGTTTTCATTTTCACAGGCTGGTAAAGGTTTATAAGTCATTAGACTATATGAGAATATAAGTCGCATCACTGACGTGGAGGCCTAAAGCTGGTTAGATGTCCCATATGTAATAAAAGGTTAACCTATCCTCCTCCAATACCTATAAAGGAGAGAAGAGTGCGATTTGTTCATATCCCTAAAACCCTGAAGTTAATGTACTGCGAAAACTGTGACATCTTCATAAGAGTAATTCAAGGAGAAAAACCATACATTGTAAGCATAGATGAAGTATTCAAAGAGCTTATTCTTGCAGGCATTTTACCAAAGAAGCTTAAACTTGAGATAAGATACTACTACAAGAGAAAGAGGAAATCAAGGTATACATGCCCGGTTTGCGGCTTCAGAATGGTCGCTGATGGAACAATTGCCCAACAGTCAATGTACAAGGTTAAGCTGTTCACAGTGCTAAGATGTAAAAGATGCGGCTATGTGCGTAAAGTATTTAAAGGATATTTTTAAATTCGTTATTTCCTATTAAACATATCGAGAACGATGAAAACTACGCTAGAGAAAGTTATTGCATGTGCAATAGTCGTTGTTATAGTGATCGGTTTAGCCTACATATACTATATACAGACAAGTCCGGAGATCAGCGAAGAATATGAAAGCTGGACTGTCAGCATATACTGTGAAGACTATCTCTTCAAAAACTTTACAGTGAAAGACTTGAAGAGCAACTTTGAGCTGATGAAGGTTACACTTGATGTACACGGAGAGCAGCGAACATATGAGGGATTTAAGCTTGCAGATATTCTCTATAACTGCGGCATCCCATATGCTCCATGGGTAGTAGTTATTGGGGCTGATGGCTACACTGTTGAACTTCAATGGGAGAATGTTACAAACGCCGTTCTCTCCATTATATATCATGACCCAGAAGGAGGTATAAGGTACGATCCACCTAGGCTAGTGGGCGAGAACATTAGGCACAGCAGATGGGTTAAAATGGTTGCAACAATAAAGGCAGTATGGTTACTCAAAGTTTTCTCACCGGATAGATCCATCTCATTTACGTTATCTGGATATCATGGACTAAGCTCTTTAATGGCTCTCGGAACTAAGACGATAACAGTTGAGTATCACGGTGAAACTGTCTCCTTTACAGGGGTGCCTCTCACAACAGTAATTTCACAGATAGAGGATAACTTTAGCAACATAGAGAAGATCATTGTCAGAGCATGGGACGACTACCAGATAGAGATAACAAACATGTCTGCCCTAGAGAATTCCATTCTAGCAGTCATACCAGGAAAATCTCCTCTAAGACTTGTGTCGTCTACACTCTCAAAGAAATACTGGGTCTGTGGAGTATCTGAAATTGAAATAGTGCTGTATTCACAATGAGGGACTTCAGCGGTTCAATATACTTTGAACTATCAATTCTCTCAATGCTAGCGGCAATTCCAACAGCTCTAGGCTACGTCACTGGCCCCATATCACATGCAATCAACAGTTTCTCTGAGCTTATCTTTATCCACATACCAGTAGGCTTTATACTCGTGGCCTATAGCATATTGCTGGCAAGGCTCATTGTAAACAGGCTTGGAATAGGGTTCGCTGAAGGCTTAATCGTGGGGTTGCTTGGAGCATTCTTTCACCCAGGAGGAGCACCATTCCTTAAACTCATACGCGACATAGCCTTCGGTGTAGCTGTTGACGCTATAATATTCAAATCCATTAGTCCATCAAGATACAGAGTATTCATAGCAGGTGCGTTGGCAAGTCCACTATGTTTTATACCATATCTTTTCTTTGCACCAATATGGAACATCTCAGCTTCAACGATATACATGGTTGCATTGATCAGCGTAAACATAGGCGACGTGATAGCTGGAATAATCGCTGCTATGCTAGCCTATGAAACCTATCATAGAGTGCTTCCACTACTTCACTTTAACAGGCAAAGTGGTGCTTCCCTTAGGTAGGACATATATTGTCCCATCTTTTCCAACGGTTTCCAGTGCTTTTTCAATTGCCTTATCTAAGCTAGGACATGGCTCAAGCTTGAAAACCTCTCTAACCACTCTCGGGTTCATGCTTGAAACTAGAAGAATATTCGTGTTTTCAATGGCCTTCAAATGATAGTACACCTTATGACCTCCAATTACAAATCTTTCCAAAAGAGCATTCTTAACATCTTCAGATGAATTATACTTTTTCATCCACTCAAAATAAAGCTCGTTACCGTAGCCCTCCCTACATTCCGCAACTAGAATGATCACGCCACCATCTTTTACAATGTTCAGAGCATTTGAGATCGCTTTAAACGCTTGATACAAGTCAATGTCATGTGGATATCCATCCGCAGCCACCACTACGACGTCGGCACGTTCATCTACCTCAACCTTATACATTTCATCCACTTTCTCAACAGCTCTCATAAATGGCTCAATTAATCCACCACTAAATGCATGAACAATCTCTCTCCTAGAGTTCAAAACAACCTGCAGCGTGAAATCAACGCCCGCAAGCTCAGCCGCTTCAAGCATATCCATGTGAACGGGATTCCCATCAAGCACACCTGCTCTAGCACCTTCATCAAACATTAGACAATGATTAAACTGTATGGTTTCATAGGATGAAACACCTGGCAAAATAGATTTACGCCCTCCACCATAACCCGCAAAGTAATGATACTCAACATCTGAAATAATGATTCTAAAATCCCCCTCAAGAAACGCCTCATTAACTTTAACCTCGTTTCCTCGACTAGTTCTACCCACATACTCGAATTTTCCATTCACTCCCCTGCCATTCGACACCCATTCAACTCTCTCCGCTAAAGCTCCTATAAGCTTCAATGCATCCTCCATCGTCACGTCACGATGCGTTCCAGTAGCAAAGAAAACTCTAACACGCTCACGTCCAACACCACTCTTCTCAAGCTCACTAAGCAGCACAGGAAGTATCTTGCCAGAAGGCAGCGGCCGCGTATGATCATCCACAACTATAACTACTCTATCCCCCATACCAACCTCATTTAGACCTCTAAAGTCTCCAACTGGATTCTTCAACGCTTGAAACACACTCTCCTTAACAGTACTCTCAGCATTTCTCTCACGAGGAAGCAAAACACCTAAAACATTCCCATCAGGAACTTCAGCTCTAACAGTTGTCTCACCGTAAGGCAATTCTATAATCATTTTTAACCATGTTCAATTATCATAGCATTCTAAATATGTGAAAATATAACGTAACATATTTTGCCCCCACTTGTCGTTTGCTTTTTAAAGTATATGTCGCAAATTTTATAAGCTTACGACAACTTTATATACAGCGAATCAAAGTGAGGGGAGAACTACTATATCGCATATATACCGTTGTTAAACTATACTGTGGGAGAGCAAACAGCCGTAGAATAGCAGATGTTATAGGTGTTTCGCAAAGAACAGTTCAGCGTTATCTCAAAGTTTTAGTGAATGAAGGATATGTCGAGCCCATTAGACATGGTATGAAAATCTTTTATCGTGTAATTGCCCCCCTTACCAGAGAGAAGGCTAAAAAAATTGCAGCTGGTGAACTTCGCAGAGACGCTCCTGTTTATGAATTAGCAAGAGATATTCAAGATACTATCAAAGAATTCCGCTTGCACGCTGACTTGATTGGAGTTGCAAAAATACACTTGATGGTACCTACTCATAGAAGAATAACTCATAGTATTGATGTAATTGTGGCTCCAGAAAGTGAGCATTTCTTAGTCAAGCTATTAGAGAACATACATGGACTCGTACTTGAAAAAGCTAGAAGTGCGTATGCCGATTATAGGCTCATGCATCCTGTACTTAACATTAAGGTTGATATAATGGTAGAAGGCTTTAAAGAACATGGGCGAATGGTATGGAAATTGTCAGACATTCTTCGTAAGCGGGGTACATTAACACTAGAGCATGCCATTATAGCTAAGCTCACAAGAAGAAGCTTTGAATATAGAACGGATGCATACGATGTAGCAGTCTCTTTACCTCATATAG
>Ga0209410_1000234_pt1 | contig 24427 bp, 31 predicted proteins | sample Mar14436cmmetaG_FD_184135 | JGI IMG/M metagenome (GOLD analysis project Ga0209410, IMG submission 184135) | Marine hydrothermal vent microbial communities from Guaymas Basin, Gulf of California to study Microbial Dark Matter (Phase II) - Marker... ... | reverse complement strand
AACATCACCCTTCTTCGTGTAGATTCTGATCAGCCGTCTACATAATTCAACGGGAAACATGGCGGGATGATGCATCTTCACCTCTTCAGGCGTCTTCGTTACATCCCAGACGCTGATGGAGTATCTCTCCCACGTTTTCCCATCAAGATCGTTTAACGGCTCCTTCCTCCTCGAAGACAACGTTCTATTAGGCATGTCTAAATCCCATGCTTTTAACCCTTGTCAACAACTACGCATTACTATGCCCCTGTACCTTAAAGATGTTAGTTGTGGTTCCTAGCGGGATCTAAACCCCGTTTACAATCGACGCCACCAACCAGAAAAAGATACAGGGTTGAATCATAACGCCTTCACGTTTGGGAAACCGGCTTTTCGCCACGTAGTTTAGGTCAGTCCTTCCTCCTCTGCAAGTATCTTTACGGCTTTTTCCCCACTTAGGCCTAGGCTGGTGAGTTCCTCTATCTCGTATTCGAGGGCGTATCTGCTCCGGCCGTAAACGCTGACATACCGGTATAGCAGCCGCTGGTGTAGGATGTCTGGTGGAAGCCGGGGTTTGGGTTTCTCCTTAACCTCGGGTTTAGGCCTCGGTTTCGTCTCATACCTCTCTAGGAAGCCCTCCTTCTCGGCGAGCCTCTTTATGGCTTCTTCGCGGCTTAGGCCCTTCTTCATGTATGATTGTATTTTGCGTTCAACCATCCTAGTGCCTCTGCCGTAGAGTTTGCTGTACGCGCGGATCAGCCTCTCGTATAGGGCGTTGATGTCTACTGGAGGCTTAGGCTCCTCCTTGAACTCGGGGATAACTCCAATACGCTCAATGTACTTGAGAAGATCGGAAATCTTACTGGTGTAGAGGGTGCGAACTTTATTTTCACGATTTAAAGTCGCTAGAAGGGTTGAGGATATCAGGAGCGCGATGAAGAAAGCGAGTACCCCTAACCCATGAACCAAACTATAAAAGAAAAGGATTATTAAAAAGATGTTTACTGTGAGCTCTATGACCATCTCTAAACTGAAGTCGAAGTCCATCAGGACTGTGCTTTTATTTCCATCCGGAATTATCCCTATCCTAAGACCGTCCTTAATACCGGTCTTCACCTCGATGAGTGACGGCTCCAACGAGCGGACAACCTTATCCTTCTTCTTTATGGAGCCGGCTCTGATGTAGTTCAGAATCGCCCGATAACACTTCTCAGCGGGAATGTTGAAGGTCCCCCTCCAATCCGGCACCCCCAACCCCTCCCGTCAAGCCCACAAATATAATAGGGAGGATGGATGCTGATATCGTTTCCCTCGGCTACCAGCAGTCCACTACCGAGATTATTGCGGAGAAAACTGTCTGGTCCACGTATATCTATGAGTCTCCGCTTGTACCACTTAACTGTGGCGCTTATCTTTACCGCGAAGACATCATCACCCCTCAGCAGAGGGAGAGATCACCGTTGTCCGACGAAGTTAAAGGAGGAGGCTTGGAGCGGCCTTATCCCTCCTCAGCCCTGTCGACGCGCATTCTCCACTCCTCATACTTCTCGAGGAGCCCCGTCTGCTCCGCGGCTATCCTAACCCACTTGTAGGCTGGGAGGCCCTCCTTCACTATGAGCTCCAGCGGGTCCACCCTCTTCCCGAGCTTCCTCCGAAGCCACCGGTACATCCTCAGCTCGAGCCTGTCAACCACTTCCGGCTCGTCTTCGGCTAGGTTCCTAACCTCACCCGGATCGGCCTCTAAATCGTAGAGTTCCGTTTCAGGCGTCTCCCAGAAAGATTTGTCCAAGGTCTTTATGAGCTTCCATCTTCCAACCCGGACGGCCCTCTTAGCTGTCCAGAGGCCTTGATTGACGTATATCTCCTTATACCCCTCGACCTTACCCTCCGATATCTCGATCAGGCTCTTCCCTTCCATGCTTTTAGGAACCTCTAAGCCGAAGAGGTCGAGGACCGTAGGCGCGACTGAAAGGGTGGACTGGACTAGGTCTCTAACCCTCTTCCCTTCCGGCAGCCTTTCTGGGCACCTCACTATTAAGGGTACGTGCACCGTCGGTTCGTAGACATCGCAGTGGTCGAAGTAGAAGTGGTGTTCTCCTAGGCTCTCCCCGTGGTCGGAGGTGAAGATTATAGCCGTCTCGTCGTAGATTCCAAGGTCTTCTAGCAGGTTCAGCAGCTCTCCAAAGTTGTCGTCTGCGTAACGTATCTCCCCATCATACTGGGCTATAACGTACTCGATGTCCGTTATGTTCTCCTTCATGGCGTCTAGGTGCCTCTTGATGAAGGGCCACACCGGCTGGGTCCTCAACACGTCTAGACTTCGATTCTCCGGGTCGGTCTCGTCTCCCTGATAGAAGAGCCTCCTGTAGGGTTCGGGAGGCCGATATATGCTGTGGGGGTCCCAGTAATGGACGAAGAGGAAGAAGTCCTCGTCCTTATGCTCCCTTATCCAAGGCAGAGCCATCTCGTTGATCTCTTCAGCGTCGACCTGTTGGAGTTTTCTCCTAATCCCGGCGACCGGGTTCATGTAGTACTTGAAGCCTCTAGCGAACCATCGTCTCATCATGTAAAGGGTGCTCACAGCGGCTGTTGTCACCCCGTTCTGGGCTAGAATCTCCGTCAGGTAGGGGATCGACTCGCTCAGACTCTCGGTTCTACTGTGGGAGACTACACCCGTCATGATGCCTCTCTGTCCCGTGAACATTGAAGTGAAGGAGGGCTGGGTTGGAACGTCGGATGGGTAAGCGTTCTCGAAGAGAACCCCCTCGTCAGCCAGCCGGTCTATGTTCGGCGATGTTTCCTTCCCGTATCCGTAACATCCTAAGTGGTCAGCCCGCAACGTATCTATCACGAAGAGGATAACCTTCATGCTTCAGCTCCCCAACCAGCGAAGTATTCCTCCTCTGCCGATTTAAGTTTAACTTTCCCGAGGACTGGTGAACCCTCTCTTCTGACCGTACCTCTCTGGACGACTCATATTCGCCTTCCACTTCTCTATGAAAAGTTTGTCGACGTTGATCTTTACTCCCTGAGTATCCTCCACGATCCCCATGAAGTCTAGTATGTAGAAGATCACGTCTATGAGCTCCTCGTTCACCTTCTCCCAGCTCATCCCCTTCTTGTAAGCGTCGGCGGCCTCGCCCAGCTCGACGAAGGCCCAGAGGAGCTTCTGCATCAAGGCTGACTCGTCGTGGGGAAAACCTTTCTCAGCCACGAGCCGCTTAACCATCTCTTTAGCCCTGTTGAACGTGCATTCCTCCACGGTTCCTTCACCGCCTATCTTGGAGCGTTCTCCCTGAAAGGTTCACCGAAGCAAGTTATAACTTGTTCCGAAAGTTAAGGTTCACGCGAGACGTGGGCGTGGAGGCTTCCTAACCTGTCTCCCGCACCGGGGACAGAAGATGGCGTCTAAGGGTAACTCTTGACCGCACAGGTAACAGAACCTAGGGTAAGCCTCAGCGGGCACCTCCGGTTTGGGCTTAGGCGCCGCGGGGACAGTCGGGGTTATGGCGGATTCTTCCTTCACGCGCATAGAGTAGTAAAGGTATGTTAAGGCTATCGGTTGCACCGGCTGAACCAAGGCGATCAGAACCGTTAAGAGGATCTCTCTTAGATGGTACGTTGCGAGGCTCAACGCCTCGCCGAGGACGCCGGCGACGATTATTAGGAGACTTGTCACGGCAACTATCGTTAAGGCCTTAATCCATCCCTTCCCGACGAGCCGCCTACTTCTTCCCAGACTCTCTAGGGCGCCCCTCCTTTCGATCACCATAACGGGCACAACGAGGGCGAAGGTAACCGCGATCATGAATCCCGGCACCACGAAGCATAGCAGCCCTAAGACCGTTAGGACGCCTGTTATCAGCCCAGCTGCCGAGAGGGTTCTGATGTTATATACCAAGAAGAGGATCGTCCTCTCGACGTCGAGGTTCTCTCCCTCCAGTATGGAGTTTACGTACTCAACGGCTACACCGTTGACGATGGTGCTGATAACCCACCACGTCAGCATACTAAACACGAAGAAAGCCAAGAGGTAAGGAAGGCTATCAATTATGAAGCTCTGAATGTCCGTCCCTATCTCTGGGAGGCTCTGAGGGAAGATTAGAACCTCCAAAGCGTATCTAACGGCGTTATTCACAAGGTTAGAGAAGAAGAACGGGAGGAAGAAGTACATAAACCTGGAGATGTAGAGGTTGAAGGACATACTGATGATCTCGGTCGCCGAGAGGTCCCGCGAGAGCCTTTCAAGAACCATGGCAAGCCAGATAAAAGGAGAACACAACGATATTTAAGTGTAATAATAAGCCGCTCCCTGGGAGGCTCAACGCATTTATTTACTTGTCATAGATATGCATCTATCAGAGGGAAACGGGAGAAGATGGTTAGAGATGGGGGTTAACCTCCGAGACCTTGTGCCAAAGACTCAGATAAACCTGAAGGACCTGTCCGGCAAGTCGATAGCTATAGACGCCTACAACGCGCTCTACCAGTTCCTCGCGATAATCAGGCAGCCCGACGGAACCCCTCTGAAGGACCGTGCAGGTAGGGTGACGAGCCACCTGAGCGGCCTTTTCTACCGGACATGCAACCTTCTAGAGATGGGGATAAAGGTCATCTACGTCTTCGATGGAACCCCTCCAGCCCTCAAGGAGGCTGAGATAAAGAGGAGGTCCCGAGTCAAGGATGAGGCGTTAAAGAAGTACGAGGAAGCCTTGAGGATGGGGAGAATCGAGGAGGCCCGGATGTACGCTCAGATGACCTCTCGACTTAAGGATTACATGGCTGAGGATGCTAAGCGCCTCCTCGACTTCATGGGGATTCCTTGGGTTCAAGCCCCTTCGGAGGGGGAGGCTCAAGCCGCCTACTTGGTCAAGGAGGGAGACGCCGACTACTGTGCCAGTCAGGACTACGATAGCCTCCTCTTCGGGGCTCCACGGCTCCTCCGCAACCTCACAATCTCTGGGAGGAGAAAACTTCCCCGAAAGAAGGTGTACGTAGAGGTTGTTCCAGAAGTTATCGAGCTCGAAAGCGTCTTGAGAAGTTTAGGGATAACCCGCGAGCAGTTGATAGACATAGGAATCCTGATAGGTACCGACTTTAACCCAGACGGCGTGAAGGGCATAGGCCCCAAAAAAGCCTTAAAACTGATAAAGGAGTGTGGAAGCCTCGAGAAAGCCCTGCCGAAACTGAAGGACGCAACCTTCCCCGTAAATCCCGAAAAGATCAAGGAGATATTCCTCAACCCGGAGGTCACAGAAAACTACAGCATAGTGTGGAAGGAAGTTGATGTCGAAGGGGTTGTAGACTTCCTCTGCGGCGAGAAAGACTTCTCAGAAGACCGCGTCAGGAAAGCCCTAGCCAAGGCGATCTCAGGTTTCAAGAAGGCTAAAGCCAGAAGAACGATCGACGAATGGTTCTAGAGAAGCCGGAAACGGCTGAGAAAACCATCATGGCGGCACTTCTCTCTACAGGGGGCTGAGAAGGTTGGTCGACAGCATCTTCTTTGTGGGCCACGTCTCCATCGACAGGGTAGAGAACGTCAACGGCGTTAGGGTTCAGCCCGGAGGGGCCGCCCTCTACGCGGCTGTAGCCGCCAAGACCCTCTTCGAGAACGTTAGACTCGTCTCAGTTATTGGTAGAGACTACGGGTTCATGGATGTTCTAGCCTCCCTCGGCCTCAGATACATAAAGGTGTTTAATATGCCCTCCACCCGGTTCGAGATAAGTTACGACGCTCGTTGGGACGCGAGGTACGTTAAGGCGAGTTACGGTGCAGGTTCAAGGGTTTCAGCCTCAATCCTCCCCGTGGAGGCTTTCAGCCCCAAGAGCATAGTTCACGTCTCGCCTATACCCCCTAAGAGAGCCTGTAAGATCGTTGAAAGGGTGAAGTCTAAGTCGCCGGAGACCCTCATCTCCATCAACACTTGGATGGGCTACATAAGGGGGCGGAGAAACCGGGAGCTCCTCAAGGAGCTGGCTTTAAAGAGCGACTTCTTCATACTGAACGACTCCGAGGCTAAAGCTTTAGCTGGGACGCAGTCCCTCTCCACAGCCCTCAAGCTCTTGAAGGCTAAGATGCTCGTCGTCACTCTCGGCGAGCTCGGCGCTATAATAAGCCGTGAAGGAGGCGAGGTTCAGATGGTTCCAGCCCTAAACTTTCCGGTCTCGAAAGTTGTTGACACGACGGGCGCCGGGGACGTCTGGTGCGGGGCCTTCCTAGCGGCCTACAAGGTTTCGGGGGACATCATGAGGTCCGTCACGGCCGCCTCGATAATCTCCGGGATAAAATGTTCCGGGTGGGGGTTCGAGAAGCTCAGGAACCTGAGGTTTAGGGGGATTGAAGAGTTGATAGATTATGTGATCGGGTTGAGGGAGGGAGCCGTCCAGAAGAAGCTTACGGACTACGTTAAGTAGCGGCTAGCCGCCGGAGATACTCATAGTCCTTCCTCAGCTCGAGCTCCTTCTCCTCGGGTTCCAGCTCCCTCCTCGTTCCTCTCCTGACAAACTCGACCTCCACGAAGCCTTTGAACCCCCTCCGCTTAAGCGCGTCGCAGATTATCTTATAGTCGATGACTCCGTCCTCAAGCCTAGTCCACAGAATCTCCCCGCCCCCGCCGATCTTGAAGTTGAAGGTGTGGACGTTCACGATGTAATCGCTTAGGAGCTCCATCTCGCGTTTAAGCTCCTCAGGGGTTGAGTGTTCCTCCATCACTTGGTAGTTCAGCGCTAGGTTCTCCTCCCCCACAAGGTCTAAGAGCGTAAGCGTGGAGTCAACCTCGTCGGTCAACGTGTTGGCATGCCTCTCCATAGCGAAGATTACGCCTTCATCCCGCCCGGTCTTGCATATCTCTTTTAGGTCTCTCACGACGAGGCCCCAGTATTCTTTGTCAGCCGCTTTGGAGCCTCGACCTCCAGCCCATATCCTACAAATCCTCGCTCCTAAACCCTTGGTCATCTTCAAGGCGAATTTAACCTCTGCCTTGAGGTTCTCCATGCCAGCCCTCACGTAAGACCCGAACATTGAGACTTCAAGCCCATGGTCCAAGAGGGCTTTCCTGACGCGGCTAACGTACTCTTGATTGTACGGTCTAGGTGTGTGTGGAGGTTGACCCCAAACCTCGACCCCGTCGAAGCCTATGCGAGCCGCGGTCTCGATTATCTCGAATATTGGGAGCTGACCTTTCCAAGCGATCGTGCAGACGCCGACCTTCATGCTTGGACCTCCAAGACTCGCGTCGATAAAGAAGGCTTAAAAGGCTTATTTGCTTTTTCTTCCTTCATAGAACCGAAGCCGGTGTCTTCTATGCCCGTCGTTATAATCGAGATGTGGGAGGGAAGAAGCGAGGAACAGAAACGCACCTTGATAAAAGGCGTGACGAAAGCCTTCGAGGAGATAGGGGTTAAGCCTGAATGGGTAACCGTAATAATCCATGATGTGCCGAAGAGTAGCTGGGGGATGAGCGGCGAACAAGCGTCGAAACTCAGTCCCTAAATTCCCTCCTCCTTTTTATGCGAGATGTTAAATTAGGTTGTCAGGTGGTTCCAGCCCGATGGGGATGCATCCCATAATCGTGGATGACACCTGCCCGATCTGTGAGGAAACCTACCCTCACTTTATGCTCCAACGTTGTAGCCGTTGCGGCAGGCTCTACTGCAAGAACTGCACCGTACTAAACGATCTCGGTGAGGTTCTCTGCCTAAACTGCGCCAGAAGGATGGTTACGCCTAGATTTAGGCCTAAGAGCAAATACGCCCCGCTCAGCATATACCTCGCTAGGAGAGCCGTTTACAGTTCTCAAGTCACCCTTAAATTCTCCAAGATAGAAGAGATAATCGGGGATGTCCTCCCATACTCAGCGTACCATTCTAAGAGTTGGTGGAGCAACGTCCGCAACAGGTCGCCCTCGGAGGCTTGGATGACCGTCGGTTGGAGGGTTGAATCCGTCAACCTAGAGAGGGAAGAGGTCACTTTCAAGAAGGAGCCAGCCTCGAAGGACTCTTCAACAAAAAAGACTAGGAGACGGAGAACCTCCAAGAAGGCCTTCAGAGAGCTCGTCCATAAGAAGTTTGGGAGGCAGAGAGCTAAAAAAGGCCTCTCAAAGACGAAGATAGCGATCCTCCAAGCGAGACTCAAGAATCTAGAACGCGCCAGCGTCCTTCCACGGAGTTATAGGGGCCTCAAGCCTCGAAGCGCCTACGAGAAACGGCTCTACAAGCCCGGAGAGAAACCTAAGTAGTTCTCCTACTTGTTATCAGCTCAACCTCGAAGAGGCTTTGAACACTCCTCTTGAGGAGGCTGAGCGCAACTTCCTCCATGTTCTCCTCTGTGGCGTCTTCCGCCTCCTTCAGGACATCGTCCTTCACCTTGAGGAAAAGTCTCAGTTCCTCCTTCGAGAAGAGGACGGAGAGCCCTCCCCCCTCCTTTAATGTGATGTTCCTCTTGCCCATAGTGCAACCGGTTGTTATCTGAACTCCGTCGACGAAGCAGGAGCGGGGTGGACGAGGCTCCGTTCCGACTACGGCTTTCATTTTGAAGGGGTCCCTGCCGAGAACCTCGACAGCGTATAAGCCGGCCTTCAAGCCCAACGCTAGGAAGGGGCCGAGATGGCCGTGGAACCTAACGGCTTCCCTTAACAACTCCTCGGAAACGCGCGTGGACAACCCGCATCACCATCCCTTAACGAAGAGGCCAAACATGTGCCGACGCGTTATCTTTATTCTAACGTTAGTATTTTTAAGTTATCGTGAGGAGGCTCCGGTTTCGCTCTTGGGTATGGCGCTTTCACACGGGTGTTTAGTGGGGGAGGGCCGTGAAGAGCATCATCGCCTTCGGTTACGCCGGCTTCAAGGGTGTAAACGAGCTCATAGAGATGTTGAGTAGGTTTAGGGTTGGTGTTCTCGTCGATGTTAGAAGGTTCCCCAAGAGCAAGAATCCAGAGTTTACCCGGGAGAGCCTCGAGGCCGAACTTCCGAAACACGGCATTCAGTACGTCTACATGGGCGAGTCTCTCGGCGGCTACAGGAGGGGAGGATACAGGAAGTACATGGAGACCGAGTCTTACAGGGAGGGCGTGAGACGCTTAGCCGATTTAGCTGGAGAGGCAGCAAGCCGAGGGGAGAGGTTAGCCCTGATGTGCCTAGAGAAGAAGACCCGATACTGCCATAGAAGATTCATAATTCAAACCCTCTCCAAGATGGGTATAGAGGTAACCGAGATTGAGGAATGAATCACCAACGCTTTTGGAGGGTTCCCTCCTTGAGAGCCTGCTTAACCTTGCGGAAGCACCGCTCTATGAGCTGAGCGTACTCAGCCTTCACCTTCAACCTAAGCGCGAACCACTCCCTCCGCGCCGCGTACAAGTTTCCTCGACTTAGGTATCCGCAGAGCCTACTCATACTGCCTAGGAGAACCGGTATCTTACCTTCCAGACACGCAACGCCGGCCTTCTGAGCCATCGTCGACGCCTCCTTGAACCTACCCTCCAAGATTAGGAGGAACCCTGAGAGGCTGTAGTGCCAAGCGGCCTCAAAGTACTCTTGGGCCTCAAAATACTTGTCGGCCGCTCTGGAGTACTCTTCAGCCGTCTTTTCGACTTCGTTCAGTAACCATCTGCAGTTACCGGCGTCCCTGTGAAGCCCACCTGAAAGGACGAGTTTCCCCTCCTCTTCAGCCTTCTCCGCGGCCCACCGGTAACAGTCTCCCGCCCCTTCCAAGTCTCCCCTGTCCTTGAGGAAGTCTCCGATACGTTTGAGGTCTAAGGCTGACCCCTCAAGCCTCGGAGACCTCCTCATGGCTTCGCAGTACTTCTGAACCATGAGGTCGCATTTCTCAGCCGATTCGCGGAGTCCTGCATCCCTGTAACATTTAGCGGCCTTTATGTATAGGAGAGACGCTTCGAGGCTTCCTTCGGACCTCCAGAGGCGCTCCGCGGCCTTCTCGTAGAACTCTCCAGCCTTAGCCATGAAGACCTTGAACCTCTCCATGTCTCCTAAGAGGCCTAAGTAGGCCGCGGCTCTCTGCATGAGGAGGGCGGCTTCTTCGTATTTGCCTTGTTTTAGGGCTTCTTCGGCCTCTCTGACGAGTTCGAGGTGCTTCTCTTCCCGTGCCGGCAAGATTCTTCTCCGTTGTGAGATAACCGTGTCGGATGATTAAATGTTTATGTTTGATGGATGTTGGGCTCCTCTTCTATTGGTTGTCTTTAGCGATCATGACCTCGGTCGCTTTGATCACGGCTTTCACCCTGTCTCCAACCTTTATATCAAGCTCTTCGACTGCTTCCCGTGAGATTAATGCTGTAACCAAGGTTGGAGCCTCTATCTTGATCTTCACCTTGGCGGCTACTTCCCCTTTCTCGACCTCCTCAACTACTCCTTCGAGGCTGTTTCTGGCGCTTATCCTCAATCCAACCGCCTCCCAGTACTCCTTATCTCCCAAGAGGCTGGCCACATAAGCCTCCATGCGGCGGTACTCCCTGAGTAGGTTCCTCCCGAGCTCCGTGAGCTCGGCTCCTCCACCCTCCTTTCCTCCCCTAAAAGCCTTAACGACGGGTCTCCCTAGGGTTCTCCTCATCTTCTCTAGGTAGTTCCAAACGTACCGGTATGACATGCCGAGCTTCTTTGAAGCCTTCGAGATTGAGCCTTCATCCTCTATGGCTTGGAGTATCTCGGCGCCTCCTTTCCCTAGGACGGGTTTCCCTTCATGTTCAAGCCAGACCTTGCAGGCTGTTCTGTGGGAGGCTTTATGAGCGGCCATTCGCATCCTCACAAGCCTTTTTGGTCGAAAGGCTTATAAAAGCTCCCTAACCGAAATATACGGTTATGCATAACGGTGAACGGGCTTGCAGAGACCCACACCGCTCCACATATTGATCGCGGTCTTAACCGTCCTCTTAACCGTCGGGGTAATCCACGATTTTCTCTCAACACCCCGGAGAAGGCTTATAATCGCCACAACCACAAGCCTGTACGACACGGGAATCCTAGAAGAGATAGAGAGAGCCTTCGAGGAGAGGCACCCAATAGACCTACACTTCATCTCCGTCGGAACCGGTTTAGCCATACAACACGCAAAGAGGGGGGACGCCGACCTCATCCTAGTTCACGCGCCCTCGATGGAGCTGGCCTTCCTGAGGGAGGGCTACGGCGTCAACAGGAAAATCTTCGCCTACAACTTCTTCGTTATAGTCGGCCCGGCCGAAGACCCCGCGGATGTCGAAGGCTCAAATGTAACGGAGGCCCTCAAAAAGATAGTTGAGGCTGGAAGGCTCAACCGCGCCCGATGGGTCTCGAGAGGAGACAACTCTGGAACCCACTTGAAGGAGATAAGCCTCTGGACCATAGCCGGATTCAACTGGACAGCGCTTAGAGGGGAGTCCTGGTTCATGGAGTCTGGAACCGGTATGGGTAGAACCTTACTCGTCGCCAACGAGCGGGGAGCCTACACACTGTCGGATATAGGGACATACCTCAGATACTCGTCTGAGAGGCTGATAGAGCTGCAGGTTCTCGTTGATGAGGCCGAGGAACTCATAAACGTCTACAGCGCGATAGCGGTTGATCCTAGGGTTGTTTCAAACGTGAACTTCGAGGACGCCGTAACCTTCATAAAGTTCCTCATCTCGGAGGACTGCCAGAACCTGATCCAAGAGTACATGAGAGACGTCTATGGGAGAAGCCTCTTCTACCCGGCCGTAAAGCTGCTCAAAGAGAACACTGACCCAAGAGCCGCCGAGTGGATAAGGAACTACGCATACTTCAACGGAACCGAGTGTCCTCCACAGTATAGGTATAACTACCCGGAACTATACGATGATCGGTGAGGCGTGTTCAAGAATGGCCTTGGACATCCTTGAAGGTTTGAGACGCGCCGTTGAGCTCATACTCTCCGGCGACCCCTCAGTCCTCGACGCTACTCTACGCTCCCTATACGTTTCGGGGGCGGCGACCTTCCTCGCCTCCATCCTCGGGTTACCCATCGGGATGATTATAGGGTCTAGGGAGTTCCCGGGTAGAAGATTGCTTAGAGGCTTCTTCAACGCTCTGCTCGGGATACCAACCGTCGGTTTAGGGTTGATCCTATACTTGATCCTCTCGAGGAGCGGGCCTCTAGGCGCTCTTAGAATGCTCTACACACCCTCAGCCATGATCCTTGGCCAAGCCTTGCTCGTCCTCCCCATACTTGTCAGCTTCACGGCGAACGCCGTCGAGAACGTTGAGAGGGAGATCAAAGACCTCTCCAAGACTCTCGGAGCGTCCGAGCTGCAGGCGAGCTTAACGGTCTTTAGGGAGGCTTTGCCGAGCGTCTCTTTGGCGGTCATCGCAGGCTTCAACAGGGCTTTAGCCGAGCTCGGAGTCGCGTTGATGCTCGGAGGCAACATCGCCGGATTAACCAGAGTCCTGACGACGACCATAGCCATGGAGGCAACCCGCGGAAACATAGAGCTCAGCATAGCGTTGACCATAATCCTACTCTCGATAGTCTTCGCCCTGAGCTCCGCGGCGAACGTGCTCAAGGAGAAGTTGGAGGGATGAGCTGTGCCTCCTCTCATGAGCCTCCGCGACTTGGTGAAAGATTACGGCGAGGTAAGGGCTCTCGACCATGTAAGCCTAGAGGTTGAGGACGGCGAAACCCTCGCGGTCTTCGGGCCTAACGGAGCCGGGAAGACAACCCTGCTGAGGATCATGGCTGGCATAGAGGCGCCTACGAGCGGCAGAATCTACTATAGGGGAGTTGAGGTTGACGGGAAAGGCTTAGCCGAGCTGAGGAGGAGATGCACCATGGTCTTCCAGAGAACCGTTATCTTCAACACGACGGTCTACAAGAACGTCGCGTACGGGCTGGCTGTTAGGGGTCTACCCCAAAACGAGGTGGCGAAGAAGGTTAAGGACGCTCTGAACCTCGTCAAGCTGAAGGGTTATGAGCGTAGACCGGCGAGGAGGCTCTCAGGAGGAGAGCAACAGAGGGTTGCCCTAGCGAGGGCTATAGTGCTGGAGCCGGAGCTCCTACTCTTAGACGAGCCGACAGCGAACCTAGACCCGGAGACCGCCTCCATAATCGAGGAGACAATAAGGTACATGAATAGGGAGAGGGGAACCACGGTCGTCGTCGCAACCCATAACGTCTTCGGGATGGGGAAGGTCGCCGAGAGAGCCATACTCCTTATGAACGGAAGGATCGTCGAGGAGGGTTCGGTGAGCGACGTCCTTCTGAGGGTTTCCCTGAGAGATGCGGGTTTCTCCATGCTTGACAACATCTTTGTCGGATGGGCTGAACCGACCCCCAACGGGACATCCGCCATAGATATCGGTGGAGGAGTTAAGATCGAAGCCTTGGGTAAGAGGAGGGGCCGCGTAACAGCTTTGATCCCTCCCATAGACATCATCGTCTCTAAGAAGCCTCTGGACTCAAGTGCAAGGAACGTTCTGAAGGGGAGAATCGTAGAGGTTTCAGAGGCAGGTTCAACCGTCAGGCTGAAGGTTGAGGCTGGAAGGGTCTTCACGGCTCAGATAACGGAGACTTCCCTCAAGGAGATGAAACTGAACGTGGGCTCCGAGGTCTACCTAACCTTCAAGGCGTCATCGATCCGGCTGCTATAAACCCGGCGGAGAACGCCTCCACATCTCCAACCACTTCATATAAGCGTCGTATATTCGGCGGAGTTCCTTCACGGGCTCCCTGTGAAAGTCGACTCTAAGGCTGATTATAGGCCTAGTCTCGGGGAGACCTCTCTCCCCGACAACTATGAGGGCCGCCGAAACCCCGCCCCTCCTGTCGCCTCCAGCCTCCTCACCTGCCTCTAAGGCGAGCATCAGCCTGTCGGAGAGCCGGCCTTCAGAGCTCTCGAAGGCGTAGGCCATGGCCTCCAAGACCTTCTCTGAGACTATTAGGTTTCCGGCGGCGACGTAGTCTTCCCCCATTATGTGGCCTCTCCACTCATGGGTCTCCATACCCGTGTAAGCGGCCTTCCTGCCCAGCTTATCTATCATTATAACCTGCCTCATCTCCCTCTTCGGGTCGGTCTTGAGCAACCTCTCCAAGGCCTTACGCGGATGAACCCCTCTCCTCAGGAGTGCGAGGCCCTTCAGGCCGTACTGGACCTCCGTGTACCCCTGAGTCGCTATCGCCCCAACATCCGCCTCGGCGTGGGGGACGACCCCTCCAACCGCCGGAACAGCTGTTGAGACGCAGACCCCTAAGGCCCCGGTCCTGCTACACCTAGCGACCATGGAGAACGTTGCCATGGAACAATCAACCCTTCAAACGGCTTCATCCCATATCGTTCTCTTCCGGGCTCATATACTTTTTCGGGGTTAAAGAGGCCGCTCTCTGGTTACGTCTAGAGGCTCCTCTTTTAAGGACATGTTAAAGGACAAGGTGAAGACTCTTGTTCAACCTGATACTGCGGGCCGTTGGTTGTGGAGGGGTGTAAACGCCCGTTTTCAAGGGGGAGGGGCAAACATTTATGAGCCTTACGACTCTGATAACCCGAGGAGAATAGGGGGAGATTCCAGCTTGAAGTTCGGAGTGATGATCTCGAACAGTTACGCCTTCATGGATATGTGGGAAGCCGTTAAAGCGGCTTGTAGAGCCGACGAGCTCGGCTACGACTCCGTCTTCTTCTCGGACCATTACATGACTCCTTACTCAACCGCGTGGTACGAAACCTACGAGGTTCTCCCCTTCTTAGGCTTCTTGGCGGCTAGAACCTCCAAGATTAAACTCGGCACCTGCGTGACTCCGATACCCTTCCGTCCTCCCGGAGTCTTGGCGAAGATCGTCTCGACGATAGACAACCTCTCTAATGGCAGGCTCATCCTAGGTGTGGGCGCAGGCTGGGTTCAACGGGAATTCAAGGCTTACAGCGAGTGGGGAGACTCCGCGACGAGGGTTAAGAAGACGATTGAGGGGTTGAAACTCATGATTAAGCTCTGGACCGAGGATGTAGTCGACTTTGAAGGTGAGTTCTACAGGGCTGAGGGGGCGGTTCTAAAGCCTAAACCCGTCCAGAAGCCTTATCCTCCACTATGGTTCGGAACTACAGGGAACTTTATGTTGAAGATGACCGCTAAGTACGGGGATGGATGGATACCTTGGGTCAGGGTTACCCCCGAACAGTACAGAATCTGCGCCGAGAAGATAAAGGAGCACGCCGAAAAGTATGGGCGGAAGGGAAAGATAACCTTCGCATGCGTAATCGGACAGGTGACCGTTGAGGGGTTGAAACCGGTCCTAGACGACGTCCCAGCCGTGACGAGGTGGGCTGAGAGGGTTGAAACCTACGTAGAGGCCGGATGTGAATATCCGATCCTGTGGTTCCACCCGAAACGTTACATTGAACTCATGGAGAGGTTTTCAGAAGAAGTGATCCCCTCCTTCCAGTAGGATTCCTATACATCCATCAACCATTTTAGGGGGATCCCCCTCTCTTAATCTTGAGACGCTGTAGGAAGGTTAGGAGAGAAGCGTGCTTTGGGAAGGGTAATCGTAATAATGGGTTCTGGAAGCGACCTCCCCTTCGCCGAGAGAATCCGGAAGTTCTTGGCGGATGAGAATTTTCCGGTGGAATGCCTCTTCGAGGTTGCCTCGGCCCATAGAACTCCGGACGTGCTCCTCCAGAGGCTGGAGACCTACGAGAAGTCCGGCGGAGACCTCGTGTACATCACGGTTGCAGGGCTCTCAGACGCCCTCTCAGGGGTGGTAGCCGGATGCACGAAGCACCCCGTCATAGCGTGTCCGCCGGACCTCGAGAAGTTCGGCTGGGCTAAAGCCTTCTCTTCAGCCATGACCCCTAAAGGAGTACCCGTACTCTTGGCTACACGCCCCGAAAACGCGGCTTTGGCGGCCGCCAAGATTCTCGCCCTCGCGAACAGAAGTCTCTACAAGAGCATCGAGGATTACATGTCTAAGAGGAGAGCCGAAACCCTGAAGGCCGGTGAAACCCTCAGAAAGCAACCCTAAAGATGGAGCAGGAGGCCGCGTGAAGTGTGCAAGTCCAAGTACGCGGAGGCCGGAGTCGACGTCAAGAAGAGGGGGATAGAGGTCTTCAGGGAGACCGTGGAGAACCTATTCCCCGGCGCCTTCTGCGTGGTGGTTAGGGATCCCCTCCTCCCAGAGTATGGGCTCGTTACGCACACCGACGGCGCCGGAAGCAAGCCCGTCCAGTCCTATCTGAACTGGAGAGAAACCGGAGACACGGCTTGGTTCAGAGGATTAGCGCAGGACGTCCTAGCGATGAACCTCGACGACATAATATGTGTAGGAGCCGAGCCGGTGAACTTCGTGGATTACGTCGCCTTAAACCCCTTCAAGGTTCCTAAAGCCGAACTCCTTAAAGAGCTGAACCTCGGCTTCAAGGAGTGCCTCCAAACCTTGCTGGACCACGGGATTAAAGTCAAATTCTCCGGAGGGGAGACGGCGGATCAACCTGACCAAGTCAGGACGCTGGACATCTCGGGAACGATAAACGGCCGCGTCAAGCTGACCTCCGTCATAAGCGGGGAGAGGATAAAACCCGGAAACCTTATAATCGGGCTTAGAAGCGGAGGAAAAACAAGGTACGAGAAACGGGAGAACAGCGGCATAATGTGCAACGGGTTAACCCTTGCGAGGCTCTGCCTGATAAGCAGGGAGTACCAAGCCAAGTATCCGGAGATATCGGCTGAGGAGAGAGGGTACTACGGCAAGTACAGGCCTGACCAGTACTTAGACGATCTAGGAATGACGGTTGGCGAGGCTTTGACTTCCCCGACGAGGCTCTATGCTCCTGTAGTGGCGAGGATCATGGATGAGTATGGACCGTACGTGACGGGTCTCGTCCACAACACAGGGGGAGGCCAAACCAAATGTTTGAGGATCGGTAGGAACATCCACTACGTTAAGGACAGTCTCCCAGACGCGGACCCAATCTTCATGTTGATCCAGAAGGAGTCGGGTGAGACGTGGAGAGCCATGTACGAGAACTATAACATGGGTGTAGGGTTCGAGATTGTGGCTGAAGAGGACGCAGCTGAAGACATCCTCAGCATACCGGAGAGATTCAACCTTGAAGCCAAGATCATCGGCAGGTGCGAAGAGAACGCTGGCTTCAACAAGGTGACTATAAAAAGCCGCTTCGGCGAGTTCCAGTATCCTTAAGGAGGCCCCTAACCGAAAAAACGAAATTTTGAGACAGGGATTTTACATCTTCACTATCTGAGCGTGGGGGACACCTGAAATCGTTAAGACGGCTTCGGGGTGGACGTAGCCGCGTTCAACAGCCTTCCCGACGATGTTCCTTCCAACCATATTAACGATTGTTGACTGCTTTATGAGGTCTAGGGCTTCGTCCACGGTCGTCTTGAAACCCTTGTAGAACTCTTCTCTAACCTTGAAGACGATTTTCCCGTCCCTCAGCGTCGCCCCGAGAATCTCAGCGTCACAGATAGCCAAGAGAACGTGTCTGCTCCATCTCCACATGTTCACGTAGACTTCCAAAGGTTAGACCTTCCAGCTAGACCGGTCTAACCGGAGACCGGGCTCCACAAGCGTCGCATATCAGGAAGTGGAGTCTCTTCTCCTTCATTATCCGCGTATCAGGCCTCTTGCAGACCGGGCATATAACAAAGTCCTTAACGTAACGGTCGATGAGCCTCTTCAAGGTTTCTTGGTCGAACCTCCCTTGGAAGATCACCCTAGAGTTGTCTATGGTTCCAGCCGTCGCCATCTCCTTTGACAGAAACCGCAGGACATGGACTTGATCCCTATTCAGAGCCTCGCATATCTCCTTGAAGTTGAATAGGAAGGTTCTGGAGCCCATTATGGCGCTCTGCGGCTCCGGAACCTCGAACCTCTCATGCTTCAACTTGTCAGAAGGTATCTTTGAGTATGCCTCCTTGAGCATCTCCTCGTACCCGATTGGAAGCGGAGACCCCTTATCACCGCTGGATCGGCACATCCGCATTATCCCCTTCGAGACTTACTATCGAAACCGAACCTTAAATACTTAATTACGAGGCTCTCTCCCGGGTTGACGGGCTGTCGGCCGGGTAGAAGTTCCTTATCTTCTCTGAGTACCTAACCTTGTGTAAAGGGATGGAGCCCCCATCCTCAAACTGAACCACTGGAGGTTGCCTCCTCTTCTTAGGCTGGATGTAAGCCCTCCCAGCCTTTATGAACTCTATCAGTTTTGTTCTATGCGGTTCGGGTGGAAGCCACTCGCTGAGGCTCTCCAAGACCTCATCGAGTGGCATGAGCGTAGGTAGGGGTGTTCCAAGCCTCTTCTCTTCATCCTTACTCCAGTCCCTCACACCCTTTATCCGCCCGTAAAGCTCAACGATGGCGATGCACTTCTCTTTGTAGGCTCTCAGGGCGCCTTCAAGGTTACTCGCAATCTTCCTTATCTTCTCAGCCAGATCGATCGCCTTCTCAGGGCTGGTCTTCCCTAGACGAACCTTGGAGACCTCTTCTCTGAACTCAGCTGCTATCTTTGGGGCTTCTTCAACCCCAACAGGCTTCACGCGGTCCATGCTCCTCAGTATCGACCTCAAATCCTCCCTGAACCTCTCGTACTCCTCAAGCCTAAGCCTCATTCTGCCGATCATGTACATGGCGTCCTCGAGAAGGTTTAGAACCTCAACGGATTCTTCGGGTCCTACTCTGCCTCTTCCGAGTATACTACGTATCTCATCTACGGTTCCACAGACATCGCTAAACCGTGTCTCCCTCAACGGTTCTACCTCCTATGGAACTCTTCAGTTACGCGGAACTCTGAAAAGGGGGAACATAGGCAGGGTCTATTAAAAATTGTGGAGAGAACTGGAATAAGGGTCTCGTCCGTTGCTGTCCGCGCTGTCGCCAACTCATATTCCAGGTCGAATGAGAGCCAGCAAGGTTCCGTACATGGAGATGAAGAAACCCAATTGTAAGGCGTAAGCGTTTAGGATGGGGAAGAGCAGGTAGGATAATGCTCCTCCAGCCGCGGTTAAACCGATACCCTTGATCACATCCTTTAAACCGCCGTCTCCAGGAGCCCAGTCTATTATTTTTCCGCACCTTGTACAGTGAACGTGTCGTTGGGAGTTCTCGGAGTCGTATCCGGAGACCTTTACCTCACTCTTCAACATAATATTGTTGCATCGGGGGCATCGGTAGTACTCCCCCTTGAAACGGGAGAGAAGACCTATAGAGAACGGTTTGGGAGACTCCTTCACAGCTTGAGAAGTAGACAAGGCGCGCCCTGACCGAATATACCCGGCATAACGCCTCACAGTTAAAATGCGACTTAAACTTCTGTTCATTGCGATAACCTTTGCGTGTCAGGGAGAAGATACGCCGTAATTTATTAAATCAGTTATGAAGATTCAAAATGTTTTTTTGATATATTTTTTAAACATAATGATTTTATGCGTTATTTTGGCTAAATAACTTGGATGTACAATTTTTTAGAAAATATTACGTCCTCTTCGATTCATCTTTCTGTCTTCTTGGCTGATCTTGAACGTGGAATTTCTCGCTAAACTGTTTTACGCGTCTTGAGGATTTGGTATGATCTTCATCAGAGATAATAGAGGATTATAACTCCTGTCCATGTTCGTTTTTGGAGGCCATTCTCAGCCCGGATCACCTGAGGTTTTCTTTACGCTCCGTAACACTCTTCTTTCTTGTGGAATGAAGGTTTTGTAGACCGGCCTTTCCGTGCGCTACTTCAATACTCTTCTTCTCCAGTCTCTCCGTTATCTTCTTGAGCTTGTTTAGCTGCTCATTCATCTCCTTCTCGTATTGGGATAATACCGAGATGACAAAGTCGAGGACTGTGATCTTGTTCTCCGTCAATTTGACCACTTTTCCCACGTATAAGCCTTAATAAATTTGGTAATTTAAAAAGAGTTGTGATTGGAGAATTTGGAATTGGAAAATATATTTTTCTGGTGAGCCTTGTGATTTGTCTCTGCAAGATAGGATGCGAGTCCGGACAAGATGTACTAACCTCCAGTAAAAGTTGGGAGTCGGTATCCTCTGTTCGCACTTCTAGATAAAACTCTCTGACGATTTTCTATGTTCATAAAGAGTTTAAAAAGGTTGGGTAAGTTGACTATTGGAGATATAGAGCAATGAGTACGCTGGAGACTGGGGAGGTTCCGGAGGGCGTAGAAGTCTCCGTAGAGTACCGGCATATAGAGGTTCATAAATTATCGTTTAGGTTCCCGAACAGAATATCCGGGTTCCCCATATCCCTATACTTGGGTGAAGCCGTCGTGAACCCGCCGGGTAAGGCCTTCCTTCCCTTCGTAGCAAAGCTTGAGACGAAGCCGAACTTTATCGCCTTCAAGATTGGAGGTAGACTCTACCTAGAAGGGGACTCCCAGAAGATTGAGAGGTGGATTCTACCCAGAGGCGATGACCCTCCCAAAGTCTGGTACTGGATTTATCGGGACGTATTGAAGGTTGTGTCGAGATTTGTGAAGTTTCTCGACGATCTTTTTCCAGAAATTCCAAAAATGACATAACGTATAGATATCGAACAATACCTCCTCTATGGTTTCTATGGTTTCTGGTCTATCTGGGAAGGTATAACAGCCACGGAATCTCTGAACGAAGTTTGTAAGAAGATAGACAGAACAGATAGAACAATTCAAAGAGTACTGCAGAAGAGAAGAAAGATCCACATAGCATTTCCGTTAGGAACTGAAGATTCGCTCTAATTCCTTTTGATGCTTATATCCATTCCTAAAATTGTTGGGATAAATTCTATATGTGTCTAACATTACCTTAGTTTCTCTGAATTAGGTAGCCCTAAATATTTACTGTTAGTCGAGGGAGTTCAATGGAGAAGCGGTTGAGTGAACTTAAACCCGGAGAGAGAGGAGTCGTCTCAAAGGTTGTTGGAGACAGGGAGGTTCGTAGAAGGCTGCTGGATATGGGATTAACGAGGGGAACCGAGGTCATAGTTGTTAGGAGAGCTCCCCTCGGCGACCCTGTGGAGTTCCTTTTGAAAGGATACAACCTAAGCTTGAGGAAGAGGGAAAGTGAGAACGTTTACGTTCTTGTTGGGGAGGGAAAGGAATGATGAAGATACCGCTTGCAATGCTATCTGAGAATGAAGAGGCAAGAGTTATTGAGGTTAGAGGAGGCAGAGGCCTAGTGAGGCGGCTTTCAGAGTTAGGATTCACCCCCGGCGCAAGAGTGAAGGTTTTGTTCTCAAACTCGCCCGGCCCAGTGCTTATCGACGTTAGAGGATCAAGGATCGCGCTTGGAAGAGGCTTGCTCATGAGGATAATTGTGGATCCGGAGGTTAACTCATGATAAGGGTTGCTCTGATAGGAAACCCAAATGTGGGTAAAAGCCTGATATTCAACGATCTCACTGGAGGTAAGGCTCACGTTGGGAACTGGCCTGGAAAGACCGTTGAGAAGAAGGAGGGAAGATGCAGGTATAAAGGAGAGGAAATAGAGATCATCGATTTGCCGGGAACTTACAGCCTCACGGCTCATTCAATAGATGAGCTTATTGCGAGGGACTACATAGTTAAGGAGAAACCTGATGTTGTTGTGGATATTGTCGACGCGTCGAACTTGGAGAGGAACCTGTACTTAACACTTCAACTTTTGGAACTCGAGGCAAACGTTGTCATCGCGTTGAACAAGTACGACGTAGCGAAGAGCCTAGGCTACGAGATTGATATCGATGCCCTTTCCAGAATACTTGGGGTACGTGTAGTGCCAACCGTTGCAACAACAAAGGAGGGCATCAAGGATCTATTGGAAGCCATAGTTGAGACGGCTAGAGAGAGAAAAGGAAGAAGGGTGGTGATCAGGTATGGAAAAGCGGCTGAAGAGCTTATCTCGAGAGTGGAGAAAGCCATACTCAAGGATAAGGAGTTATCAAGCAAGTATCCGACGAGATGGCTCGCAATCAAGATTCTTGAAGGAGATGAGGAAGTCCTCAAAGAGGCTGAGAGAAGCCCATATAGAGATGAGATCTTGGAGGTGATCCGATGAGCTTGAAGGCCAGAGAAATACTTGGAGAAGACCCGGAGGTCTTCTTTGCTGAGAGCCGTTACGAATTCATAAGTAGGATCCTACCGAAGGTCTTGAAGGGAAAGAAGCCCCTGACCCTTTCCGACTTACTCGATAAAGTGTTTCTGAATAAGTATGTGGGCATACCGATCTTCCTCGCGTTTTGGTGGGCTCTCTTCCGCTTCACATTCGATGTTTCAGCTCCCCTCTCCGATCTGATAGACACCCTCTTCAGCTGGCTTGGTGAAGTATCAAGCTCAGTAATCGCCGATGAGCAGCTGGCGAGTTTCGTAGCCGACGGAATCTTCGGCGGACTCGGGGGAGTACTCGTCTTCCTTCCACCGATATTCTTCCTGTTCTTTGGGCTTTCTCTGCTTGAGGACAGCGGGTATCTTGCTAGAGCAGCTTTCGTAGTAGACAGGGTGATGTATAAGCTCGGGCTGCATGGAAAATCTTTCATTCCGATGCTGATAGGATTCGGATGTAACATTCCAGGAGTCATGGCGACAAGAACCATAGACAGAGAGGAAGACCGCATACTGACAATACTTGTAAATCCATTAATGTCTTGCAGCGCTAGGCTGCCAGTCTATCTCCTTATTGGCGGAGCTGTTCTCGGCCCATACGCCGCCGCGGGCACATACACCATGTATATTCTTGGGATAGTTCTAGCTGTGCTTATGGCGTTGCTCTTTAGAAGGACAATACCATACTTTAAGGGGAAGCCTTCACCATTCATCCTGGAACTTCCAATGTACTCTAAACCCGTCTTTAAGAGCACGTTGATCCACATGTGGGAGAGGGGCTCCCTATTCTTAAGGAAGGCTGGAACGATAATTCTAGCCGGAATCATAGTAGTGTGGTTCCTCTCAAGCTATCCGTGGGGCGCACCCCTAGAAGAAACCTATCTAGCGATGCTTGGCCACAGTCTCGAGCCAATCTTCCGCCCGCTCGGCTTCGACTGGAGAGGCGCCGTAGCTCTCTTCTTCGGCTTCATAGCTAAAGAGATCGTTGTCGGATCCTTCGCGGTTATCTTTGGGTTGGGAGAGGAAAGCGAGATGGAGGAGATACAAGAAACCATTAGGAGCCAAGGGGTTTTCACCCCTCTCACGGGATTCGCTTTCATGGCTTTCACATTAATCTATATACCTTGCGTCGCAACCCTTGGCATCATATATAAGGAGACCAACTCGTGGAAGTGGACGCTCTTCTCAGTCATCTACGGATTGATACTGGCATACATAACGTCTCTAGCAATCGTCTGGATTGGTCAAGGTTTAGGATATAAGTGAGGTGAACGTTATGAGTCTGGGAAAAAATTCCGGTAGATGCATGGCGGTTTATTCTGTAGTCCTAGGAGTATTCTACATCATAGTTGGCTCCATCGAGTTTGCAACGGCGTTTTGGAACTGGTTTATAGTCCCTGGAGACAATTTATCCCTGTTAGGGCTTCCAAGCGACGACTTGTTCGGGGGACTTGCAGCTTTGGTCATCGGCGCCGTCTTCTTCGGAGCCGCGCCTTTATGGAAGGCAAGATACGAAGCGATAGGTTTCGTTCTTGTTGGTGCTTTACTTTCAGCAACCTTTGGGGCAGTATACTTGCTCATCCTCGGTGCAGACGGGCTTGGAACATACTTGGCTTACTTGTCAGGTGAAGAGTGGACATGGGATTGGTTAACGGCGGGAACGTTGGGGGTTGGACTTCTCAGACCTGAAATCTGGCTGGCCTTCCTCTCTGCACCATTAGGATACGTAGCGTTGAAAGCTGCAAGGCGAAGCGAAAAAGGCGGAGAGTAAAGAAGTCTGTCGGTAGGTTGATGTATTGTTTAACCTATAGGTGCCTGCGGGTTGTCCTTAGCTTATGGGAGGTTGGTTATAATGCTAATAATGCTCCTCAGCTGTCTTGTTACGGGATCCGCCTCAAGCCTAAGCCCTTCCAGGAGAATCTGTTGAATAAAAGTTAGGTTTTGTCTTTTATTGTTGGGTTCTCTGTAAGTCTTTTCAGTAGGTTTCCTCGACAATCTTTATATGTGCGATGTGTTTAACTGTTTAACATAACTCTCGGAGCACCTTAAATGAACGGCGCAGATAAAGAGATAACCGAAAGACTTCGAGCAATAGAGGTGAAGATAGACTCCCTCAGAGAAGCACTTGAACAGTACCTCAAACTTGAAGAGACGGACCATCCAGTCCCACCGGAATCTTTAAGCCCATCAAAGACCGGGATAGAAGCCCGCAATGAAGGCAACATACAGCTCAGGGTTTATTTGTTGAGGCTTCCTGACAGTTTGAGGCGGACTATGTTGGTTATGGAGAGGTTGGGTGAGGCTACTACCGTTGATGTTGCTAGGGAGACTGGGCGTTCTAGGAGTGTTGAGAGTATCCACCTCAACCAGTTGGAGCGTATGGGCTACTTGGAGAAGTACCGGAAAGGAAGAAAAATCTACTTCAAAGT
>Ga0209410_1000233_pt1 | contig 24459 bp, 20 predicted proteins | sample Mar14436cmmetaG_FD_184135 | JGI IMG/M metagenome (GOLD analysis project Ga0209410, IMG submission 184135) | Marine hydrothermal vent microbial communities from Guaymas Basin, Gulf of California to study Microbial Dark Matter (Phase II) - Marker... ... | reverse complement strand
AGGTTTAGCGCTTTTTGCGTCTCACCTGGCTTAGTGAAATGATCAACTCTCAAGACAATGTCAATATTTGAACTACCAACAACCGCTATCAATTTCCTATACCTCCTCGATTTTCAACCACTTTGTTTTCATGGATGCTCGATGTTAAACCCATTATTCCTTCTGCTAACTTCGATATTCTAACATTTTGAAATCCTGGTACGAGTGATTCCAAAGTGTCATTCAATGGATCAATCCATTTCTTTGGCAATCGATCTGCTCCAAGCATTATTCCCATAATGGAACCGACTGTGGCACCGTTACAATCCGTATCTAAACCACTTTCGACAGCTATACAGATGCTTCTTCCAAAATCCTTTTCACCGTACAAAAGTCCCAATGCGACAAAACACGCGTTGTTTATGGTATGAACAGGATGATAACTTCCATATTTTTCCATTATCTTCCCCCATGCTTTTTCCCAATTTGGTGTTTCTTCATGAAGCTTAAGAACGAAAGTGATTGCTTCATGGAGTCTAGATCTTTTTGGAATGTATTTAAGACTCTCTGAAACAACGTCTTTTGGATCGTCATATATATAAGCGTTCGCTAGCATAGCCGCGACAAGCATCTCACCGTATATACCATTCTTCACATGAGATAGTCTTGCATCGTTGTAAGCCATTTTAACTGCTTTTCTTGGATCACCTGGAGATATCCAACCGAAAATATCCGCTCTTATCTGAGCTCCTATCCATTCCCTATACGGATTCATATGCGTTGCTGTCTCTGGAGGTTTAAGACCCATAACAAGATTTCTATAAGCAGCTCGTTCGGCGGTGTAAACTAGACCGAAGGGTAAGTTCTCAAGCCAAATATGACCAACATTTTCGGGATTGAAGTTTAAACCGTATTTTTCCAGTACCTTCAGATTGATGATAGGATAGTCAAGATCATCATCTCTAATTGCTTTCTTCAAATTACCTCTTAAGGTTTCCTTGAAATATATCTTGAACTCTTCTGATTCATCTTCAATAGCAGGGAAATAATACTCTAAATGATCTTCCCCGGCTTTTTTCAGATATTCAAGGATCTTTTCTCTATTCCATCCTTCAACGGGTTTTCCCAGCATACATCCTGCAGCTCTTCCAAGCAAACCACCATAGATCCTATCGAATAGTTCTTCTTCTGAGAATTTAGGTACCTCGTAGTTCTCAAAGGAGCTTTCAGAAACGATTTCTTCCCATTCGGAAGGCTCATAATACTTGAACTCCTCTTTCTTTGGAAGATCTTTCAATATCTCGTAAAAGAAATATCTTGCATCGTTGATATCGAAGTGTCTGTTCATTATCAAGTACCAATTGAAAGAATCTAAAGCTTCGGAAACATCGTATCCTTCTTCTCCAAGTTGCTTGATCTCCTCTTTCACCAGAGTTCTGGGATCTTCAAAAAGCATTCATATCACCCCTAACGCTTATATCTCGTAGAAGAATTATGAGCATATCCTGTCCATCAAAAATTTCAGAAATGGTTGTTCATCAACATCACAAGCAACCTTGATATTGGAATCTTCATCGGGTATCACGATGGTTTGACCGGCTGTGTGTTTTCCGAGGGTTTCTATCAATACCTTACAGTTAATGGTTTTCAGAAATTCAGGTTTTATACAGTACGACACAGCAAGAGGATCGTGCATAGGGCTGGAATCAGATTTTAGAAAATCCCACCATATCTCTATTAACCTCGCCAGGGTTTCGGTCAATGGAGTTCCGACATTTTTAATGGTTTTAAGGTGCGAACGATCTATGGGAACCCTCATCGTTACATCAAGACCTACCATAGTTATTGGGATTCCTGAGTTAAAAACCACCGCTGCTGCTTCTGGATCACTCTTTATGTTATGCTCAACGTAAGGTAGGTCAGGTGCATTTTTGAATATTCTTGCAACTCCTCCCATCATCACTATTTCCTTAACACTATCAACTATTCTGGGTTCCTTTATAATTGCCGTTGCTATGTTTGTGAGAGGCCCTATGGTTACAAGTGTTATCTCTTTGGGATTTTCCATGATTTTCTCTATTATGAAATCCACAGCGTGTTTCTCGATTGGTTTTAACTTTTCATCCTCTTCTGTCAAAATCCCTTTTCCTTCATGACCTGCCCACCAAACATCTCTTTCCCTAAGCAAAGGTTTTTCTATCCCAGCAGCTACTGGAACATGACCTCTACCGATGAGTTTGAGAAGTTTCAAAGCGATTTTTGCCCTCAGTGAAGTATTTCCATATACTGTTGTGATACCTACAACTTCCAACTCTGGAGATTTGAGGGCTAGAGTTATAGCAATTGCATCGTCAACATCGGATCCGATGTCTGTGTCTATCAGGATCTTTTTTATCCGGAACACCTCCCAGGTATCTTGTTTGAAATCGATTTCGAAACCGTTTTCACAAAGATTGTAAAAAAATAAACATCAAAATGTCAAGGACACACTTGTAGAGAAAATTGAAGGTAACGGAAATTAACAAGGGATAGTTGCCAATAAATGGTCATAATGATAAAAGATAATATACTAATTAGGTCATTCCCGACTATCCGATTTTGTAATGTATCTTAGGACTTTGTCATCTGCCGAAATTTTCTTTCAGCTTATTCACAGTCAATCGTCCCCATGTAAAAGCTATGAAGGAAGAAGTGGCGTTTCCCGTTACAACCCCCCACCATACACCTTCTAAACCTACTTTCAAAATGAATGTGAAAAGCCAAGAGAAAAACACCTGCATTACAACGGTTCTCATCACAGAAACAACAAGGCTCTTCCCTCCCTGGCCTATTCCTTGAAACATAGAAGAAGTGAACATACCAAAGGGAACACCGGGTAAGAAAAGGCTCATGATTCTCAATGTTCTGACGAGATCTTCAAAAATCGCGGAAGCAGCTTTAGAATAAGTGAAAGCGAGTGCGATCTGAGGGGCGAAAAGAACGATAACCAACATGACGGAGAGTCCTATGAAAAAACCAAATTTTATGGCAAAAAGGTGTGCTTCTTCAAGTCTTCTCCCGTTTCGCTCACCGTACGCTGCTCCTGTGACTGACGTAACCGCCATTGCTATACCTACGAGAGGGACCGTGCCGAAATTTATGATCCTCCAAGAACTTGTGAAAATGGCAACACCAGTATCACCACCCGCTTTTACTATGAAGACATTAAGAACGAATACGGCTATCGACATAGATATTTGTGAAAGAGAGGCGGGGATACCTACTTTAAGTATGTCAAGGAGTATTTTTGAGTCATATCGAAATCCTCTAAATTTCAAAGAAACGTACGTGTCCTTTTTGAAGAAAAGCCAGTAGAAAAGGAAGATTGCGGATACTGCCACCGATATGACTGTTGCGTAAGCTGCTCCACTTATACCAAAGTCAAAGCCATATATGAACAATGGATCCAGAACCATGTTGAGAACAGATCCCAGAGTCATAGCGTACATAGATCTTTTCGTATCTCCTTCTCCTCTCAACACACCGTTTGCAACGTTGTTGAACATGAAAAGGGGAATAAAAAATAGTATTATTCTGGAGTATTTCAGTGAAAGCTCTAGAGTCTCTCCACTTGTACCTATCGACTCGAGGATGTATCGTATGATGAACAGTGAAACTACGGTTGAAACGATCCCTATGCTTGTAGAAAGAATCACAGCTTGGGTCGCAGCGTTATCCGCTTCTTTTTTATTTCCTTCACCGATTTTTCTTGATATTACAGAACTTGCACCAGCTCCTATACCGGAGGCAAGAGAAATTATGATCATGAATATGGGAAAGAAAAGGCCAATGGCTGCAAGAGAATTGGGGCCTAGACCTGCAACCCAGATACCGTCAACGAGGTTGTATAGAGCCTGAACGAGCATGGCCGTCATCAGTGGTAAGGAGAGTTTAACGATGGCTTTCTTTGGATTCCCAAGGAGGATTTGAACTCCTTTTGTAACATTCGTTGATATTTTTTTCATATCACTTCTCCTCTGCATCTTCAATCTAAGAACAAGAGCTCCTAGATAGCAGCTCCCCTCACCACTTTTAGCACGATATCTGCCCAAAGGTCCAGAACATCTATCCCACGATCTGCTACCACAGGAAGTTCTGTGCAACCAAGAAGAATTTCGTGTTCCTTATCTAGAGAATCAGAAAGCTTTCTCCAATATCTTTTCGCTTCATCTAACATTCCACTTTTAACGGCGTATATTACCCGCATCGTCATATCCAAGGTATCCTCATCAGGTTCCATGATTTCAATTCCTATTCTTTCACCCCTCGTTCTGTAAATCCCTGATTTTATCGTTCCTTCAGTTGCAAGAAGCAAAATTTTATTTATCCCGCGCTTTTTCAGGATCTTTAGCCCCTCCTCTACAAGATCGACTATGTGAACCCTGGATCTCCTTCTCATGTCTTCAATGTAGTAATGGGCTGTGTTGCAGGATATGAAGATAACATCCACACCTGCTTTTGTCAGTCTATCAACTGAATCCAGAAGATATGGAAGAGGGGATTCTCCTTCTCCAAGGATGTGAGCCGTTCTATCAGGTACTTTGCTGTTGAAATCCACAATGATTCTTATATGATCTTGATCCTTCTCTGCAGGTGTTTTCTCCACGATCCTCTTCAAAAACTCAACTGTCGAAAGTGGCCCCATGCCTCCTATGATACCTACGATCATACCGACGCCTCCCACTACGTGAACACATCTTTCAAAATGGATTCTTTTGCCTCCTCCCACCAGCCATCTTCTCTGGTACACCAAGCCGGTAGTGGGAACCGAACAGTGAGAGGTGTTCTCAAAAAGGGTTGATCCACTATGACCTCTCCTTGCCTTAAAATGGATGCCTTTCTTCTCTGGGATTCCGTGAGGTGGAAATACTCTGGTTTCATGAGCTCTGCTCCTTTTTGCCTACCGACTATAACGGTTGCTGCCTGTGTTATGACTCTATAATCCACCTCAGATGCTGTTTGTTCTGCTCCTATCAGGATCACCCTGAATGATCTACCTCTCTCTGATACATCTCTGAAGATCGAACCAAGAGCTCCTCCACCATGTCTTGGTGCATACTTGTTGAGTTCGTCCAGGAAGATAAAAACTGGATCTTCGAACATCTTCTCTTCCTTCTCTCTCATAACGTCAGACAGAATCGCGCCAACAACGAAAGCTTGTGCTCTCGGTTTCAACTTCGATATATCTATGACGGTCACTCCACCCGATCTGTTCCAGGATATACTGTATGAAGGTTTTTCATCGAAAATATCTGGTTGTACCCAGAGACAATCGAATCCTTGTTTTTGAGCATTTTTCAACCTTCTGATAACAAGGCCTATAGTTTGTCTTTGAACATCTTCAGATTTCAAAAATTTCCTCAAATCACTCTCATCATCCTTCATACTATCTATGAGCTCACCAAGGGAGAGAGGAAGGAAGTTCTTAACGAAACCATCTCCTTTCGCCTTGACCATCTCCCTTGCCTTTTCCACCATATTTTTCCCTCTGTCGATTCCCTTGTAGTATCCGATCAATTCTTCGAGTCTGTTCTGAAGGAACTCCTGTATGGCACCCACCGCAAGTTGTAAGTTAGGATTCTTTTCCATCTCATCCGGATCGAACATGAGCTCGAGCAGATTGAGATCGACGATATCGAACACATCCCAACCGTAACTCTTCACCTTTCCATCCATCCTCTTGTTTATATGAGGTTCTCTGGAAGTTGGCTCTTTCCGTGGAGCATAGAACCAAACGTTCTTGAAAGGAGAGGGATCTACTCCCATACCTTTGTACATCTTTTCCCATTCCAGCTTCGTCCTCTCTCCTTCGTTCTCCTTCCACTCTTTGTTCCATCTGTCTATGAACATCAAGCTTTCTCCCTTTACGTTGAAAACGATGTAGCGGGCCCTTTTGAGGAGGTTCATCAAGTGGCTATTACCTCTTTTCGCAGTATCTATCATGGACTTTATCAGGAACGTCGTGTAAGATGTCTTTGCAGCAACTCCAGATTGTCCTGAAACGTTTATATGAGCTCCGTTATCCCCCAGGATGTATCTCACATCCATGTATGCTGGTTTCCCATTTTTCAAAACACCAACAGGTAACGCGGTTTCCTTCTTTCTGAGTTCATCGAAACCTAGAGCCACATCCACCTCATCACCTTCAACGAGCTCGACAGTGGTGCCAGCTGGAGGAGGAACTTCGGGTGCTCCCTCTACAAGTTCTCCATCTTCAACAGTCATGGTTCTGGTTGTGAGAACCCTGGCTATGTATATAGGGAGCACAGGTTTTATACCTTTCAAAACCACATCCTCCTCATACCCTCCTGATAACTCTCCATCCCATCTTGTCACGATTTCAGAAACTATCCCGTAGTACACAAGTTCCCCATAACTTCCGTAGCTGAAATGAACCTTCACAATATCCTCTATCTGAACCATTTGGGATGGATCCTTGCTCTCTTTTAAAAACAACCTGACATAGAACTCGTAAGGTGTTGATTGAACCAATCCTGTGACGACACCTATCTTCAAGAGGAACCACCCCCAATCTCTTCCAGTATCATCTGTCTTTCGAACATTCTTTTGTATAGTCCGTTGTTTTTCATCAGCTCCTCATGTGAGCCACTCTCAACAAGTTTTCCGTCATCGAGTACGTAGATCCTATCGGCTCTGACGAGAACTTTCAATCTATGGGTTATAACTATCAACAGCTTGTCCTTCAGCTTATCCCTTATGGTTCTTATTATCTTTTCTTCCGTTTCTGGATCAACTGAGGACAGACAATCATCGAATATGAAAACATCAGCATCTCTCAACAGTGCTCTTGCTATGGTAACCCTCTGTTTTTGACCTCCTGATAAGGTCACACCTCTTTCCCCAACTTCCGTTTCCAAGCCTTTTGGAAATTTTTGAACATCTTCCCAAACGGCGGAGAGCTTCAATGCTTCTATTATCTCCTCATCTTCTTTTTCGTTTCCACCAAGCATCAAGTTGTTTTTTATTGTATCCGAAAAGAGGAAGGGATCCTGAGGAACGTAGGCGATTTTGTCTCGTACGTCTTTGGAGGGTATATCGTTTATATCCACCCCGTTTATGAAAATCTTTCCTCTTTCAACAGGATAAAGTTTTGCTATGAGTTTTGCAACTGTACTCTTTCCGCTACCAACTGTTCCTACTATTCCGACCATCTCGCCTTTTCTGAAAACCATATTTATTCCCTTGAGAACCTCTCTCCCGCTCTGGGGATAAGAATACGTGAGATCTTCTATCACTATCTCTTCAACCTTCTCCACATGAACGGGTTTCTTCGGTTCTTCAACCTCTGGAACTGCGTTCAGTATAAGGCCCAGTCTTTTCAAAGAAGCCTTTCCTCTCTGGACAATGTTCATGAGCCATCCATAGGCCATCATGGGCCAGATGAGCATTCCTATGTACGTGTTGAAAGCGATGAATTCACCGAGCGTTATAGAACCTTTTATGACCATCCTACCTCCTATGAAGAGCGATAGAAGGAATGCAGAAGATGCCACAAGCTGTACCATAGGGCCGAATATTCCCCATATTCTCACAACTTTTATGTTCTCTATAAGGTTTCTCTTTGCTTTTTCCGAAAAGAGCTTATCCATGTTTTCAAACACCGAAAAGCTCTTCACTATTCTCGTTCCAGATACCATCTCTTCTGTGAAACCAGACAAAGCCGAGAAAGAACTTTGAACCCTCTCGAATCTTTTGTGTATGTGTGTTCCAAAGTACCTTGCCAGAGGGATGAGAAAGAGAAGTGGAATCAGGGCGATAACAGTTAGCTTCCAATTCACTTTGGTTCCCATGAAATACACTGTAAGGCCTGTCATGAAAACCGCATCAACGCTCACAACAACGGCTGGCCCCATCATCATCCTGACGGATCTCAGATCGTTGGTGAATCTGGCCATTATATCCCCGCTTTTCATCCTATCGAAGAAACCTGGGGTTAAGCTCACGACTTTTGAAAACAATGTGTTCAAAGTTTCGTACTCGAATTTTCTCGCAGATCTCACTATGAACAGACGCCAGACGAATCTGAAGAGGAACATCCCAATGGCAAGTAATACTATCTTCAAGACGGCTTCCCCAACGAATCCAGGTGTGGCTAGATTCTCGTTCAGAGAGTCCACTATGTTACTTATGACTCCCGGTATGAGAAGTTGGAGGACATCGACTACAATGAGAGCCAGTATACCGAAAACGTAGTTCAACCAGTTGTCTTTGAAGAATCCTTTTACAAGCTTGTACTCATTTCTACCTGAGGAATTCATATATCCTTCTCATCCCCTCTTTAAGTGTATCCAAAGATGTGGCAAAAGACAACCTGGCAAAACCAGGATATTCAAAGGAACTTCCTGGAACGAGAGCCACTTTCTTCTCAAGAAGAAGGTCATTACAAAAGATTGTGTCATCGTAGGGCGTTCTGAAGAAGAAATAAAAAGCACCTTTTGGTTCTACAAAATCCAGGCCCGCTCTTTTCAATCCCTCGGAAACCACATCTTTCCTTCTCCTGAACTCCTCTTTCATGTAACCTATATCCACGTCAAACGCCTTCAAGACGGCTCTCTGGGTTATGGAGTTAACGTTTGATGTTGTATGAGATTGTATCTTGGCTATCGCTTCAGAGATCCCTTTGGGTGCGATGACATAACCTATTCTCCATCCCGTCATGGCATGAGATTTTGAAAAACCGTTGACAACTATCAGCCTATCCCTGCTGAAAAACTCGAAAGTGGAGTGATACATACCTTCGTAAACCAGCTCGCTGTATATCTCATCGCTCAGGACAAAGAGTCCGTACTTATCGGCCAATTTCGATATATCCCGAAGCACATCGGGAGGATAAACGGCCCCCGTTGGGTTGTTCGGAGAGTTGAGGATGATCGCCTTGGTCTTTCTGGATATATTCCTCTCTATCTCATTAACATCTGGTATGAAACCATTTTCAAAGCGGGTCTCGACTTTCACTGGTTTTCCACCGCAGAGTAACACCTGTGGAACGTAGCTTACCCATGCGGGTGTCAGTATTATCACTTCGTCCCCTTCATCCAAGATAGAAAAGAGGGCATTGTATATTCCTTGCTTTGCACCGTTTGTGACGACGACCTCATCGTGTGAAATCTTCACCTTGTATTTTCTTCCGTAGAACTCCGCTATTCTCTCTCGAAGTTCCATTATTCCCCTTGCATCGGTGTACTTGGTGTAACCTTCGTCCATGGCTTTCTTAGCCTCCTCCAATATTGGCTCTGGCGTCTTGAAATCCGGTTCTCCCGCTGTGAGGTTCACAACATCGATCCCTTTTCTGATCATCTCCTTCGCTTTCGAATTCACTTCCATTGTTTTGGAAGGTGGAACCACCGTGATCTTTCTTGAGATCATTCACATCCCCTCCCGAGTTGTACGTATGAAAGCGATCCGTTTTTCATCCGAAAAATCGGTTCGGAACGATTATATCACGGTGATAGAGATGAAAACTTTCCATTGAAGTGAAAAAGTATTTTCTTTTCCTCAAACGAGTATCATGAAAAACGCTTCCTCCCACCTGTCACTCTATGGTATATTCATATCCAAATGAGGAGGTGATTTTTTTGTTAAGGACTCACACGTGTGGGGAGTTAAGGAAGGCCGACGCGGGGAAAAAAGTAAAGCTGTGTGGATGGGTTCATAGGATAAGGGATCTTGGGGGTATAAAGTTCATCGTTCTGAGGGACAGATACGGTCAAACCCAAGTGGTTGTATCACCGAATTCCCCTTGTTATGAAACTGTTGAAAGGTTGAAGAGGGAATACGTGATATTAGTCGAAGGAATTGTGAGAGAGAGACCAAAAGAAGCTGTGAATCCTTCTCTTCCAACGGGTGAGATTGAAGTAGAAGTGAGTGAAATAGAGATCCTTTCAGAGGCGAAGGACCTCCCATTCTATCCCGATGAATCCCCTTCCAACGAGGAGTTGAGATTGAGATACAGGTACATAGACTTGAGGAGAGAGAGAATGAGAAGGAATATCCTGCTAAGACATGAAATTGTGAAAACTGTCAGGAATTACCTTGACAGCAGGGGTTTTGTGGAAATTGAGACACCTAATCTGACAAAGAGTACCCCCGAAGGGGCGAGGGATTTCCTCGTCCCATCCAGATTGAAACCAGGAAGGTTTTATGCACTTCCTCAGTCTCCCCAGCTCTTCAAGCAGATACTCATGATCTCTGGATTCGATAAGTACTACCAAATCGCAAGATGTTTCAGAGATGAAGATTTGAGAGCAGATAGACAACCAGAATTCACACAGATAGATATAGAGATGTCATTCGTCGAGAGGGAGGATGTTTTGAATCTTGTTGAAGGGATGATCAAAGAAGTTTTTGAAAAAGTTTTGAACGTAGAGGTGAAGGTTCCTTTCGACAGATTGACTTACGAGGAAGCTATGGAAAGATTCGGTTCCGATAAACCAGATCGAAGATACGGTATGGAGCTTCAGGATATAACAGATTACTTCAAGGGAACAGATTTCTTCCTGATAAAGAGAACGCTGGATAGAGGGGGAGTTGTTAAAGGATTCGTGGTCGAAAACTTTGCAAGGAAGATGAGCAGAAGAGTTGGAGAGGAGTTCGGTGAATTCGTGAAAAAATTCGGTTTGGGAGGTATCATGTGGTTCAAATTGGAAAATGGTGTGATGTCTCCCATGAAGAAGCATCTTGGAAGTATATTTGAAAAAATTGCAGAGGGTCTTAAAATGAAAAAAGGGGATGTCCTTCTGTTTTCGTTTGGTGAAGATAGAGATCCTTTGAACGAAGGTCTGGGGAATCTCAGATTGAAAATAGGGAAGGAACACTTCCCTGAAAAAGCACAAGGATTTGATATACTTTGGATAGTGGACTTCCCATTCTTCGAATGGAGCGATGAGGAAAAAAGATTCGTGGCAAGGCACCATCCGTTCACAATGCCAGTCCTAGAAGATATCGAGAGATACAAAAATGAACCAGAGAAGATCAGAGCGTTATCTTACGATATCGTCGTTAATGGATACGAGTTAGGTGGGGGAAGTATAAGGATACACAACAGGAAGATTCAAGAGAAGATCTTCGAAATGCTCGGAATAAGCAAAGAAGAAGCTTTAGAAAAATTCGGTTTTCTCTTGGAAGCCTTCGAATGTGGTGCTCCGCCTCATGGGGGAATAGCTCTTGGGTTGGATAGATTCGTTGCGATATTGGCAGGGGAGGAATCCATAAGGGACGTTATAGCTTTCCCAAAAACAGGAAGTGGGGTTTGCCTGATGACAGGTGCTCCATCGGAGGTCAGGGATACACAGTTGAAGGAGCTTAAAATAGAGCTTGTTGAGGAGGTGCCGAACGATGAATGATATGAAAATCAATTTCGCGCAGGAGGAAGGGAAGCTCATTGTTAGTGTTAGCGGAGATATCGATGCGTACCATTCGGGTGATTTCAAAAAAACCATCAGGGAAAAGTTGAAATCGGTGGACGCCGATATGGTTGTGCTCGATATGTCCAACGTTGCCTACATAGACAGCGCGGGGTTGGGAAGTTTGGTTGCTCTTCTGAAGGATGTGAGAACTAAAGGCAAGGAATTCGTTCTAGCTTCTTTAAAACCTAATGTTAAAAGAATTTTTGAGATGACCAGGCTCGATAGGGTTTTCAAGATCGTTGACACCCTGGGGGAGGTTTGATATGGAAGAGTTTCATGTTGCCATAGACGGACCTGCTGGATCTGGTAAAACCACTGTGTCTAAACTTCTATCTAAAAAACTTGGATTCGATTACCTTGATACAGGTGCCATGTATAGAGCCATAGGGGTTTACCTGAATTCTTTGAATTTAAAACCGGATGATGTGGATGAGATAGAAAAAGCATTAGGAAAGGTGAGATTGGAGTACAGGGATGGGAAAATCTATCTGAATGGAGAGGATGTTGAAAAATTCATAAGAACTCCTCAAGCTGGTATCTTAGCTTCAGATTTTGCCAAATTACCTGTGGTTCGAAGATATCTAACGGAAATGCAGAGAAAAATCTGCAGAGGAAGAAAGATAATAGTCGATGGAAGGGACATTGGAACAGTTGTCCTTCCAAACGCTCATCTCAAGATCTTCTTGACGGCATCTTTTGAGGAGAGGGTAAGAAGAAGGATGAAGGAACTGAAAGAGAAGGGTATGAATGTATCCAGAGAGGAGATAGAAGAAGAGGTTAGAAAGAGAGACACGCAGGATTCGGAAAGAGAGACAGCTCCTCTCAGACGAGCCGAAGACGCCATCGAAATCGACACGACGAATCTCACGATAGAAGAAGTTGTGTCACGAATAGAGAATATGATATTGGAGAAACTCGGGAGGAAAGTTTCGTGAGAATCGTCGTCGCTGAGGATGTTGGCTTTTGCTTTGGAGTGAAGAGAGCAGTTGAACATGTTAAAGAGCTTCTTTCAAAAGGGGAGAAGGTATATACAGATGGTGATATAGTACACAATCCGCTGGTTATGAAAGAACTGGAAGAACTTGGGTTGAAGAAAATAAATGATATACCTGAGGATTCAAAAAATTCCATTTTCGTTGTTAGAGCTCATGGGCTTCCCCCTGCTAGAATCAATCATTATAAAAAGCATTTTAAAGAAGTAGTGGATCTCACGTGTCCAATCGTTGAAGCTCTTTTCAAAAAAGCAAAAAACGCCTCTAAAAAAGGGAAAGTAGTCGTTTTCGGAAAGAGGGATCATCCGGAGATGAAAGCACTCTCTGGATATGCTCCTCATGCTCTGATAACTCTCTCCCCCATTCCTTTAAAAGAGGAGATCGTGTACATCATGGCACAAACAACTGCTCCTCTGGAATCCTTCAAAGAGTTCGTGGCAGAAGAGATCAAAATGAGTGATTTCGCAAAGGCGGAGATTTTCAACACGATATGTGATGTCACGTTGAAGAGAGAAAGAATAGCGAAGGAGATGTCCAGAACTTGTGATATCGTTTTTGTTGTGGGAGGAAAACACAGCTCAAACACGGGGAAACTCTTCCAAATAGCCACCAGTAATGGTAATGCCGTCTGGATTGAGAAACCGGAGGATATTGAGAGAATCCCAGAGGTGGAGTGTGTGGGGGTCATAAGTGGAACATCAACTCCTTTGTACATTGTTCAGAATGTCATCAAAAAATTGAAAGTGTTGGGAGGGGAAGAAGATGAGTGAGGAAAAAGATTTTGAAAACATGGAAGAAGCCCTAGCTTTTTTAGACACCAGAGATCACAAGGTTGGGGAAAAAGTTCTGGGAGAAGTTATTTCAGTACGGGAAGATGGCCTCATAGTTGATTTCGGTGGAAAGAGTGAGGGGTGGGTTCCTGAAAGCGAACTTATAAAATCCTTGAAATCCTATCGTACAGGCTTAAAGTTGGAACTTCAAATAATCAGAATAAATGATGAAGAGGGAACGGTCGTCCTTTCGGAGAGGAGACCGAAATATTCTGAAATAATGAGAGAAATCGAAGAGAAGTTTGAAAAGAACGAGGCGATATTTACTGGAAGGATCACAGAACAGGTCAAAGGAGGTTACAGAGTACTCGTGGGAGGGGTTGTGGAGGCGTTCCTGCCGGGATCGCATTCGTTGATAAAGAGTGGGGAGAGTTATCCAAGAGGCGAAATCGAATTCATGGTTATAAACTTCGAAAGGAGGGGAAGAAGGACTAACATAGTCGTTTCAAGGCGTGCTATTCTGGATAAGAAGATCGAAGAATTCTTTGAAGAGAAAAAGGTTGGAGATATAATCGAAGGAACTGTTGAAAAGATCAGGCAAAATGGTATCGTTATCAGGATAAACGATGTGATAACTGGTTTCATCCCAAGATCGGAGATAAGTTATGATCCTTCCATAACTCCGAAAGAAGTCGTTGAATCGAGGCAGAATATCGCAGCAAAGATCTTGAAGATAGATCCTGAAAGCAGAAAAGTCATTCTGAGTTTGAAAGCTCTGATGCCGGACCCGTGGGAAAGCGTAGAGAGGAAATATCCTGTTGGAAGTACGGTTACGGGGGTTGTGAAATCGATCCATCCCTTTGGTTTCTTCGTGAATCTGGAACCCGGTGTTGACGGGCTCGTCCCATACTCGGAGGTTTTCTGGGGAAGAGGAAGGAAAAATCTCAGAGATGTTGTGAAAGTTGGAGACATCGTGAAAGTAGAGGTTATAAACCTGGACAAAGAAAATAGAAAGATCACCCTGAGCTATAAAAAAGCTAAAGGGGATCCATGGGAGACGGTTCCTGAAAAGTATCCTGTTGGTAACGTGGTTGTCGGTAAAGTGGCGAAGATTCTGCCAACAGGTGCCATCGTAGAGATAGAAGATGGTGTGAGTGGGTTCGTCCCCATATCCGAAATATCGTGGAATTACATAGAGAAACCGGAGGAAGTATTGAGAGAGGGAAAAAATATCAAGGTCAAGATACTCGGTATAGATACGGAGAACAGAAGGATGAGATTGAGTGTGAAAGAGGCTACAGAGAATCCATGGAAGAGGGTCATGGAAGAGCTGGATAAAGGATCGGTGATCAAAGGCAAGGTCAAGAAGGTTATGAAATCAGGGGTTCTCCTTGAAGTCAAGGATTACAATGTGGACGCTTTCCTCCCATCCTCTCACTGTGAAGAGAAACTGAAGGTGGGAGAAGAGATAGAAGCGATGGTGCTCAGGGTACTCGAAGACAGAAGAGGAAACAGAATGATCGTCAGTGTGAAAGAACTGAACGAGCGACGGAACTACGAAGATTACAAAAGACAGGTTGAAGCCGAGAAAGTGGAAAGAACACTGGGTGAGGTGATAAAGGGGAGGTAAAATGGCAACAGTTCTAATTGTGGGAAAACCCAACGTTGGAAAGTCAACACTGTTTAACAGGCTGATAAGGAAAAGGAAAGCGATCGTTGAAGACGATCCAGGTGTCACGAGAGATTCCATTCAGGACAGGGTCGAGTGGAGAGGAAAGTTCTTTACCCTGGTCGATACCTGCGGTATATTCGAAAATCCCGAAGGAATCGTTGAAAAGAAAATGAAAGAGATGACCCTGGATATGCTGAAAGAAGGAGATCTTCTGTTGTTTGTCGTGGACGGTAGAGAAGGTCTCACAAGCGAGGATCACCATCTTGCAGATTTTGTGAGAAAAAGTGGAGCAGATGTTATACTGGTTGCCAACAAGGTGGAGGACAAGAAGAAGTATGAGAATGAGGTAAAACCAGAGCTCTACTCACTTGGTTTTGGAGAGCCTATTCCTGTATCCTCCGAACACTCGCTGAACATCGACACACTTTTGGAGAAAATTGTGGAGAAACTGGAATCCAAAGGATTAGAGTTAAAGGAAGAAAAGCGGGAAGAAGCGATAAAAGTTGCAATAATAGGAAAACCCAACGTTGGGAAATCTTCTCTTTTCAACGCCATACTGGGTATGGAAAGAACTCTTGTGACACCACTACCTGGAACAACCAGGGATGCTGTGGATGAAGAAGTAGAAATAGATGGGAAAAGGTACATTTTCATAGACACGGCGGGTATGAGAAGAAGATCTAGAATTGAACCCAAAACTCTTGAAAGGTATGGAACGTACAGGACTGTCGAGGCTATAGAAAGGGCAGATGTTGTCATTCTGGTTCTGGATGCAATGGAGGGTATATCAAGGCAGGATCAGAGGTTAGCGGGTCTTGTAGAACGTAGGGGCAAAGCCATCGTCACGGTTTTTAACAAATGGGATTTGGTGGAGCACAGAGAGAGAAGAAAAGAAGAGTATCTTCAACTATTCAAGGAGAAACTGTACTTCGTTGACTTCAGTCCTCTGGTTTTCGTCTCGGCATTCAAAGGTTGGGGTGTGGAGAAGGTCATGGAATACATCGAGGTATCTTTCAAATCTTACACAACAAAAGTACCAACAAGCTCTTTGAATGCCGCTTTGGAAAAACTTTTTCTGATCTCGCCCCCACCATCTAAAGGGGGAAGAAAAGTCAGGATATATTTTGGTCTCCAGGTTGATGTGAAACCCCCGGTTTTTCTCTTCTTCACCAACAGGCCTGATGATATCCCTAAAAGTTATCAGAACTCGATAAAAAGGGCGATCAGAACGTATGTACATCCTTTCACAGGATCACCCATCTTCTTGAAATTCAAAAAGAGCAGGTGATAGTATGGAGTGGATCCTGTTTCCACTTGTTGGGTATCTTGTGGGTTCCATCCCCTTCAGTTACCTTCTACCGAAGTTCAAGGGAGTTGACGTCAGAAAAGTTGGAAGTGGCAACATAGGGGGAACGAATGCTTTAAGAGCGGCAGGGCCTCTCATAGGATGGATCTGCATGGTTCTGGATGGTTTAAAAGGCTTCATTCCCACTTTCATAGTTCTCCATGCGACAGGGAACATGAAATTAGCGGCAGCCGTCGGCATCGCATCTGTCATAGGTCATGACTTTCCCATCTATATGAAATTCAAAGGGGGAAAAGGAGTAGCATCCACAGTTGGTGTAATATTCGCCGTTTTCTGGCCGGCGGGTTTCTTCTTTCTTGGAGTGTGGTTTTTGATCGTTATATTGACAAAAATCGTGTCTCTGGCATCTTTGATAGCCTTATTTGCAAGCGGAGTATTCGCCCTTCTTAAAGGGCAAGACGTTGCCCTCCTGATCTTGATACTGGCCACATTGTCATTTTTAAGACATTCTGGAAATGTTGAGAGGCTGATAAAGGGACAGGAGAGAAAAACGGACGTTCTGGGTTTTTTGAAAAGGAGGAAAAGTGGTTGAGAAGAAAAATTCTTTTGATACCGTTCCTCTTAATAGTACTGTGTGTTCACTCCTTCTCTCAGGTTGAAGAAGAAGCGAGAAAGAGCTTTTCAAAAGCGTTTTTATTGTGGCTTTCAGGGAACGCAAAAGAAGCCAAGGAGTTGCTTGAAGATACTCTCTCAGGGCCTATATATGCAGAGGATATCCCGGAATTTTGGTATTTAAGGGCCAAGATAGATATAGACCTTCTTGATGTTCAAAAAGCTTATAACGATTTAAAAAACCTTCTCATAATAACGCCAGGAAGATTCGAAGTGTTCACCTTGGTTAAAGAGATCGATTACCTTTTAGGAAGAATGAAACCAAGTGAAGTGAAGATAACAGACTCTTTCGAAATCATGGGATTTTCAGAGGGAATAGAGTATTTCTACACTCCAACCGATGTGAGTTGCTGGGGTGACAGACTGTACGTTCTGGATACTGCAAATTCCAGAGTGATTGTCTATAGAGGAGAAAAATTGGACAGGGTAATCGATCTTCCTTTCGAGCCCTGGAACATCGAAATATCGCCTGGAGGTGAATTGTTCCTCAGCTCAAAAGAAGGGAAGTTATTTCACCACGAAGAAGGGAAGTTTAAGGAAATAGGAAGCTTGAGAAATCCCATACTGGCAGGTTTCACAAGATCTGGGAACCTGGTTGGTTATGACATAGACAGTGTGTTTGTGTATGATGGAAAGCTTCATTTTTTCAAGATTCCAGGACACAACCTTGTGACGGATGCGGAAGTCAGAAGAAACACCGTGTATCTTTTCAATGTCAGAAGAAATTCGATCATATCTTACGATATCTCCAATGGAAAAGTTGAAGAAATACCACTACCTGTTCCAACCAGATCCTTCGAGATCTATCCCGAAGGAAAGTTCATACTTTTTGGTGAAGATGGTGCCATCTATATATTCGATGGAAGGAATATATCGAAAGTCATGGAATCGAATGATTGGGTGGTGAATATAGAATACAGCTATCCTTTCCTCTTTCTCCTTGACTGGAAGAAAAACGAAGTAGTGGTGAAGATAATGAAAGCTGATGAACCGATCTTTGTGAGGATCGATACCATGAAGATGGATGAGGAAAGACTCTATCTTTTCACAAGATTCGAAAGTCTCTATGGTGATCCCATTCATCTAGCACACATGTACGCCTTCGTCAGAGAAGCCGGTGGTAGGATTCTTTTCAATGTGAAACTGTCTGAAGAAAAGATGGTTTTTTATACCAGTGACGAAAATTTCCTAACGGAGAGAATCAAAAAGGTAAAAAGAGGGAAAGTTTATTCCGTTGTAATTCCTTCAGAGAGTTTTTATGATAAAACCTGTTTGGTAACTTTGAGATCCAAGGGTGTGAAGATTTGGACCGATGAGAGTGCTTCTGAAGATTTAAAAACAATTTGCTACATTTCTGGAGGAGGTGTGGGATCCCCAAACTTTGAAAAGTATCCCGTTTGGATTTTTTCCTTCAAATATGTGAAACCCACAACGAGTGAGATCATACCTATTTCTGTTGAGATGGTCATAGGGGATGGTGTGTATTCGGATACAGTTTACATAACCAGGTGGGTGATAGAGCTTGGACTACAGAAAGCTTTTTGAGAAAGGGTACGAATATTCCCAGAAAGATGACTTGGAAAAGGCGGAAGAATTTTACATAAAATCCCTGGAAATAAAGGAAACACCCGAAACTTGGAATAACCTTGGAAATGTCTACAGAAGGAAGGGACTCCTTGGAAAGGCAATGGAAGCTTACAAAAGGGCTATAGAAATTGATCCAAACTATGCTCTTGCGTATTTCAATTTTGGATGTGCTTTGATCGATATGGAAAGGTACGGGGAGGCTCTTATGAGTCTTGAAAAATCGAAACGTCTTGGATTTTCAGATCCAAGGCTTCCTGCGTTGATTTATTTTTGCAGGATAAAACTTGGGGAGAACGTAAAGGAAAAATTGAAAGAAGAATCAGAGGATGTCAGAAAAATCCTAAGAGAGATTTTGGAGGAAGCTGAAAACCCTTAAAAACTGGTTCTTTTCAGAACCAGTATTTTCCTACCGTCTGAGTACAACCAAACTTCGATGACATCAAGTTCGTCTAAATTGGTATTTAAAAATTCTTTGAGGGATATCTTCGATGCTGGTTCGTCGAGTGCATCTTCATTACCGGCGATGCCGGTCGTAACCGAGGTAAATTCATTGAAGGAATTTTCCAATCTTGTGTTGGATTTAGCATAAGAGACAGATGATAGAGTCATGGCAAAAAGGATAATGAATGCTCCCAGTGCTAGTATAAAGATAACTACCAAAAGTTCTATGATTGTAAACCCCTCTCTCATTCTCATCATCTCACCCTTATCCCTTCTAAAGATATCAATCCAGTTTCAGGCGAGAATTCTGACAAGCCATATGTGTAAAGCCTTTTATCGAAAGAGTTAAATTCTTTTAGCCCTCTGAAATAATAGCCCCACCAGCTTTGCCATGTTGGTGTCATCTCTTCAACTGCTATTGATCCAAACACAAATCTATAGCCAAGTTTTTCCTCCTCCGATGCCCATGGGAAATTTTCATAATCCACTATAAAAGTAGGAGTATGCTGAGGACTCTGGCTACCTGGACCTTCACGATCTTTATACATAGCATATATACTCGCATGTATCTGGAGATCTCTGTATTTATATCCAAGATCATATGCTTCATGATAAGGTATAATTATTTTCCCTGTTGTTATAAGATCTAAATGATCATTTGTATACTTTCTCAGTCTACGATACCAGACTTCCCAATATTGCTTTCCCGTTACTTCAGTACCGTTTTTAGTAACCACTACATCGAGGTCCGGTATCGGATTTCCTTCATCATCAAAAGGATATGTATCGAACCATTCGGGGTCTTCCGGATCATCAACGATATCTGATACACTGTAATACCTTATATCGCTGTATATGTTGATCTTGTCATGAGGTGCTCCAGTATCCTGAGGGCCACCACTACTGGTCACTAGCATTGTCCAGCTTCCCATAAATATGTTCTCAATCCATTCTCCCTCTTTTCCAATTGCAACTTGGGCATTAGGAGATTTTCCACCAGCTCCTTGTCCTTTCCCTTTTTCTTTATCTGCACGGATGATGAATAATCCGTTGAAGCTCTCAATGTTCGACATATGAGTTTCTACATTGCCGTTTTTTATGCTAGTGGCGATAATCGTTACTTTGCAATTCGGAGGTCCTGGATAATGTACAAGAATATCGTATTGCCAGTATACAGGATTACCATCTTGATCCTCAACTTTTATCAAATTATCGTACCCATCCACACTTTCGCTGCCTCTGATTTCCAATAATTGGACGTGTGTTGAATCGGAAGTTATTATCTGAGAAGTTACAAATATATCATCTACATCAGGTCCTCCAGGTGCTTTTGAATAAATTAACCTAATACCTGTTGGCGTGGATACATTACTGGATGATAAAATATCATCTATATTCATGATAGGTACCTTATTTAGAATGGATTCCCCATATGTCTCTAGTTCAAATGGTCCTTTCATTTTATTGACTTCCTCCATAGTAATTTGCTTCTGTCCTCCCACAAAAACCTCTTCTTCATCTAGATCACTAAAGTTTATTAGATCGTAATAATACATCCTACCATAGAAACGAGGTCCTACGCTTCCACCAATTCCTAAACTTTCATGATCATTATCATCTTCATATCCAAACCAGGCTGGACCATCTATTACCTCTCCATCACCGTAGTAAGTATTTACTCTTATTTTTCTATTGCCATAGAATATATACTTTGGCATTCCATTAGGTAAGAAAACAGCGAAATTACCATACGTAAGAGGCCCTAGCAACGCCCATGAATATACATTCTTTTTCGTCTTTACGTATAGCAACAAGATCCTCCTGCTATATCTGTCAGGAAAACATGCTATTTCCAAATCTTGTGGATCGTTAATGAGACCTTTCTCTGAGGCATTTTCTAGTATTTCTACCAGTTCACTATCTTCTTTCAAATCTTTCATGAGGGTAGTACCATCAAACCATCTAGCGAATACATCCTCTTCCCAAATGTGTCTTTCTTTAGGGCCAGCTACTTTCAGAACAAAAGTTTTCAACGAATCATATTTTTGTTGATCTATGCTGGAAAAGGTTAAACCGCTAAAACCCGAAATGATATCGTACTTTGAACGAAGATAAGCAGCTGTTATCACCAAAGTTTTTAAAGCTGTTTCTTCCTCAGAAAGTCTCACAGCTGTCATACTAACGCGTTTTACAGTGTTGCTAGCTTTTATAAAAATCGCAGAAACAAACAGCATAATAGCTACCAGTAGAATGAGACTAACCACTAAAGCATACCCTTTTTTCATATCTATCACCTCTGTCATCTTATTCCAGGAGGATACAACTCATATTCGATAGATAGAGTTGCATCCTTATTCATAGGATTAGGAGTAGATATTGTCACAACTATTGGTAACCTTGGTGGATTTTTGTATTTAAAGTCGAATTTTACGTCAACATTATCAATAGATAAATTGATTGTCTGATCAGCTTCGGCGTATCTAATCAGTTTATCGTTAACAACCGTTAGATTTGCCTTTATCTTATTCCCCGCAAGAACGATATCGAAGGTGACCTCCGTTCCACTTTCATCTATACTTATGGATGTTGCATTACCAGTTGCTTTGATCAAATATTGTGTCACAAGTTCACCAGCTTGTGTCATGCGATTAATAGCATCTAATATTTTTATATTTCTATCCACTTTGCTTATATAAGTATTTAACAAATATATCATGCCAAGGACAAATACCGAGAAAATTACCATAACTATAATAACCTCGGTAATGGTGAATCCTTTATTCTTCATTTTTCATCCTCCTCTGAAAGAAACTTTAACGACATTCTATGGCAAAATTATGGCATTAATTAATTAAATTTTTGATCACTCTGCTACATGAACAACTTTCTTGCTGACTCTGACGGCGAAGAGAAGAAGAAGCATCATCAGACCAACGAGGGAGAGGGATCCTCCAACGCCAAACCTGTCAGCGAAGAATCCTATCACGGGGGCAAGGCCTGCGGATATGAGGGTTTTCAGTTGCGATTCCACAGATAAGCCAGATGCCATGGCTTTGTGAGAGATCGTCTCGCTAACGTAGGAAACACCTATAGGTCTTCTGAGATTGTGGAGGATGTACAGGGATAGGAAGAAAATGATGGACAGGATCTCCAGATTGTATAACCTAGAAAGGCCAGCGAATATGATGAACAAGGCACCTGCAAGGTACGTTACGTTCAGAGCTACTGTGAGATCTGAAAATTTCCTAGAGAACCTCGCAGAGTTCTTCGAAGCATAGCTTGTGAGAAGGTATATGACAAAGTAAACGAGCCCCACAACGATCGCTGTTCTTCTTTGGCCGCTCAAAGTAAGTAATATGGGAAGGGACAGTGCAAAGCTTTCCAATATGGGCTGAAGGTATTCTTTGGTTGATTTGAAGAACGCATTGAATATGGATGTGTTCAGAATAGCCTTTACGGTTGTAAGATTTCTAAACATCGAAACGAAATCCCTGAGAGTCTCTCTTTTCCTCTTTTTACCCGCTCCTTCTCCTTCAAGGTACTTGGGATACGTTGCAAGGTTTATGAGATTGATGATGTAAGGTACTATAGCAGCGGCGAAAACAACTTTATAGCTTCCTGAGTAGAACACAAGAGCAGCTGCTATCAGGGAGTTGAAAGCCGATCCAAGCTGTGACCAGGATCGTGTTCCACCGTAATACTCAACTTTTTTGTCAAGCATGTTGTTTATCCTCAGGTATTCCAGAATCATAGCTTTGTGCGTTCCTGTTCTGAACGCTTCCCCCATCGCAAACAGAACCATTGCTATAGCGTAAATGAAGAATCTGGGGAAAAAGTAAAACATTAGAAAGGAAGATATATAGGAGAGCATGGAGAAAACCATGGATTTTCTCCTGCCGTAGATATCGGCGATAACACCTGTTGGTATCTCCAGTATATTGGTTGCTATCTCCCTTATGGAAAACAAGGCTCCTATCTCAAGAAAAGAAAAACCTCTCTCTCTGAAAAAAAGTATCAAGAACGGCTCAAAAAATCTCAAATTCTTCAAAAAACCATACAGAGCGAATCTATAGAATTGTTTATCTTTTCTGTACGCCATTTTTGACACCTCTTGTAAAGTGTCATCATATAGAATCTTATCACATTATATGGGATAGTAAGCGGACCACGCTTGAGCAAAGCATCCTCCCTCCATGTTCACTATTTCAGGAATTGCATGATTCATCCCAACGTTTTCCATATCGTGTTTGAACATTTCATCCAGTTTTGAAAAATCCCAATTCATTCCATAAGAGAGGACGGTTCTTTTCAGCAGCGCATTGGAAATCCACCAAATTTTCCCTTCTTTTCTCCCATAAAACCCTCCTTCATCTCCCTTCAAAGAGTGTCTCAAACCTTTCTCAGAGATCAAACCAATTTTTTTCAATTCGTTCAAGACACGAACTGCCAGGTTTTTATTTACGAGTCCAAAGAACAGCGGGAATATTTGGGTGAAAAAACCTGAAAACTTTTTCTTTTCATCGATCATGTAATCCCAAAAAAGTCTTTTCTCTTCATCGAACCAATCTTTCATGAAATTTTCTCTGTAGAACTTTAAGAAATCCAGGGACCACTCCAGGGTTTTCTCATCCTTTAAAAGTTTTGATAACTTTGAAAGAGCCATTAAAGCTCTATACGCTGCCACCACGTTATCCAAGGTCACAACGTGCTCCGATGAGACTTCTTCAAGTTCAACAAAGCCAGGCCCTTCAGGGTAAGGGACTTTGAGAAGATTTTTGAAACCTTCCAGGATCACGGGATAATTTTCCTTAACGAAGGTCAGATCCTTCGTTTTCTCGTAGTAATCCTCCAGGAGAATGACGAAAAGAGAGGTTTCTATGGGATTTCCTTTATGATAGATCACGCCGTTCGTTATCACTTCGTGTGGAATTTTTCCTTTCTCTGAATGCCTCAGAAGATTCGAAAAGCTCTTTTTGAAAAAATCCATAAGATCCATCTCAAGGAGGCATCTCCCTATAAAGAACGTATCCACGCCGAACCACCATGGAAACTCTGGAAAGCCTGCTATCACCCCTTCACCGTACTCGTTGGCTAGGAACATATCGATCAGCATGTTCTTCAACCAAAATCTGGTTCCTTTCTCGCTGTTGGTTAGATGGTAATACTCTTCCTTCTTCACTTTCTCTTCCTCATAGGCTTTCATCACGTTTTTCAGAGGTTCATCTCCTATGTACACCACTGTTTCTGGCAGTAGTGATTTGACTTTGAGGATATTTCTCTTCAAAGAGAAGAACCCCCCTGAACTCTTGATGAAAAATAAGATATTGAGATTTTTCAGTTCAATGAGTATTTCATCTTCCTTTTCGTATATTCTCGGAACAGTCTTTCGCCATCCTAGAATGTCTGAATACCAGACAGGCGTTTCACATAATCTGAGTTGTATATCCAGCTTTCCCTTGATTTTGATGAAGAACCTTTTTCTGTCCAAAGAAAAGAGAAACTCAGCTTCACCATCTTCGAATAGAATTTTCCTTCCCACCATATTCACAATAACTTTTCTGGAGGTTTTTTGAAA